>Ga0208719_1000048_pt1 | contig 33979 bp, 45 predicted proteins | sample LakMenEpi30Jul09_FD_150747 | JGI IMG/M metagenome (GOLD analysis project Ga0208719, IMG submission 150747) | Freshwater microbial communities from Lake Mendota, WI - 30JUL2009 deep hole epilimnion (SPAdes) | ecosystem: Environmental > Aquatic > Freshwater > Lake > Epilimnion/Euphotic zone ... | reverse complement strand
TGTATTGCTTTTTGATAGTGAAGAATTGCATCTTCACTATCACCCATTTGGTATAAGACTGAACCTAAATTAAATTGCATCTCTGCAAATTGAGGTTGAATTTTTAAAATATTGCGATAAGTCTCTGCCGCCTCTTTGAATTTTTTTTGCGCCTCTAGAGATACGCCTAAGATATTATGCAAAATTATTTCTTGCGGAAAATCTTCCAATAAAGCTTTCGCTTTTTTTTCTGCTAAGGCGAATTGACTAGATTGGTGAAGTTGAATTAAATCATTCGCATCTGATGATTTAAAAAGCTTCATATCGATCTTGTTTAATGATGCGGTGTATCTTCTGCAATTTTATCCATAATCGCAAAAAGAACGCCTGAGACAATAAAGGTCATATGTATCGCTACCATCCAAGCCATTTGCGTATTCGTTAATATCTGGCCTGGTGTCGATGCATGCATAAATGCTTTTAAAAGGTCAATTGCTGAAATAGCTACAATCGAACCAATTAATTTAAGCTTTAGTCCTGAATAATCCACTTTACCCATCCAATGTGGTTTATCTTCATGGTTATCTACATCAATTTTAGATACAAAATTTTCATATCCGCTAAAAATAACCATAATGAGAAGATTGGCCACAAGTGTCATGTCAACTAAAGCAAGAATAGACAAAACGATTTCTCGTTCTGGCGTGTCAACGACTGTCATGACTATATGAAAAAATTCTTGTCCAAACTTTACAAACAAACATAGGAGGCCGCCCACTAAACCCAAATACATAGGTGCTAGAATCCAACGGCTCTTAAATACGACTTTCTCTAGAATTTCTTCAATTTTCATACAAACTTCCCTTAGCTCTCGTTAATTGGATAAATCATATCATTACTCAACCACCTAATATCTTTGAGTAATGATTGAAAAAAACCACTATTAGGATACTATTTTATCTTTACTTTCGTAAGTCATGTAATGTCGAACGATTCAATTATTATTCATGGTCATCTTTTAAAAGAAGCACGAGAAGATTTAAATCTTTCCCTGGAAGATGTCGCTCGTCAGTTAACCTTAAACATTAAACATATCATCTCGATGGAAGAAAATAAGAAAGATGGGTTTGTATCTACGCCAATTAAAATGATTTCTGTAAGAAAATATATAGCTTTTCTTGAGCTAGATATTGATACGATTGTTGAACATAAAAAAAATAAAACAAAGTCTTTGTTGCTCCCTGAGCCAGAAGTTGAAAAAGATGCTGATGTGCCAGAGCATTTGTCGAACAAGAAAATTCCTCTATCATCAAAAATAAAATTATTTTTTTTAAGGGCAAAGACACTTATTAGAGTGCGGTATGTTTTTTACTTCATTACTTTTCTTTTTATTTCTAACTTTTTGATTGGCGTTTATCAAAAATATGCCGTCGCTCATAAAAACTTTGAAGGGCAAGAAGTCGATTTGCCCAATATAGAATTGCTGCCTAACGATATTGTCACTTATGAAATTAAACCCGATGAACAAACATCAGAAACACACGAATCACTTCCCATCCAAATCAAAAAAACTGAAGAAAATAAAAGTGAGGCTAAAAATATTGCAATTAAAATGTGCGGGCAAGTAGTTGCAAAACCCATTACACAAATATCATCGCCTATAGACCCTTTGAAGCCCAGTGATTACTTCCACATCATCTCAAAAGGCCAGCAAACGATTTGTATATTAGACAGCCAGGGCAAAGAGGATAAGTATCTGATGTCTGAAGGTCAAAAATTAACTTATCGAGGTGGAAAGCCTCCTTTTAAACTTGTGATGCATCCCGAACTTAGTGAAATTTTTTATGAGGGCTGGCTAGTTAAACTTAAACCTGAACAAAGTTATGTTCAACTGAATCCTAAAACTTATAATTAAAATAGACTTATTTAAATTTTCTAACAGCGCCTGTAACGACACCCCATATTTGAAACTGAACCCCTTCTATAACTTCAATAGGGCTAAATGCTTCGTTTGCAGGTAGCAAGCGTGGGGAGCCATTTTTATTTTTTGCTAAAGTCTTGACGGTAAATTCACCATCTAATGATGCCAATACAATATCGCCAATGGAAGCTTCTTGAGATCGATCTACAATCACGACATCATCGTCATGAATACCAGCGTTATCCATAGAATTTCCTTTAATACGCACAAAAAAGGTCGTATCAGCTTCTCGAATAAGATAATCATTAAGATCCATTCTTTTCTCAACATGATCATCTGCTTGTGACGGAAGCCCTGCAGGCACCTTATGCTCGAATAGAGGAATCTTAGTTTTGGTCATCGCCTCATTCACCAAATCAATCGATACCACATTAGAAATTTCTTGGATCTTTCTTTTGGCGTAAGCCTCTAGGATATTTGAAATCACAGCAGTTTGGCTTTCTGGCACTCTAAGTAAAGTCGTCTTCTCACCAAATTTTCCGGTGCCTGATTTTCGTCCAGCGCCTGGTCTTTTACCGCCTCGAATAGGAACAATTTTTTTCATTTGAATATTGTAACAAGAATCAAATGAAAAGAAAGCTTTATTTTGAATTAAGTAGATATCGACGGAACCCTTATCTATTGTGAAAAAAATTGAATATGACTGTTGACAAGGCTTAAAAATCAATGCAAAGTACGCCTAGACCTTCTATGACGCTGTCATTTCAATGGTCTTACATATCTTAATTTACATTTGGAGGAATTATGAATAAAGGCGAACTAATCGAAGCAGTTGCAAAAGCAGCAGGTTCAACAAAAGCAGACGCTGGTCGTGCGATTGATGCAACACTTGCAGCTATCACTAAAGCACTTAAAAAAGGTGACGTAGTAACGCTCATCGGTTTTGGTACTTTTAAAGTTTCTAAACGCGCTGCACGAGTTGGTCGTAACCCACAAACTGGTAAAGAACTTAAAATACCAGCACGTAAGGCTCCAACATTCAAAGCAGGTGCTGCGCTTAAAGCGGCAGTTAACTAAGCTTAGAATTAGTTATTCATATAAAAGCGCTTGGGTTTAAACCCAAGCGCTTTTTTTATGCCTTAAAATAAAGCGCTATGCCTTATTACATCAAAGGAAACAAAATTGAATTGCTTAAAAACGGCAAAGATTATTTTGCCGCTGTTATTCAATCCATCAAAAAAGCCCGAAAAAGTATTTTTATAGAGGCCTATATATTTAGCCATGATGTGACGGGTAAGAAAATCTTAACCGCGCTTAAAGAAGCTAGCCAAAAAGGGATTAAAGTTTATTTGCTTCTTGATGGATTCGGAAGCCGTGATCTCTCACAAAAAGTTATTAATGAAATCAAGGCCTCTAAAATTCACTTCCTTTTTTACCATCCTAAAATTTCACCTTATCAAATGAAGCGTATTTCATTAAGACGACTTCATCGCAAAATGATTTTAATCGACCATGAAATCGCCTATATCGGTGGTATCAATATTATTGATGATATGCATGTACCCAATGGCAAAGGACCACGCATTGACTATGCGGCGCAATTAAAAGGACCTGTCGTTCATCTCATCAGCCTAAGTATGGTGAAACTTTGGAAAAGAGTGTCATGGTCACATTTAGAAAAATCATTTACTCCAAAAAATTTCCAAAAACAAATAGCGGAATATCCCAATGGCATAAAACTTAATTTTATTGAGCGTGATAATTTTCGCCACAGACAAGATATTGAAAAAGCTTATTTACATGCTATCGAAAATGCTCAAGACGAAATACTTATTGCAAATGCCTACTTTATTCCAGGTAAAAGATTTGAGAGGGCTTTAATTGCAGCAGCTCATCGTGGTGTATCGGTAACGCTTCTCTTAAAGGGCGAAATAGATTATTTCTTATCGAACGCTACACGAGCCTTTTATGGGAAATTTTTAAAAGAAGGTATTACCATCTTTGAATACACAAAAAGTTTTATGCATAGTAAGGTGGCAGTAATTGATGGAACCTGGTCGACCATAGGATCCTCAAATATTGACCCCTTCAGCCTTTTGCTTGCCCGAGAAGCAAATATTTTTATTTGGGATAAATCTTTTGCATCTCAACTTAGGAAAAATATCGAAGAAGATATTCGATTGGGAGGTACTGAAATTCTCTTAAAAGACTGGGACAAATCACACTTAATTAAAAGAATAAAATCTCGTATTGCATATTTTATTATTCGAATAAGTTTAGGTGTCGCTAATATTTAAGGCATACCGCAATCATGGCATTTACCCTTGACCGTAGAAAAACCTTTTACTGTTGATAACCCCTTAACATTCGTAAAAATCGCGCCATCCACAATGGCATCAGTTAAATTTGCATTTGTAAGATCAGCTCCTGTTAAGTCTGCTTGACTCAGATCAGCGCGATACATATTCGTATTTTTTAAATTAGCCTCTCTTAAATCGCCAAATAAAAAACTCGCGATATTTAAATCGGCACCTTCAAAATTTGTTTTATAAAATTTACCACCCACTGAATCAAATTTCATTTGTCCCATCGGCTGATTGCCAACATCCAAACCAAATTGGCCATTTTTGATGGTAGCGCCTGACATATTGACTGCACCCAGTGTGCCGATCATACGAGCCCTTGTTAAATTAGCACCCTTAAAATTAGTGTCACCAAAAATCGCCTGAAAGATAGTTGCTTCAGTTAAGTTAGCCCCTGAAAAGTTTGCTTTTTCAAGGCGTGCTAAATTCAAATAAGCTCTTTGCATATTAGTATTCGCTAAATTTGCACCTATAAGATTGGCACCAAAGACACTCGTATTCAGCATTTTGCAGTGACTTAAGTCTAAACCATTCATATCAAGATACCCTAAGTCTTTATTCGAAAAATCACAATCAGGACTTTTAATTTCTTTCAACACATCCTCTTGAGATACCTTTTTACGATCAATTTCTTTATTTTTTTCGTAAAAAACTTCAGCTTTCTTAATAAAGTCATTTGGTGTTTTTAAAAAGATATCCTTACTTACCTCGCTTCCAAAGCAATAAACCTTACCTTGATAATTTGCATTGACCGAACAGTCAGTTTTAAGGAAATTTCCTTCAGATAAACTTAAGAGGCAGTAATTTCCGAACTCGCCTGCGAAAACTAAATTTGTAATAAGGAGTAAAAATAATATCCAATATCTCTTTAATAACATGGCAATACATCCTAAAGATTTTGATTTATTATAAACCTTTATCATTTCAGATTTTTAATTATGTCAAATAACAGATATACGGTTCTTATCACTGGTGCGAATAGGGGATTGGGCCTTGAATTCGTCAAACAGTATGCTGTAGATGACTATGAAGTCATCGCATGCACAAGAAAGATCAATAAGAATGATGATCTTCATCGACTTCAAGCTTCTTTTGAAAACATTTCTATTCAAGCTCTTGATGTCGAAAATTTTCTGGCAATTGATCAACTTGCAAAAACATTAAAAAAATCTATTGATATTTTGATTAATAATGCAGGGCTTTACCCAAATAGCTCATTCGATGCTATTGACTATGAAGCATGGCTTGATGCTTTCAAAATTAATACACTTGCTGCATTTAAAATGACAAAGGCTTTTCTTCCCCACCTTAAAAAAGGTGAATTAAAAAAAATAGCATCACTCACAAGCAAGATGGGAAGTATTGATGACAATGCAGGTGGCGGTGAATATCTTTATCGATCAAGCAAAACTGCACTTAATATGGTCATGAAAAGTTTATCTATTGATTTAAAACCTTATGACATGAGTCTTATTACGCTTCATCCAGGATGGGTAAGAACAGATATGGGAGGACCTAATGGGCTCATTGACGCTGAAGAGAGTGTGATTGGGATGAAACGTCAAATTGATAAACTTTCAATGAAGACTTCGGGCCAGTTTATTGCTTACGATGGCAAAAAAATTCCTTGGTAATAAAAACATTTTCAGATCTTCACATTAAAGAATCTATCGAGTTTTATTTTTTCTTGTCCTATTGCAAAAGAAAAAAGCCACTTACTAAGTGGCTTTTCTAGTTATAGAAAAAATTAACCTTTATCTATACTGTCTTCAATGATTGTCGCTAACTCTGCATCACATTCAATTTCCCAACGTTTACCGTCAGCACCCTGAATATCAATATCAAATATAGGTCGACCATCCTCTTTTTCCATTTCAATTTCTACAATTGCTCCAGGATGTTTTTCTAATGCAGTTTTTATGCAAGTATTCATTACTTCATTATGTTTTTTTAAATCCAGAATCACTGGTCTATCATCATGCTTATAGTCATTTCCATAGAATAGAACAGCTCCGACAAGGCCTGCCACAATCACCAGGGCTAATATAGCTAAAGATTTTTTCAAAATACTCTCCTTAATTTAAATGCGTTGTAACGTTAAAACTAAAACCAAAAATCTGCAAACACAAAAGTTGTAGCTTTTGATTTACATCAACTTATTTGCCAATATATTGCTTTCCCTGTGTATCAACTGCAAGCACTTGAAGATTGCCTTTAATTTTTGGGGAATCAAAAACAAAGACAGGGTTTTCAGATGTGCTGCCGCCGCCAAATTCTGCACTCCATATTTCTTTTTCCTGATCTTTGACTACCACGCTTGATAAATGCCACTCAGGAAGAATAAAAAGTCCTGTGTAGTTACTTAAATTAGCCTGATATCCATTATGTTGGGGGTGTTTAATAAATACTGAAGCTCTCGTTTCGGTTTGTAATACCTTCATGGTACCCACTTCTTTTAATACCGCATCTGCATCATAAATCATCCCTGCTGAACAACCACCTGCTGATCGAATTGCGACCTGATTATAAAAGAACTTTCCCTCATCGTCCTCAGCAATCACATCAATATAACTGTCTTGCTCCATGCGGATATTAGTTTCAAAAGTGAAAGGTGCCACCTTAGGATGCATAGTTAAGGCTAGAGATCCAATGCCTGGTAATTGATGAGGATTACCTTCAACCACCACTGAAATATTTTTATATTTTTTATTTGCTGTAAATTTAAAAGGAACTTGGGTTCCGTCTAGCGCTCTTTTAGCGACATCGAATGTGATGTCATCTGATTTGGTTAAAGATTTACCTTTAAAGTATTTGTCTATCACACCGTCCAGATGATTGGGTGTTTCAGCTTGAACGCCCAAAGACGCGAAAGCGCTTACTAAGCTCAATAATATTGAAAAAACTATATTTTTCATCACTTTAACTTCCCTTAAAATTGCAACAAAATTTATCTAAATATAATGCTCTCAAATGCATAAAAGTACAAGAAAACAGGCTTTTATATTATCCACGATATCCTGGTTTCACTAATTTAAGATGAATATCACTGATTACTTTTTCTTTGAATCCGCCTTCACAATAAGCCAGGTAAAAGTGCCACATTCGAATAAATACATCATCAAACCCTAAGGCCTTTACTTCTTTGATATTTGCAAAAAAAGCCTTTCTCCAGAAAGCCAGCGTTCTAGCGTAATGATCACCAATATCTTGAACATTATAAATTTTTAAATCTGAGGATTGCGTAATGCTATTTTGTAAAGCTGTCAAAGAGGGAATACAACTACCCGGGAAAATATATCTTTGAATAAAATCAACAGATCGCTTAGCTTTTTCATAGCGTTGATCTGCAATCGTAATGGTTTGTATAAATGCAATACCATTAGGTTTTAATAATTGAGCACATACTTCAAAATAAGTATCGTAATACTGATAACCCACAGCTTCTAGCATTTCAATAGATACTAATTTGTCATAACGGCCTTTTAAATGCCGATAATCTGAAAGTAATACGTTAATCTTATGCGTTAATTTTAAATCTTTAATTTTTTGTTTTACATAGAGAAACTGTTGTTTTGAAATAGTTGTAGTCGTTACTTTGCATCCATAATTTTGCGCAGCATAAATGGCAAAACCTCCCCAGCCAGAGCCAATTTCAATCACATGATCATGAGAGGATAGTTCAAGTCCTTGGCATACCTTTTCTAATTTATAAATGGATCCTTTATGAAGCGAGTCATGAGGATTTTTAAACACAGCGGATGAATACATCATGGTTGCATCTAAAAAAAGCGAGAAAAAATTATTTCCCAAATCATAATGTTTAGAAATGTTAACGCGGCTTCCTTTAACTGAATTTTGATTTAAGTAGTGGAGTGTTTTAAGTATTGGCTTTAGAAAAACATTAAATAAGCCTTCTAATTGATCCATTGCATTTTGATTGATAGCCATAATACGAATAAGCTGAGTTAAATCGTTTACAGACCAAAACTTTTGCATAAAGGCCTCGCTCACACCAATGGAGCCTCCAAATGCTAGCGCGCCATAGAATCTCGGGTCATGCACGGTTATATGAGCACTTAATTTCCCTTTATTTCCGAAAGAAAAACTTTTGCCTCCTTCTTGAATAGAGATATAGCCTATATCAATTTTCTTTAACTGATTAAAAACAAGGGATCTAGCTAAATGATGTAATGGATTTTTCATAAGAATAATTGAAAATTTATGGATGTGGAAAAAAAGTAATACCTTTTACCTTTAAGCATAATGCTTGCCAATAAATAGATAGGATTGTTTTAAAAGTTTCAGGTGGGAATCTGAAAAGTAAAAAATTCAGTGATTGCTTTGTTAAAGGTTTTTTTTGTAGCTGCATCGATGCATTAAAAATAAATTCTTTCTCGCGGATGTTATTCATAGACACTTCTATCTTATCTCCTGGCTCTTTAAAACTCCAGCGGTATTGAATATCCATTGGCATAAAAGGCGATACATGGAAATTCTTCCTAAATTCAAAAGTTTTGCTTGGTGTCTTTACATTTCTGCAGTCATGGACATAAGCGTGATTTTCATTCCAAGGTGTATTGGTAATATGCGACACAATAACTTCTAACTTATTTTTTGTATTAAAGCAGTAATAAAAACTCACTGGATTAAAACAATATCCAAAATAACGTGGGCTCGTCAGTAAATATACTTTTCCATGATGATTAAAATTGAGCTCTTTTCTAATTTCATCCTGTATGGATTTTTTTAAGTTTATTTTTTTATTACCAAAGTAATCCGACCTTAAAAAGCAGCCAAAATTAAATTTGTTATAACTCCAAAAGAAGTTATCTGAAAACATATTTTCTATATTGTCCAAATCCAGATAAAGCAAACGAATTCGGTACTCGAATGTATGCTTTTTAGGCTTCGACCGCGAATGTTTGAGGGAACCTTCATAAATGGCATTCATTTCTAAAATCCATGTATCTCGTTAAACTGCTTAATCGCAACTAAAGCACTTTTGACACCGTCCTCGTGAAATCCATTCCCCCAATAAGCCCCAGCAAAGGAAGTGCGATTTATTCCTGAAATCAGATGATAATTTGATTGGGCCGCTATACTTTGTAAGCTATATTGTGGGTGAGCGTAGGAAAGCTTTTTGATAATTTTCTTCTTATTAATTTTTTCTTGCGGATTTAATGTCACTAGAATCGGTACGTTTGTAATTAAATTTTGCAATATATTCATATTGTATGTCAGAGACACTGGGGCATGAATATTTTGATTGATATGATAATTCCACGCCGCCCAAGCAAGCTTTCTTTTTGGCATAAAGTTCTCGTCATAATGCAAGATGACTTCATTATCTGTGTAGGGTATTGCCTTTAAAACACTTTTTTCATCTTGAGTGGGGTTTTTAATTAATTTCAATGCTTCATCACTATGGCAAGCAAAAAATACCCAATCAAACTTTTCAGTTCGGTCTTGAAATTGAATAATCACATAGTCACTTTTTCTATCAATAGACTGTATTTTTTCATTGAGCTTAATTTTACTCGCAAAAGATGCAGTTAACTTTTTTACATAATTCACTGAGCCACCTTTGATAGTAAGCCACTGGGGCCTATCATTAACATTCAACATGCCATGATTATCGAAAAACCGTACAAAAAATTTTGCGGGAAATTCCATCATAGTTTTATAGTTAGAGGACCATATAGCAGAGCCCATCGGCAATATATAATATTTTTTAAAAAATTCAGAGTAGGCTTCTTGATCAAGATACTCACCTAAACTTATTTCTTGATTGCTATTTAAAAGTAAAGTTGATTTTTTATTAAATCGAAGAATTTCTTTGATCATCTTATAAAATGTAGGACTTATAAGATTTTTTCTTTGCGCAAACAGTGTATTTAAATTTGTTCCATTATATTCAAAATCTTTTTGACTATCTTTGACACTAAAGCTCATAGCACTATTTTCATATGGCACATGAAGCTCATGTAATAAATTTAAAAAATGTGGGTAGGTTTTTTTATTAAAGACAATAAAACCTGTGTCTACATGAAACTTTTGATTAAATAAATCGATGTCATGGGTATGTGAGTGCCCACCAACTCTTGAGTTATTTTCAAATAGCGTAATGGGGTGATTCGAATTTAGATGATAAGCAAGTGTATTGCCAGAGATACCTGATCCTATAATTGCTATTTTCATAGCTAATGATGAAGATGTTCTATTTTTTTAGATTCTCGGATATTGTCAGAAACCGTGCGCACATCCCATATCACTCCCATCATCGCTAAAAATTTCAAAACGTAATAAGTTAAATCTATTTCCCACCAATAGAAACCTTGCCTTGCAGAGCCTGGATAGTGATGGTGATTATTATGCCAGCCTTCACCAAACGTCAAAATTGCAATAATAAAATTATTACGACTCGTATCTTTAGTTTCGTATCTTTTTTTCCCCCATTGGTGTGCTACTGAATTCACTAAAAAAGTGGCGTGATAAAGCATCACTGTAGAGAGTGAAAATCCCCAAATGAATAATTGGAATCCATTCGTATTTAATTGTGGCTCATATTGATTTAAGTAATGACCAGCAATAAATAAGCCAATCGACAATGCTAAAGGCATTAAAAGATCAAACCGATCAATGATTCGCAACTCTGGAAATCTTATGAGCTCTCGAATAAATTTTGTATTAGTCACGAAATTTGATTTAGTTAAAAACCATCCCATATGACTCCACAAAAATCCGTGCTCTTTTGGTGAGTGCTTATCTTCAGAAGTATCTGAGTGCATATGATGACCGCGATGGTGCGCGGCCCACCAGAGAGGTCCTCTTTGAACTGCAGTAGCACCAATCATAGCGAAAAGAAGCTGAACGAAACGGGAGGTCTTAAAAGTTTTATGAGAAAAGTAACGGTGATAGAAACCTGTGATCGCGAACATGCGAATGGCAAAAAGAGAGATACATACTATAAAAGCAATCCAACTAAAACCTACGACGAAGATTAATAAACAAGACAAATGAAGAAGAATAAATGGAATAACTCTCATCCAATCAATCTCCTTGCCATTTGTGATTGATGCATACTGTTCTTCAAGAAAAGAATTATCAAACCAAAAAAATAGTTTTTTAAAAAATTGACTCATTATTAATTTGAATGCTCAATCCAACGTAATTTCTTAATATCGTAACCATCATCTTCAATTTTTTTGACTAGGTTTTTTAGTGTATCTTGATCTATCTTTTTTTGGCGTGACATGATCCACACGTAATCACGATCGTCTCTAGCAATAATCGTATTTTGGTAATTTTGATCTAAATAAACAATTTTATATTGTGCTTTGATAGGCCATATAAATTGCATGCCCCATAAGGCATTGCCAGACCCTTTCATCACAAAACCTTTAGGATGATATGTTTTAACAGGTCCTGATAAAGATCCCTCATTAAAAGTGAAGGTTGTGCCGATCGTACCGTCTTCATTTAATTCGTATGACTCGATGGCATTAAATGCATTTTTTTCAATAAAGGTTGGAATGTGTGCAATAACAAACCATGGCCCCATAAATGACTTTAGGTTTACTTCAGGAACCGTTTTGATCGGGGCTTGAGTCATACATCCATTCAATAATAAAAAAAATGCTGCCAATAGGGAATATTTATATCGCATATTATGCCTTCCAGAATCGAGGAATTAAAGTATTTACTTTTTTCTTGTAAGTTTGATACCCATCAAATTTTTTAACGAGATTAGCTTCAAGAAGTGTCACACCTGAAAATCTTAATATCAAAAAGGTCATAAGAAGCGGCGTTACTAAATTAAAATGAATTCCTGTGGTAAGGGTTGTCATAAAAAAGCCCCACCAAACTAAAAGCTCACCAAAATAGTTTGGATGCCGACTAAATTTCCATAACCCTGATTGTAGAAGCTTCCCGCGATTTTTTATGTTGCTCTTAAATAGCATTAATTGATAATCGGCGACTGACTCATAAACAATCCCAAATAATGCTATTGAAAACCCTAATATATCTATCCAAATTAAAGGATGATCATTTTCTATTGCAATAAAAAGAATCGATCCCACGATCCATGAAAGAACAGATTGGAGTCCAAAAATAATATAGGCACTTTTATATCTAAAATTGGGTTCGTTATTTTTTCGAATTTTTAAGTAACGCGCATCTTCTGATTTTCCCCAATTTCTTATCGTAAGATAAATCGAAAGGCGAGCACCCCACAGAAAAACTAATAAAAGAACCAGAGCAGACCTTAATGACGGCGTAAATGCTGTATAAAAATAAATCGCATTGAGTACAAAAAATAAACCCCACATAATATCAACATGAGTCACATTATTTTTTTTAAGGCTAATAAGCCAGCCAAGGAATGCAAATAAGACATTAATGATTAATGCGTTTAAATAGATCATGTGCGAAATCCATTCCACTTTCCTGCAATAAGCAAGCAAACTGGGGTTAAGATGGCCCAGCCAAGCGCTAGCGCATATATTGAAAATTGATTTGTAAGTTGAACTGCATTTAATTGCTCTGCCGCAAAGTAAGCTACAGGGCCACCGATAAACCCAAATAAAACAGCTAGCACTCTATTAGATTTAAGCCAGCTCAAGGAGAGATTGAGTGTGGTTGCAAATAATCCCCACATAGCGACAATCCAAACAGGTACGAGAGTATCAAAGAATTGATTCTGATAGGTTACTAAATTTGTAATTAATAGTAACTGATCGAATATCGAGCCCAATAGCATGATGATCAATAGCAGCAGAGTGGCCTCTTTTTTTCGCGAGGCTTGCATAATATGAGCCAATAAAATCAAAGCTACAACCATCATAGATAAAGGTAGCTTTTGATTGGCAGCTCCCCATACCGAGATAAACCAGCCCAGCTGAAAAAGTACAAAATTAATTAATTTCATTTATTTCTTTGGTCTCTGAAATTGATAATGCGTAACCCACCACTCCTGGCCATCACGATATCCAAATAATTCAGCACAGGCCATATAAAAAATACGCCACCGATTAAACCATTGCGTCGCATGCTGATTACCATATGTTTTTCTAAGAATAGGATAAATGTCTGATTTCTTCTCATCCATATTATCTAACCATGCATTGGCTGTCTTTTCATAATGGGTTCCATCCCAACACCATTTTTGATTCAGTTTTAAATGCTCTTGAAAATGTAAAGGTAGATCATCGCTTGGCATCATTCCGCCTGAAAAGAAAAATTTGCTCATCCAGTCATCCTTATCTTTTACTTCAAATGCATAGGGTGTATGTTGATGGACAAAAATATGCATAAAGAATTTGCCACCGGGCTTTAACCAATCATGAAGCATTCGATAAAGTTTTCTATGGTTTCGCATATGCTCGAACATCTCAATCGAGACAATCCGATCAAAAGCTTTTGGAATCTTAAAATCTTTAGGTTGGAATCGATTCATATCGCATGTGATGACATGAATATTTTTAAGTTTTCTTTTTTTGGCCTCAGTCTCAATGAAAACCCTTTGACTGTTTGAATTAGATACCGCAAATATTCGACTTTTCGGATACTTCTGAGCCATAAAAAGCGTTAAAGATCCCCAGCCACATCCAAGCTCTAAAATAGTTTGTCCATTTTTTAAATCAGCATGTGCGGCACTGATATTCAGCGCATTAAATTCTGCATCATCTAAATGATTCGTTTGGCTATCCCAATAACAACTACTATATTTTTTATGTTTACCTAAACAAAAATCAAAAAAAGAAGACGGCACTTCATAGTGTTGCTTGTTTGCAAGGTGGGGAACTAAAGCAATAGGCGATTCATCCATGCTTTTCAAAAATGTACTTTTTAAATCTTGTGATTTTTCTGAATCTTGATTGCTGATTTCATCAAGACGTTTCTTTAAAAGCTGTCTGATTCCGAAACGGATGAGCGAATCTGGGAGTAACCCTTTTTCAGCAAGTAATAGAGCTTGTTTTAACATAATGAAATATTTTATTAAAGTTTATACATACGAAATCTTACTTTAACTTATCTAATTTATTCAAAATAATTTCTGCGAGACTTGTATTTAATTGATTGACCTTTTTTTGAATATTTTGTAGAGCTACTAAATCCTTTTCAGATTCGGCTATGTCTGCTAAGCCCATCATGGCATCCACATGTCTCGGATTTATTCTTTCAGCCTTCGAAAATGCTTCTTTCGCGGCTTTAAGATCTTTTTTTCCTTGGCCAGCTAGCCCCAAAAAATACCAAGCATCAGATGAGTTCGGCTCTTCTTTAATCCACAAATCTGAAATAGACTTAAGCGCATCCCACTCTTTATTTTGGTATGGAATCACCACTTTCATAAAATAAGGCTTTTGTTCGAATGGCATGGCCCAAAAAGGAATATCTAAGGTTTTAAGTGATTTAGTATCAGGTTCCTTCATAAGCTTTTTAATCCACTCTACTGGCAAACTGTAAAAGAACCCTTGAGGCCCTGGACTTTTAAATGTTGTAATACCGATTAAATTATATTTTTCATCAAATAGGCCACCTCCGCTAGAACCAAGAGCAAAGGCCGCATCTGATCTAATAATGACACTGGTATCCAAGCGATGTATCGCCTTAACAGACCCATAAGATGGCTGTGGCACATTGCTACCATTTGGATAGCTCACACTAAATACATCTTCTTCATATTGGAGTGTTTGGCTGTCTCGAAGCGAGACTGGTGTAAATGGTAATTCTTCAAACTTTAATAAACATAAATCATGTTTCCAATCAGCCTTAAATGCTATTGGCTTATATGTATTATCGTATTTAGAAATATTGGCGCCCATTGTATTCGCTATCACATGGCAGTCAGTTGCAACATACTCCTTACTCACAACAACACCTGTTCCAGTGCCTGAGGAGCCATCGGGAAAATCAACATTAACAACTACAATTGAATTATTAAGCTCTAATAATTTTTCAAAAGTGGGGATTGCTTCTGCTTGTGTCGCAATGAGCAATAAAAATAAACTTATCGTATGTTTCATGGTCTATGTGACTCCAAGATTTAAATATCGTTCATAGTGGCGTCTTAAAAAATGACAATTAAAAATGTTCTCGGCACAAAATTAGAAGTGTGCAACCTAAACCCTATCACAGGATTCACTAGAAATGGATGCTGTGAGACAGGCCCCGAAGATATCGGCCAGCACACGGTATGTGCGGAAGTTACCCAGGAATTCCTCCAGTTCTCTAAATTAAAAGGTAATGACTTAATGACTCCAAGACCTGAATATGAGTTTATGGGACTTAAAAAGGGAGATCGTTGGTGTTTATGTGCCAACCGATGGCTTGAGGCTCTAGAAGAAGGTATCGCACCTCCTGTCGTTTTAGAGGCTACGCATGAAAAAGCTTTAGAAATTATTGATATTGCAGAACTCAAATATCACCAAATAAGGTAATCCATGGCTTACAGCGCAAAAGAAATAGAAGAAAAATTAACGCTTAAATGTACGTCCTGGTCTTATATTTTTCCTTCGATTGAAAGAAAATTCTTAACGCAGAATTTTGATGAGTCGATTCGCATAGCAAATGAAATTGCAAAAATTGCGAACCAATTAAATCATCATCCAGAACTCGTATTTAAACATAATGAACTGATCATCAGAACTCATACCCACAGCGCGTCAGGCATTACAGATAAAGATTTTGAATTAGCGGAAAAAATTGATCAATTACTCTTGATTTAAATTTTTTTATTTAAGTATTTTTAAATCCTCAATAATTTCTTGGCTATGTTTTGAGGTATCTACGCTCAGATAAATTTTTGCAATCTTGCCTTGAGGGCTAATCAGATACGTATATCTTTTAGCAAGCTTAATTACTAAAAAGTTGTTTAATGCCCCGTAGCTATTGGCAACATCCCCTGAAGTATCTGACAAAAGAGGAAAAGGTAAATTATATTTTTCAGCAAATTTCTTATGAGAAAAGCTATCATCAATACTTACACCAATGACTTTAGCGCCTAAAGCCTCTAGCGTTTTAAAATCATCTCTAAACTGACAAGCTTGCTTGGTACATCCAGGCGTATCATCCTTCGGATAAAAATATAGAACAACCCATTTGCTCTTGTAGTCAGACAAACTGACTTGATTGCCTTGGCTATCTGGAAGTGTAAAAGTTGGTGCGTCATCACCAATCTTTAAAATAGGTGCTGCCATCACATTTGCTCTAAGCAAATAAAATACAAGAGCAATCCCAATTAAAATAAAAATTTTCATATAAATATATTAACCTTTCATTAACGAATCGTCTTAATAAGCTCCAAAAGCTTTGTGGTCATTTTAATGAGCGTCTCTTTTAAAACTTTTGCCTGATCGGCTATGATTGATTGACTCCTATCATCTGCATCTGATGCCTGAAGATCTTCAATATAAAAAAGACGGCTATCAAGCTTCAACCATAAAATCAGAACCATGATTCTTTCTTGGTTTGGAAATGACAATCCTTTAAGCCATTTTCTTGCAGACTCTTGGGAAATATGAAGTGAGGTTTTTTTACATTGTTTATTAAACTGAGTCGCAAAATAAAGCGCAGAAATACTTTTAGATTTGTATTTAAGTCTCAATGCTTTGTTAAGTTCAGCTGAAAATAATTTATGTGTATTCATATTTAGCAAATTAAGTAGTACATCTAATCCCCCCATTCCATCTATAAGTTGCATTTATAAAGGCCTTGCAACTTCCACTTCAAACTATGTCATCTAAGAATGACAGAATTATCTTTTAAAATAATGCATAGTGGCCAAGTGAACAGACTTTCTAAAATAGACAGTACCTTCGGTATCATCCTTCGAAAAAAAAGGCTTAGCAAAAAACTTACGCAAGAAGCTTTGTCAATTGAATCCAGTCTTTCTCGAGCTTATATCAGCGAATTAGAAATGGGCCATAAAGACCCAAGTCTCTATACGATATTTAAGTTAGCTACCGCTTTAAAAATTAAACCTTCCACAATTATCGACGAAGTCGAGCGTCAGATTTAATTCAAATTACTGAGGTGGTGCAGCAGGTGCTTTTCTACCTGGCGCTGCTGGCGGTGTGTAGCCTGCGATACGACACTGAATACCTTCAACAAGTTTACCTTTGGCGCCATGTTGAATAATGGTACATGTCTGAATTAAATTCTTGCTTTGTAATTCTGAAATAGTTTTTCTTAATTCTTTTAAATCAATCCCTGTATCTTTTACGATCTCATGATCAATTTTTTGTCCGTGCTTTTGTAAATATTTTAATACCACTTCTTTTGTCATATTGTTACCTTTCTTTTTACTTACTTTTTAATTCTAATTTGGTGGGCCCACCTGGACTCGAACCAGGGACCAAAGGATTATGAGTCCTCTGCTCTAACCAACTGAGCTATAGGCCCTCTGATAGATTAATTTATTCTTTTCCGTTTTCTAAAAAGCTACGTAATCTTTCTGAGCGTGTTGGATGTCTCAATTTTCTCAAAGCCTTCGCTTCAATCTGTCGAATACGCTCACGCGTGACATCAAACTGTTTACCCACTTCTTCTAACGTATGATCTGTATTCATTTCAATACCAAAACGCATACGTAAGACCTTAGCTTCGCGTGGTGTCAGAGACTCTAAAATTTCTGCTGTCACATCACGCAGTGATCCGTATACAGCCGCATCAATCGGGGTTAATGTTGCTGCATCTTCAATAAAGTCGCCAAGATGAGAATCTTCATCATCACCAATCGGTGTTTCCATCGAAATAGGCTCTTTAGAAATTTTTAAAATCTTACGAATCTTATCCTCAGGCATTTCCATTTTTTCAGCGAGTACTGATGGGTCAGGCTCAGCGCCTGTGGATTGTAAAATTTGTCGTGAGATACGATTCATCTTATTAATGGTTTCAATCATATGCACTGGAATACGAATTGTTCTTGCTTGGTCGGCGATAGAGCGAGTAATCGCTTGTCGAATCCACCAAGTCGCATACGTTGAAAATTTATAGCCACGACGATATTCAAATTTATCGACGGCTTTCATCAAACCGATATTGCCTTCTTGAATGAGGTCTAAGAATTGAAGGCCACGGTTGGTGTATTTTTTTGCAATCGAAATCACAAGACGTAAGTTAGCTTCAATCATTTCACGTTTTGCACGACGAGCTCTTGCTTCACCTGTCGTCATTTGCTTATTGATTTCTTTTAAATCTTTAATCGATAAACCTGCTTCTTTTTCAATCGCAATCAATTGGTCTTGCTGGTCTACGATGGAATGCTTAAAGCGTTCTAATTTTGCGTTATAAGCTTTGTCTAGTTTTAATTCATCGACAAGCCAATTGAGATTCGTTTCATTACCGGGAAAGCTCTTAATAAAATGTGAGCGAGGCATACCTGATTTTTCCACACAGAAGTCCATCAATTTTCTTTCATGTATACGAATTTGATTCACGCGATTTCTAACGGAGTCACAAAGAGCTTCTACTTGTTTGGCTGAAAATCTAAATTCCATGAGTTCTTTTAAAACAGATTCATGAAGTTTTTTATACGCAGGATCGTCAATACCTTTTTTAAGACGAATATCATTCATCTTCTGATTAGTTTTTCGAATCGCAGCAAAACGCGTTAAAACTTCTTCACGTAATTTGGCAAGCGCTTCAGCTGAGATCGCAGCGGCTTTGGCGCCATCTGCATCATCGTCTTCTTCTGCATCAATATCTTCTTCAACTTCCTCTTCGGCTTCAGCAGCTACGATCGGTGCTTCGACTTCTACATCGATTAAACCATCTACCACTTCATCGACACTTAATTCATTGGATTCAACTTTATCAACCATTGCAAGAAGTTCAGTGATGGTTGTAGGACATGCTGCAATCGCTTGCACCATGTGTTTTAAACCGTCTTCAATGCGCTTTGCAATTTCAATTTCGCCCTCGCGCGTTAATAGATCCACAGTTCCCATTTCACGCATGTACATGCGCACAGGATCGGTTGTTCTTCCAAATTCAGAATCCACAGTAGCGAGGGCTTGCTCAGCCTCTTCAGCCGCTTCTTCATCTGTCACAGGAGGTGGCACATCTGCCATGAGGAGCGCTTCTGCATCAGGCGCTTGTTCATAGACCATGATCCCCATATCGTTGATCATGCTCACAATACCTTCAATTTGTTCTGACTCTTGAATTTCGTCAGGTAAGTGATCGTTGATTTCAGCGAAAGTTACATAGCCTCGCTCTTTACCAAGGACGATTAAGGTTTTAAGACGGGCACGTCGCTCTTCGATAGCTTGAGGATTTGCGTCATTCGCATTTCCATAGAAATCTTTCATTTTGGGGTTCTTTTTTTGCGACGGGTCTTTTTTTGGTCTGGCCATGCTCTACCTCTTCTTGTTAGGGCTTATTTTGCCTTATAAATCAACAAAATATAAATAAACGCGTAACCTTCAAGTGTACCAAAAAGGGCCTTTTTGGTCAATGAAAGGCTTAAGTTTTAGGGGGTGTTTTGGGTCTTTGGGTAAGCGTTTTAAGGTGTTCTTTTTCTTCATTTGTTAAGCTACTTAAAGGCTTGTCTTTCAAAGCACTAAAATGGGCCTTCGTTTTAGACGCTTTTCCCTGCTCAAGGAGGGTTTTTCTCGCCCCCTCAATTTCAGACTCAAAATGGATCTGATCATCAAAGTGGGTAAGCTCCTCATTGACTAAGTCCATCACCACATTATCTACTTGTGATTTAAGACCATGGAGGATTGAAGAAGGTTTCGATTCAGGTTGATTTAAGGCAATTTCTAAGACTTTTTTAAGTAAATCATCTTCAAAAGATTCTGTTTGAGCCAACGCTAAATCTTCGCTCATGGCCAGCTGGGGCTTTAAGATAAGAAGTAAAATAAATTGACGTTTGACTGATGCTGGAAGCTTTCCCTTTGTTTTAACATAGGATTTATTGGCTTGAAATTGAGGCTGTGCCACATGAAGCAATTGATCTATTTCTTTATCATTCAAATGAAGCAATTCCGCAAAACGTTTACGTAAAAGTAAGCTTAATTTAGGCGCAGTGATCTCTTTTAAGATAGGCTCTGCTTCATTTAAAAATTTCACTTTATCTTCTTGAGTCGCTAAATGATTTTTTTCTGTTAATTGCTGGATTAAGTATTGCGACAAAGGCATCGCTTCTTGCATCATCGATTCAAAAGCTTCATTGCTATGCAATCGAATAAAACTATCAGGATCATGTTCTTCAGGTAAAAATAAAAATTTCAAAACAACTTTATCATTCAGGCTCGGAAGAGCATTCATCATGGCGCGCCAAGCTGCGGCTTGTCCTGCATTATCGCCATCAAAACAAAAAATAATCGTATCAGTTTGGCGCATTAATTTTTTAATATGGAATGCAGATGTGGCGGTACCCAATGTCGCGACTGCATGCGTCACACCAAATTGGGCGAGACCTACAACATCCATATAGCCTTCTACTACGAGGACACAACCTTTTTCGCGAATCGATCGACGCGCTGCAAAAAGGCCATAGAGCTCTTGGCTCTTTTGGAAGAGTGGTGTTTCAGGTGAGTTGTAATATTTAGGCGTATCTTCGGGATTGATTACTCGCCCACCGAATCCAATAATTTCGCCTTTCATATTATGAATAGGAAACATGATGCGATCACGGAAACGATCATAGCGTTTTCCTTGATCGTTCTTTAAGACGAGACCCGCAATATTAAGCGCTTCATCATCGTATTTTTTAAATACGCTTTCTAAATTTTGCCAACCTTCGGGGGCATATCCTAATTGAAATGTTTTTGCGATTTGCCCTGTAAGTCCACGTTTTTTTAAATACTCAATCGCGCGTTCTGATTTTTTTAACGCACTTTGATAATACTGAGACGCGAGCTCTAGAGCTTCGCCAAGCGCTAAATTTTTTTCTTTAACTTCGGGTGAAATTCTTTGAGAATCTTGCGGCACAGCAAGACCCACTGATTTCGCGAGGTCTTCTACCGCATCCACGAAGCTCATGCCTTGATATTCGATTAAGAAACTTAAAGCTGACCCATGCGCACCACAACCAAAGCAATGGTAAAACTGTTTCGAAGGGCTTACTGTAAATGAAGGCGACTTCTCTTGATGAAAAGGGCAGCAAGCCACATAGTTACTACCGGCTTTTTTTAAAGGTACGCTTTTATCAATCACATCGATCACATCGACACGATTTAAAAGTTCTTGGATGAACGACTCTGGAATCATATGCGTTTAATCATAGCTTAAAAATAAAAAGGAGCCTTAAGCCCCTTCATCATTTTTTTAAATTTTTATATTGAGTTTTTTGGGAGGCTATCAACCAAGCTTTTGTTTGATGAGGGCTGATAATTTACCCATATCTGCTCGACCCACTACTTGTGGTTTGACGATCGCCATCACTTGACCCATCTCTTTAATGCTTGTGGCGTTTGTGGCCTTAATCGCAGCATCTAAAATGGCACTCACTTCTTCGTCAGTTAGCGCTTGTGGAAGATAGCTTTGTAAGATTACCACTTCAGCTTTTTCAGCATCAGCTAAATCTTGTCTTTTTGCAGACTCGTAGGCTTCAATGGAATCACGACGTTGCTTTAACATTTTTTCAATGACAGCCATGACATCTTGATCCGTCAATTCAATACGCTCATCGACTTCACGCTGTTTAATAGCTGATTGAAGAAGTCTAATTGTGCCAAGACGAACGACGTCTTTAGCGCGCATAGCATCCTTCATGTCCTCAGTAATTTTTACTTTTAAGGACATCTTAAAAAATTAGAATAATTTTGGGGGGAGCATTTGATTGCGAAGACGACGGTACTGACGCTTCACTGCCGCAGCAGCTTTACGTTTACGTTCCCACGTTGGCTTCTCATAGAACTCACGCGCACGTAAGTCGTTGATAAGACCGGTCTTCTCAATTAAGCGCTTGAAACGACGAAGTGCTACGTCGAATGGCTCGTTTTCTTTTACACGTACTGTTGACATTAAACTCTCTTATTTTAAATAATGCGTTTTTGTGTGTTTTCCCAAAATGGAATTTCGGAAAAGTCCGTTATTTTAATGCTAATCTACTCATTTATCAATCTTTTTTGAGCCTTAAACCCATGCTGGTACTTGGTATTGAAACCTCCTGTGATGAGACTGGACTCGCCCTTTTTGACAATGAAAAAGGTCTTTTAGGTCATGTGCTTCATTCTCAAGTCGACCTTCATGAAGCTTATGGCGGCGTAGTCCCTGAATTAGCGTCCCGTGACCATATTAGGCTTATTTTGCCCTTACTTGAAAGTCTTTTTAAAAAGACAGGGGTTAAAAAAGAAGATGTGGATGCCATTGCTTATACGCAAGGCCCTGGTTTATCTGGAGCTTTATTGGTTGGAAGTTCGCTCGCTGAAGCCCTAGCCTTTGCACTTCAAATCCCTACGATTCCAATCCATCATTTAGAGGGGCATTTATTAGCGCCCTTATTGGAAAAAGATCCGCCCGCTTTTCCTTTTTTAGCCCTTTTGGTTTCTGGGGGTCACACGCAAATTATTCATGTGAAAAAAATCGGTCAATATGAAATTATTGGTGACACTTTAGATGATGCCGCAGGGGAGGCTTTTGATAAAACAGCACAATTATTAGGCTTAGGTTACCCAGGCGGATTGGCTTTGTCACTTTTAGCTGAAAAAGGAAAGCCTCGTTTTGATTTACCGAGACCGCTGATACATAGCAAAGATTTAAATTTTAGTTTTAGTGGATTAAAAACGGCAGTGTTGCATTTAATCCGCGCACAAGAAAATTTAACAGATGAAATCAAAGCTGATATTGCTTTTGCATTCCAGGAAGCGATCACTGATGTCTTAAGTAAAAAATGTCTCGCAGGACTCGATCAAACACACTTGAAACATCTTGTTGTTTCAGGGGGTGTGGGTGCAAATAAGCAATTACGTGAAAAATTAAAAACTGAATTATCTAAAAAAAATTATGAAGTCTTTTTTCCGCGCTTAGAATTCTGCACAGACAATGGCGCCATGATTGCATTTGCAGGCGCAATGCGATTAGAAACTTCTTTAAAGCGTGATCTTAGTTTTATAGTGAAGCCCAGATGGCAACTCGCTTAAAAAATTATTTCTTATCTCTAAAACTTGATTCGGTGCCATTGATTAAGCGTTTAATGTTATCAATGTGACGAAGTATTAAAATCAGCGCAATGATGGACGATGCAATCAATTGATAAAAATCAATGGCATAAAAAAAGCCCATCACAGGGGATAAGCTTGCTGCAATGATGGCCGCCAAAGATGAATAACGCCAGATGATAAACACAGCGAACCATATAGCTAATACTGTGAATCCCATCATCCACGAAAACATAAAGAGAATACCTGCAGCCGTTGCAACCCCCTTACCCCCTTTGAAGCCATAATAAATAGGAAAAATATGTCCTAGGAGTGTGGCAATTGCAACAAGCGCTACCATCACCGGAGACAATTCAAAATATTGCGCTAAGCTGACTGTCAAAGAACCTTTCAGAGCATCACCTAGAAGAGTTAATAATGCAGCTAATTTTTTTCCTGTTCTTAAGACATTCGTGGCGCCTGGATTTTTTGAGCCTATCGTGCGAGGATCAGGTAAAGAAAATAAACGACTCATCACGATGCCAAATGAAATAGCGCCAATGAGATAACTAAAAAGAATGTAAATCACGTTCATCATTTGAAAATCACTTTATAATGAAACCTCTATTTTACAATTTTTTGAAGCGCTCATGACGGCCCCACTTATTTTTATAGAAGAGATGAAGGTTGAAACCATTATTGGCGTCTCAGATTGGGAACGCGCATTACCTCAAATATTGGTGATTGATCTTGAAATGGCTTTGCCACAATTAGCCTCAACGACTTCTGATTTAATTCGAGATACCATTGATTACGGCATCGTTGCTGAGCGGATTAAAGCCATCATATCAAGTCACACATTTAAACTCTTGGAGCCTTTGGCTCATCTCATTATTGAAACATTAGAAAAAGAATTTAAGTCTCCCTGGATGAAGCTTAAAATTTCAAAACCTCAGATTTTGCCGCAAGTGAAAGCTGTCGGTGTCATCTTTGAAAAAGGAAGTCGTCCTTAACCTCTCGGGTGATGTGTTTCGTGAAGTTTTTTTAAACGCTCGCGTGCCACATGTGTATAAATTTGTGTCGTTGAAATATCTGCATGCCCCAATAACATTTGAACGACTCTTAAATCTGCACCGTGATTAAGTAGATGTGTGGCAAAAGCATGTCGTAAGACATGTGGTGATAATGTTTTTTGGATGCCCGCGATCAATGCATAGCGTTTAATTAAATGCCAAAATGATTGTCGCGTCATTAATTCTCCACGTTGTGTGACAAACAAATCGTCCGACACATGCTGATTAAGAATATGGGGTCTTGCTTCTTTTAAATAACGATCAATCCATTCGACAGCCACTTCTCCCATAGGGACTAATCTTGTTTTGCTGCCTTTACCTGTGACGCGAATCACACCATCACTTAAACTCACTTCAGTCACTCTTAGACTAATAAGTTCAGTCACACGCAAACCACAGGCATAAAGAAGTTCTAGCATCGCGCGATCTCGAAGACCTAAGGGTGTTTCGATTTGAGGGGCTTTTAAAAGAGATTCGACCTCAGTTTCATTTAAACTTTTAGGAAGTGATTTCGGTAACTTTGGGGCTTCTACATGAAGGGTAGGATCTTCATTGATATGACGTTCGCGTAAGTGATATCGATAGAAACGTCTCAGTGTTGCGATCAGTCTTGAAATACTTCTTGCTTTGACATGACTAAATTTATTAGCGAGATAAGCTTGAATATCGCTTTGATGAGCCTCTAATAATATTTTCTTAATATTTCCATTTAGAAATTCGGAGAACTGCATTAAATCAAAACGATAACTCTCCAAGGTATTTTTGGCTAAACCATCTTCAAGCCATAGGTGATCAATAAATTGATCGATGACTTTTTTTTCGTCATCAGAAATAACAATGGGATCTCGTGTTTTCTTCACCATAGAAAAAGATTAACACAAATAAAAAAGCCCCGCTTTAACGGGGCTTTTTAAATTACTCAGCTGCCTTATCGGGAGCCGCCTCAGGCGCTGCCGCCTTCGGTGTTTCTGTTTTTGGAATATCTTGAATAATTTCTTTTTCGCGTGCATCTAATTTTTCACGGATACGCGCAGATTTTCCTGAACGCTCACGTAAGTAATAAAGTTTTGCACGACGCACATCACCGCGACGTTTTAATTCGATCGATGCGATGAGTGGAGAATAAGTTTGGAATGTACGTTCAACACCTTCACCTGATGAAATTTTTCTCACAGTGAATGCTGAATTGAGGCCACGATTTCTTTTTGAAATCACAACACCTTCGTAAAGCTGCACACGTTTTCTTGTACCTTCGACTACATTTACACCGACTACGACTGTGTCGCCTGGTGCAAAGCTAGGGATGGTTTTACCTAGACGAGCAATTTCTTCTTGCTCTAATAATTGAATAATATCTGCCATAATCCGTTCCTTTTAGTTATATAGAGTCTTGTTCCTGCTTATCAATTTCTTGAAGCAGCCGAGTCTCTTCTTTAGTCAACAGCCTTGCGGCCAACAAATCAGGTCGTCTGACCTTGGTTAACGCTAACGATTGCTGAAATCGCCAGGCGCTAATTCTAGCATGGTTACCCGACAATAATACATCCGGCACCTTGGATCCTTCGAACACCTCAGGCCTCGTATAGTGAGGGCAATCAAGTAAGCCATTCACAAACGAATCCTCAATAGCTGAGTTATCATCACCTAACACCCCTGGTAGTTGCCTAATAATGGCATCCATCACCACCATGGTGGGTAATTCCCCGCCACTTAATACGTAGTCACCAATTGAAATTTCTTCATCGACACTACTTTCGATCAACCGCTCATCAACCCCTTCATAACGACTCGCTAAAAAAATGAGCCCTGAAGCTTTTGACAATTCCATCACTTTTTGATGTGTGAGTGGCAATCCTCTTGGGGATAAATGAATCACTCGCACATCTTGAATACCTTTATTCATTTGCGCTTTTTTTGCTGCATCGATCGCCTTCTTTAAAGGCTCAATCATCATCAGCATGCCAGGGCCGCCGCCATAAGGCCTATCATCTACCGTGCGATGTGCATCACTCGTAAAATCTCTTGGATTCCATAACGTTAAATCTACAAACGCTTCATGAAATGCGCGAGAGGTAATACCGAAATCCTTTAATGCTTGAAACATCTCAGGAAAAAGTGTCACCACATCAAAAGATAAAGGTTTCATTTAAAAATCTTTATCCCAGTCGACTTCAATTTCTTTTTTTTCCATATCCACATTTAAAATTACATGCGGAATAAAAGGGATTAAATACTCTTTGTCGCCCTTAACGACTAAGACATCGTTCGCTCCTGTTTCCAGAAAAGTTTGAACAACACCTAAATATTCTTGTTTCTGGTTGATGACAGCATGTCCCATCAAATCATTCCAGTAATATTCGCCTTTTTCTAAGGCGGGTAACTCATGCTTGGGTATTAAAATTGTTTTATTTCTTAACCCAAATGCTGCATCTCGATCATCGATATTTACTAACTTAGCAACGATACTATTGCCGTGTATTTTTGATGTTTCGATCGGATAACTTATGGATGATTTTTCATCCCCAATAAGCCACTCTTTTTTGTTCAGAAGTTGATTGATATCTACCGTGAAGGGCTGGATCTTGATCCAACCTTTGACACCATATGGCCCACTGATGCGTGCCATGATAAATTTTTCTCTCTCACTCATATCACTTGTATCAACAAGTGAATCAAAACATTAAGCGCTTTCAGCTGGTGGTTCAGTCGCCTCAGCTGGAGCTGCTTCAGGAGCTGCAGCTTCTATTGGGGCCGCTTCTGGAGCTGCCTCAACTGGAGCTGCTTCGGCTGTTACTTCTGGAGCTGCTGCTTCTGCAGGCGCTGCTGCAGCTTCTGCTGCCTTCGCTTTTTCTTCTGCTTCTTTAGCATCCATCGCTGCTTTTAATTCTTCAGCTTTCTTAGCGGCTTCTTTAGCTTTTCTGAGCTCTACTTTATCTGCGTCTTTTTTCTTTAAAGCCACGATTGCTTCTGGGCCTTTTGCATGCAGTTTAACTAAACGGTGAACTGAATCTGAGAGGAGTGCGCCATGACCTTTCCAATGTGTCACACGTTCGTTATCAATACGAAGTGCTTCGGTGCCAATCTTAGCCATTGGGTTATAAAAACCAATACGCTCAATAAAGCGTCCGTCGCGGCGATTTCTTGAATCTGCCACTACTACATTGTAAAAAGGGGTCTTTTTTGAACCGCCTCTAGAAAGTCGAATAATTACCATAATTTACACTCTTCAATTAGTTAAAAATTTTCTTAAGAAAGGGGCGGATTTTACGCTATTTTTGGCATATTTGGCAAGCAAAATCACTTTAAAGACAAGAATTTAAGGTCTCTTTTGGTCTATTGGTAAGAGGTGGGATCATTAACCCCAGCTGCTTTAAAGCCGTTTTGCCTTAAACGACAAGAATCACAGACGCCACATGCATGGCCATCTTTATCAGCCTGGTAACAGGAGACAGTTAAACTATAATCTACGCCCAATTTCATACCCTGAAGAATAATGGCTTCTTTAGAAAGATGAATCAACGGGGTGTGAAGTTGAATATTTTGCCCTTCTACAGCTGACTTGGTGGCTAAATTAGCCATTTTCTGAAATTGCTCAATATATTCGGGTCTGCAATCAGGGTAACCTGAATAATCGACGGCATTGACCCCTATAAAAATATCATGCGCACCGATGACTTCCGCCCAACCTAGCGCCAAAGTGAGCATTAAAGTATTTCGCGCGGGCACATAAGTAATCGGAATATGAGACGTTAATTCAGTTGGTACTTTTAAATCAGGATTTGTCAGCGCTGAAGTAAGCATCCAACTTAAATCCATCTCAACCGTTTTATGATCTTGCACTTGAAACAGCACAGCAATTTTTTTAGCAGCTTCGAGCTCGGCAATATGGCGCTGGTGATAATTGACACTCAAGGCATAACATTCATAACCTTCATTTTTTGCAATCGCTAACGTGGTGGCTGAATCAAGGCCTCCTGATAAAAGAACGACAGCTTTAGACACCAGGTTTTTCCCCCCAGAGTAATTTATGCAATTGAATTTGCATACGCACATGCAGCTGATCTTTCAAAATCCAATTCCCTAAATCAGTGACATCTAGTTTTTGATACACAGGGGAAAATAAGACGCTACATTTTTGTGTGAGTTTATATTGATCAAGTATTTTTTTAGCCCAGTCATAATCCTCGCGACTGCAAAGCACAAACTTAATTTCATCTTTTGATTCAATAATCTCTAAATTTTCCCAATGATTCTTTTTCTCTTCACCTGACTCAGGCGTTTTGATATCTAAAATAATTTTAATCCGAGGGTCGACCTCTTTGATAGAAAGTCCACCGCCCGTTTCAATCGAGACTTCGTAATTGCTATCCGCCAAAGTCTTAAGAAGATTGTGCACTTCTTTTTGTGCGAGCGGTTCACCGCCTGTCACTGTGACATAGTGGGTGTCATATTTTTTTATCGATGTCATGATGTCCTCGATATCCATCATCGATCCACCTTGAAAAGCGTAAGCTGTATCACAATAATGGCAACGCATCGGACATCCACTTAAGCGAATAAAAATCGTAGGCCATCCCATGCGAGAGGATTCACCTTGCAGCGAATAAAAAATTTCAAAGATTTTAAGTTGTGTCACGTTAAGAATTTAAGACTAAAGAAGTTAAGGTGTAAAAATTTTAGGGCTTAATACTTTCTAAAACTTTTAAGCGCTTTTGAGCATTTTGTATGACATCACTCTTAGGATATTTTTTAATTAAATCCTTCAAGCTTTTTTTAGCTTCTGGGATAAGCGCTAATTGAATTTGTGCATTGGCTAAACCTAATAAAGCTTCTGGATTTTTTGCAAAGTCAGGATGCTGATCGAGTAATTTTTGATAGGTGCCAATGGTTGCTTTGTAATTCTTTAGATTAAATTGTGCATTAGCTAAAGCGTATTTAGCATCAGGTAATAATGCACTATTGGGGAATTGCTTAATAAAATCAGTAAAGGCTTGGAAAGCTTCTTTATTTTTTAAGCCATCTAAAAGTGCGTTCGCTTGATCGTAAACTTCTTGATCTGAAGGCGCTTTTATCTCGGGCGTTGGGGGTGTTTCTGCGACCTTGTTGGGCGTTGGAAGCGAGCCTGCAGTTGATTTTTCTTCAATCCTTCGAAGTCTGCCATCCAAATCTTGATAAAGATCTTTCTGACGTTGTTCAACCGTAGCATTTAAATGACGCAAGGTTTCCATATCACCACGCAATTTGGAAACCTCTTGTTTCATTAATTCGATTTGATTCAGCATGTCATTGAGGCTACCACTTTTAATGACAGCCTCAAGATTGACAATACGAGCTTCTAACTCAGTTTCTTTTAATTGCATCTCTTGAAGTTTTTTTCTAGCGTCCGTATCTTCAAAGAGTGCCGCATGTAAAGGTGTTGCAAACAAACATGCTAAAAGAATAAGTTTTTTCATTAAAGCTTAACTATTTACTCTTTTTCGTAAGAGATATCGACGCGACGATCTTTACCATAGCATGCGTCATCTTTACAATTTGTATCCGCACGCTCTTCACCAAAACTCACTGTTTCGATTTGTGTATCTTGCGCACCTAATACATTCATAGATTTCTTAACCGACACAGAACGTTTTTGGCCAAGTGAAACGTTGTATTCACGTGAGCCACGGTCATCCGTATTGCCAGTTAAAGTCATTTTTGCTTTTGGATGTGATGCCACATATTGAGCATGCGCTGCCAAGAGATCTTTATATTCAGCTTTCACCACATCTTTATCATAGTCAAAGTAGATGCTACGTTTAGATAAGATATTATTTGGATCGCGCAAGCTTGCTAAATCGAGATCTTTTTCATCGTTCGATGCAGAAGGGCCCGCAGGTTTTGATACATCAACAATCGGTGTTGAGCTACAGCCGATCAAAAATAATGATAGTAATGATGCAAGAAATAGTGACTTTTTCATTTTCCAAATCTCCAGTTAAGTTAATTTATTTTACAAAAGGTGCCCATGCGGGCTCTCTAATATCATCAGCGTTAATATTAAATGATTGACGAACTACACCATCAATCGATACGGTAGAAAGTTCGCCCGATCCGTTGATCTTGTGTGCATATAGTATCACATGCCCATTCGGTGAAAACTTAGGTGCTTCATCAAAAGGACCGTCGGTAATTTTCGTAATTTGTCCTGTTTGTAGATCGTGTAACACCACTCTAAATCGACCTTCATCTTGCGTCACATAAGAGAGCATTTTGGCATCGGGTGAGACGTTAGGATTTAAATTTTGGTTCCCTTCGAACGACACACGTTGAGGCTCGCCACCGCTTGATGCGACTTTATAAATTTGTGGGCGACCACCGCGATCGGATGTGAAATAAATCAAACGTCCGTCAGGAGACCAGACGGGCTCCGTATCAATATGCGCACTCTGGATAAGAGGTTTTAAATTAGACCCATCGGAATCAATAAGATAAATTTGTGAGTTTGCGTTATAGGTTAAAACAATCGCCAAACGTCTACCATCAGGTGACCATGAGGGCGAGCTATTATTGCCTTTGAAGTTAGCCAGGACCGTTCTTTGTCCTGTTACTAAAGACTGAATATAGATAATAGGTTTTTTCTTTTCAAAAGATACGTAAGCGATCTTTGTCCCATCCGGCGACCATCTTGCAGAGATAATAGGTTGAGGGGAGCCTACAACCGACTGCACATTAAATCCATCTGCATCGGCCACGTTTAAAGAGTAGCGGCCTTTATTTTTTGTGATATAAGAAATTTTGGTACTAAAGACCCCTGGGATTCCAGTTAACTTTTCATAAATGGTGTCAGAAATTTTATGGGCGATGGCTCGATATTGGGCCACTGGACCTGAATATTCCATAGTAGTTAAAATCGTTTTTTTATTGATATCAACTAAAAACCAATTTACCTTTATACGGTTATTATTGATTTCTACCTGGCCTAGCGTCATGACTTGCGCTTCAATGGCACTCATTTCTGAATAATTGATTTCGCTTAAAGCTGATGGTTTATTGATCAAACCATCTACGTTTAAAGGTCTAAAAAATCCTGAGCGGTAAAGATCCGCTGCGATAATTTGATGCATACGACTATTGGCTTTATCACTCACTATTTCTTTATAAGGCATAACTGCAATATTAATTTGCTTAGTTCCACCTCCAGAAATCTCAATCGTTTCAATCGCAAATGCATGAAACGATATAAAAAAAAGTAAGCATAGGGAAATAAACGTTTTGAATGTTTTTAACATATGTAAATTATATTTTTTCATTGGGCCTGAAGTTAAGTTTTAAATTTTTAAATTTCGAGAATAAATCGGTATCTGTGGGTACCGGCAAAGGTTGTGATTGAAAAATAGCACGCTCGACCGATTCGTCACATACTGGAATGCCGCTTGATTTTAACATTTTAGGATTACCAATCAATTCTCCTGTAGGCATGAGTCCAATTTCAAATTGAAGTTCCACAGGGCTTGTCCCACATAACTGCTTATTCACATTCTGTTGAATTTTTCTTTGAATTAATAATTTATATTTATCCATTTCACCTAATTTAGCGCCCCCTTCGGCAGGGTTAGTATTAGATTGTTTCATCTCTTCATGACGATTTAATGAAGGCTTCGATTTATCTTGTAATAATTCTTGTTGAAGTTTTGCTAATTGATCTTGTTTTAAAAGTTCTTCCTGAATTTTTTTCAAATCATCTTTCTTTTTTTGATCTTCTAATTTTTTACGATCCTCTTCTTCTTTTTTTTGCTTCAGGCTAATTTCGGCCTTGTCACTTGTGAGTGATTTAATAATTTCTTCCATTTTAGATGGTTTGGGCAAAGGCTTTGGCGGTTCTGGCTCAATCTTCGTTTCAACAGGCGGCGTGTCAATTGGCTTAACACTTGGTACAGGGATTGAATCCCATAATTCCACTTCAGCTACTTGGGGTAACTTTACTCGCCATTCAAAACTGACAATCATGATCGCGATTAAAACAATATGCACACTTGCTGCATAAATTGCAGCTCTTCTTGCAATGATTTTTTCTTGAGGTCTAATCACGTCAAATATTTATTTTTGTGGCTTCAAGAGTAAGCCCACTTTAGAAACATTATTTTGTTTTAAAAGATCCATGACACTTATCACTTCATCGTATTTCACATTCTTGTCAGCGGCAATCACAAGCGCTCGATCAGGTGTTGTTTTAATTAAAGACTGCACGTGGCTTAACAATCGATCGCGCGTATAAGTCTCACCCTCAATCTCAATCGTGCTATTAAGTTTTATGGTAATCACAATGGGCGCTCCTGTTTGTTTTAATGTCTCACCTACTTCCGGAAGCTCCACGACACCCGGATTCGTCATAGGGGCTGTCACCATAAAAATAACGAGTAGCACCAAGGTCACATCGATATAAGGCACTACATTTATTTGATTCATTAAGCGACGTTTACGCATCACTTATCCTTTTCTTTGTAGGATGTTGACAAACTCTTCCATGAAACTTTCGTATCTCACCGATAAACGATCAACCGAAGTTGCAAAACGGTTATAGGCAATCACTGCTGGAATCGCTGCAAATAAACCGATGGCAGTTGCAATGAGTGCTTCTGCAATACCAGGGGCCACTTGAGTTAAAGTTGCTTGTGCCACATTGGCCAGTCCTCTAAAGGCATTCATGATGCCCCATACTGTTCCAAATAAACCAATGTAGGGACTTACAGATCCCACTGATGCTAGAAAAGGTAGATGCGCATCTAAGAAATCAAGTTCACGATTATATGTAGCTCGCATAGCTCGGCGCACACCTTCAATCACATCACTCATATCGCTTTTTGATGTTTTATGACGATTGAATTCTTTATAGCCTGCTTCAAAAATAGTAGCTAATCCCTGATTCTTGATGCGGCCACTATGAATGCTGTCGTGAATTTTATTAAGATCCCCGCTTGTCCAGAATGTGTTTTCAAATTCATCGACTGCGAGTTCTGCACTTTTTAATACAGAGACTTTAATGAAGATATACCACCAAGAAAAACCAGAGGCAGCTAATAAAATTAACATGACGAGCTGAACAGGAACGGTTGCCCCTGTAATCAAACTTAAAAAAGATAAATCATTCACGACATTCATAAAGACTCCATGGTTTGTTTAACGGTGGATGGGATTCTGACGGGTTTAAATTTCTCACTATCAATACAAGCAATATCAACACTTGCATCAATTAACATTTCATTGTCACGATAAATTATTTGTCTAAACTCAATTTTGCTAGAGCCAATATCTTTAAGCTCACTTTTAACGATCAAATCATCATTAAAACGCGCAGGAAGTTTGTATTGAATATCGATGCGATGAACCACAAACATAATATGGTCATGATGTTTTAAATAGTGCTGGTCAATCCCAACACTTCTCAACCATTCTGTTCGCGCGCGCTCCATAAATTTTAAATAGTTAGCGTGATACACAACACCACCGCTATCGGTGTCTTCGAAGTAAATACGTACAGGGAATGAAAAAGTTTTTATTCCTGCCATAAATTAT
>Ga0208719_1000046_pt1 | contig 34452 bp, 41 predicted proteins | sample LakMenEpi30Jul09_FD_150747 | JGI IMG/M metagenome (GOLD analysis project Ga0208719, IMG submission 150747) | Freshwater microbial communities from Lake Mendota, WI - 30JUL2009 deep hole epilimnion (SPAdes) | ecosystem: Environmental > Aquatic > Freshwater > Lake > Epilimnion/Euphotic zone ... | reverse complement strand
ACAAGACAATCATTTGTTTTACCAGTATCATCGTACTTAACTTCCTGAACTATCCATCGTTTAATAAGATTTAGTATCTGTTCAAATGGCTTACCGGCAACGCTGATATAGCTATAAGGAATTGACTCTAGCTTCTTTACTGCGTCTAGAACCTTTTCGTGCTTTTCTTCATCATCCACAAATCTGCCAGTAGCAATATCATTTATTGGAACGCCACTAATGTTTGCTATTAGTCTATTGAGATGATCTTCCTTAGACATTTCAGTATCTAATACAAGAACTGGAATGTTTAGGGAAGACACATTTAAAGCCACATTGTCAGCGAATACTGATTTACCAACCTTTGGTCTTGCAGAAACAAGGTCAACGCATTTTCTTCTAAGACCGCCACCAATTGCTTGGTCGTACTTTGCGAACCCTGTTGGAATACCAATAATGTCACATTTATTTTCGCCCAAGAATTGCACATAGTCGCCAACTCCGCTTCCTATTTTTTGAGGAACGTCGCCGCCATCGTCTTCTCTTAGAAAATCTGTTACTGGATTCTCTAGGATCTGTATGATTTCATTGATGGTTTCTGAGCCAGTAACATCATCAATATCTTTGTGGACTTTAGATGTAAGCTTCTTAATCTTTCTTGCAAATTCAAACTTTTTCATCTGAACAGCAAAGCTAAGAATATTCTCTTTATTCACCGGGAAATCAAAGAGTGACTTTATATACTTCAACTCTTGGTTGGTATTAATTATGTCTGAGAAACCCAACTGGTTTGCTGATGATAATATTGAAGCAATGTCAACGGTTTGATCATTACCAATAATCTTTTCTATACACTTAAACAGAACTTGATTGTTGGAATTACCAAACGTTTCACTGCTAATAAGGTCAGCAACTGTAACGTAGCCATCAATGCCATGCTGCAATAGTCCAGCTAGCACCGCTCTTTCGGCACCGATATCTACTAGTTTATCTTCCATTATTTTTTACCTGTACACCTGTTGCATCGATAGTATTCGCCATAGCTAAAACGTGGATCAATCTTAAATGACTTTCCACAAACGTGACATTCTACATCCTCTTTACGCGGAGCTTCTCTGCGTCGAGGGGTTCGCTCAACCTCTGGGGTGTGTATGTCTTTAAACTCTCCAGTGTCTTCCCACTGGTTTCTTTTGGCTTTCACGGATTCTTTTCTCCTAGCTGGATGTGATTCTGCCTTTTTAACAATGAAGTCTTCCCCAACAGAGGCAGGCTTTTTGGGTGACTGTGTTGTTTTAACTGTGAATTCTTCCACTTTACTCTCTGGCTTTTTAGCTTCAGGAGTTGAGCTTATTAGAGCATTAGCCAATTGTAGCTTTTGCTCATCCGTAAGAGAATTGAGAAAATTATTTAAGTCCATCATGACCTCTTAGCTTTTTCTAATAGAATGTCAGCCTTGCGTTTCAGTTCATAAACTTTGCCATCTAATGCTTGAAGTCTGGCTTCTGCAACTTCACGCATTTTATCTACGGATGCCGCATAGTTATTGTCTTTGATTATGATCTGCCTCTTAACTTCGTGCTTGGTATACTGGCCGAATTCATCATTATGAGCAACGACAAGTTTTTCCAATTGATCATTACACCAGTTAAGAGCGATCTTATTTTTATTTATTTCATCCTGTATGTAGGTTGCATAACCATACAATAAATATGCTGTATCAAACGTTTCCTGTTGAGTTAACTTTTTAAGTTCATCAGACGAAAGATTAGCAACTAGCAAATACTCTTCTCTAAATGAGGAGAATTTTGTATTACCAAGATCAATATATGCGTTAATTAGATTTAAATGTTCTGATAGCTTTTCAGATGCCTTTAATGTGTTTTCGCCACTCATCGTCGTTTTCCTTAAAATGTAGTACTATGATTTGTATATCGTTGATTCGGCACCACTCTATTTTATCTTCGTCGCGGGCTTTTGCCTTTAGGAAATCTGCCTTGCTCTTGTGAAAAAATGGACAGTATTCATAATGCTGTTCGCCGTGAACTTCAAATGCCATCTTAATCGACGGAATGTAGAAGTCAAGGTAGAGAACGGATTTTCTATTCAGAGCAGTACTTCCCGGTAGCTTTACTTCCTCAAGTATTCTATAGCTATGGAAAATTTCTTTCAGTAAACTTCTGGCACGAAGATGATATTTAGATCTCTTGCGAGTATCGTCATAAAATATATCGTACTTAGTAAGATTCCAAACGTACTCTTTCCCATTTATGCCTTTAACTTTCAATGCAACTCCTTAATCTTTTCATAAACAAAGGATGCCATCTTGGGATTACCATTTAAGAAGTCGGCAACGGCATTTACGCCTTGGAACTTGAAGAATCTTTCAATATCTTCTGGAGTCTTCTGAACCTTGTTTTCTTCCAAGATTTCATTAACCATAGTATTGCTTAAGTCATCAACGGCACACTGAATAGTATACCATGCTCCAGCGGCCTTGATCAATCTAAATTCACAAGCAATGTGGATAATCTCTTGAACTTCGTCAATTCCAATGCCATACTTAATCCAGCTTTCCGCTGTGCTATTTGGTCGGCCACCAGCACACGAAGTCTTAATAGACCAATTTGCAATCTGTCCAACGTGTGGGCCTGTATCTTTAGGAACTTGCCACTTACCCCTGTGAGTAATTACCATATTTGTTCCAGCTTGATATTGCAACATGTTTCCACAGTCTGCCATCTTTTGTGGGGCATAGGGAGAGCCGCCAGTATTAGCAATATTATGCGTAATGCAAACAAGAATGGTTTTATTCTTCATGAGCGTTCCACTGATTCTTTTAAAGAACATTGATAGCAGACGCGGCAGAGCGTTTCTAACGCCAGTTCGCACTTCGCCCTCAAGCTCAACCGCTGGAACCATATTAGATAAAGAGTCGGCTATAATCAAGCAGCCGGGATCATTGTTAATATAGCTTTCAATGATATTGAGGAAGTCTTCTGCCGACAAAACTCTTTCATCTGTTGATTCAATAATGAGAATATTGTCGGAGTTTAATCCCTTAATACCAACAAAGTTTTGTTTAGACAGTCTACCCTCTGTGTTAACGTAGATAACCCTCTTGCTCTTTTGTTGGCACTTTGCTGCAAAATGAAGGGCGGTAGTTGTTTTGCCACTCTTTGGATCTCCCGTCATTACAACCACAGAGCCTTCGCGTAGACCGCCACCCAAGGCAATATCTAATGCTGGAGATACTCCAATCACATTAAGATTATTGATGTTCTCTAAAACCTCCGTACCACTCCTAACAACATCGCCATACTTATTAACAATATTGTTGCTTACCAAATCCGTTGTAAACTTGCTTGCCTTTTTGACTTTGCTCATAGATTCCTCAATTGATTAATAGTTGTTTTCTTCTTAGAGTATGATTGTGTTTTTCTGGTCTGAACTTCTTCTTTTGGTGGCGGTTCAACATCGTAGTTTACCACTGTTTGGTTCTTAGCTTCCTCTATCTTCCTATGATACAGGGCTACAACCTTTTCCGCAAGGGGGTTAATTTTGTAGCCTCTGCCATTTTGGATTCCAAGCACAAGTAGGCTGTCAAACTCTTTTGATTTTATAGCTGCCAATATGGCTTCTTCGCTATATTTTTTCTTAAGCTGCAATGCTGCCCCGTGCTGCTTCTTCCAGATCCAATGAAGAGGATCTCCCTTGGTCCAAAATTTATATGATGGCTTTCCAAGATTCAACTTCTCTGATCTGCGAATAACTATGTATTCGGCAACATAAGCCTCAAAAGTACAGTGTTCTCCAGTGTGGATATGCTTGTACTTGTGGGTTTCAGACCACTGCTTCTGATAGTCGTGGTTAAATAGCTCTGGTCTTTTCTGTTCTTCTGTCATTGTAAATCAACGCTTCCTCAAAGCAACTTTGTAGATCGTCTTCGTAAGAACTGTCTTCAATTAATTCTGGAGTCAACCACATCGTCTTTTTAGCGGTATCGCCGTTTATTACGCCAATTGTATAGCAATCGCGGCTTGTGCCGCCCATTTGCCCTTTTACAGATCGTATAACATAAACGGCATCTGCGTTCTTCGTATCAGTTGTAACAACGTTTGATCGATATTGCAACCCAACGCTATTGATTTTTAGGTTGTTGGTCTTGCAATAATCTTTAAAAGTGAGCCACTGATCATACTTTTCTAGATATGCAGAAACATTGTCTGACGTTTCTACAACTATCCAGATTTTCTTTGTGTCATCACATGTGGCATAATGCTTACGCCAATTATCAATTCCAAATATATAGCTCATGGTTTAATTTTTGTGATGCAAGTGCTATTTTTTAATGAACGTGGTTTCTTAACATCTCCAAGTGTAGACGCATTTTCTGTCATAATAGTTATACCGTCTTTTCTCACAAACTGATCACCAGCCTTTAATCCAGACGGTGTTGCTGATGTTTGTGTTGCCTTGACGATATGTTTCTTAATATAGTTCTCAACAGAAGTAATTGGTCTATTCAAGTCTGTTGCAATCTCTGCAATTTCCATGTTCTTATAGTTCTGTTCTATGTAGAAAGATTCTACTTTTCCTATCGGTCCTTTTTTAACCATTGATAAAATTCCTTTGAGCTTTTGTCATGTGGATTGGATTTTTGGTCTTTAGGTATAGAACATATACATCAAATGTTTTCTGAGATACGCTCTTAAGTTTTAGATCTAGTGTTGATTCTCTATGACTATCAATTCCAGATGGGTCATATGGAATATTATTATAGGTTGTAATGAAATACTTCTTTTGCACATCGCCATTTCCAAGTTCAACCTTGGTAAACTTCGCAAACACTCTATCCTTTTCGCCAGATGGTGTTTCACCAAGCTTATTAAAAAGCTCTTCGTTGGACTTCAATACAAAATCTTCTTTTGAGAATGATTCTACAAACTTCATTTTTCACCTGTGATGATATATTTCTTTTGTTGCTCTGGAGTCATTTTGACAATATCTTTTTTAGAAGCAGAACCAAACGCAGAAAAGACAGAAGAACCTTCCTGCTCCTGCCTTTTCTGTTTGGCTGTTTCTTCTTCTTCAGACCGCCTGTAATGTCCTAGCTTATTCCAATTGCTGTCCGCTAGCTGTCCGATGGTCTTTATGTCCTTCACAAAAGCTCCGAGTCCACCATATACTACCCTCTGTAGAGCATTTTGACCACACTCTGGGCAAGATACCAGAGCATCGTCTTTAATAGATTGGTAAACATCAGTCATTTCGTGATGACATTCTGCACAAACATAATCATATAACATAAAATTCCTATGATTCTAGGGCGTTCAAAATCCTTCCAAGAATACCGTTTCTCTGTATGTCATTATAGCCCAAAGAGCAAATACCAACACCTTGGAGATTATTAAGTTTCTCTAAGCAGTAATATAAACCACTATCTCTATATAGGTCTGTCTGCTTTGTATCTCCGTTGATTATCACCTTAGAATGTTCGCCCATTCTTGTGATAAACATTTTAATCTGTTCCATTGTGCAATTTTGTGCTTCATCAAGAATCATGTAAGAATTATGGAACGTTGCCCCTCTCATGGTTTCAAGAGGTTCAAATCTTATTCTTCTGGTGTTAAAATACAAACCAAATTTATCTCTACCTAAGAAATATTTGAGATTTTCTTCCATAGGGGCAAGATATGGTTTGATTTTATCATTCAATTCTCCGGGTAATGATCCTATGTCTTTACCTGTGCAAACTAGAGGTCTAGTTACTATAATTGTATCAACTTCGTCCTTTAGCAGTTTAGACGCCGCAATGCCAGCAGCAATAAAAGATTTTCCAGTACCGGATGGTCCGGTGCAAAAAGTTACATCATTCTCTATGATAGATCTGATGTAATTTCTTTGGTTTTCTGTTTTAGCTTCTAATACATTTGGTTTTGGTGTCTGTTTGTCTTTTTTAGATTTTTTGTTGTTATTTCTGCCGGTATTATTATGTGCCGCTGCTGCCAAAGCCGTTGTCTCCTCGTTGCGAGGAACCTAGCCCTTCTTGATGAAGCATCATGACGCAAGGAACCTCTTGGAATATAATCTGAGCGATTCTATCCCCACGTTTTATTGATACATCTTCATCAGAAGTGTTGTATAAACAAACCATGATTTCTCCTCTATAACCAGAGTCTATTACTCCAGCTAGTACGTCTATCCCTTTTTTTACAGATAATCCAGAACGCGGCCAAATTAAACCAGCCATATGTTCTGGTATCTCAAGTGCTATCCCCGTCTTGACAGTATTACGTTGTTTGGATGGAATGACGATATCTACAGTTGAATATAAATCCCAACCGGCGTCACTGGCATTAGCTTTAGTAGGAATTGTTGCAGTTGCGTCAAGTAATTTTACGTTAACGTTATTCATAGATCAAATCCTCCAAAGTCTGTATCCTCAAGATCATTCTTACTGGCCCCAATTTTATACGAAGTAATCTCATGCTCCTGTGGAGCAACTTGAACAGCTTCGCTATTCATCCAAGGATCAGTCCATCCTGCAATTGGATTTTTGCAACCTTTATCATAGGGCAACCCTATGTTTTTTCTTCGACTCATACAAAGCCAATCAACGTATTCAGACATTACTCTTTCGTTGAGGCCGATAATGGAGCCATCTTTAAATAGATATTCAGCCCAAGCCTTTTCTTCTGCTGCGGCTGACTCAAACATTTTCACAGCATCTTCTTCGCATTCTGATGCAATTTTGACGAAGCCCTCTTCTGGCACCGTGCGTAAAATCTTAATAATTTCTTGCGTATTGTATAGATGCAAAGCTTCGTCGCGTTTAATGAGCTTGATTATATCTGCATTACCGATCATCTTCTTGTTCTCCGCAAAAGCGAAGGCACATATAAACGACACGTAAAAACGCACCGCTTCTAATATGTTTACACTAATTAGCGTCAGATATATTTGTTTTTTTATGTCTTTGGTCGTAGAATTTCCGATTTCTCTAAGGGCGTTATATTCCTTAATTGCCACATTTGCTCTCTTGAGAATTTCCTTGTCAGTAAGGCAACTATCCAAAATTTCGCTTGGATTATTGTACACATTCTTGATAATATAAGTGTAGCTATAGCTATGAATTTGCTCAAAAAATTGCCACACATTCATACAGGCTTCTAGCTCTGGATTAGAAACATGCTCCAGTAGAGTTGGTACGCCGCGACAGATTACACTATCCATCATAGTCTGATATTTCAGATTAGATGTAAAGATAAATCTCTCATTTTCTGACATTACATCGTCATTCTTAAAATCATTTCTATCCTTCTTTAGCTCAATCTCTTCTGGTCGCCAGAAAAATTCAAGCTGCTTTTTGTAAAGATCAAAGAAAACAGGATACTTAAATTTGTCGTACCTTTGAAGAGAAAGATCTTCACCTAGGAATAGCGGCTGGGCCATGTAGTCTACATTGTTTTTATTTAGTATCGTTTTCATTGTTTTGCCTTTATATTTATATTGAGCATGAGCCAGATTCACATCCTGACGATTTTTCAGTTTGTCCATCTCCATCTGGCGTATTGCAGTAATAGAAGTTCTTTATGCCATATTTATACCCGTAAATCTGATCTTTAATCAACACACTTAGAGGAATATTTCCCTCTGGAAAATGTGCATAATTATAGTAAAGATTCACGCTTATGCTCATATCAACAAATTTTTGCAGTATTGCACAAATATTCAAAATTGCTTTGTTGTCACGCATATCCCAAGCCAAAGTGTAATAGTTCTTTCTAGAGGCGTAATTTGGCACCAGTTGCTTCAAAACGCCATTCTTAGCCTTCTTGTAGGAAAGTAGGCTTCTGACAGGTTCAACCCCGTTTGTACTGTTCTGAATGACGCTAGAGGACTCACAGGGCATTATAGCCGTCAGCGTTGAGTGTCTTAGTCCGTACTGTTTAATTCTGGCACGAAGACCCTCCCAATCCATAGTATACTCTGGCTTAACCAGTTCGTCAACAGCGTTTTTGTACCAATCAACTGGTAGTAAACCATTTGCATATTTTGTTTCATTGAATTTTGAGCATGGGCCAAGCTCCGCTGCTAGCCTGCAAGATTCATTGAGCAAATTCCACTGTATTTTCTCCATAGTGGAATGTACAAGCTTTAGGGTTTCTGGATCGTCGTACTTTAGCTTATTCTTAGCTAAAAATCCTGCAAGGTTTGTGATCCCAATTCCTAAAGATCTTCTGTTTTTAGTGAAGTTCTCTCCTGCGGCTACCGGATAGTCTTGATAATCAATAACAGACTCTAGAGTTCTAACCGCTATTCTGCAAGCGTTTGCTATATCATCATCATTATCTAGTTCTGTTAGATTTAGTGCTGACAAAATGCAAATACCGATCTCTGCCTCTTTATCCTCTATTGAAGAAATGGGCTTTGTTGGGTGAATAATTTCTTGACAGAGATTGCTCATGTATACTGGAACATCCCAAGACCCATGCTCATTTGCATTATCAATATTCATAACATAAATGCGGCCAGTTTCAAGTCTTTCCTTGGTAAAGATTTCTGCTAGCTTTCTGGCATTAATTTTTTTCTTGAACTTCAAATTGCGAGACTTTTCGTATTTCTCGTATAGCTTGTTGAATTGTTCATTGTTTCCGAAAACTTCATATAGACCCTCTGCCTCGTCTGGACTAAACAGAGTAATGTCTTCGTTTTTAATTAGTCGTTCATAAAAAAGCTTACAGAATTGAACTGAATAATCTAGTTTCCTTACTCTGTTATCGTCAGTTCCAGCATTATTCTTTAAGCAAACGATGTCTTCAATCTCATAATGCCAAAATGGCACATGCACTGTAGCAGAGCCGCCACGTATGCCATTCTGACTTGTGGCCTTAACGGTTGATTCAAAGATTTTGAGATAAGGAATTATACCAGTATGAATAACCTCGCCACCACGAATACTTGAATTAATTGGACGAATGCGACCAATGTTTAATCCTATTCCGGCACGGCGGGCCGTATATTTACCAACGGCATGTACGCTTGAGAAGATAGAGGCTAGATCGTCATCAACATCAACCAGTACGCAACTGGCAAATTGTTTGATTTTAGTTCTGACTCCAGCCATGATTGGGGTTGGTAGATTGATTTTAAATGTAGAGAAGCACTCATAGGCATCCTTTACTTCATCAACTACATTAAATAAGGCCATAGCTATAGCCATGTAGGCAAACTGTGGAGTTTCATACATCTCTCCCGTTGCCCTATTCTTTACCAAATACTTATCTATCATTTGCTGCAAACCAGCATATGTATATAGATAATCTCTGTCGTGATCGATGCAGGATTCTATCTCTTTGATATCTTCCTTTGACCATTTTTCAAATAAAGCTGGGTCATATACACCCTTATCAATGTTTGACTTAATATGCTTAGTCAAAGATGGTGGGCTGTCATACCTCTCCCACAAATCTTTTCTGAGAGACATATTTAGCAATCTAGATGCAACATATTGATAGTTGGGGTGCGACGTTGACGTTAGATCATTAGCCGACTTGATTAAGATCTGATGTATTTCTTTAGTCGTTATGCCGTCATGAAGAGAAAGGTTAGCATTCATTTCTATATTAGAAAGAGATACGTTGTTTATATCCTTTATCGCCCACTCTACAACCTTGTGTATCTTTTCTACGTTATAATGCTCTGAATTACCATTCCTCTTGGTTACGCGCATGAATATTTTCCTTGTAGTATTTCAGGGGTGACTTGTATTATGTTCAATTAAAGAGTCTTTTGAAAACTCTTTCAACAATCCATTTGATAATAATTGGCAATATGATTTGAAGCAATATGAACGTGAGAATTATAGATCCATACTTTATCTCTTCATCGTTCATTAAGCTTTCTTTGACGAAGCTTTGGCACTGTCTCTTCATGCTTTGCTGTTCAGCAAAATTGCAATCCTTGAAAGAGACGCCTCCGTAGTTAGCTATTGTAGCCCATTCTTTAGCGTATTGCAAGCACTTGTCTGCTAACTTTTTTCTGTTCTCGTCATCGTACTGCTGGCCTATTTCTGCCTCAATATCTGCAAAATCAACACTATCAATCTCGTAAGCCCCTACCGCTTTGCTTTCTTTGACATAATCAAAGTTGATATCTGGAAAATGCCTTAGTCTTATTGTTCCAGAGTCTTTCTTAAATATTACACCCTCAATGTCTAAGCTTAATGAAATAATCTTTTTAACTGTTGCTCTTGGTAAATTGTTGTTAAAATCTATTGTGATATAGTCAGCATCAACTGAGCTAACAGTAATTTGTGCTGGCGACTTGCAAGCAACCTTTGTTCCGTTAAGATCAAATCCATCATTGAATATGCTATTCAACATTGTTTCTATTTGAGTAAGATCTATCATAATAACACCTATAAGTTGTGGTAAAAATTATACGCACTTAAATCTTCTACTTCATTCCAGTTTTTTTCGTCATCATATTCAGACATGTCTCGTTTATAGTTTGTGTCCGCTCTTCCGCGATTTACCTTGTGTGTGAATTCTTCTTTGCTTTTTGTAAAATAATGATTGATGTGGGCAACATCTACAACCAAGTCTTCATTAAACGGGCCACGGTGTGGGTTTTTATTCGTATCAACCCAATCGCAGTGCATTAAATTATGAACATCGACCATGTGTGAGCATGGTAGTTTTGCTATTGTTTTGATGTGTTTATTTGGTACACTTTGCCTTTTGGTAAATCTATTTATTACGGAGTGGTCATCAGATATTTTTTCGTGACCATTACTGCCAAAAAAATACCAATTGATTCCCAATGCGGGGTGGTCAGTATAGTCTGATAAAAGCTCTTGAATATTTTTGTGCTTTTTCAAAACTAGAAATTCGTCAACATCAAAAAAAGCAGCCCAATCATACTTCCAATTAAATTGGTCAATAAAATGGTTGTATGCTGGGACTTGCTGTTGGATTCCAGATATGCGGAATGTTGTTACATTTGGGTGGTCGTAAGAAAATTCCCAATCATTCGCATAAATATAGATACTGTTAAATCCGAGCTTGAAATTGTAACGTATCCATTCATCTATGTACTTATCTTCATTTTTAGCAATACATACTAGTGCAACTTGTGTCATAATTACTTTTTCTGAATAAGAACCCAAGCAACTCCCATAAAGTTTTCACTAATTTGGTTTTTTTCACTTGATGTTAGAACGTGGTTTTCGTCTGTGGTGGTATCTTGAATTAGTCCAATGATCATGTCGGGCAATTCTTTATACTTGCCACGCATAGAATCTTTGAAAAAGCTTTTACCAGCCAAGGTATAAACGTCATTAACTTGTTGTAAGTGCGCTTCATAACCAAGGACATTCTTGGCAAACTGATGATTAAATATAGCTAACTTAGCTCTATCTGTTGGGTCTGTAACTACATCTGAAAACTTCTGCACCTTAGACAAAACCGCATCGGTTGGCTTGTCAATGTTCAGAATTGATATTGGTGGCGGTGATGGTGGCGTTGGAACAACTGGCTTATTTGGAGTAAATAAACTATTACCAAATATGCCGTACATAATTAACAGCACGGCGATAGCGTTTTTAGCCATTTGTTTTCTCCTCAGCCTTATTTAGCAGTGGGAATACTTCGTCAAGTTTTTCAACGGCTAGTTGTAAACCGTATGAGTGACAATTATCTTTTAGTTGATACCACAAGTTGATGATGTGTAGAAATTTTTCATCTTCTTTGGTGTCCACTGTGACTTCTGCTAGTGGCTTTACCTTTTTCTTTGGTAGTATTCTAGCTAGCAAGCTATCAACACGCACAAAGTTTGACAAAATAATAAGAGCGCCAATAGATAGAGCCGCTATCTTTAGAATAGTTTCAATTTGCATCTTTTTCTCCAGTAACTAATTTGATTGTTGAATTATCAAGCCTTTTGATTCTAATACCGATTTTGTTTTTGAAGTACTTTTGCTATGGAATGGGCATGGTGTTTTATGTCCATCTCCATGTATAATTACTCCAGTTCCTTTGCATACGCATTTAGCTGGATCTTCGTCTGGCCCCACAACAACGTCTGGTTTTGGAGCAACCACGAAGACTTTTGTTTCAGCTTCTTCGAATGCAGTTTTTGCTTGACTCTTCCATTCGTCAATATATTGAGCGTACATTTCTGTGATATCCGCTGTTGGCAGATAACAACAGTTTGTTGCGGCACATCCTGTTAAAGCGACCAATAAAAGCAAACACATTAAATATTTCATGGGTTCCCGCCGTCTACAGAGTTATAAAATCCAAGATCATCAAACCTAGATGTGTACTTTGTTTCCATAGCGTTGTATGTTACGGATTTTTGATATGTTGCATCAGATATATTATATGCGCCCGTTCTGTAGCAATTGACTACAGTTGTTGCGTTTTTAATTGTTTCATTACTTGGCACTACATTAGTGACCACATCGACTGTTGTTACTGCCATTTTGGGACTCCTTTAAGTATTATACTAGCATACCACAGCAACCGCAAACTAGATTACACGAATCTGCTTGAGAGCGCATTATAGTTTGCCAATATTTCTGATGATGTAAGACTTGTTCTATATTGTTTTAAAACTGCAACTTTTTGTTTTGATTGATTGTCGGGTTGATAATTTGATCCTATTCTCAAGTTATAGTTAGATCTTAAATCATACGTATTATTGACGGAACTAACAAATTGTCCGTTTTTATATAGCGACAACACGCCATTTGATCTTGTGTAAACAAGGTTGGTCCAACCATTAGAAGTCAAGCTTGTTCCAAGCAGCGTAGAAACTGAACCGGTTGAAGTTCTGTATTGCCAAAATGCTGAAACAACACTGTTATTTGTTGCCAAGCTGATACCATTAAAACCGGGAGCAAAATATCCCCCTTTAGAAATAATTTTACCAAACGGTCTTATTTGTGGATTATTCATAAATACCCATATATCAAATGTAAAATTTGAATTCAAGCAGTCATTAAGGTAAGCATTGTGTAAAACTTCTGCATAATCATTGCTGCCATCGAATATCATGTGTTGACCATTATAGTATGCACCATTAATTAGCTTGGCGTTGTTGTTGAATCCACTGAGGTCATTCCACACTATGCCAGACCCTGCATAGCTATTTGAGTTTTGTGAATCTAAATGTAACACCAAGTCTGAACCATCTAGAATTGTCCACCTGTTTGATACCAAGGCGTCTCTAGCGGTAGTTCCGCTTCCGCTACTTTTTGAATTACCAGCATTAAATTTCATACCAGTTTTTGATCCAAGATATGTATTTAATGATGCCAATATGCCATTATATGTAGATGTTGGAATTGTTACTTTATCAAACACTCCAACGAATGATAAGCTATCTACGCCCGTGTTATATCTAAAAATGTCTGCTGGAATACTACTTAAAGATGTGCATCCTGAAAAAGTAGAATTGAAAGATGCTGATCCAACAGATGTGTTATATCTAAATAGATTTTCTGGGATGCTTGTTAAGCCCGTGCAATTATTAAACGTTGCATAAAAAGCAGACTTGCCAAGATTAATCTGGTTTTTAAATAGATTTGCAGGAATGGATGTAAGACCAGAGCAGCTAGCAAATGTGCTATCAAACACGTTTTTATTTAGATCTGGATAGTTTACAAATAGATTTTCTGGAAGATTTGTTAAACCGGTACATCCTCGGAACATTTCCCTAAAGTTTGATAAACCGGGGATTATTGGTATAACCCCAACTGATTTAAGTCTTGCTTTAGCTTGGTTAGTACCACTTACTAAAATCGTCCCATCAGTTCCAAGATTGCCTTTGATTTTAACTGTATAAGTTCCAGCATTGGCGTATGTATGACTCGCTCCTATAGTTCTACGCTGGTTATTTTGAAAAAAAACAAATTTAGATCGCTCTACCACACCATCTCCCCAATCTATATTCATATCAATGTCAGTTCCAATGAAACCAAGACTAAAGTTTTGATTTATGCTAGTTGTTTCTACTGTGAGTTCCCAAGGCTGTAAAGTATAACTACCAGATGGTATTCTTGATAATGGTCTGGCTCCAGCTATATCTATAAAACCTTTATTACCAAGCCTTGAACTAAGCATTGAAGTAAAGTTTAAAGGTGTTATATTTCCATTTGTTTTGTCTATTGTGAACCACACACCAGTGTCATATACGTGAAAATATAGTGTGCTATAATTTGTGTTAAATGCTAATTGAGGAATAGTATATCCACCGGGGGAAAATGTTTCACTAGAAGGCCCGTCAAACTCTCGTATAACGGTAAATGTATTTGATGGATTGTTAAGATTAATTGAGAAAAATATTCCACCATTCACAGCTACTGTAACGCCATACATTATGCCTGTATTAAAATCGATAGCTACGTCGTTTACTTCATTTAATAGATTTTCGCCTTCCGGGTTGATCTCTGATGTAAAGTTGACATTTATGGTGTACTCTGTTAAATCTGCATTTCCCAAAAATGGAATTTCTCTTGAATAGTTTAAATTCCACTTGTGTATTATTCCGGGATTTGTTGGATCAAATATCCATAGAGCATTATTGTAATAAGCGGCACATTGAGGTATTGATCCTGCGTATTTTGTTGTTGATAACATCAAGCTCTTAACGCCTTTGTTGTCTACATGGTAAAAAGCTGTGTAGAGTGGATCAATTGCGCCAGTGGCGTCCGTAACTTTAGAAAAGTAAAATATGTGATCTCTTACTGGGTCATACGATATACCATTAGAATTTAATTGTCTATAAGGTAATCGTGTTTCAGTTGGAGATCTATCTATCATATTAAATGATTTATTTACTACGTCAATTTCGAATATGCTCCCATCAACATCTAGGCCATAAAGAAATGGATTTGGTGGAAGGGTAGTAGTTGTAGTGGTAGTGGTTGTTGTTGTTACCGTAGGATCACAAATTTTCTCAGCAGCATAAGGAGAAGGCCAATCTACTAACCAAGGCCGTTCTGCATCACTATATGCTCTAACAATCTCTGCCCCAGCATTAATATAAAGCCACACACCTGTTTCATATCGAACCACTTCGTCTCCATAGACATAAGTTTCTCGTCCATATGGAGCATATCCAATGGGAGAAAGAATTCGATCACCAGCATACCATCCCATCATTCTAACGCTGGCAATTGAATTAGCACAGTTTGGTTCCGGCGTTGTTGTGGTAGTTGTTGTGGTTGTGGTTGTTGTTGTTGGTAAAGCGGCCACTGTTGGCACTATACCAAAACTTGGACGTTTCTTATTAAAACGGTCAGTATAATCTAATTCTATAGCCCGCACTGTTTCTGGCTTCTTATTGGCCGTATTGTCTACGGTTTTATAAGCACCAGTTTTTTGACAAGTTACCACAACGTTGTTATTAGCAACTTCATCTTTATTTGGGACTATATTTATTACTACGTCTGATGTTGACATGTTTTATTTCTTAATGAGTTAGTACTTAATAAATCCGCTGCATGAGCTAGCCGCAGCAACGGTAATGTCAGCAACGTTTTCACCAGCGTACCAGTTGGTTGTTGGTACGTTGGCTGCAAAGGCCGCATTAGGACTGGAGTTGCCTTGATTTGTGGTACTGGTATAAACAATCGTCCAGTAGTCCTTGAGGATGGTCCACTGATCTGGCCCCGGATAGTAGTGAATCCTACGCGATGCGTCAACCGATCCGTCGTTATTGATTTTATTGTAAAAAATGTACCCATCATTGTCAGGAATGGACCACAAGCCACTACTATTATTAACAGACCCTTGCGCACGATAGGTTCCATTCATGGTGGAATCAGAAGAGCCGCTGACAATAAACGCTGGACAGCCGATGTAGTACCCCGGCTGAAAATAACCATAGGCTAATATCCCCGGAATCTTGATTCCCGGCACTGTGGCTTCTACCGTGATAACGTCGCCATTCTTGCAGGAGATATACGCATTGCCACCGCCGCTGTAATCCCAACTCCCCATATCTACACCATTGATGCTGCCGTTTTTCTTGACGATGACCACCCCATACGGCGACTCCGGTGGATCACCGCACCACATATCGATGGGGCCACCTTGTGAAGACAGTTCGACTATCAAGAAGTTTCCGGTGCCTGTTGCGGTGGTGTTGACTGTGAGTTGAGCTAACACGCCATCCACGCCGCAAGCGCCAAGAGCAGCGCTACTGACCACTGGTTTGTTGCTACTGCTGTTATCAACGCTTAACACGCTCTGACTGTATCCTCCAGTTACAGACAGGCAGACCCCCGTAGTAGAGTCGCACCCAGCGGGAGCCGATGTAGTGGTCGTGGTTGTTGTTGTCGGCGCAGCCGTTGTGGTTGTTGTAGTGGTTGTTGAACCAGAACCTATTGGATTAGCACTTGTTGGTACATTAAAGGTAGTACCATTAGGATATCTAGCCACAAGAGTCAATCTAATATCGTCAATATAACCAGATGGAGCAAAAGAGCCACCACTTCCCCCGTATGACCTACCAAACGCCACACCGCCGCCGGGGAAAGACAGCGGGCCGGAGACGCCTGAAAACGACTCGCCCGCTGAGTTTTCAACAGCGCTCGCCGCCTGTGTGCCGTTGACATAAACGCGCCACGTACCGCTTTGTCGCACAATAGCGATGTGCGCCCAGCCAGACGGATTCGCAAACAACAATTGCGTGTTGCGATATGTCTCATCAATGTTGTCGTACCGTGTAGCTTCAAATGCCCACTGCGTGCCAGTGCTTCGCACTTGAAACCATGCGGTGTTAAAATTCTGAGCGTTCCACGACATTATCATGCCATTAGAACTACCTACGGAAGCAAAGTTCTGCCACCACTCAATGGTGAAGTCGCCCGCCCCGATTGTTGGCGCGTTTGTGCTACTTATTCCATAACCCGCTGGAAAACCACCTACCGGCAAGGAACCTGCGCCAAACTGCTTGGTAGAAGTGTCTATTGATACTCCTCCGAGAGAGTTAAATGTTGTGTTCGTTGTTGATAGGTCTGTAAATCCTGAGTCCAGTGGTAGTAGTAGTTTTACATCTGCCCAAAAAGCATCGCCCTCTGGTGCGGCGGTTGTTGTGGTAGTTGTTGTAGTGGTGGTAGTTGTGGTGGTAGTGGGTGCAGTTGTTGTTGTGGTTGATGTTGTTGTTGTGGTTCCGCCACAAGTTGTTTGAGTAAGAGTACCGCCATTGCTCCACCCAGTAAGCGGTGGAGTAGGTGAAGGCGACTCAGTTTCAACAAACCAAGGCGAATAATAAAGATTGCCGGGGGCATCTGTTTGATGGATGTACCAGTATGTGCCTTGTCTCCACATATAATAACCAGCCCCGCCAGTATAGTAACTTACTCCATCATAAGTTCCAGCGGGACAAAAGGTGCCATTAGCACTTGTCCATTCATTTCCATTAGCTGAGAATCCAGATACTCCGGGAGCAGCAGTAGTTGTTGTGGTGGTAGTGGTTGTCGGTGCAGCCGTTGTTGTTGTTGTTGTTGTTGTTGTTGTTGTTGTCGGTGCAGCCGTTGTGGTTGTTGTGGTTGTTGTGGTTGTACCATTTAAAATAGCATAACAAACCTTATTATAAGCAGTAAAGTTCAACTCATAGCTTCCATAAACATCGTCGCCACTTCTAGAATAAGGAAGTGTTTGTGGGCCTAAATTAACGGGTGTATTGGGGGCGTTCACAGAATAAAAAGTAACCTGTGCTACTTGCCCGTTATAATTAGTTGATGTTATCTGGATTGATGCCATTGTTTTATCCTTGTATAACTAAAGATTGTAGTTTTTCTTGCGGGTTATTTCCCAATAATTCTAGTATTCTTGTTTCTACTTGAGCTTGAGTATAATCGCCAGCGGCATCATAATCATCGCCACGCCATAAAATTAGTGGCATAAAAGCTGGACCCAATCTAGCCAAAGCTATTTTTTTAGATTCATGATCCATGATTAGAACGTCTAGGCTTGATACTTCGATTTGTTCGTTGTTTATTGTCAATGTTAGTGGAGTATTTAATGTCATGTTTTATTCCTTGTTTATGGCCATGTAACTTGTACTACATCATACGCATAACGCGGCCAAGTATATGGCGTTGCGTATGTAGCGGATTGTGTGCTGTTGTTGACCGTGTAGGGCCATTTATGAACGACGATGGCACGGTAATATTTTGTGCCTGTGGATGGCGTAATTGCATGACCATATAAGTATAAATACTGGCGTTGGTCAACTGTGTACAAATCAGTCCAATCGGCACTGTCTGTATGTCCAGTGGTAGCAACTTGTACTTTAATGGTTTTATCATTGCCTGTGTACCAAGATACGTCTGGACTTGACATTCCGTAATCGGATAAGTTGAGTATCAGATTTTCTCCGCTAGCAGGGACAAATGTCTGTGGTTGTCCATAATTGGGATAATTGCCCTGATTGCCTTCCCAGTAAATATATGGAGAGTGAAGAATGTCCAACTGAAGAAAGCGTACAATATCTGTGTATGTTGGCGAGCCACCGCTAGCTGGAGAAATAGCGCAACGAAGTTTTGCACTTCCAGCGTAATAAAAATCATAACTGAGCAAATTGGAGCCTGACATTGTGTTGCCATTGGTCGTGTACGAAGACGAGGTTGCTCCGGGGATGTTGCGCCAGAGGTAGTCGTATTCGCCAATGTCGTAATTTGGTCCGAAATACTGCCATTGATATACCAAGCTTCCACCGCCACCAGACGCTGTAACACTTAGGGTTACATTCTGACTACCAGTTGTTCCATAATCATTTAGTGGTTGAGTTGTAATTGTTATTGCTTCATTTGGCACAGCATCTACTGCGGATGTATATTGACCAGTTCCGGCAGAATTAATTGCTGCTACCCTGAACTTGTAAGCTGTAGCATTTGTTAATCCAGTAACTGTAGCTGAAGTACTTGAACTAGTTCCATCACTAAATGTTGTCCATGTGTTACCATTATCACTTGAGTATTGAACTGCATAATCTGTTATGCTAGCTCCACCATTTCTTAATGGGGCAGTCCAAGAAAGTGAAACTTGTTGATTTCCAGCGGTTGCTGATAAATTAGTTGGTGCATTTGGAGCAATGATTGGTCCACTATTTGCAAAAGGCAATGTTGGCGCTGTAAAACTATCATTATATCTACCAATTCCAACAGTATATCTTAAATCATCAACATAAGCCTGTATAGGAGTAGATCCGTCTTCAATAAAGAAAACCATTGCAATGTGATCATTGCCACCATAATTAGTTGATGGAAAATCCATTACAGATGAGTCTGTCGCAGAAGACGCCGTTAAGCTGAATGGGTTTTCTGAATTACTTATACCAAGAGTAGCCTGTTGGCCATTAATGAAAACTTTTGTTTGACCAGATGTTCTACTAATGGCAACATGCGCCCATTGATTAACAATAGACTGTATAGATACAGACCAAATAGTATCTAGTTGGTATGGTGATGGATTTAAATATTGGCAACTAATAGCTTTAGATCCATTTATATTATTTACAACTCGTAACCAATGATCTCCCGGAGCATTTCCTTCTGTTTTGTGGGTTAGAAATCCTGCTCCATCTATAATCTTCCACCAGAATTCAAGAGTATAATCTCCAGTTCCAGCATTAAGACCGGCTCCATAAGCCATTAATGGGAATGGAGAACTACCACCATAAGTATAATAGACGCTACCATTTGGATCTATTGGGCTATGATCTGACGTTGTAATAATGCCTTTGTTCATGTATATTTGTCTATTAGCAATAGAATTATCTTTTGGATTGCTTCCATTCATATTATCAGAATCAAAATGCGCTAATAGCTCAACTTTTTGATAATATGGATCTTCACCGGGAGAAGCTGTTGTTGTTGTAGTTGTTGTGGTTGTTGGTTCTGCTGTTGTAGTTGTGGTAGTGGTGGTGGTTGTGGGGGCGACTGTTGTGGTGGTGGTAGTTGGCTCTGCCGTTGTTGTTGTGGTAGTTGTTGTTGCGCTACCACCAGAGGTAACAATAAGATCTCCATCTGGGCAACACCAATAATCCGTTCCGGGATTGTCTGTTGTTGGTGGGGTTGAGGTATTACTCGTATTTGTTGCGATTGGAGATCCTGTTTCATTGTTGTACCAGTTCCACAATGGCCCGAAGGCTCCCCAAATGATAATATACTCGCCATTCACAAAAGGCTCATATGTTGTTTGAACATAACTGCCCTTCGCATAATACGGCTTTCCATTATATGTTCCCGCTTGTACATAAACTCCATTAGCTCCAGACTGTTCTCCTGTTAGTCCGCTTACTGTGAGTGTTTCTCCTCCGGGAGCGGCAGTTGTTGTAGTAGTGGTTGTTGGTTCAGCGGTTGTTGTGGTGGTTGTGGTTGTGGTTGTCGGGGCGGCGGTTGTTGTGGTGGTTGTCGGACTTCCCGATGCCGTCAAACTAAAAGAGGACGCACTTGCATTTGGATTTCCAATCCCATCAGAACTATCTTTCCAACCGGTTGTCGGCACGTTTGTCGAGTCTTGACTGTTATTGAACACAACGGGAGCGTTGCCGAGATAAAAAAGCCAGCCAGTCCACGAGTCTGGTTCTCCGGTCTGCCAGTGCGGCCACGACGTAAAAACAAAACTATGTTCTCCACTGAATATACAATCATTAGGATTATCGCCGCATGTGCAGGCATCTCCAAACCAAGGAGGATTCATCAGTGCTATAACTCCTCTGTTAAACCAATTATTCGAATTATTCGTTCTGCAAAAATGCTGGCCTACCAAAGAATATTCTGATGGATAGCCCATAACGTTGCTAAAACTAGCTGGCACACTTGTTATTACAACTTCATTGATTGTCGCGGGAGCGGCAGTCGTTGTGGTGGTTGTCGGTTCGGCTGTTGTTGTTGTTGTTGTGGTGGTTGTTGTGGTGGTTGTGGTCGTTGGAGCTTCTGTGGTAGTTGTGGTAGTTGGTTCAGCAGTCGTTGTGGTGGTTGTTGTTGGCTCTGTTGTCGTTGTGCTAGTGGTAGTCGATGTTGTAGTTGTGGTAGAATTACCATCAGAAATTACTATGTCACAACTCTGCACATAATTTTCGCCAAGTATGCCACTAGCTATAGTTTCAACCTGTTGACTAATGGTGCTTGCGACCGTCGTGTTACTATCTTTTAGATCAATGCCCTGTTGTAGTAAATTTTGTACTAAAACCAATGAAGAAATTTCATTTCCTCTATCGTAGTTTTCAATATCTTTGTTAGATATATAGTTAATGTTATCTGCAAGGTTAATTGTCTGATTAATAATTTCCTGCGGTAGTTCATCTATACTAGCTAGGCCAGATGCACTTGCTATAGTAGAAAGAATAATGCCAGATGATTTTTCTTCAAAGAATGTTTGAACGCCAGACCTAGCTGTTGTTTCTGATGCAACGTTGGTAGCTAAAGCCTGAAAACAATCTAGCTCGCTAACGCCCTGAACTGAAGAAGTCGTTGCTTGAACAAGAACAGAAATTCTTTTACTAGCTTCTATAGCTTGAGTGACTGATCCAGATGCTATAGAAATATCATCGCCGCTTGGGCTAATAAAATCATTAATATTGAAGTTGAAAGCGTTTTGTATTGTGGAAGATGCATCTGCGTCTTGTTGCTGTAGGAAATATAGCAGTGAGGAAATGTTAGAAGCGATTAGTGTTTTATCTGGAGCAAATTTGTCTTGATTGAACGGATAGTAGAACTTAAAATTAACTGGCTCATTAGAATCTAAATCTATTGAATACTCGTTGCTCTCAATCACTAATCCGTCTGGTTCGTAAGAGACAAAATCAATAATGTCTGATCTATTAAACGTTAGATCTTCGCCAGATGTACTTTTAGTAAAAGGTACTAGTAAATCGTCTCTAATACCAGTGATATTAAAACCAACAATTCTGGAACCTTCTGACTTTAGTTTAGTGAAATTTCTGGGTAAGGTAATAGTTCCTACAAGCTGACCAAGGCTATTTGTAATAGCAACGCCAGAAATATCTGCCAGAATAGAGCTAGCATTAGTGCAAACTATACCGCTAATGCCAACATTTCCAAATTTAATGGGCATTTTAACCTACAATTAGATATGCGGTGTTTGGACTGTATGACCCAAGAGCATTAAAATTAGCTTGGCTTATTTGAACGATGTTTGTTATGCCGGAAGCTCCAGCAATGTTAGCTGTTGTACTTAGTACCATGTTTGCCGTGGTGCCACCAGCACTACCAACGCCACTTAATGACGCCCAAGTTGATGTGCCATTTCCAACTTTTAGCACTTTAGAATCTGTGGCCCATCCGGGTTCGCCAGATGCTAAAACTGTTCCGGCTGACATAAATTCAGCTTCTGTGGCGCGTCTAAATTGTATTTTGGGGTATTTTGCGCTACTCATTTCAAGCTCCTAATATGTGGGTGTTAACTACAAGTATTTACACCAAATGATCTGGTTGGTACAACGTAATTTGTGGTAGTGTATCTAGCCACCTTGCTGACTCTAGCCTCATCTATATACCCATAAATATTTCTATGGTCTAGACTAAGCGTACTAATTCTTGTTCCAATATCTAGCTTGGTATCGTGATATGTTGGGGCTGGGTTGGACGATGTAGATTGAGAACGTCTAGTTCCATTAATATATAGAGAGTTCGTAAGGCCACTTCTCACCCAAGCAACATGGCTCCAACTGTGTAGCGGGAGAGTAATATTGGATCTTAATATTTCTGCGGTTGCTCCATTAACTTTATGGGTAACGCTAATCACTCCCTTGTCTGAATAGATCCCCCAGCCATTTTCTGCATTATTTGTAGATAATAGTTTATCGCCATGCAATAGGGCTTGAGGATTAACAAAGTTGTATGATGTGGGCCTAAAGAAGCATTCTATTGTGAAATTTCCAGACATATTAAATTCAACGCCACTTCCAAATGTTAATCCTGCAATACCATTGAATACCGCACTCGCTCCACCAAATTGACTTTCATTAGTAGATATTTTTACCATTCCTTCTCTCGTTGGTGTCCAATTATATTTTGACAAGTCAGAGAATGATAGAGAATCATTATTTCCATCAAAGTGCGACATGAATACCACATTACAGAAATCGTTGTCCACAACTTCTACAGCAGTAATGGTATTACTATTAACACTAAATGCCCCTCTACCAATGTAATTAATGGCAGCAACCCTGAAAATATAGTTAGTGGTGTTATTAACTAGGTTTTTGACAACATATGACTTATTAATAGATGTCGGCTTTGTTACTGTGTTCCAAGTTAAGCCGCCATTTGTTGAAAATTCTATGACATAGTTTAAAACGCCTTCTTCTTCAGACGTATTAAGAGTCCAAGATACTTCTATTTCGTTTGATCCTGCGGCTGAAACTTGGGAGCCATTTTTAACCACAATGTTTGTTGGGGATGATGGATAATATGAAAATACTGTGACTAAAGAATGATTACCACCAGCAATTGGTGTAGCCCAGCGTATTTCGCTATTTACTTTTGTTGGTTCATATCTATCTGCATTATCACCTAGTCCTAGCTGACCATTATTATTTTTACCAAATGACCAAAGCTCTTTACTTGAATTAACAACTAGAGCATGATGTGCGCCAGCATCTACGCTTTGCCAATTAGATAGTGGTAATTTTGCTGGGAGTCTACGTGGAGAATCGTCACCAAGCCCCAACTGCCCGTGATCATTTTTGCCAAACGCCCACAGTTTATTACTTGAATCAAGAGCTATGGAATAGTCTACACCGGCAGACATGTCACTCCAAGAATTTAATGTTCTATTGTAATAGAATACATTTTCTCCACCCATATATCCACTGTTATAGGTGTATGTGCTAACTTTTTCAAAATCCCCGCTAACTTTTACAGTAACGTTACCCCAATAAAAATTATATGTTCCATTATTTGTGGTGCCTGTTACTGTTTTTGAGCCGTGATAATTTATGCCAGAGTAACTTATAAGGTTTTGTTTTCCATCATTTAATATAGCAATTGGCAATCCGCTAGGTACTCCGCTAATGACATATGTACCATTAGATAGTAAATATCTATCCTCATAATTGTATTGTTTATTTGCTGAATAGTTGAAAACGAATTTCTCGTCATCAAATCCTACAGAGCTTGAAGATGATAAGTTGCTAAAATTAAAATCTTCAAAAGCTTGCCATACTCCACTAACTTTGGTTGGGATGTTGCGATTAATATTGTCGCCAAGCCCAAGTTGTCCATAATTATTAGCGCCAAATGACCACAAAGCTCCAGAACTATCCAGCGCTAATGAATGATAGTTGCCAGCCTTAACTTTTACCCAATCTGACTTAGTGCCAACTTTTACTGGCGATACACTATGCTCATTGCTGCTATTGCCTAATTGACCAAATGTGTTGTGGCCGAAAGAGTATAGTTCTCCATTTTTAATACCCAATGAGTGATAATTACCAGCAGAAATATCTTGCCAGCCAGCATTTGGGTCTTTATAATTCAAAGAATTTTCACCGCCCATGTATGATCCAGAGAAATATACAGGAGTTATTATATCTGGATGTCTATGCAAAGCATACCAGCTTACACTGCCATAATCTCCACTAACATCTATGTAAATAGATCCATAATAAAAATCATACGTACCATCTCCGGCTGTTCCAAGTACTATAGATGATGCAGCAAAATAATCCCCAGAATAAGCTATTAAATTATTTTTGAATATTGGGGCGGCTACATTAGATAAATCAGTGTTAAGTATTGCAATGGGGTGGTCCTGTGTTATACCATTAATTACATATTTTCCTTTTGGTAGTACGTATTTAGAATCGCCAGTGTAATCTTTTTTTATGCCAGATAAAACATAATCTCCATTTATGATAGACATATCAGCATGGGTATTCCAATTATTTTCAAAGAATTCATCACTGGATAATCGTAAATAATTTATATCTTCACCAACCATAATTGGTTTTATGCGAGCGTTTAAATCACCAAGACCCAAGCTACCATAAGCGTTGGAACCAAAAGCGAAAAGTTTGTTTCCAGAATCTATTCCTAAAGAATGATATGCACCAGCAGAAACTTTTGTCCACTTTGCTCCAGAACTGCATACATTGTTTCCTATATAGTTAATTGATACTTTAGTTGGTATTATTCTATTGGTACTTGCTCCAGAATTCCCAAGACCAAGTTGACCGTAATAGTTGTAACCAAAAGCATATAGATCATCATCAATATCGACGCCTAAACTGTGGTAATGTCCAGCAGATAAGTTTTTCCAAATATGATTTCCATAAATTTGTTCTGGCTCATTTTTGCTAATGTTATTATTGATGCCCAGTTGACCAAATTCATTGTAACCAAAACCAAAGACCGAATTTGATACTGGCGGGAGAGTTGTTGTTGTAGTTGTGGTCGTGGTGGTGGACGCTACAAGGTGCGCAACGATATAGAACTTCACATTGCTAAGTGGCGAAGATGTTTGCGCATTTCCAGAATTATCGTTAGGTCCACCGTCAACATAATCTATTGAAGTATTTCTTATTTGAATAGATACTTCGTTTTCGCTGCTAATGAAAGCATAACCAATAACTAAGCCACTAGGTAGTTCTTGGTCTGGAGAAACAAAGACGGCGTATTTATCATTTAGATTAACACCATCAAAATCAACAATTAGTGTAACTGATTGATTTATGGCAATGCTTGGGACGGTTACGTTGACTATAGATTTTTTAACATCTCTACTTGTTAGAAATTTATCTAAATCTTGCCATGCGTCTGATCCATTGCCAATTTTTAATGTGTTTGTGTCTACAGCAAACGCTGGCTCACCAGAAGCCAGAATAGGATTAGAAGCGTCTAGTTCTGCTAGCTCGCCTCTCCTTAATAACATACTCTGATAATGTGATGCCACTTAAAATACCTCGTCAATGGTCCAATCAACCTTTCGTGGTGGGAATCCATCCACATCACTAAATACCCATGAACCATTTTGCGAGAGCATATCTTCAGCATCGCTTTGTCTAATCCAAAAACTTCCATCTGGTTGGTCAAGGCGTTTTTCACCGCCATTCCACATGCCCCAAGAATTTTGGACCAAAAATAGTGTTTCATTATGTACTTCGTGAGAATCGTCCATTCCCACCCAAGCCATCGCATGGCCCCAAGATCCGCTTCTTTTTGCTATGCCATATTTATCTCTGCGAGAACTAAACCCAGCATTACTACACACACTAATAGCATAACCATTCGCCAAAGCATCTCTTGCTTGAGCAACAGTGTTAATTAAACTGATGGTTTTAACTTGGTGCTTTGCGGCTTCTTTTACTAAATCGTCTGGAACTCCACCCCTACCCCAAGACCCACCAATAGCACTATATTCTGATAAATCGTACTTATTGTATTGCTTACGTAGTAAAATACCACCGGTTTGATGAACAAACCTAGCAGCACCAGAGCAACTCATACCTTCGCCGCCGTGTCCGCGAGAACCATAAATTGCTTCTGTTGCTCCACGGGCAACGAAATCTTCTCGCTGACCACCGACTATTTCGCAACTACGTGTAACGTCTACACTATTACGTGTTGCATGGGAAACACAATCCCCCTGAACTTGTCGTTCTGAGGGTCCAAACTTTGGGTCGAATTTTAATAGATTTTTGAATGGAAGGGCGACTTTACCCTCACCAGTACCAAATAGCCCATATGCTGCGGCTCCAAATAATGGATGTGGCAATTCCCCTAAGAGTTTTGCCACATCCTCTGGATCGCACCAAGAGCCATTGAAACCGTCTTTGTAAGCTTTTAATAGCTCATTGGGTGTCTTAAACATTACATTACTTCCTGTGTTACATTGCCCCTAGCCCACTTAACTACACTGTCGATAACAATTGAAACGACAGGAACTAATAGCACACCATTAGCACCTAAATCTAGTGAAGATAAATTTTCACCAACATAGGTGAGAATAGCTGCTACACCGACTAAAACTGCATTCTTTACTAAATTAAGAACATCTTTCTTATCTAGCGAATAATTGGCTGACATAGTTATACCTCTTTTTGTTCTGAAACGCTAACTAAAAACCCATCTTGCTTTTCTTCATTTATCCTATATGGATATCCTGTCATCCTTATCACCGTACCGTTCTGCATTTTGGTTATTCTGACGAATTTGCGATTAAGATGTAGGCAAGATTTGAATTCTTGTAAAAGATCTTCTCTGTCTTCTTCGTCTATACAATTCAACCAATCGTAACCCTCTAAATTTGAGGATATATCTTTCATAAATTCACAAAAGTTAACATTGCTCCATACCAAACGCCCCTCGTTGTCTGTTTCAAATAGGGCGGCTTGACTATAGTGTAATGATGCTTTTGTGCGTTGTTCTATTACTTTTTGGCGTGTTTCCATCCTGTGACATGTGGTTCGTAAATCAATTATTGCGTCTTTTATGCTGTTGCCACCATTGGTTGTTAATTCTTTACGAATAACATCCATAGAATGCACAACTTGTTCGTGCGTATGTACTACTTTTATTACGGGTTTTATTAATTTCACCCACACTAAGCTTAGAAATGTTCCAACAGCACCCAAAATACTAACAAGAAACGTTAACAATTCTGGATCTACTTTTAGCAAGCGATCTAGCATTCTTGACTCCTTGTGATATTTGAAGATAGACGCCCCGAATAGAGCGTCTATCCCAAATAAGTGCTAATTGAAAATTAAGCTTCGTAGCTGTCTCTGGCCTTATAATCAACATTGAGTGGAACAACTGATCCAAACATGTATGTAAGCTCACCGGGAACTGATCTGGTTGGTGTAGCAGCGTCATCTGATGCGGCTGTTGAGCCGTCCATCTGAACGAAATTGCTTGCACTTCCAGCGCCAGTACCCTTTGTTCTGCCGGGAACGACCTGTGTGGATGGTCTTGCTAGCATATTAATCGCAGTATCGGCGTAAGAGCCAATTCTACGAGTCTTAACTAGCTTGTGAATAGAAGAACGATCAACACCGTCATACTCAGCACCGGGAACGTTGAGCATATCTGTTGCTACATTGTTAATCTTAGCTGCACTGTCACCAGCGCACTTCACAATGAAGTTTCTTTCGCCAGCAGCGGCATTTGGAAAATAGGCCAAAGTGCCACTTGAAAGAGCCTTAGTAACGCCCCAAGGATCACTTGTGGAGCCACCAGTACCATCATTAGCTACGACTTTAGAACCATAGTCTGCATTGGCGTGAAGCTCATTTAAACCGATTACTTTTGTAACGGGACCGTTGAGGGCTACATTGCCAGCATTGACTATTGTTCCACCGTTGTTTCTTGTTCCAGAACCGTTTACAGTTGTACTTGCCATTATATCTTCTCCGTAAAATTAATTGAAATGGTTAGTCCGCATCCTGTAAAAAGTCCTAGTCCTAATAAATTATACACTTTAAAGGAATTTTCGCTGGAAGTTTTTGGTCAACTTTTTCAGCTTCTTCCTTACAGTTTCTCTGCTAATGTTCCTTTTGTTTGCCATTTCTTGGATGGTCATATTACTAATCTTATCCAATAATAGCTGCCTATCTTCTTCATTAGTGATTTCATCAAGAATATCTACCATCAAATATCGCTCATTATTTTCAGCAATATTGTCATGCAACTTGTGCTTGCACCTGTTTGACTTATTCTTGAATTTGATCTCTTTAAGGCACTCAATAAACACCCCGTTGAACAAATAGGTTGTGAATTTAGTGTTCTTTTCTGGCTTAAAATTGAGAAAAGCCTTCCACAAAGCATTGATTTGACAAGTATATATTGTGTCCTTATCTAATTGGTTTCTAAACCTCTTAGCCGCCTTGTGCATAATGTTAGTTATGTCTTTGTTCTGTAGAGCCTTTTCAATCTTAACATCAATCTTTTCCTCTATCATTTTGTGTTTCCTTTTTACTAATTAGTTCGTTTTCAATACTTTTCCTTACTTCCGCAAAATTAAACATCTGACCAATACCTATAAAAAACCTATATCTGCTACAGATTTTTAGTATCTCAACACCATCAATTGAATTAAGGGTTTCTTTGATTCTATTGGTAATGTCGAAATTAGTATGACCAATCCAGCAGTCATAATTGGATAACATTGAGATATCCTCTATTAACTGTTGAGACATTGGTATCATCATCGGTGCTGGCATTGGAACTTGAACTTTTCCTACTTCATCTTCATCTTCATCTTCACTTTCATCTATTGGTATAGCTTCCATCATTTGGCTCATAATGTTTTCCATTAATGTTCCAATCAATGGAGATGACATCTGTTGCTCTATAAGATCTTCGTACTTTTGCCAGCCAATCTTCAGTTTTTTCTTCACAGCAGACTCCTTTGCTATCTTAGCATATCGGAAGGCTTGATACAAGGTTCGTCCTTCATACTCTCCTTACTACTGCGTATTATTTTTTTACCAGCCTGTTCACTAATATGTGTAAAAATTTTGATTAGTGCTTCTTCTTGGCCCTCTTTTATAAGGCCATTTTTTACCATCTCTATGGTTTCTAAATAGCTGGAATCTTGGCTTAATATATCTAGTATTTTACATAGCGCATTGATAGATTTTGAATCGTAGTCACTTAAGCCAATGTCTATCATTGGTGTTCTATGCTCATCGTCTAAAATATGATATGTGATAGATGCAAGAACATTGCTATCAATTTCTTGTTCTTGTGGCTCTTCAGATATTGCTGGAATATTTTTTTTGAATAGAAAATCAAACATGTGATAGTATGTGGTTTGTGGAGTTATCCCAAGTAAAGGTTTTCGCCGTTTCAATTCCAGCCTTGTTTTGATCTAAACCGCCCTGTTTAAGCGAATGGATAGCTCTACAATGCTCTACGGCTTGGTCTATTTGATCTTTGCCAAGCTTTGCCCATTTCCCATGAGTACCATGAAACCACTGCCCATCATATGCCGTTTCGTAACTATTAATATCTATTAGGCGACAATTTGCGTCGTTACAAAACTCTGTATGAGCAGCACAATTTGTGGCTATTGTATATTTTCCGCAAGCCATCATTTCCAATAACTCCAGATTCCATCCCTCTGCTCTTGCTGGAAATAGCCCGCAATCGGTTTGGCACATTATATTATACACTTCTTTTTGGGTATTAACTCTGTCTATAAACCTAATTTTACTACCTAGCTTGGTTTTTAGATATAGATTTCTCCAAGCGGTTTCTTCTTCTGGCTTTAAGAATGGGTTTTGGCACATCATCCATAATTCTACATCGTCATCTTCATTAAAAGCACTAGAGAATATCTCCGGTATAACGTCATGACCCTTCCTAATTTCCCACTTGCCACAGTTAAAGAATATGGTTTTGTTAGATTGTTGGTTATTTTGGGCTGTAAAAATTTCATTGTCAACACCAAGCGGTATAATATGAATGTTCTCTGGGGATAACTTTAAGTTATTAATAGCTACATTTTTAGCCCACTGTGAACACACAAAGAGACTATCTAGGGAATTTAGATGATGTTTTTCTAGTTCGCTAAACTCATCTAATTCAAAGATTGGAAACCCAATTCTACGTCCTTTGCCTGCGAACTGAGACATATCATGTTGGTGCCATATCTTAATACAAGGAGCGTTAAAATCCAGAAAGCTTGCATTCTTAAGGCACTGAGATATAATATTGGCATCTTCTTGGTTTGTTACTTGTGGCTGTCCCAAGCACCATAAAGATGTTTTTCTTTTAGCTGCCATGTGCTTTACAATATTTAGAGATGCAACGCCATATCCTAATTGATTTATTGGAGCAACTATGTTCATTTTAATTCCTTTTCTAGCGTTTTCATGGCTGCGACATTAAAAGATCCGTGAAAGCCAAAAGATTGATAAGTTTCTAGTTTATTTCTATCAAAAGGTTTACTTACAGATGGATGCTCAATGGAAAATCTATAAGCAAGCTTTACGCTTGGGTACTTAATTCCCATTTCCAAAGTCTTAACATAATTATATGAGCAAATAAACCAATCCTCTGGAGTCGCTAATTCTCCAGCTTCTATATGTGTTTGGAATTTTACTCTAGGATTATACTTAATAGTTGATGCATCTTGCAAGTATTTTTTGCTTCTTAGGGAAAATCCACCATTACCAACTAAATTGAATGGCTTGTTCTGCTTCATATTTTGCAAATCAAATCCTGACATTAACCAAGGCGCACCAATATAGTCATAGTTTAAAAATTCATCTGTCCAGAATTGAGTATTGATTATAAAACCGTCCTGTTGAAAAGTTAAACAAAACTCAGTATCAATATAATCTTTCAGGCCATGAACTAAAAATTCACTGTAAGATTCTCTAGTTGTTGTTGGTATTTTAATAATCGGGATGTCGCATTGTGGTATGTCTATACATGAAATAATCTTGACATCCTGAAAGCTGGCTTGACTTAGACATCTTTTTAAAGCCACTGCTGTTTGGTATGCGTGTTCTGGCAATCCCAATACGGTTACTAGCGTTACGTTATTAAAATGCATCATAATTCCTTAAAAAAGAACCATCTCTTTAGTTTTGTCTTGTCCTCAACGGTGTTGATATGTTGCAAATAGTCAATAATTTCTTGCATTGATCCAAATATTTGTTCATGATCTAACATGAAAAATAACCAATTAGGAGCTTTGTTCTTGCCTTGTTCGCACCATATTAGTATTGGCTTCTTTTGCCCATTAGCAGTTACTATCTCTTCGTATGTTCCACAGGCATGAACATCTAGATCAATGTGTGCTATTAAGAAATCTGAAACGTCTACGCATCGCAAGTCCGCATTACGTATTGATCCATACGTTTTTCTTATTTTGCTATATTGGCCCGTTTCTTTATAGTGGTCTATCCACTGTCTAGATTCCTCTTCCTGTTTGGTTGAATGAATTGGTTGATCGCATGGATCAAGAACTTTTATGTTCATTTGCTTAAGATGTGGAGTAATTCTTTGCCTCCACTGTATCCCACCGTCTTTAACCCTGTCCATAGCTCCTATGAGATAGGTACGCATACCTTTAAGATTATTGATTGAATCCATTATCTATACTCCACCAAACCTTGTTAATGCCTAAAGATCTAATAATTTGATCACACTTTTCGCACGGTTTACTACAACGCAATTGGCCCCTCTTATTAAGCCTTACTATTACCATTTTCATGCTGCCATCTATATAATACTTTCCCCACAGCCTAGATATCAAATCTGTCTCTGCGTGGAAATATGGATAATCTGTATCAAGATTGAATCTTTTAGACAACAGCAACGCTTGAGTATGAGTTTTTTCTGGATTGTTTTGCCCTATAGCTAATAGCTTGTTCTTTCTGAATCCAAAGGCAAAGTGAAAGAATTTATTTTTTGTACTTCTAGCCTGTTTAGCTTTTGGTAGTAAAGATAACGCTATGTCAAATGATTGGTCTATAATGTTCATTTCTTCATAATGTCCGATATGAATTCGTGTACACTTTTAGCTGTATTATTCTTGAAATAATCAAGTACCATTTTCCTAGCAATAGTCTTTTTATATCCAACTGCAACAAGGGTATCAATACAATCTAACTGCAACTTTGTAATTGTATTGTTTTTTGTTGTGTTGATAGTTTTATGGACATTGTTAGTATTATTTGTTGTGTTATAAATAGTTGGAGTTGGTGTATTGTTTTCGATATAACCCAATGTAAATAAATCGTTAGGAACTGTGTGCTTCTCACCTTCAAGAAAAGCTTTGAGTGCAAAGAATGCGATACCAAGCACAAAAATAATTGCCCAAACTGCACCAGCGGTTTCTGACGGTTGTGGATTCATAGCTTATCTCCTTTACGTTCATTATACCACTGTTATCGTCTTAGTCAAGGCGTAGACTTCAAAAGAAATGGCCCGATACGCCAAATTGCTTATCGGGCCACTTCAATTGAAAGGTAACTAGTCAGATTCAGGCAACTGTTTCTTTAATGTCCTGTGTAGTGCCACCAGACGGCCCAAGAGAAATTTCATCAGCCATTACGCAGACAGAATTCCTTTGATTGCCTTCCTTATCTTGGTAATCATCAATCTTGATCTTACCTTGTACACCAACTAGTCTACCCTTGCTCAAATGGTCCTTAAGTGCTTCAGCCATCTTGCCGAAACAAAGAACGTTGAGATATAGGGTGTCATCATTACGTCGATCATTAACAGCCATGCGAAACTTAGCCATAGAAGTACCCTTCTGTGTTACGCTAAATTCTGCATCCTTTGTTAGTCTTCCACATCCTAGCCAAGTATTAATATTCATGCTATCATACCTCCAGTGCGTTACGAATTCTACCACGAACAACCTGCGTATTTCCACGATTATATGTGCCAAGCGTGGCACTATAAATATTTCTTGCTAGCTTTCTTGAAATTCCAAGAAGGCTTGCAGCAAACTCTGTATCTTCTCTAGTGTTTCTAAAGAAGCCCAACCCAGACTTGTGAGCAAGTGCTGTAATTGGATTTAGAGTAAAACCTCTCGCTGGGCCACTTTGAATTGTGGCTACCAGCCTATTATGATTATCAACATTCCAATGGTATGCAAAGGCAATGTTGTCCAAACGATTGTAAAATTCACTAAACTTCATGGCTTAATCTCCTAAAAATGATTTCTTTTACTCGACCGATTTTACTACATTAGATCTAGCTTTAGTAACTTCATCTCGACCTAACTGTAGATATTCATTTAGCTTATTGATCTCTTGTTCAATAGCATTCTTTTGATTTTGCAAATCAACAATTGCTTTAGCTACCGTGTTAAGGTGAGCCTCTGCCATTTCCAAAACTGTCATATAGTCTCCTTTTTATTATAGCCCGCGTTAGAAAAACTTGCAATGCCTACATTTCGTAAGTGATAAAATCTAAAACCTGTTTGTGTGTCCAGCTTATTTGGTACTGATCTTCAGTAGCTAACTTTGCTATGTCTATATATTCGGATTGAAACTTTGCTATTAATGTCACTAAGAAATCAATCTTGTGATATTTAATAGCTTCCTCAACAAGCATACGAATATTTTCTTTATTGTCATCCATGTTGTGTTATGTATGTTAACTCAGTGTTAGATTCCAATAATAGATTTTTAGCTATATCAAAGTCTTCTGACCATCTTGAATGTTCTTTAGATAGTGGCAGAGTGACCACCCTTTTGATTCCAGACTGAATGATCATTCCAGCACACTTTGAGCATGGCTGAAATGGGTGCGTATATATTGTGCAATTTTCTAGATTTTTGTTAGCAAACATAATAGCGTTACACTCTGCGTGAACTACTATATTATACTTCATTTGCCTGTTATCTAACCTAATGTCATCTTTAATATTTTTGGGAAAACCATTAAACCCCAATGAAACTATTCTATTTTTATCATCTACTATTACTGCTCCAACTTGAGTGGATGGATCTTTTGACCAA
>Ga0208719_1000039_pt1 | contig 37001 bp, 41 predicted proteins | sample LakMenEpi30Jul09_FD_150747 | JGI IMG/M metagenome (GOLD analysis project Ga0208719, IMG submission 150747) | Freshwater microbial communities from Lake Mendota, WI - 30JUL2009 deep hole epilimnion (SPAdes) | ecosystem: Environmental > Aquatic > Freshwater > Lake > Epilimnion/Euphotic zone ... | reverse complement strand
CGCCCCGGGAAACATCCGACCGGTCAGTGAGGCAACGACGAATCCGGCAGCTGACGCCAACAGCAATGATCCGGCGATCAACTCAGGGAGTCGCCGGTGCGGCGAGGCAATGGCGAGGCCCCCCTTGAGGCGCGCGGGAATCTCAACTCGCTCGAGCATCCTTGCCGCAACCGACTCGAACCAGCCGGCGGAGCGCTGCAACCAGTCCGGGGAGGTGCTCTTGGAATCAAGGTGATCGTCCGGCGTTTCGGCGTCATTCCTCGTCGACTCCAACCGTCGACGAGCAGCAAGCCTCAGCCGTCGCTGTCCCATCATCGGCCAGCCGAATCAACGAACAGGTCAGCGGGCAGATCCACACCGATTGCTGCAAGGTCACCTTCGAACCGCGGACGGATTCCGGTTGGAGCGATGGGGCCTCCCCCCATCCCCGCAGCGAACAGGTCAGCCGTGACCACGACGTCACCCTCCATGCCTTGCACCTCGGTGATGTGGGTGACACGGCGACTCCCGTCGGGTTGGCGTGCCAGGTAGACGACGAGGTCGAGGGACGAGGCGACCTGTTGACGGATGGCCCGCAGAGGGAGGTCATATCCCGACATCAAGACAAGGGTCTCAATTCGCGCCAGAGTGTCACGGGGGCTGTTGGCGTGCACCGTGGTCAGCGAGCCGCTGTGACCCGTATTCATGGCCTGGAGCATGTCGAGGGCTTCGCCGGAGCGAACCTCACCGACGACGATGCGGTCGGGTCGCATCCGGAGGCTGTTTCGCACAAGGTCCCGGATGGTGACCGCCCCCCGCCCTTCGACGTTGGCGGGTCGCGACTCGAGGGAAAGGACGTGCTCCTGGCGGAGTTGGAGCTCCTTGGCGTCCTCCACAGTGATGATGCGTTCCCCCGCCGGGATGAACGAGGAGAGAACATTCAGCAGCGTCGTCTTACCTGAACCCGCACCCCCTGCCACCACGATGTTGCGGCGGCCCTCGACGACACACGCGAGGAACCGCGCCGCCCGCTCGTCGAGCGACGCCGATGCAACGAGGTCCCGGGCGGTGAGTTGGTAGCGACCGAACTTCCGTATCGTCAGGAACGGCCCGCCCACCGCCACAGGCGCCAATACGGCGTGCACTCTGGCCCCCGAAGCCAGCCTGGCGTCGCACACGGGCGTCATCTCGTCAATCCGGCGACCCACTGCCCCCACCATCTTGTCGATCACGCGGTGGAGATGCCCGTCATCGACGAAGGAGGTCTCCGTACGCTCAAGCCGGCCAGCGCGCTCCACCCACACCGCATCCGGCCCGTTGCACATCACCTCGGTAACGGTGTCGTCGGCGAGCAGGGGGTCAAGCGGCCCAAATCCAAAAACGTCGTTGTGGACCGCCTCACGAAGGGCCTTGTGCTCGGTCTCCGAAAGCGGCAGACGCTCATCGGCGAGCACCCGGTCCAGGGTCGCTGTGACCAATCGACGCAAGGATGGCTCCGATGCTCGAGGGTCACCAAGCGCCGGGCCGACCTCGTCAATCAGTCGCCGATGGATGTGCTGGCGATACGTCGAGACCGCTACAGATGATGCCGCCAGCGACACACCAGTTCCACCAGGATCGTTGACATCGCCAACCCTCTCGTTCCGAAGACGGTCCCCAAGGCCCACAGCTACCAGCCCCTCGGAGCCAGGACGTCGCTGAACCAGCGCCCGACCCTCGCTCCCAGACCGCGTTCTTCTCGCCGGGTACCAGCCTTGGCATCCCCACTGATGTCGGATGCCAACGTGAGAACCGCGACGGAAAACGGGGAGTCTGGCGCCATGGCGACAGCAGGACGCGCTGCAAGTACGGAGTGACCGACGCTGATGTCCTCGGGTATCACGGCGAGAGGACGGTCGCCGAGGTGGCCGGCGATGGTGGCACTGTCGAGTCCACCGGGCATGCCCACACGGTTCACGAGTAGGGACCGACGCTCCGGATCCATACCGAGCCGTGAGACCACGTCGAGAAGCAGTCCGGTCGCCTTTACGCTGGTCGCCTCAGCGGTGGTGACGACAAGGGTGTGGTCAACAACCTCGAGGATGTCAAGCGATCGGTCATCGAGGTGGGTTCCCAGGTCCACCACGATCCACTCCGCCGACCTCGAAAGAACCTTGAGTGCCATGCGAACCGTCTCCGCCGAGATGCCGTCCCCGCGTACAGGTTCCGAGGCGACAACCAGCACCCCGCACGAGCGTGAAGCGGATCCCTCGACCATTCGACTGATCTGGGGGAGGTCTAGCTGAGGGTCTCCAGAGGATGGCGGGACATCGGCCAGGGTGAGTCGAGGGTTGACGCCGAGCAGCGTTGCGATGTCACCAAACTGGAGGTCCGCATCCACCACGACTGCGTTTCCCATGTCGTGCAGGGGGGAGGTTTCGAAGGTCGCGCGCGAGCCCGGTGGTGGGCCGGTGGCCCCGAAGACATCGGCGAGGTTCACCGCGAGCACCGACTTGCCCACTCCCCCCTTCGCCGACGTGAGGGCAATGATACGACCAGTCTTTTCGACGTCAGCCGACCCGGAACTCACCAACCGGGAGACTCCACCGACATCGCACTCAAGTGATCCCGCCAACCCTGCTCGTCGTACCGCGTGCCGCAGTTGCTCGGGGCTATCGCCGAGGGGGACAGCGTCGGCCAGTCCTGAGGCAAGTGCGGCCCTGAACTCGGCGATGGTCAACTCGTAGCGAACGGCGACGCCGACCACCCCGCCAATCCGGTTGGGCAGACCTGACCGGATTGTATGGAACGCATCAATCGCCTCCCCCATCGTCATGACCGGGCCCAGCACGATGACGATGGGGATGGTGTCAGCGGTGCGGCTGATCGCCGCCACGGCAGCTTGAGTGCCAGGCACCGAGGCGACACCCGGGCCGAGGGCCTCGATGAGGCGAGCCCCGACGATGGCTTCCCCCGATAGGATCACCACCTCAGGCACGACGGGGGTCACGGTGCACGCTCCCCCGGGAGTGGGTTGGCCGAGGCCGGCAAGGGAGGAAAGGGCTCGGGGGTGTACTCGGGACCGACGAGCGTGAGCCACAACTCGTTCTCCCATGATGCGATCCACTGGGCAGCGACGGGAGGCAGGTCGAACACCACCGTCACCGGACCGGTGGCCGTGGACCGCTGACCCGTCGAGGTGGTCGGGGCAGTTCCTTCCGAAAGCTCGTTCACTGCGAGCACCCTCACGGCCTGCAGCAGATAGCGCGCCCTGCGACAACGCGGCGCCTCTCCCTCCGCACTCGCCGATGCGATCAATGCGCCCTCGTCGGCGCACTGCCCCGGGACGAGCACGTTCACCCGATCTCCCGGGCTGACCCACCCTCCGACGGCACGGGTTGCATCAAGCGATACGGCAATCGCTGTGGTTCCCGGTTCACTCAACAGCCCGACCAATCCCGATGCCTGCGCCGCCGGGGAGACGAACATCCCGTTGGTCACGAGGGTCCCAGCCGGAATCTCAACAGCGGCAACCAGACCAGCCAGATCCTCCGGGGCGATGACCACATCCGTCGGGATCTCCGATGGTGGACGGGGAATTGAGATGAGGGCGCCCTGCCGGACAAGTTCATCGGCCGACATGCCGCGTTCGATCCCGGTGACGACTTCGACCACGGTCGACCGCGCTGCATCAACCGGCGCACCACCCCCGCGGATTGAAAGGAACGCCGCGCTGAGTGCGACCGCCACCCCTAGGGCGACGGCGAGACCGAGTCGGTGTCGATTCACGACATACCCCTGCTGTCGTTGGTGCGAAATGCGCAACCGCGGGCTGGACACCAACCGATCGCCGCCCGGATTCCAGCCGGCGATCTGGAACCTAGCGGGGCACCACTCGTCTCACTCCCCAGCACCAATACCCACCACGCAATGTCCCGGGAGGGTCACTCGCAGTGGAGGAGGTGCGCCTAGTCCCCTAACCCAAGCCGTTCAATCACGACGCCGGCCATGCACCGTCCCTGCTCGGTTCCGGCCGTGAGGTCCATCGGGAAGTGGATTCCACCGAGCAGGCGTGAGTTGGACGCCTCTGCAGCCGCAGCAGCAAACGACGGGAAACTCCGCTCTTGATACTCGTTGAGGTCTCCCGCCGTGTCAGTGAACGGTCGATCGCCCAAGAGGGTCGTGAGCACTGTCGCCGAAGTGGCTGATCCTGTTGAGTGGCCGGAAGGGTAGGCCGGGAAAGGTGGGGTGTTGAGTTGCGAGTCCCACGCTGGATCACGGACGAGACGGATATACGTCACCGGCCGCAGCAGGTCAGTGCGGTACTTCACCGTCCAATTGGCGAGGAAGGCGTCATGCTGTGCCACCGCAAGTGCAGCGTAGGTACGCACGACGTCCTGGGCGTCCAGTTTGCCTTCGGCGATGTCGGTTTCCATGGCCCGACCTGCGATGTGGACCCAATGGCCCGCCGGAGTAAAACTCGTGCCTGGGAGATCTCGCCAGTATCGGGCGGTTGCCTTTTCCTGTGGGGTCAAGGCCGCTTTCGCGTCGTAGACCGCCATCGCCTCGTTCCAGAACGCTGATCCTGGCGTCTCGTCGTAGGGGACGGGATCGGGAACCGGGCAGTCCGCGTCAGCAGCGATGATGGGACGGAGGTCCCCCCAAAATGGTTCGAGGGGATAGGCGAAGCTCGGAGGGGTCGGCACCCATTGCCCCGGCCGGTCGGGGGGAGGGTCGCGAAACTGCGGCAGCGAGTCGAACCCGTCGGCAGCGGCGAAGCCGACGACCGCATCCCCAACCGCCTTGCCAAAGGCCACCGAGGCGGCCACCGTCGATTCAGCATTCTGGCTAGCAGCGTCCACGTGTTGGGCTTCAAGGAGGTCAGCGCTTCGCACGGCCTCGGGGCTTGCAATGAGTGCTCGGCTGACTGTGGCGGTCGACACCGCCCCAGCGACAGCCGGATCGAGGGTCACACCATCAGGTGCGGACGGAACCTCAAGCCCTGCAATGACGAATGCCTCCCCTCCAGGTGTCGCCCGATCGAACGCCTGCTCAAGGCCGAGGGCCAGGTAGGCGAGCGACCTCGTTGCCACAGGAGGAGACAGGCTTTCCCGTCTCACGAGATCGATGTGAAGGTCCAGCCAGTCAAGTGCGACATCGGTCGGTGCACCCGCCGGCCGAGCGACCGGTGCGGGATAGAGCGGTTCAGCCGTGGTTGAGGTCGGCTGACTCTCCGGCAGATCCGATGAACACCCCGTGCCGAGCAGTCCCCCGACCACCAAGAACCCAATAATCAGAGCAATCCGACGCTGGCGTGGGGCCATGCGCCCACCGTACTACCGGCTCACACTTTCCTTGGGGGCGCGGCCCCATGGCGCACCCTGCGTGTCACACTTGCAGGGTGACAACGGGGGGACGACAGCACTTCGGCTCAATCGGGAGGACCCGTCGACGACTTGGCGCGCTAGCCATCGTCGCGGTGAGCGCCACGTTGATCAACGGCTGCGGGGGTGACACTCAGGCCAACCCGTCAGGTCCTGTGCAATTCACCCAGGTCGCCAACACGGCACTCACTGCAACACCTCAGGCACAGGTTCGCTACCCACCGGAGTGCTTGTTCAACGAGTTCATCAGTACCGGCCCGGGTTGTGAAATCGAACGCATGTCAGGAGGTGTCGCCGTTGGCGACTACGACAACGACGGCGACGATGACCTCTATGTGACCCGTCTCGACGGTCCCGGTTCTCTGTTCCGCAACGACGACGGCAACCTCGTCGACACCACCCCAAGCTCTGGGCTTGCGCAACTCACGGACCGCTCGAATGGCGCAGGATGGGCAGACCTTGACAATGACGGCGATCAAGACCTCGTGATCACCACCATCGACAGCCCTCGCTACTACCTCTACATGAACAACGGCGACGGGACCTTCTCAGAGGAGGCGGTCGGCCGGGGGGCGGCGCTCGCCGACAATGGGAACCGGGCCGGTTTCAGTGTCGCATTCGGCGACATTGATAATGACGGCTACACCGATATCCATCTCACCGAGTGGCTCAACACCTACGACACTCCCGAGACCACGAACAACCCCAACCATGCCCGAATGCTTCGCAATCGCGGTGACGAAGCACCGGGATACTTCGAGGACGTCACGGTGCAGGCTGGTGTGGACCTCGCGATCACCACCGAGGCGACCACTGGGATCTCCAACACGACCCGACCCATCTACTCCTTCGCGTCGGCTATTGCTGACCTTGACGGTGACAACTGGTCAGATCTCATCGTTGCCGGGGACTACGGAACCACTCAGTTGTTCTGGAATGACGGTGACGGCACGTTCACCGAGGGCACCGTTTCTTCCGGCATTGGGTTCCCTGGCAACGCCATGGGTCTTGCCGTGAGTGATATCGACGGTGACGCCGACCTTGATGTGTTCATCACCGCCATCTACGGCCGTTCCACGATCTGCCAGGGGCGCGTGTGCGCCATCGACGAAACCGGGAACCGCCTGTTCCGCAACAACGGCGACCGCACGTTCACTCAGATCCAAGATGAGGCCGGTGTCGTGGACGGTGCATGGGGTTGGGGGGCGGCTCCACTCGACGTCAACAACGACACACTGGTCGATCTCGCCATGACCAACGGCATTCGCTTTGACGGCGACGACGAGTCCCGAGTGCAGAGTGAGCCCTACACCGATACGGCGAAGCGCCTGTGGCTGAATCAGGGCAACGGGACATTCAATGAGGTCGCCCAGGAGTCCGGTTTCGGGGTCAGGATCGCTGGATCAGGTCTCGCCGTCCTCGACCTCGAGGGTGACGGCCATCTCGACATGGTCATGATCCACCCGACGCGAACGCCGACGCTATGGCGCAATGGCGGCAACGCCGAGAACGCCTGGCTGAAGGTCAAGGTCACTGGTGCTGACAGCAACCGTGACGCAATTGGCGCGGTCGTCACGGTGAGCCCTGGAAACGGACTACCCGCTCAGGTGCAGCACGTCGGCATCAACAGCCACTTCCTCGGTCAGAGCAGCCGCACCACTCACTTCGGGCTGGGACCCCGCGCTGATCTCCCTGATGGCAAAGTCGCTGAAGTCAAGGTGCGTTTCCCCCGTTCGGGGAGCGAGATCGTGCTGACCGATGTCAGTGCCGACGCTGTGTTAGAGATCACCGAACCTGCTGGCTGAGCCCAGCAGCGGGGGTCAGGCGGGACTCAGCCCTCAGCCTGCTCCTCGGACCCCGCGCCCTCGGCAATGGCCTCTTCAGCCACGACCTCTTCAGCCACGACCTCTTCAGCAGCAGCCGCTTCGGTCACAGCCTCAGCGGCGCCACTCGGGGCCTCACCGCTCTCGGCGTAGTAATCGGCCCAGGCCTGCTCAGCCTCAGAACTCCCGGCGGTGCCGATGTAGTTCCCCTCGGCGTCGTACGCGTGCTCGCCGAAGTGCGCCTGATACTCGGCAGCGACCACGCCACCCTCAGCGGCCTGCTTGATCGACAGCGAGATACGCCGGCGCTGCAGATCAAGATCGATGATCTTCACCCACAACTCCTCACCTGGCGTGACGACCTGCTCGGGGAGATCCACATGGTGGGCACTCATCTCAGAGATGTGAACAAGGCCTTCGATGCCCTCTCCAACCTGAACGAATGCACCAAAGGGCACCAGCTTGGTGACCCGGCCATAGACCAGTTCACCCACTTGGTGGGCGCTGGCGAACTCCTGCCACGGATCCTGCTGGGTGGCCTTGAGCGACAAGCTGATCCGCTCCCGGTCGAGGTCGACCTCGAGGACCTGCACCTCGATCTCGTCACCAACGGACACCACCGACGACGGATGGTCAACGTGCTTCCACGACAACTCCGAGACATGGACGAGGCCGTCCATGCCACCGAGGTCCACGAATGCACCGAAGTTCACCACCGAGGACACCACACCCTTGCGGACCTCGCCAGGCTTGAGGTCGGTGAGGAAACCTTCGCGCTGTTCCTTCTGGGTCTCCTCAAGCCATGCCCGGCGTGACAGCACCACGTTGTTGCGGTTCTTGTCGAGTTCGATGATCTTCGCCTCAAGCGTCTTGCCGATGTAGGGCTGCAGATCGCGGACCCGGCGGAGTTCGACGAGGGACGCCGGCAAGAAGCCCCGCAGGCCGATGTCAATGATCAAGCCGCCCTTGACGACCTCAATGACCGGGCCGACCACGACGCCGTCCTCTTCCTTCTTCTTCTCGATGTCGCCCCACGCACGCTCGTACTGCGCACGCTTCTTGGACAGGATCAGGCGACCTTCCTTGTCCTCCTTTTGGAGGACGAGGACCTCAAGGGTGTCGCCACGGGAGACCAGCTCGGACGGGTCGACGTCGTTGCGGATCGAGAGCTCACGTGCGGGGATGACGCCCTCAGACTTGTAGCCGATGTCGAGCAGGACCTCGTCGTGATCAACCGACACCACGGTGCCCTCCACGAGTTGGCCGTCCTCGACGTCAACCATGGATGATGCGTACGCATCCTCGAGCGCTGCGGCATCGAGATCGTTGGCAACGATTTCACGGGGGGTGTAACTCCCGTCCTCGTTGAACCCATCGAACTGGGGGGCCGGCTCAACCGTGATTGAGGAGGAGGATGGCTGCTGCGGGGAACTGGTCTGGTCGGACACGGGATCGGCTCTCTTCGGATGGGACGTCGGGGGCATGGTGCGGACGCGCCGACACCACAGCCACTGGTGGATGGGAACGCCAAGCGTAGCAGTGCCACCCCGTCACGGCGCCAGCCAGTGCCTCCTCAGCGCCGGCGGGCGAGCACGAGGAACTCGGGGTGGTCCAGATCGGGAGGATTCGGTTCGTACGAGCCGGGTGTGACGGACCAGAGCGCCTCGACGTCGAGACCCGCGTTGCCCAACAGCAGTCGAAGTTCCCTCGGGGTGTAACAGGAGGTCCACAGCTCAGCGGGCAAAGGCCGGCCCTCGGGGTCGTGGACCACGGTGCGCTCATGATTCAAACCCAACCCGGCGTCGAATGTGTCGGATTCCTCAAGGAACCGGACCTGGAAGTAGGCGCTGAAGGCGGTGAGTGTCACCAGCCCGCCCCGACGCAGGATCCTCGCCGCCTCCGACACGATCTCGGCGTCACTGCGATCCCCCGCCCCAAGGGGCGGGACCCCGAACGCCCCCTGACACAGCGACACCACAACGTCACACGACTCCGATGCGAGCGGGAGGTGACGGGCGTCGCTTCGCACCCAGCAGGTCTGGCCCGGCCCGTCCACCGGGGTGGTTGCGGCCACCTCGAGGAACCTCCGGGCGATGTCGACGCCCACGACCTCCGCGCCGAGGGAGGCGAACGCCGAAGCGTGCCGGCCGGGACCGCACCCAAGGTCCACGATGCGCAGGCCCGCCAGGGGGCCAAGCCGGGCTTCGAGTTCGCCGGCGATGAAACCCACCTCCTGAGCGGTCCCTCGCGTGAACGCGTACCGCAGGTACGTGGGACCCATGTGGTCGGCGAGATCCTCGAACCAGTGGGCCCGGGTAACGACGGACCGCTCGGGGGCGTCGGTCGGGTCGGTCACGCCTTGGCGTCAGCCCACGAGTGGCCGGTAGCCAGGTTCACCGCCAGTGGAACCCGCAGGGCAAAGGCGTTGGTCATGGCGTCGGTCACGAGGTCGATGGCGACCTCGTGCTCGCCATCGGGCACCTCAACGAGCACCTCGTCGTGAACCTGCAAAATGAGCCGACTGGTGAGTTTTTGGGCACTGAGGGCGGCATCGATGCGGACGAGGGCCACCTTGAAGATGTCGGCGGCAAGACCCTGGATCCCGGCGTTCATGGCCTGACGCTCCCCTGCCTGGCGGATCCGGAAGTTCGGGTTGGACAGCTCGGGGATCTGCCGCCGGCGGCCAAACAGCGTCTCGGTGTAGCCGCGCTCACGGGCCTCGGCCACCGTGCGATCCATGTAGTTGCGTACCGAGGGGAACGCCTCGAAGTAGGCGTCAAGAATGCCCTGGGCTTCCCCGGTCTCAATGCCGAGTCGCTGCGCCAGACCGTAGGCCTCCATGCCGTAGGCGAGACCGTAGGAAACCATCTTGGCCTGGGCACGCTGAGCGGGGGTCACCTCGGCGTCGGCCACGGCGAACACCCGGGCGGCGGTGGAGGTGTGGATGTCGGTGCCCGCCTCGAACGCGGCGATGAGTCCCGGGTCCTCGGCGAGGTGGGCGATGACCCGGAGTTCGATCTGGTTGTAGTCGGCGACGAGGAGTTCATGGCCCTCAGCAGCCACGAACGCCCTGCGGAACTCACGACCCAGGTCGCTGCGCACCGGAATGTTGTGGAGGTTCGGGTGTTCCGACGACAGCCGGCCGGTACGGGTCACCGTCTGGGTGAAGGTGGCATGGATGCGCCCATCGCCGGCCACGGAGGCCAACAGGCCTTCACCGTAGGTGGATCGGAGTTTCTCCACCTCGCGGTACTCGAGCAGGTGCTCAACGATCGGGTGCTCGTCACGCATCCGCTCGAGCGTCGCAGCGTCGGTGGAGAACCCCGTTTTCGTCTTCCGTTGCGGCGTGAGTCCGAGGCGGTCGAACAGGACGGCACGTAGCTGTGGCGTCGAGTTGACGTTGAACTCCTCGCCGGCGTCGAGGTGGATCTGCCGGGTGAGTGCGTCCACCCGGGCCACGAGGTCGTCATTGAGTTGGCGGAGCACCGTTGCGTCGACGCCGACACCTACGGCCTCCATGTTGGCGAGCACCCGCACCAGTGGCATCTCCACCTCGTCGTAGAGGGTGCGCAAGCCCCTGGCGTCGAGTGCGGCGGCCAACGGTTCCCACAGTTTCAGCACCCCGGCCGCCTGCGCCGCACCGGCCTCGGGGTGACCACTGCGCTCCCCGCCAAGGTCCAACTGTCCGACGGGGGCGCCGGGGCCCTCAGGAAGCTCCATCCCGACGTGGTTGAGGACCAGCGACGCCAGGTCGTAGGAACCTTCAGCAGGGTCGAGGAGATACGCCGCCACCTCGGTGTCGTGCGCCAGCGTGCGCACATCCACACCACGCTCCGCCAACCACCGCAACCACGGCTTGGCGTCATGGGCCACGAGAGGCACCCCTCCGGTTGCGACGAGGCCGTCGATGACCGACAGCACCGCGGCGTCGGCGAGCAGCTCGCCCTCGACCCACACGATGGCACCGTCGCTGCGGGCGAACGCCACCCCCTCGAGCGCGGAGCGTCCCGGGTCACCGCCCCACGTCGCTGCGAAACCCACCGGACCTGGGCTCTGCCCGATCGCCGACAGCGCTGCCGCCGCCACCCCAGTGGTGCCCGGCTGTTCAAGGTTGGTGAGATCAAGGGTGACCGACACGACAGGCTCGGTGGGAACCGGTTCGGCCCCGAGGATCGTGACCGCCTCATCGAGACGTTGCCGCAGCGAAACTGAGCGGAACTCGAGGAACGTGAACAGTTGGTTCAGGGCCTCAGGGTCGACCGCCGGCGGCCCGAATGCCTCGAGCGATACGCCCGGGACATCACGCACGAGTTCCATCATCTCGGCGTTGGATCGGACCTGAGGTTCGTGTTCGGCGAGACTCTCGGCCAGCTTCGGTGTCTGTTGGGAAACGTGGGCGAAGATGCCGTCCAGGTCGGCGTAGTCGTTGACCAGTTTGGCCGCCTTCTTCTCCCCCACCCCCGGCACCCCCGGAAGGTTGTCGGAGGGATCCCCGCGCAGCGCTGCGTAAGTGACGTAGCGGCTGGGGTGCACCCCGGTACGTTCCTCCACCGCCGCCTCGTCGTAGGTCTTCATCTCTGAAACACCCCGTGACTGGGTGTACAGCACCCGGATGTGGGGGTCCTCGACCAACTGGTAGGCGTCCCGGTCCCCGGTGACGATCCACACGTCATCGCCACGGTCACGGGCCTGGGTGGCAAGGGTGGCGAGGATGTCATCCCCCTCGTATCCGGGAACCTCGACGAGACCGGCGCCGAACGCCTCGACGAGCTCGCGCACGATCCCCATCTGCTGCACGAGGATGTCAGGGGTCTCGTCCCGCTGGGCCTTGTAGGTGTCGACCTTCTCATGTCGAAAGGTCGGCTCAGGCCGATCGAAGGCGACCACGACCCGGTCTGGGCGGTGGTCACGAACCAGGTTGACCAGCATCGAGGCGAAGCCGTAGACGGCGTTGGTCACCTGCCCCGAGGCAGTGGCGATGTCGGTGGGAAGAGCGAAGAACGCCCGGTAGGTCAGCGAGTTGCCGTCCACCAGCAGCCAGGTCGTCACGCCCGTCAGCCTAGGGGTTCGCCAACCGCTCGGTGACGGCTGTGCATGTGCGGCTCACGGCACCCGGGTGCCGTCGAGCACCTCCTGGGCAACGGCGGCCATCGACGTGCGGTCATCCATGGCCGCCCGACGAAGGAAGTCGTACGACGTCGCTTCGGTCAACCCGTGGGAGTCCATGAGGACCCCCTTGGCTCGATCCACGATCTTGCGGGTGGCCAGTTGCTCACCGAGGGACTCGGTCCGCTCAGCGAGATCGCGCATCTCCACGAAACGGCCCCGGGCCATCTCGACTGCCGGGGCGAGCTCGTTGCGCTGGAACGGCTTGAGGACGTAGGCGTGCACCCCTGCCTCACGGGCCCGCTCCACCAATTCGCGTTGGCTGAACGCCGTGAGGATCACCACCGCACACAAACGTTCGGCGGAGAGCAGTTGCGCGGCCGACAGCCCGTCGAGGCCCGGCATCTTGACATCGAGGATGGCGACGTCGGGAAGGGTGGCACGCACGAGGTCCACCACCTCGTCGCCCCGGCCGGTCTGCCCGACGACCTCGTACCCCTCCTCGGCAAGGGTTTCGGCAAGGTCGAGGCGGATGATTGATTCGTCCTCGGCAATCACCACACGCACCGTCATGGCGCTACCCGAACATCCGGTCGAGCAACTCATCCTGGGCGCGTTCCAATTCGGCAATCTCCGCCACGAGTTCGGCGCGGTGTCCTCGCATGGCGTCGGCATGGCGCTGGGTCTCACGGTGGTCCTGACCGGCAAGAGGCGTCTCTGACACCAGCGACCGCAGTCGGGCATCGTCGGCCATGTCGTCGAGCACCGCCAGTTGTTCGTCGGCCACGGCGAGCTCGCGTCGCAGCGCCGTGAGACGGCTGGCGATCTCGCTCAGACGACGTTCGAGCAGGGAACGGGACACGGCTCCCGAGTGTAGGTGGCGGGTCGATCGGATCGTCGTGCGCACCGCATTGGGCGGCCCGGGCGGGCCGGTTGCTAGCGTGGGGGAACCAGCGGCGGTGCTGGAACAGGCATACAGGGTCGGCTCAAACCCGACTGCCCGCAAGGGCTTGTGGGTTCGAATCCCACCCGCCGCACAAATGGAACCGGGTCCCGGTTCCCAACGGACCACCGAGGAGCCCCATGGCCAAGACCCGACGCAGGATCGTCAGTCTGGTGCTCGTCGCCGGGGCGGCCGCTGCGGTGGCCCTGGTTCGCCAGCGGCGGCTTGACGCCGCCCGTCAGGAATTCGAGCGCCGTTTCGGCGCTGGCTGATCGCCCGACTTCTCGGCGGCGAGGAGCCACGCCTTCAGCGCCGGACCACCCTGGTAGTTGCCGACCCCGCCACCCGCGGGCAGCACCCTGTGACAGCCGAGCACGAGCGGCCACGGGTTCTGTGCCATCACACCCCCAACGGCCCGTGCCGCACCGGGCGAACCCGCCCTCTGCGCCAGTTCCCTGTAGGTGATCGTCTCGCCCCACTGCACTTCCACCAGGGCGTGAAGGACCCGTTCGGCAAAACCCGATACCCCACCCCACGCCAACGGGACGTCGACCTCCACCCGGTGGCCGCTGTCCCATGCACCCAGACGCTCCGACAGGGCCGAGGCCACCCGCCGATCCTCGTCGGTCGGGGGTGGGCCGTCTCCCAACTCGCCGACGCGGCGCAGACGGATGCGGACCACCTGCCCGTCGCGGACCTCTGCGACGGGAACGGTCGCCGCTCCAGACAACACCGGCAGTTCGACGAACACGTCGGGAGGGGTGTCAGGTGCCGGCGAGGGCCTTGAGCAGTTTGGTCGGGGTGTCCTTGGGGCTGATCTTGTACCAGGCCTGCTCGATGCGGCCGGTCGGGCCGACGAGGAACGCCGAACGGATGATGCCCATGTACGCCCGGCCGTAGAGCTTCTTCTCACCCCACACACCCCACTTCTCGGCCACCTTGTGGTCGACGTCGGCGAGCAACGGGTAGCCGAGGTCGTACTTCTCATCGAACCGTCCCTGCTTGTCGGGGGTGTCGGGGCTGATCCCGATGATCTGGGTGTCCCCGACCCCATCGGCGATATCGCGCAGCCCGCATGCCTGCGTGGTGCAGCCCGGGGTGTCGGCCTTTGGGTAGAAGAAGACGAGCACCTTCCGACCGCCGAACTCCTTGAGGGTCCGCTTGTCGCCGTGCTGGTCAACGAGGGTGATTGCCGGGGCTTTGTCGCCAACGGCGAGAAGGTTGGTTGCCATGCCGGAACGCTAGCCACCCTCGGCCGCACCCGACCACCGCTGGCACCGTTGCGCACCACGTCCGGACGCGACGGTGGGGAGCACCGAAGCGCTCCCCACCGTCATGTCCTTGTTGTCGCCCCGGAGGGCGCCGGGTCAACCGCCCTTGGCAGCCTTCTTGAGGGTGGCGCCAGGGGTGAGCTTCACGGCCTTGGAGGCCGGGACCTGGATGGTCTCACCCGTCTGGGGGTTGCGGCCGGTGCGGGCCTTGCGCTGCACCTGCTCGATCGACAGGAAACCGGTGAGGGTGAGCTTTTCCTTGCCCGACTTCACGATTCCCTGGGCGACCTCTTCAAAGCCCTTCATCACCTTTTCGGTGTCGGACTTCGAAACGCCGGTGCTCTCGGCGATGGCGTCGATCAGTTCGCTCTTGTTCATGTTGGTCCTACTCCCTTTTTTCTTCCCGGTACGGGGGGGTGACGTCCCTGCTCGACCCGGGAACGGCTCGCTTATCGGGGCCACCCGACTGACAGCATGGCCAAAACCCGCGCCAAATGGGTGGATACCGGGGTAGCGGGCCTCACCCCCGGCGGGCACCACACCCCGATCGCAGCCAGCTGAGACACCCGAACCGGGGATTTTCCGCGTCTTTGCAGGCGAAACGCGCCGCGGTGGGCTCAGGGCAGGTTCTGGAGGTGGACCGCGGCGGAGGTGAAGTATCCGGCCAATTCCGCCTCATCGGAGGGGTTGAGGCCAGCGTGAGCCAGGGCGTGACCCATGTGGGAGAGCCAGGCGGCGCGGGCCTCGGCGTCGATGGGGAACGGGGCATGGCGCATCCGCAATCGGGGATGACCACGCTGCTCGCTGTAGGTGGTCGGCCCGCCCCAGTACTGGGCGAGGAACAGCGTGAGTCGCTGGCGTGCCCCGTCAAGGTCGTCCGCTGGGTACATGGGGACGAGCACCGGGTCGTTCACCACCCCGTCGTAGAACCGGTCGACGAGCGACTCAAAGAACGCCATCCCACCGACCCGTTCGTACAACGTACCTGCCTGTGGGGTCGTCTGGTCAGCGGGCGTGGATTGCGGATCTTGGGTGTCGCCCATGACCCCGACCCTACCGGTGGTGGCGGGCGGGCATGATGGAGGCATGGTCAGCCACGCACCCAGCGTCACCACTCCTGGTTCAGCCCAACGCTCGCCGCTGCGGGTGGCCAACTGCTCGGGGTTCTTCGGAGACCGCATGTCCGCTGCGCGCGAGATGCTCGATGGTGGCCCCATTGATGTGCTCACCGGTGACTGGCTGGCGGAACTGACGATGCTGATCCTCGCCCGGCAGAAGGCAAAGGACCCCAACACCGGGTACGCCCGCACCTTTGTGACCCAGATGGCCGACGTGCTCGGCGACTGTGTGGCTCGCGGCATCAAGGTGGTGTCCAACGCCGGTGGCCAGAACCCTCAGGGTTGTGCCGCGGCGCTCGAACAACTGTGCGCCCAACAGGGCATCAGCGCCCGCATCGCCTGGGTGGCCGGCGACGACCTCCTTGAGGATCTTCCCACCATCACCGAGGCTCACCCCCTCGTCAATACCGACACCGGCGAGTCGCTCACCGAGCTCGGTGTGGTTCCGGTGACCGCCAACGCCTACCTCGGAGCGTGGGGCATCGTCGAAGCGCTCACCGACGGTGCCGACGTGGTGGTCACCGGCCGGGTGACCGACGCCGCCGTGGTGCTCGGGCCCGCGGCATGGCATTTCGGCTGGTCCCGCACCGACTGGAATCGCCTGGCGGGTGCCGTGGTGGCCGGACACGTCATCGAGTGCGGCACCCAGTGCACCGGCGGGAACTACTCGGCGTTCACCTCAATCCCGGATCTGCGACGGCCAGGCTTCCCCATCGCCGAGATCCATGCCGACGGGTCGAGCGTCATCACCAAACATCCCGGCACTGGCGGGGCGGTCACCGAGGGCACCGTCACCGCCCAGTTGCTTTACGAAATTCAGGGTCCCGTGTACCTGAATCCTGACGTGTCGGTCCGCCTCGACTCGATCCGACTCGGCGACGACGGCCCCGATCGGGTCCGGATCTCAGGGGTGGAGGGCCTCCCGCCACCCGATCGGGTCAAGGTGGCGGTCAACAGCGACGGCGGCTGGCGCAACGCCATGACGTTCGTGCTCACCGGACTCGACATCGAGGCCAAGGCCACACTCATCGAAAAGACCCTGTGGTCGCTCCTGCCTGGGGGCAAAGAGAGCTTCGCCGCAACAGAGGTCGAGTTGCTGCGGGCCGACCGGCCCGATCCCGCCTCCAACGACCAGGCAGTGGCGCTGCTGCGGGTGGCGGTGGCCGACACCGACCGGTCGAAGGTCGGCCGGGCGTTCTCAAACACGGTGACGAGCATGCTGTTGGCGTCCTATCCGGGCATGTTCACCACCACCCCACCCGGGGACGCCACCGCGTTTGGCATCTACTGGCCGGTGCTGCTCCCGTGGTCGACGGTCAACGGCATCGTCGGTGCCGCCGGTGCGGTCCGGGCGGTGCCACCACCTCCACAGACCACCCCGGCCACCACGCTGAAAGACATCGAGGCAGCTCCTGCACCCGTGTCCACGTGCGACTGGGCCTCCGAACCCACCACAGTGGTGCCACTGGGCACGGTGATCGGCGCCCGATCGGGCGACAAGGGCGGGAATGCCAACGTGGGTGTGTGGGCGCACGACGACGAGACCTACTCGTGGTTGTGCTGGTACCTCGACGCTGACCGCCTGCGCCGCCTCGTCGGCCCAGAGGCCGACGGACTCGAGACGACCGTCGTGCCACTACCGAACCTGCGTGCCCTCAATGGGATTATCCATGGCCTGCTCGGTCGGGGCGTGGCCGCCTCGATGCGACTCGACACTCAGGCCAAAGGCCTCGGTGAGTACCTGCGGGCCAAGGCGGTCGACGTGCCACAACGACTCCTAGGCCGGACAGGCTAAAGACTCGCTAGGCGTCGAGTGCTGAGCGGATACCACCAATGAACGCTGCGGCACCCGCTGGTCCCTCCCCTGCGAGCACCCGCCTCACCAGCGCAGAACCGACCACCACGCCGTCGGCCACGGCACACACCTCGGCGGCCTGGGCGGCGTCGGAGATTCCCACGCCAACGAGGACCGGTTTGTCGGTGACCGCCTTGAGCCGTGAGGCGATCTCGAGCGAACTGGCGGCCAGCGCGGTGCGTTCCCCGGTCACCCCCAACAACCCGACGGCGTACACGAATCCGCGGGCCCGGGCACACACCACCGGGAGTCGGTCATCGGGGGCGGTGGGAGCGGCCAGAAGCACGGTCTCCACACCTGCCGCGTCAGCAGCTGCGGCCCACGGCCCCACTTCCTCATAGGGCAGGTCCGGCAGGATCGCTGCGCTCACACCGGCGTCGGCGAGCGAGGAGGCGAACCGTTCGTGGCCCATGCGGAAAGCCACGTTGTAATAGGTCATGACGGCGAGCGGCACCCCGACATCGGCGCGGCGCACCTCGTCGAGGATGCTCAACGGAGTCGCCCCTTGTGCCAACGCCCGTTCGGAGGCCTCCTGGATGATGGGGCCGTCCATGACCGGGTCGGAGAACGGGATACCGATCTCCACCGCGTCGGCCCCGGCGTCCACCACCGCAGAGAGCACATCGAGCCAGTGGTCACCCTCGACGGTCAGCCCACCGGTGAGGTACGGGACGAGGAGTTTGCGACCCTCGTCACGACCGGCGCGCAACGTCCGTTCGAGGGCGCCCGGCTCGGCGGGCGCCACGGGGATGTCGCTCACCCGAGCACGTCCATCATCTGGGCGACGTCCTTGTCCCCCCGACCCGACATGTTCACGAGCACGGTACGTCCAGCGAGGAGTTCACGGTCCCGACTCAGCCACGCAATGGCGTGCGCCGGTTCGAGGGCGGGAATGATGCCCTCGGTGCGGCTCAACAGTTGGAACGCTGCGATGACCTCGTCGTCGGTGACCTGCTCATAACGGGCCCGACCGATGGACGCGAGGTGCGAGTGCTCGGGTCCCACGCCGGGGTAGTCGAGACCCGCAGAGATGGAGTGTGCTTCTTGTACCTGACCGAACTCGTCCTGCATCAGGAAGCTCTTCATGCCGTGCACCACGCCGGGTACCCCGCGACCGACCGCAGCGCCACCGGCGGGCTCGACGCCAACGAGCTCGGCGTCGGTGTCGACGAACCCGGAGAAGATTCCGATGGCGTTGGAGCCACCACCGACACAGGCGGTGACGATGTCAGGCGCACCACCAATGTGACGCTCGCACTGCTGGCGGGCCTCGGCACCGATGACGGCGTGGAACTCGCGGACCATCCACGGGTAGGGATGTGGACCCATAACCGACCCGAGGCAGTAGTGGGTGTCCCCCACCGTGGCCACCCAGTCGCGCATCGCCTCGTTGACGGCGTCCTTGAGGGTCCTGCTCCCTGAGGTCGCCGGCACCACCTCCGCCCCCAGCAGTTGCATGCGGAACACGTTGAGGGCCTGGCGTTCCATGTCGACCGCACCCATGTACACCCGGCACTCCATACCCATGAGTGCTGCGGCTGTCGCTGAGGCCACCCCGTGCTGGCCGGCGCCGGTCTCGGCCACGAGACGTGTCTTGCCCATGCGCCGGGCCAGCAACGCCTGGCCCAACACGTTGTTGATCTTGTGCGAACCGGTGTGGTTCAGGTCCTCACGCTTGAGCAGCACCCGCACACCGAGTTCTTCGCTGAGCCGCTCACACTCCGTCAGCGGGGACGGGCGCCCGGCATAATCGCTCAGGAGTCGGTCGAGTTCCCCACGGAACGCCGGATCGGCCCATGCCGAGCGAAACGATCGCTCGAGTTCCTGGCAGGCAGGCACGAGGGTCTCGGGCACGAACTGCCCGCCGTACTCTCCGAAACGCCCGGTTGGTCCCGGGTCCGCAAGCGCCATGGGCCAACCCTAGATCAGTGCCGGGTCACACCCTCAGCCGGAGCCGAGACACCGCGGTGTGCCGGACGGCGCGCCGAGATGCGACCCAGGACGAACGCTGTCACGGTCGTGGCGGCCCCCACGGCGGCGACGAGCCACGTGGTGAGGACCTCGGTCGAGGTGGCGTGAGCGAGCATCACATTCTCCTGTGGTTGGGTTGCCAGGCCGCACACGCAGCGGTGCTGACAGGTCGGAATCGATTGGCGACGGGTCAGCGACTGATGTCGTCGTCCCAGTCGTAAAGGCTGCCCTGCGCCGACTCTGCAGGGGCCCCATCCGGACCCTCGGCACCCGGGTCGGGACGATCCCAGCGGCCCTCGGCCTCGCTGGCGGGGACAGGGCCACCGAGCGGTCCCCCAAAGAGCATCTCTCCCGGTTCGGGGCCGTCGCCGTAGGCGTGCGCGGCGTTGATGAATCGTCTCGTGAGGCGGACGTCCTTGCGGCCAGGCGCTGATTCCACCCCTGAGGACACATCGACTCCCCACGGGTGCACGGCGTCGATGGCCGCAGCAACCGTGTCGTTGCGCAGACCACCGGCGAGAATCAACCGGTACCGGCGGGCCAACTCGGCCGCCACCGACAAGTCATAGGGTTCGCCCGACCCCGGGCGGTCACCGTCGAGCATGACGGCGTCCACCTCGTAATCGTCGATCCGGTCCAACAGTGGGTGCCCAACCCCGAAGGCCTTGATGACGAACGGCACACGTTTGCGCACCCACGCCACCTCACCGGCCGACTCGAAACCGTGGAGTTGCACGCCGCGCAGCCCGGCGGCGTTGACGACCTCGACCACCCGCTGGGGTGTCTCGTCCCGGAACACGCCAACGGTGAGGATCTCCGGTGGCAGACGACGGGCGATGTCGCGAGCCTGGGTGGGCTGAATGCGGCGGCTGGACGGCGCGAACACGAACCCGACGGCGTCGGTCCCCATCGCCGTGGCCATGAGGGCGTCGGACTCGTTCGTGATGCCACAGATCTTCACGAACACGGCATCACGCTACCGCTCCCGCGCCGACTCGACCGGAATTCGCTCCGCCGCTGCGCAACGACGGACCACTCACGGACGTTGAGGGGGGCTGGCCTGGGCGGTGTGGGCCGGGTCGTCGATCACCACGCCGGCGAGCGCCGCGTCGATGGCGGCCAGCAGATCGTCGTCGAGCACAACCCCCGAGGCGGACACCGAGTCGTCGAGCTGCTCTGGTCGCGACGCCCCCACAATGGCCGAGGACACGTTGGCCTGGCGAAGCACCCATGCCACCGCCATCTGCACCATGGACACCCCCGCCTCTGCAGCCAGCGGTACCAGTTCCGCCACCGCCTCAAGCACCGGCGGCTGCAACCACCGCCGCACGAAGTCGGACCCTCCGTTGGCGTCCTCGGCACGTGAGGCGCTCGGCACCGGTTCACCGGGACGGTACTTTCCGGTCAGCACCCCTTGGGCCATTGGGGACCAGACGATCTGGCCGATACCGAGGTCCTCACAAGCCGGGATCACCTCAGCTTCGATGACGCGCCACAGCATCGAGTACTGGGGCTGGTTCGACACCAACGGGATGCGCAACTCTGCGGCGAGCGCCGCTGCGGCACGCAACTGCTCCGCGGTCCACTCCGACACCCCGACGTAGAGCACCTTGCCCGAGCGCACCAGGTCCGCAAACGCCACCATGGTCTCCTCGAGAGGGGTCTCGTGGTCGTAGCGGTGCGCCTGGTACAGATCCACGTAGTCAGTGCCGAGCCGCCCGAGTGAGCCGTCGATCGACTCCATGATGTGTTTGCGGGAAAGGCCCCTCCCGTTGGGACTCGCAGACGTCGGCCAATACACCTTGGTGAAGATCTCCACCTGGTCCCGACGCACCCCGGCGAGGGCCCGACCCATCACCACCTCAGCGCGGGTTCCGGCGTACACGTCAGCGGTGTCAAAGGTGGTGACACCCAGTTCCAGCGCCCGGGCGACACAGGCCAGCGCTGCGTCGTCATCGACCTGGGACCCGTGGGTGATCCAGTTGCCATACGAGATCTCGGACACCTTGAGGCCGCTTCGGCCCAGAAAACGATGCTGCATGACGGCGACCCTACCGCCACCGGCCCCTCTGACCGCAGTGATCAGCCAGTGGGGACGTTCAACGTGACCCGCAAGGCTTCGACGGCCGCGGCGGGATCGGGGCTGGTCACCAGCGACTCCCCCACCAACACGGCGTGGTAGCCGGCGTCGGCGAGTTGGCGGGCGTCGTGTGGGCCTCGCACCCCCGACTCGGCAACCCGCACCACACCCTCGGGCATCAATGGCGCCATCCGCACCGCCCGTTCGGTGTCCACCGCGAACGTCACGAGGTCACGCTGGTTCACCCCGATGAGGTCAGCGCCGGCGTCAATGGCCCGCTCGAGTTCGGGTTCGTCGTGGACCTCCACGAGGACGTCGAGGCCGAGGTGACGGGCGAGGGCGATGCAGCGTCCCATCGTGGCGTCATCGAGGGCGGCGGCGATGAGCAGCACGGCGTCCGCACCCATGATCCGGGCGTCGCACACGTCGCGTTCACCCACCGTGAAGTCCTTGCGCAACACAGGAAGCCCAACGGCATCCCGTGCGGCGTTGAGGTCGGCGGCCGACCCGCCGAAGAACTCGGTGTCAGTCAACACCGACAGGGCCGCTGCGCCGCCGGCGAGGTAGGCGTTGGCGACCACGGCCGGGTCGAGGTCGGGCGCCAACGCCCCCTTGGAGGGTGACCGGCGCTTCACCTCGGCGATCACGCCGAGACGGCCGGCCGCCACCGCTGAGACGAGCGCATCACGCCAGCCCCGCGACGGTTCGGTCGCCTCAGCGACCGCCACCAGGTCATCAACCGACCGACCGTCGGCCGCGTCGGCGGCACGGTGGGCGGCGAGGATGCGATCGAGGTACGTGACGGGTGCGCTCACACGCCCTTGCCGCCGTGCACGGCGCACAGGCGAAGATCAGGGGCTTCGGCCAACAGGGGGCCGACGACGCCGAACAGTTCCGCAACTGCGGCGCTCTTGCCGTGGACGTCGAGGGCGTCACCATCGGCGTAGAGCTCGAACACCCAGACGACATCTTCGTCGGCGAGGTCGGCGTTGAACGAGTAGATGAGGGTGCCCTCTTCAGCTTCCGCCGAGGGCAGCGCCGCCATGAGTGCAGCGAGGATCTCGTCCCGCTTGCCGGGCTGGGCCTTCATTCGAACAATTAGTGAAGTCTTTGACATGCCGGCATAGTAGGCGCTCGACACCCCAGGGCGACCCGTCCTCAGTCGAGGCCACCCCGACTGCTGCGGAACACGGCGTAGAGCGGCGCCGCCACGAAGGCGAGCACGCCGGCGACCACGACGACCGCCCCGAGAGCGACGAGGGGCCCGAACCGCAAGATCAGCCCGAGGCCAAACACCACGAACCCGACCAGCAGGACGGGCAGCGGCCCGACCTGCAGGGACCGTGGAACCGTCGAACCGTCCCCGTAGGGACGGTCGTACTCTGCAGCCGGATCATCAGGATCCTCCGACGTGTCGAACGGCACGAACTCAGGACTGACCGCACCGGGCTGCCAGTTCTGGCGACGTTCGATAGCCAACGTCGCGTCGTAGCGACGACGCCGACTCTCATCTCCGAGCACTTCCCACGCCTCGTTGATCTCCTGCATGCGTCGCTGAGCCGCATCTCTCGAACCCGGATCCTCACCGGCGAGGTCAGGGTGGTTGCGCCGGGCGAGGTCCACCCATGCCCGACGCACCGTGGCGGCGTCGGCGTCAGGTGAGACACCGAGCGTGTCGTAATGCGTCGCGTTCACGACCCGAGACTCACCGACACCACCGACCCGTCAACACCAAGGTCGTCGACGACAGGCAGGGCGACCACCGTGGCCGAGCCCCGGGAGGCACCCCCGGGGTCGGTCACCTCGGCCACCGTTCCCGGCTCCACCGCACGCGGCAACATCACCAGTCCCACCGGCCCCGCCACCGGACTCACCGCTGCGCTGGTCACCAGCCCAACCGACTCGCCGTTGACCACCACGACGTCCCCAACCCCGAGCGGCGCCTGTGCTGCCACCGCCCGCAGGCGGCGGGGAGCGTTCCCACCACGACTGTCGATGCGGGCCACGAGTTCCTGGCCGGTGTAGCACCCCTTGGTGAACGAGACGGAGGCATCGATGAACCACTGACCAACCTCGGCGGGGATGGTGCCGTCGCCGATCTCGGCGCCGAATCGGGGCACTCCGCACTCAACCCGGACCGCGTCGAGGACCGAGGCGTCGAACATGGGGGTGTCGATGCTCACATGGGCGGAAGCGGGGGCGAGCACGTCCCAGCCGATCAGGCCCGGCCACGGCGAAGGCAACGTGAGCACGGTGGCGCCCGAGGCATGATCGAGTTCGACCTGCACCGGGCCACGGATGGCGATGCACACCCACTCGTCACGCTCAGCGAGGGTCACCGTGGCGTCGGTACGCAACAGGAAACGTTGGAGGCGTGCGACGACGGCGGGGCCAGCTCCGGGGTCGACGTCGATGACGAAGTCGTCACTGCCGAACCTGCTGACCCGAACCCACGACCCGAGCTTTCCGGTCGGTTCCAACAACAACGACCATGCCCCCTCTTCGGGGGCGAGCTGGTCGAGATCGGCACTGAGTTGGCCCTGGAGGTAGCGCTCAGCGTCCGGGCCGACCACACGGACCACGTCGCGCGCCATCGGTGCGGCCCCGCCCGCACGCAGGGCAGACACCTGTTTGGTCGGTGGGGTGTCAGCAGCAGCGGTCACGCCCTGAGGCTACCGATCCGAACCCAGTCACCACGACCCGGACCAACGCGTCGGCGGGCCAACCCGACGCTGGGCTCAACGCTGGGCAGCGACCTGTCGGCCGCCAGCGACCGCGGTCAACAGGGCGCGCGCCTTGTTGTGGCACTCGAGATTTTCGAGTTCGGGCTGGCTGTCGACCACCACGCCCGCACCGGCCTGCACCGACGCCCGACCGTCGGGACCCACCACCAAGGTGCGGATGGCGATGGCCACATCGAGGTTGCCCGAGAAGTCGAGGTACCCGACCACACCGGCATAGGGCCCCCGCTTGGTCGGCTCGAGGTCGTCGATGATCTGCATGGCCCGCACCTTGGGCGCCCCCGACACGGTGCCGGCTGGAAGTGTTGCCCGCAACACGTCAGCGGGTCCCGCACCCTCGGCGAGTTCCCCCGACACCTGGGAGGTGAGGTGCATCACATGGCTGTACCGCTCGAGCACCATCATCTCGTCAACCGTTTCGGTCCCGAACTGCACAACCCGTCCGACGTCGTTGCGGGCGAGGTCGACGAGCATCACGTGTTCGGCGCGTTCCTTGGGGTCTTCGACGAGTTCGGCGGCGAGGCGTGCCTCGTCGGCCTCGGTGCGTCCCCGCCGGCGTGTCCCGGCAATGGGCCTTGAGGTGACGCGCCCGTCGCGCAGCGTCACGAGTGGTTCGGGTGACGACCCTGCCAACGTCACGTGTTCGGTTCGCACGAAGTACATGTAGGGACTGGGGTTCACCTGGCGCAGAACCCGGTAGACGTCGAAGGGGTCGGCCCCGAGGTCGAACGAGAAACGCTGCGAGAGCACCACCTGGAAGATGTCCCCGGCGAGGATGTGCTCCTTGGCGGCGTCCACTGCGGCCTCGTACTCGCCCGGACCCATCGACGACTCCACCTCAGGCATCTCGAGCGGTTCGGTGGGTGGGGTGAGGAGCGGCTCGTCGAGTGGCGCTGCACCGTCGGCAGCGAGGGCGTCGAGTCGGGTCACCGCCTCGTCGTAGAGGGCGTCGAAGGTGGCCGGGTCCGCACCCGGGGCGATGCGGGCGTTGACGATCAAAACCACCCGCTGGGCGAAGTGGTCGAAGGCGGCGAGTTCACCGATGGCGGCCATGACGGCGTCGGGGTGTCCGGTGTCGTCACGGGGGGCGTCGCCGAGACGTTCGACCTCGCGCACCACGTCGTAACCGAGGTACCCGACAAGACCCGAGTGCAGCGGCGGGAGACCTTCGAGGGCAGGCGCCCGCTGGGTGGCGAGCAGCGCCTCGACCGCAGCGAGCGCCCCCGAGGTCAGCGGCACCCCGTCGGGCAGATCTCCGACGGCTTCCACCTCGTTTCCGCGCACCGTGAGGGTCAGCCATGGGCGACGCCCGACGAACGACCACCGGCTCCACCGTTGGCCGTGCTCCACTGATTCAAGGAGAAATCCGGGTTCGTCACCGGCGCACAGGCGCATGAACGCGGACACCGGTGTGGACAGGTCCGCCACCAACTCGCGCCACACGGGCACCACCGTGTACTCGCCCGCCAGAGTCCGAAACGTCTCGCGGTCGAGGTGGGGGGCGAGACTCACGCCGAGTCCCCCGCAACCGTTCCGCCACCCGGGCCGGTGCCGGTCACCCCGTCGAAGGACCGAAAGAAGCACGACCGGGCACCGGTGTGACAGGCGCCGCCACCGTGCTGGTCGACCTTGAACAACAAGGTGTCCCCGTCGCAGTCGTACCACGCCGAACGCACCACCTGAATGTCGCCCGACGTGTCACCCTTGCGCCACAGCTCCTGACGGGACCGACTCCAAAACACGGTTCGTCCCTCGTCGAACGTGCGGCGGAGTGACTCGGCGTTCATCCACGCCATCATGAGGACCTCACCAGTGGTGTTGTCCTGCACCACGGCGGGGACGAGGCCGTCGCCGTTGAACGTGACCGCAGCCAACGCCTCGTCGGTGGCGGGAATCTGTTCGGCGGCGTTCGTCTCGTCGGTCACCGCCACATGGTACGGCCCACACCCCAAACCGAACGAACGCGTTGGCCCACCTTGGGCACTGCCGACACCGCCTGACGCGGGGCGGAACTCACAGGTACAGCCCGGTCGATCCTTCTTCGAGCCGACCGGCGGCGACGGCGTGCACATCACGTTCCCGCAGAATCAGGTAGTCGTCGCCACCCACCTCGACCTCGTAGCGATCCTCGGGGTTGAACAGCACCTGGTCACCCTCTTCGAGAATGCGCACGTTCGGCCCGGTGGCAACGACCCCGGCCCACACGAGTCGTCTGCCGATCTGGGCGGTAGCGGGAATCAAAATTCCGCCGCTCGACAGCCGCTCACCCTCCCCGTTCTCCATCTTCACGAGGATGCGGTCGTTGAGCATCTTGACCGGCAGTTTGGCGGGAGCAGGGCTGGGCACGTCTGTGACGGTACCGTCTGCAGCCATGAGCGATGACACCGGGCCCATCTCGCTGCGACTCACCACCAGCGACGATGAGGATCTCGAGGCCGAGTGGCAGTGCCCGACGGTGCCGCCGAGCGCTGCGGTGGTGCTGGCCCACCCCCACCCCGCCCAAGGCGGCAACATGCGTTCCCTGGTCACCAGCGAACTGTTCCGGTCGCTTCCCGCCCTCGGTGTCGCCGTGTTGCGGTTCAACTTCCGGGGGGTGGAGGGTTCGTCGGGCACCCACGGAGGCGGCCAACCCGAACGGGCTGACGTCGTCGCCGCCATCGACGCACTCGCCCTGCGCCACCCCGACGTCCCCTTGGTCGTGTCGGGATGGAGTTTCGGTGCCGACGTGTCCCTCGGGGTCGACGACCCCCGCATCAGCGGCTGGTTCGCCGTTGCACCCCCGTTGCGCATCCTCACCTCCGACGAGTTCGTCGCCGGTGCGGACCCCAGACCCAAACACCTCGCCGTTCCCGAACACGACCAGTTCAACCCGCCCGACCGTTGCCGACGCAAGGTCGAGCACTGGGTCGAGACGTCAATCGAGGTGGTGGCGGGCGCCGACCACTTCCTCGTGGGGCGCACCCAACTACTCGCCAAGTCGGTGGCGACGTTCAGCGCCGCACTCCGGCGCTAACGACCAGCCAGGTTCAGTTCGGACGCACCGTCACCCCCGCCGCAGCGAGATGCGCTTTCGCCTCGGCGACGGTGTGCGAACCGAAATGGAAGATCGAGGCGGCCAGCACGGCGTCGGCGCCGCCCTCGGTGACCCCCTCGACGAGGTGGTCGAGTGACCCGACCCCGCCCGAGGCGATGACCGGCACGTCCACGGCGTCACTCACGACACGGGTGAGCGCCAGGTCGAAGCCCTCCTTGGTCCCGTCGCGATCCATTGACGTCAACAGGATCTCCCCGGCTCCCCGGGCGGTGACCTCCGTCGCCCACGCAACCACGTCGAGACCGGTGGGGGTCCTCCCCCCGTGGGTGAACACCTGGCGTTGACGGGCGTCGATGGCAACCACCACGCACTGCGAACCGAACTCGTCGGCGAGTTCGGTCACCAAGCCCGGACGGTCCACCGCGGCGGTGTTCACCGACACCTTGTCCGCCCCGGCCCGCAGCAACGTCCGGGCGTCCTCCACCCGGCGCACGCCGCCACCGATGGTGAACGGGATGAACACCTGCTCGGCGGTGCGGCGCACCACGTCGACAATGGTGTCGCGCTGGTCGGACGAGGCGGTGATGTCGAGGAACACGAGTTCGTCGGCACCCTCGGCGTCGTAACGAGCCGCCAACTCGACGGGGTCACCGGCGTCGCGCAACCCCACGAAGTTCACACCCTTGACCACCCGGCCGGCGTCGACATCGAGACACGGAATGACTCTGGCCGTCCTCACTGCTGGCCCCCTGCACCGGTGGCGGCGATGGCGTCAGCGAGACGAAACGCCCCCTCGTAGAGGGCCCGACCCACCACCGCTCCTGACAGGCCGGTTCCGTCGGGACGGCGGACCGCTGCGAGCGCCACCAGATCGTCGAGCGTGGCAACCCCACCGGAGGCGAGGATGGGGATGTCCACCTCGGTGAGCAGTTCGGTCAGACCGGTGACGTCAGGTCCGCCGAGGGTGCCGTCGCGACCGATATCGGTGACCACGAGTGCGTCGACACCGACGTTGGCGAAGGCGCGGGCCACGTCGATCACGTTCCGCCCCGAACCTTCGAGCCACCCGCGCACCGCCACCTCGCCGTCGCGGGCGTCGAGCCCGACCGCCACGGGGTGCGACGCCGCCAGTCCGACGACGAGGTCGGGGTCGTCGAGCGCCGCCGTGCCCAACACCACCCGGGTCACCCCAAGGTCGAACAACGCCGCCGCCGCATCCGAGGATCGCACGCCACCCCCGACCTGCACCGGCACACCCGCCCCGGCCGCCACCCCGGCGATGGCGCCGATGGCGGCAAGGTTCGCAGGCGACCCGCTGCGGGCGGCGTCGAGGTCAACGACATGGAGCCACCGGGCCCCTTCGTCACAGAACGCCGCTGCCTGGGCGGCGGGGTCGTCCCCGTAGGTGGTGGCCCGGTCGTAGTCGCCTTGGTAAAGGCGCACACACCGACCCCCGAGCAGGTCAATGGCGGGGAACACCTCAAAGCCGGGGGTCACCGTCGGACTCCGGCGTACGACACGAACGTGGCGAGCAACCCGAGGCCCACCGCACCGGACTTCTCGGGGTGGAACTGGGTGGCCCACAGGTTGTCCCGCTCGACAAGAGCTGGCACCGGTCCGCCGTAGTCGCAGGTGGCCACGACGGCGTCGCCGTCGGGCGCCGCATACGAGTGCACGAAGTACACCCACACCGGATCGTCAGCTCCGTTGAGCATCAACGAGTCCCCGCGGCGCTCAAGGACGTTCCACTGCATCTGGGGGTGTTTGACCCCTGGGCGAAGGCGTCCGACCTCCCCGGGGAGGACGCCGAGACCTGCCACCCCCGGCGACTCCTCAGACGATTCGTAGAGCAACTGCATACCGACGCAGATACCAAGGAACGGTCGGCCGGCGTCGATGGCGTCGACCGCCACCTCGTCGAGACCGGCTCGTCCCAACGCTTCTGCGCAGCGACCGAACGCCCCCACCCCGGGGAGCACCACGGCATCGGCGTCGGCCACGAGACCGCGGTCGGCGGTGAGGCGGGCGTCGGCACCCACCGCCTCGAGCGCCTTTTGGGCTGAGCGGAGGTTGCCGATGCCGTAGTCGAGGACCGCCACCAGGGGCGCCCCGGTGTCCCCTCGGGTCACAGGGTTCCCTTGGTTGAGGGCACCCCTCCGCCCTCGACACGCACTGCGTCACGCAGGGCGCGCGCCACCGACTTGAAACACGATTCGATGATGTGGTGCGTGTTGCGTCCCCGCACCAAGGAGATGTGCAACGTGATGCCCGCAGAGGTCACCAGCGCCCGCCAGAACTCCTCGACCAGCTGCGGATCAAAGGGCGGGTCACCGAGGATCTTCTCTCCGGGGAACTCGACGTCGTAGTAGAGGAACGGCCGCCCCGACAGGTCGAGGGCCACGTCGACGAGCGCCTCGTCGAGGGGAACACGTACCGAGGCGAACCGGCGCACCCCACGCTTGTCCCCCAGCGCCTCGGCAAGGACGCTGCCCAAAAGGATGCCGGTGTCCTCGACGGTGTGGTGGGCGTCCACCGCCAGGTCCCCGGTGGCCACCACCCGCAGGTCCATGCCGCCGTGACGACCGAGCTGGGCGAGCATGTGGTCAAAGAACGGGAGGCCGGTGGTGGCCTCGACGGTGCCGCCACCGTCGACGTCGACGGTGATTTCGATGTCAGTTTCAGCAGTGGTGCGACGCTTCGACGCCGAACGGGATGCGGTCATGGACACCACTCTGCCCGCTGGGAGGGTTGCTCGGCCACCGGGATTGGCCCCGACACGCTCACGGAGTGCCGACGAGGTCGGCAAGAGCCTCGATGAACCGGTCGTTTTCCGCCGGTGTTCCCACCGTCACCCGCAGGCAACCCCCCAGTCGCGGCCAACCCGAACAGTTCCGCACCAGCACCGACCGGTCCACGAGCCCCTGCCACACCTCGTCGCCGCGCTCCACCGAGCCGGGCGACCCGTCCTGTGACCGGGGGCGGAACAACAGGTAGTTCGCTCCCGAAGGCCACTGGTCCACGCCGAGTGACCCGAGGGCACCAACGATTCGTTCCCGTTCCCCAACAACACGGGCCACACGCGACTCCATGTCGTCAACATGGTCGAGTGCCAGCACCCCGGCCAACTGCTTCACGGCGTCGACCCGGTACGGCAGCGCCACCCGGTCAAGGTCCTCGACCACCCAGCTCGGCCCGATCAGGTAGCCGAGACGCAACGCAGCCAGCGACCAGGTTTTCGAATAGGTGCGACTCACCACCAGTGGGACGTCGTCAGCGATGAGGTCGAGCGCGCTCGACGAGGCGAACTGACCGTACGCCTCGTCAGCGACCACCAGCGTGCCCGCCGAGGTGGCGGCCGCCACCACCGCTTCAGTGGTGGCGGCGGGGTCCTCGGTCCCCGTCGGGTTGTTCGGTGAACACAGGAACGCCACATCGGGGCGAACCTCCCCGACCCGTTGGACGGCGCGCTCGGGGTCAATGCTGAAATCCGCCGCCCGCTCCTCCACCACGACCCCGGTGCCGACGACGCGCGCGATGTGACTGTGGAGGGCGTAGGTCGGCTCCCACACCAGTGCCCTGCGACCCGGCCCGCCGTAGGCGAGCAACACACTTTGGAGAACCTCGTTGGATCCGTTGGCGCAAAACACCTGTGCCGGCTCGACCCCGTGGAACGCAGCGATCCGGGCGCGCAACTCCGTCGCCGCTCGGTCGGGGTAACGGTTCCAGGCCACGTCCCGAAGTGCGCCGGCGAGTGCGGTGGTGAACCCGTCGGGAGGCGGCTCGGGTGATTCGTTGGTGTTGAGCCGCACCTCGACGTCGAGTTGGGGCGAGTGGTAGCCGGCGATCAGTGCGACGTCGGCGCGTGGGGTGACGGGACGACTCATGGCGCGGTCGGGGCCTGTGGGGACGTCGCCTCTCGCCGCACCCGCACCGAGTCGGCGTGCGCCTCGAAACCCTCGGCGACAGCGAGCGCCTCGACCACCGGGCCGTAGGTCGCAAAACCGTCGGAATCAACCGTCACGATGTGGACCTGTTTGGTGAAGTCGTCGACCGTCAGTGCGCTCCCGAAACGCGCCGAACCGTGGGTGGGCAGCACGTGACTTGGCCCCGCCACGTAGTCCCCGAACGACGCCGGGGCCAGCGGCCCGCAGAACACGGCACCGGCGTTGCGCACCGAGTCAGCGAGATCGTCAGCCCCCTCACACATCAGTTGGAGGTGTTCGGGGGCGATGAGGTTCGCCAGTTCGACCGCCTCGATGGGGCCGTCAACGATCGCCAGCCAGCCGTTGGAAGACAACGTGGCGGCGATCTCATCGCGCCGCGGGGCGTCAGCAACGCGGGTGGTGATGGCGGTGTCGATGGCGTCGGCCACCTCCGCAGACCACGTGATCAGCCACGCCAGACCGTCGGGGCCGTGTTCGGCCTGCACCATGACGTCCACGGCTGCCGCATCCACAGGGGTGCTCTCGTCGGCAACCACCACGATCTCCGACGGTCCGGCGAACGCCGCAGCGATACCGACCGCGCCTGCCACCTCACGTTTGGCGAGCGCCACATAGAGGTTGCCAGGTCCACAGATCACGTCGACCGGACGAAGGGTTTCGGTTCCGTACGCCATGGCGGCGATGGCCTGGGCTCCGCCGACGGCGTACACCTCGTCCACCCCGGCCACCGCTGCGGCGGCAAGCACCACCGGGGAGACGGCGCCGGTGGAGCGGTCGGGGGGCACGCACAGCACGACCTCGTCGACCCCGGCCACCCGGGCGGGGATGGCGGTCATGAGCACCGTGGACGGGTACGCCCCGCGACCTCCCGGCACGTAGCAGCCGGCCCGGCCAACGGGGACGGTGCGGCCGCGCACGTAGATGCCACCGCGCTCCCACTCGTGATCGGGTCGCACCTGGTCACGGTGGAACGACGTGATGTTGTCGGCTGCGACCTCAAGGGCGGCACGCAGCGACGGGTCGATGGACTCGAGCGCTGCGACGCACACCTCGGGTGCGACCCGGAGGTCGTCGAGTGACACCCCGTCGAACTCGGCGGTGAATCGGCGCAGTGCCGTGTCCCCTTCGGCACGCACCGCAGCGATGATGGTTCGGACGACACCAAGCGCCCCCGAGGTCGAATCGTCCGAACCGTCGACGGGTCGGGGCAGCAGCGGTCGGGGGTCGGCCACCCCACGAAGGTCGAGTCGGTTCAGCATGGCCTCGGGGCCCCGGTCGGTACGGTCATCGCCCCCGCACGCTACCGCCCCCACCCCGAAGTGACCGCCCCATTTACCTGCCGGGGTGCGTCACCGGGCGACCCAGCGGGCAGACTGACGGCGTGGAGCGGGAACACGCCGAGTTGAGTTCGTTGGCCGCAGCGTTGAGCGAGGCCCTTGAGCGCGTGGCGGCGAGCGCGGAACGTCTCGGTGTTGGTGGTCGTCCCAGCGAGGCCGCCGACCTCTACGAGGTGGAGCGCTCGCTCGGTCAGGCGTCACGCCGACTCGATGCTGTGGTGCGGTCGCTGGCCAACGGGAACCGGGCCTGAACCTGTCGCTGCGTCGCCCACAGGTGCGACGTCACCGCCCCAGGCCTTACAGGTTCGACGACGGGCAGTAGTCCGCCAGCGTGCAGTCACCGCAGCGCGGTTTGCGGGCCGGGCAGACCCGGCGACCGTGGAGGATGAGTCGCAGGCTGAACAACCCGCGCTCGTCGGGGGCGATCATGTCGTTGAGCACCATCTCGACACGCACCGGGTCCTCCTCGTCGGTGATACCAAGGCGACGGACCAGTCGCCCCACGTGGGTGTCCACCGGCAGTCCGGGCAGCCCGAGCGCCACGCTGCGCACCACGTTCGCCGTCTTGCGACCCACACCGGCCAAGGTGACGAGGTCCTCGGTGGCGGACGGCACCTCCCCACCGAAGCGTTCGACGAGTCCGGTGGCCATACCGATGAGGTTCGCCGCCTTGGCCCGGTAGAACCCGGTGGAGTGCACGATCTCCTCGACGTCGGTGGGGTTCGCTGCGGCCAGCGACTCGGGGTCGGGGTAGCGCCGAAACAGTCCCGGGGTCACCATGTTGACCCGCTCGTCGGTGCACTGCGCCGACAAGATGGTGGCGGCGAGCAACTCGAAGGGGTTGCGGTGATTCAGTTCGCACCGGGCGTCTGGGTACTCAAGGGTGAGACGTTCGTTGGTCTCCCGGGCCCGACCCTTGGGGCTGCGTGGTCGTGCCATCGACAAAGGTTACCCACCTGCTCACCACCACCCCGTAGCCTCACCCACGTGATCACGGTGTCCACAGACCCGCCCGAGGTGGCCGACCACCTCGACTTCCCCACGCTGTGGGTCACCGGCGGTCCCTACGAGAACGATCTCCGGGCGTTGGCCGCAGAGGCCGCAGCCAACCGCGCCAAGGCCATCACCCTCGAAGCCCACCCCGATCTGCCCGGGTTGGCCGATGCCGCCTCAGCGGCCGGCTGGATGCTCACCCGGGACCAGTTGCAACTGCGGTGCGGTCTCCCGATCCTGGCGAGCCACCAACGCCCTGAAGGGTTCACGGTGCGACCCTTTGATGCTGGGCGCGACACCACACGGTGGTTGGAAATCAACCGACGAGCCTTCGCCTGGCATCCCGAACAGGGGCAGTGGGACGCAGCCGACCTCAGGGAGCACCGAGCTCAACCGTGGTTCGATCCGGCGGGTTTCCTCGTTCACGACGGGCCTGACGGTGAGATCGACGCCTTCTGTTGGACCAAGGTGCACCCCGCCACGCACGACGAGCCGGAGATGGGGGAAATATTCGTCATCGGCGTGAACCCGGACCGTCACGGCGAGGGGCTCGGTCGGGCGATGGTGCTCGCCGGGCTCGAACACATGACCGCCACAGGCGTGGCCACCGGCATGCTCTACGTCGAGTCGGACAACCAGCCCGCCGTGGCGCTCTACCTCAGTCTCGGCTTCACCGAACACGAACGACACCGCTGGTACCGCCGACAACTCCAGACGTGAAAGCGCGCCCGGTCAGCTGACCTGCACACCAATGAGGTGACCGATCCCGTAGGTCGCCAGTGCCGCCACCGCTGCAATCAGCACCTGCCGCATGGCCGAGAACCACCGGGAACGGCCGGTGAACGAGGCGAGCGCCACCCCGACACCACCAGCGGCGATCACTGCAAGCACCAACGACCAGATCACCGCAGTCAATCCGCCGGCGAAGAACCAGGGCACCAGCGGGACGAACGCACCGGCGCAGAACGCCCCGAACGAGCCCAGAGCGGCGCCGATCGGCGACCCGAGCGAATCGGGGGCGAAGCCGAGTTCTTCACGGGCGTGCACCTCGAGCGCCTGTTCAGGGGAGGCCATCATCTGGCGGGCGGCGAGTTGCGCCACCTCCTCACTGAGCCCCCGGGACCGGTACAGCTGGGTCAGCTCGGCCAGTTCGACCTCAGGGTTGCGTTCCAGCTCGAGACGTTCGAGTTCCAGTTCACGCTGGAACAGTTCCTGCTGGGCGCGCATTGACACGTACTCGCCGGCCGCCATCGACACCGCACCGGCGATCAACCCTGCGATACCCGCCAGCCGCACCACCGACGACGACGCATCCGCCCCCGCCACGCCCAAGATGAGCGACGCGTTGGACACGAGCCCGTCGCTGACCCCAAAGACGCTGGCGCGCGCCACACCGCCCTGTACGTCGCGGTGACGGTGCGAGCGGGAGTGCAGGAGGCTGGCCCGACGCTCGGGGGTGAGCGCGGCCAGACCCGGGTCGGCTGCGCCTTCTGTCTCAGGGGCGTCCACGCCTCCACGGTAGCGTGGCGTTGGTGACTCTCTACGACCTCGACCGTGACGCCCTCGGTGCGCTGCTCGCCGATGAGCCCCGGTTCCGGGTGGATCAACTGTGGGAGGGTCTCTACCGACACGCCTCCCCTGTGGCGGAGATGTCCAACCTCCCCGCTGCGCTGCGCAACCGTCTCACCGCTGAGCATCCCGACGCACTTGGTGAGATCCGACGATCCGTGACCGACGACGGGGACACGGTCAAGTGGCTGTGGGCGCTCGCCGACGGGGCCCAGGTCGAGACGGTGCTCATGCACTACCCGAAGCGTTCCACCGTGTGTGTCAGCACCCAGGCGGGTTGCGCGATGGCATGCGGGTTCTGCGCCACCGGACAGGCCGGGTTCACGCGCAACCTTACGAGCGGGGAGATCCTCGAACAGGTGGTGCGGGCACGCCAGCACGCCGCGCCCCGGCGGGTCGACAACGTCGTGTTCATGGGCATGGGTGAACCAATGGCCAACTTCGACCGGACCTGGGAGGCGGTGGAGCGCCTGCACACCGACATGGGGCTGTCGGCGCGCTCGCTGACCATCTCGACGGTGGGACTCATCCCCGGGATCCGCCGCATGACCGCTGAGTCGTTGCCGGTGAATCTCGCGGTTTCCCTCCACGCCGCCGACGACACCCTGCGCGACGAGCTCGTGCCGATCAACCGGCGGTATCCGTTGGCCGAGCTCATGGACGCCTGCGCCGAGTACGTAACCACCAGACGTCGTCGGCTCAGTTTCGAATGGGCGCTCATCGACGGGGTCAACGACCGTTTCAGCGACGCCGAGCAACTCGCCGGGTTGTGCCAGCCGCTGCGTGCGCACGTGAACCTCATCCCGTTGAATCCCACCGGCGGATTCGCCACCCGTGGCTCACCTCCCCAGCGGGTCGCCGCCTTCGCCGACCGCCTCCGCCGCCTCGGAGTGAACGCCACCGTGCGGGCCAACCGCGGCACCGACATCGATGCCGCCTGCGGGCAACTCAGCGCCGCAACCCCTGCCCGACCCGACACCTCCGTCGAGCTCGGTCCGACCCGCCGCTCACCCTGAATACCGACGCACCATCACGGTGCGACCAGCGGTGGTGCGCACGGCATCGACGAGGTGCTCGCCCGCCGCCACCACCGCCCCCGGCCACACCACGCAGCGTTGCACCGTGCCGGTCACCCGTGCGCCTTCCCCTACCACCGACACCCCACCCGACGCCGCCAGGTTGGCGTGCAGGTAACGCTCGGGGGTGCCGCAGTCGACGAACACGGCGTCGGCGCTGACCACCTGCAGTGTGCCGGCGGCTTGATGGGGGGCCCACACCTGTTCCCACAGGCCGCTGGGCCCGTCGGGCAAACGAGCGATTTCCGGTGCGGGGATCACCGCCGCCGCCACACACGCCGCGGGGCTGAAACCGCCGTTGGCAACCAGGATCGCCGGCGATCCGCCATCCCACGAGGCGAGGAGATCCGAAACCGCGGCTGTCGTCCATGCGTCGGCGTTCACCACCAGCGCCGAACGCCCGTCGAGCCATCCCGACATGGCTCGCAGTGCACCAGCGGTGCCGAGAGGCGCCGCCGACTCGACCGAGACGTTCACCCGGCCACCCCAGCGGGATGAGGCACCGAGGTGGGCAACGATGTCGTCTGGACGGTGGTGGGCGTTCACCCCCAGCGCACCGACCCCGGCGTCGTCGAGGCGGGCCAGCGCCCAGTCGAGCAGTGCAACGTTCCCCACCGGGCACAACGCCTTGGGACGCTCGGCGGTCAGCGGCCACAAACGGGTGCCAAGCCCTGCGGCGAGCACCACCCCGGCCAGTTCGTCCGCCCCCGTCATGGCTCCACTCTCCCAGCCCCTGCGATCTGCCTCAATGACCCACCTGGTCAGTCACGGACCACCGGCGACCACCGGGGTGGGGAC
>Ga0208719_1000038_pt1 | contig 37395 bp, 29 predicted proteins | sample LakMenEpi30Jul09_FD_150747 | JGI IMG/M metagenome (GOLD analysis project Ga0208719, IMG submission 150747) | Freshwater microbial communities from Lake Mendota, WI - 30JUL2009 deep hole epilimnion (SPAdes) | ecosystem: Environmental > Aquatic > Freshwater > Lake > Epilimnion/Euphotic zone ... | reverse complement strand
CCGCGCGTGCCTCGGACTCCGCCTTGTATTTGAGCTGGGCCGTTGTGCATTCCTCCGCGCGGATGTCATCACGCCCGCCGAGATCGACGCCGAACCGCAACACGTACGCACCGCCGCACATTGCCGGCAAATGATCATCACCCGCGGTGGCGATCCCACGCTCATCATCACCGCGAGCGGAATCCTGCGTATCGCTCCACCGCAGGTCACTCCCGTGGACACCGTGGGTGCAGGAGGCGCCTTCACGGGCGCATTCGCAGTCGCCTACGCCAGCGGGATGCCGTTGGAAGAGGCGATCCGATTTGCAAACGCTGCGGGAGCACTGGCGACTCAGGGCAGGGGAGCGCAGACTTCGACTCCGGGGCGTGATGCGATTCTTGCGCTCGTGGGGCGGCGCAGCGCGGAGACGGTGTGAGGGCGCGGGTAATTCCGACAACTTCTCCGAATTCTCGAAGATGCCCTCCACCCCAGACCGGATTGAAGCGCACGATCAATGGGCTGCGCTATTTGCATGACATTGCACGACAGTTTTCCTTCACGTTTGTGCGTTTTCCTGCGCATCGCGTAAAAGCAGTGTGCGTAGTAACACGCAAGGGGACGCATACTTGCGCAAAATCGCGAAATTCTCCGACGGGTTCGAGCCCCGTAGGTCCCGCCATTCCGAGAAAGGTCTCGGAATCGAAGGCTGCGCTCCCATGCCCTGCGTCGCCCGTGCTCCTGCGGTGTTGGGAAATTGGACGTCGGTTTCCGGCGGCTCGTCGGTGATCGCGATGGCATTGGATGCGCCATATCCGGACAGCCGCGTCTCATTTCATGTTGCCGTCGTTCCGCCAGCCGAAATGGTAGGGTGCCGGGCGGCAGTGGCGTGAGCAGCCGCGCAGGTTGAAAATATCCCCCGCTCCGCTATTACTGTTCCGCCGTCGTGCGGGTGCCTCGCCGTCCGGCCTCCTCGAAAAACACATGAAACTCCGCACTCTCGCCATCGCCCTCTCCTGCATCATCGCGGGTTTGCCCGCGCTCGCACTCGATCTGACGAGTCTCCGCGCCGCGGCGGCATATTCCGCCGCGCACCGCGGCGTCTCCATGCTCGTGATGCAGAATGGCCGCAGAGTCTTCGAGGACTACCCGAACGGCCACAGCGCCGACGAGCCGCACAAGATCTACAGCGGCACGAAGGCGTTTTGGAATTTGTGCGCTCTCGCCGCGACCGAGGACGGACTGCTGAGCCTCGATGAGCGCGTGGGCGATTCGGTGCCCGAGTGGAATGCCGACGCACGCAAGTCGCGTATCACCGTGCGGCAGCTCCTCGATTTCTCGTGCGGACTTGACCCAGGCTTTCCGCTTCATCGCGACGATCCCGGCGATCGCAACCGCATCGCGCTCCAGCTTCCGCTGGTCGCCAGCCCCGGCCAGGCCTTCATCTACGGCCCCAGCGCGCTTCAGGTTTTTCACGAAGTGCTGAAGCGCAAGCTCTCCGCGCGCGGTCAGACTCCCACCGGCTACCTCGAGGGCCGCGTGCTGCGCCCGCTCGGGCTCGGCGCGCAGCGCTACATGGCAGACAGTGCCGGCAATCCGCTGCTCGCATCCGGCTGGAAGCTCACCGCGCGAGAGTGGGCGAAGATGGGCCAGGTCGCGCTCAATGGCGGCGCGCCCGTGTTGTCCCGCGTTCCTTTGTCCATCGGCCTTCGCGGCTCACCGGTGAATCGCGCCTTCGCCTTCGGCTGGTGGAACAACCGCGCCGCGCCGGGTGGTCGCGAGTTTGACATCGAGGACATGCTGGAGCCGAAATGGTTCAGGCAGGACTGGCGCTCCACCGTCATCTCCCGCGGGGCGCCCGCCGACCTCATGGCTTCCATCGGCTCGGGCTACCAGCGCCTCTTCGTCATCCCGTCCATGAGCCTCGTCGTCGTGCGGCAGGGGCTCGGCGGAAAATTTTCCGACAGCGAATATCTCCGGCTGCTGCTCGGGAAATGAGAAGGCGGACAGACTTGGGCAGCCTCATGTCCTGGCACTCGTGGAATGACGTCGTCTGAAAGTGCTCAGTGCTCAGATGTGAGCGCAAAAAGTCTCAACGGCGGTCTTTTCTTAATCTTACTCTTAATCCTAATCCGCACTCGCTCGACAGAGGGGGATTACGATGAAGATTACGATTTAGGATTAAGAGACGAAACAATGTGGGGCTTTTGCGCCCACGTCTGCTCACTGCCCGGTGGAGAACGATTTGCGAGTCTGTTCTGAGCACTTCGTCCAAATGCCATCAATTCACGGCTGACAGACCACTGGCACACACGGTTGCCCGGATCGTTTTGCGATTTGCTACCGGCGTGATCGCGGATATTGGTGCAGACATGGTATTCGCCAACCTGCGCATCCTGCTCGTGCTGGCCGGACTTTTCTCGGTTCGCCTGCACGCTCAATCCGTGCAACCCGGATTGGAGTCCGCCGTGAAATGGAAATGGTGGGTATTGCCCTCGGAGGAAAAGAACTGGGGCTTCCCCGTCACCGAGCCGGTCGAAACGCCCGCTGTGGTCCCAGCCAACGGGCCGACCCTTGAGAAGAAGAAACGGCCGGCTCAAGCGGAGATCTCGATTGCACCGGGACCCTACGAGGTGAAACGCGGTGACGCGCTCGAAATCATCGCCCGGAAATCGGGAGTCTCGGTCGGCCAGATTAAACGCTTTAATGCGCTGGCCAACGACATCATCCGCGATGGGCAGGTCCTCAAGATTCCAACCCCGTCCGAATTGATTGCCCTCGCTCCCCCGGTCCCCGCCGCGGTCGCTCCAGCGCATCCGGCTCCGCCGACTTCAGGAAAGCGCAAGAAACCCCCGACGCCAGCGCCGGCGGAACCTGAGATTGACTACCTTGCCGAGGCCACGCTGCTTCAGGTTTTCCTGGACCGGGAGAATTTTTCAAATGGTTCCATTGATGGATCCGATAGCGCTGCTTGGCAGACATTGTTAGTGACCTATCGCAGCATTCATCAGGAATTGCAGACTCCCGAGGCACTGCGGGCCAAGGCGCTCACGGTCGTGGGAGCACCCTTTTCCACCTATAATTTGAAACGATCCGATTTCCGTTTCATATCGCCTTCGCCGGTGACCGGCCCGTCGGTGGCTCCGCATTCCAAAAAGTCCGCGCCAGTCCCAAAGGCACTTCCCCGGCCGCCGGTGACCTACGAAGAACTGCTGGCGGCCAAGTATTCCGCCTATCGCACGCCGTGGGAGTTTGTGGCCGAAAGATTCCATTGTGATGAGGCATTTTTGCGCCGCCTCAACCCCCAGATTAAGAATGCGCCCACGGCTGAGACCGCCTTCAAGGTTCCCAATGTGACGCCATTTGAAATCGAAAAGTGTTTTGACTCGCCGTTAAGACCGAAGGCTGATCCGGAGAAACTCATCACGGCGGCGATTGTGGATCTCTCACGCTTGGAGATTCGTCAAAGCGGGCAGTTGGTCGCGACAATGCCGCTGTCGAGAGCCAGACCCGGTCTGCATGGACGCGGAAGCTGGACGATTTTGGGTGCCATCCCGGGGCCGCGGTTCGCCACCCGCCAGGAACCGACGACCACCCCCAAGGTGACCACCGAGCCGGGCGTGGCCGTTCCTACACCACCCGCGACGCCAGCGGCTGCGGAACAAATTCTCGCAGCCGGACCGAGAAATCCGGTCGGCGTCTATTGGATCGATCTGGCGAAGGCCAACAGCACGACACCGCTGCCGTATGGGCTGCACGGCACCAGCATTCCCGGCCGCATGAAGACTCAGGAAAGCATTGGCGGACTGCGACTGACCAATTGGGACATTGCCCGCGCCGTCCGGATGTTGCCCGAAGGCACGCCGCTGGCCTGGAAATAACGCCCGCAATCTGCGGGTGAAATTCAGCTCACTTGTCCCACTTCACCGGCTCCACGCGCCCCAGCAGGAACGCGTAGCTCGCCGCGCCCGCCAGCACCACCGCCGAGCACACGGCGAACGCCCAGAAGAAGTGCCCGGTCTTCCCTACCACGAATCCCGTGATCGCCGGCGCGATCACACCCGCCGTGTTCGCGAGGCAGTTTTGCAGCCCCGTCCATTTTCCCGCCGCCAGCGGCCCCGCGATCGTCTGCGGAATCGCCCAGTGGCTCGATGCAAAAATCCCGTAGGCCATGCATGCGAACAGCAGGCACGCCACGGAAGCCACGCGCCCATGCACGAGCACCACCGTGACCATCGAGGTCGCGAGTCCCAGCCCGAGGATCACGCAGGTCTTGCGCACCTTCGTCGGCGTCGCGCCCGACGCGATTGCACGATCGGCCACGGTGCCCGTGATGATGGTCGTGATCCCCGTCACGCAAAATGCGAGCGCGCCGATGTATGCCATCTCGCTCATGGAAAAGCCGCGCTCCTTCACGAGATACGACGGCAGCCAAGTGATGAGAAAATACCACAGGTAGTTCCCGCTGAAATGTCCCGCGATGGTTGCCCACGCCTGCGGCTTCGCGCAGATTTCCGCGAAGCCCGGCCCCGTGTCAGCCGTCACCTGCGCCGCCGCATGATCGCGCGGCATCCGCATGAACCACGCCGGCAGCCACAGCAGGCTCCCGACTCCGAGCACGATGAACACCGGCCGCCAGCCGAAGCGTTCCATGAGAATCCCGCCCGCGAGAATTCCCAGCGCCGGGCCGAACTTCGTCCCCGCATCAATCAGCGAGTTCGCCAGCCCGCGCTGATGCTCCGCAAAATTCCCTGCGATGATTTTCGAATAGCACGGATACGCGACCGCCTCGCCTGCGCCGAGCAGCAGCCGCAGCGCGAGCAGCGCGCCGAAGCTCGACACCAGCCCCGTCGCCGCAGTCGCCGCCGACCAGATGATGAACCCGCCCGCCATCACCCACCGCACGCCGTGCCGATCCACGAGCCAGCCCGCGACGAGTTGCAGGAATGAATACGTCCAGAAAAATGCCGACAGCAGCACGCCCATCTTCGCGGGCGGAATTGCGAGTTCGTCCGGGCGCTCCAGCAACGGCGCAGCCGTCGAGAGCCCGGTGCGGTCAATGTAATTGATCGCCACCGACGCGACCATGAGGACAAGGAGCCCCTTCAGCGCACCCGGGATGCGCGGTTGGATTTCATTTGGCTGCGGAGGGACAGACATCCCGGCATCCATTCCAATTTGGCGACGTGATGCAAGACTCATCGCAGCACGCATTCCGCGCACCGACACCATGTTAAAGTTCCCCTCGAAAGTGATTTCACCCCTCGACCCGGAGTAGAACTTGTAACGTCCCTTTTTCATCCCCGTGTCGCTCACGGCAAGCGCGAGCCAGAGTTTCGGGCCATGAGCGCCGTCGCCGAAAGCATCGAAGCGGTGAAGGAATGGCCGGAAACGGAAAAGGGCGTGCTCTTGCGTGAACGCGATCCCCTGCGCGAGGCCGAAGCCTCCCGCGGAAGTCTTGCGCGGATGAGGGTGTTTCGCCGACACCCCGGTTCCCGTGGCATCAACTGCCGCCGCTTTCTTGCAATGGCTGCCAAAGCGGGCACCATCGCGGGCCTGTGATTTTTCCCCGCACATTCCGAATCCGCCAGACGTTTGAACGGACGCGCGTCGCCGACGTTTCAGCCGAGACCGCTCGCGAACTGGCGCGGCTCAGCCTCCGGGATCGCGTCCGGCCCGGACAGACCGTCGCCATCACCGCGGGCAGCCGTGGCATTGCGAACATCCGCTTCATCATCAAGGCGGTCGTGGATCATTTCAAAACGATCGGCGCGCTGCCGTTCATCGTTGCGGCGATGGGCAGCCACGGTGGCGGCACTTCGGAGGGCCAGCGGCGGATCCTCGCGGACTATGGGATCACGGAGGAATTTTGCGGATGCCCGATTCGATCGAGCATGGAGACGATCATCCTCGGCACGACCGCGGAGGGTATTCCCGTGCATTTCGCGCGCGACGCGTCGGAGGCGGACCATGTGTTCGTGGTGAACCGCGTGAAGCCGCACACGCGACTCGAAGGTGAACTCCAGAGCGGGCTGATGAAGATGATGCTCATCGGCCTCGGCAAGCACGAGGGCGCGAAAGTCTATCACCGCGCGTTCACGGACTACTCGTTCGATCAGATCGTCCGCAGTGTCGCGCAGAGCGTGATCGAAAATGGCAGAGTGCTCGGCGGCCTCGGCATCGTGGAAAATGCGTATGACGAGACCGCACTCCTCCGCGGCGCGCTCCCGCAGGATCTCGAGACGCAGGAGAAGGAGCTTCTCACCCTCGCGCGCCGCTGGCTCCCGCGCCTGCCATTCGATCACGCGGACATTTTGCTCGTGGACGAGATCGGGAAGGAGATCAGCGGGTGCGGCATGGACACGAACGTCGTGGGACGGAAAGCGTACATCCACGAATCCGGGCCGGCGGAGTTTCCGAAAATCAAACGGATCATCGTCCGCAGCCTCACTGAGCAGACGCACGGGAACGCGAGCGGAATCGGCTACTCGGAATTCTGCCTCACCCGCGTGGTGACGGCGATGGACATGAAGACCACGTGGATCAACTCCATCACCTCCGGCTACCCCGCCGTCGCCATGATCCCGCCGCACTTCGACACCGACCGCGAGGTGATCCATGTCGCGCTCGGCACCATCGGCCTCGTGGAGCCCGCGCACGCGAAGCTGCTGTGGATCCGCAACACGCTACACGCCGAGGAAGTCGAATGTTCCGAAGCGTATTTGGAAGCGGCGCGCCAACGTTCCGACCTCGAAGTGCTGTGCGAGCCTCGTGCGCTGCCATTCGACGACGCGGGCTATCTGCCGGCGCACGTGTAGCCGTCGGACTGCGGCGATTTCACGGCGTGGAACGGGCAAGGGGCCGGAGACATCGGCCTGCGTGGCGTGCCGGTGCGCCGATGCCGCCCCTTTTTTCCCGCCGGGCCTGCGCGCGATTCCGGGCATCGCTTTGTCGAGGTCGTCGGCGAAAGATCGCCGCCGAAGCGTGTGCAACGCATCGTGTCCCTTCCTTCGATGGCGGCAGGCGTGGAGCATCGCACCGTCGTGGCCCGGCTGACGGAGGAACTGCGGCGCATCACGGGCCAGAATCTGGAAACGCTCATCGATGGCGGCATCGCGGATCCGCTGCCGGTGGATGTCCTGCAGGAGATGGGCATCGAAAAAATCATCGCCGTGAATGTCATCCCTCGGCGCTGTTCCGCCGCGAAGGCATCACCGCCGAACAGATCGAAACGCCCGACGACCTTCGCCGGATTCCGTTCACGACAAAGGCCGACTTCACCGCGACCGCGGGCGAGCCCGATCCGGTGCGCGCCTTCGTGCTGCAACCCGACAAGCGCGTGCTTTCCCGCCGCATCTCCACGATCGCGGGCGCACTGCTGCGCGGGCGGCGCGCGAATTTGGTGACGATGTTGATGATTCCATTCACCGCGTTCGCCCCCCAGAGCGACGCGTTGGAGTTTGCAGATCCGAAAAAAATTCCCCTCCCGTGGCGCGCAGCCTCGCGCGGCTGCCCGACCCATCGTGTGACACCGGGGAGGCGCGGGCTCATGGCGTCTGGAGCGGCGGCTCATTTAGCAGCAGCCAGTACATGCCCAGGTTGCTCACTGTTTCGGAAAAATTTTCAAAGTTGACCGGCTTCACGATGTAGCTGTTCACGCCGAGATTGTAACTTTCGATCACGTCCCGGTCTTCGCGCGAGGAGGTCAGCACCACGACTGGCGTCGCCTTCGTGCGTTCGTCGGCCCGAAGCTGGCGCAGCACCGAGATACCGTCCACCTTTGGCAGCTTCAAGTCGAGCAGCACGACCTTGGGCTGCTGCTTGGAATCACGCCCCGCGTGGGCGCCGGTGCCGAAGAGGAAATCGAGCGCCGCCTGGCCGTCCCAGACGTGGACGAGATTGTTCGCGAGATGGCGTTGCTTGAGCGCGCAGATCGTGAGTTCCGCATCGGCGGGGTTGTCTTCGACGAGGAGGACTTCGAGCTGGTAGGTCATGTTCTTGGTTGGCTTAGGGTGAAGGAAAATGTCGCACCCCGGTTGACCTCCGCCTCCGCCCAGACGCGACCCCCGTGGCGCTGAACGATACGCTGGACGAGTGCAAGGCCGACGCCGGTGCCCGGAAACTCCCCCGCGCTGTGCAACCGCTGGAACACGCCGAACAGCTTGTCCGCATACCGCATGTCGAAACCCGCGCCGTTGTCCTTGACGTAGTAGATCGTCCCCTCGGCCCTGTCCTTCGTCGCGCCGACCTCGATCTCGCCGGCCTCGCGCTCTTTGGTGAATTTGACGGCGTTGCTGAGCAGATTCACCCACACCTGCCGGATCATCGCCGTGGTGCCGCGGGCTGCCGGGATCGGGTGCAGGGTGAATCGCACCTTGCGCTCCGGCTCGGCCGCGGCCAGCTCGTCGAAGACGCTCTGCGCCATCGTGCGCATGTCTATGATCGCCGAGTCGAGCTTCTGCCGGCCGAGCCGGGAAAAGGTGAGCAGGTCGTCAATGAGCCGCCCCATCCGCGCCGTCTCGCTGCGGATCACTCCGAGCATCCGCCGGCCATCGTCGTCGAGGTGCTCGGCGCACTTCTCGGAGACCATGCGCGAGTAGCCGTCCACCGCGCGCAGCGGGGCGCGCAGATCGTGCGAGACGGAATAGCTGAAGCCCTCCAGCTCCTTGTTCGCGGCCTGCAGTTCGCTGGTGCGCTCGTCCACACGCCGTTCCAGCGACGCGTTCAGGAGGCGGATCTCGTCCTCGGCGTGCCTGCGCGCGACATTTTCCGTGAACAATGCCTTGTTCGAGTCTTGCACGGCGTTATCCCGCTCCTGGATGGCCCTGAGCATCTGGTTGAAGTGATCCGTGAGCGCGCCGATTTCGTCGTCGCCGAGCTTGTTTGCGCGCGCCGTGTAGTCGCGCGTCTGGGCGATGGTTTTCGCCGTGTCCGTGAGTGTGAGAATCGGCCGGGTGATGGCCCGCTGGAGCGCGGTCGAGAGCACCAGCGCGAAGACGAGCGAGCCGAGGATGACGAGGCCGGATATCTGCGCGTAGGTGCGGAGATGGACGGTGATTTCCGTGAGGTCGGCGCGCAGATAGAGCGTGCCGAGGCGCTTGCCCGCGAGCACCACCGGCCGCACCACCGCGACGTGGCCGGAGGCGAAACGGATGCCGTCGCTTTCCGGTCTGGTGGGGATGGGAACCGTCTCCGCGACCCGCAAGTAGGTGGCGAAAACCGCACCCTCCCCGTCATAGATGCAGGCCGCCTCGATGGACGGCTTGGCGCTGACGGCCTGCAAGGTTTCCTTTGCGTCGTCCGTGTTGGAAAAGCTGAGGGCCGCCGTGCTGTTGAGCGCCAGCACATCGGCGAGCGTGTTGAGATTCCGCGCGAGCACCTTCCGTGAAGTGGCGTATTCACTGGCAAGAAGGGTGGCGCAGGCGGCGAGGAGCACGGCGATCGTGGTGCCGAGCATCGCCACGGACATCTTGCGCTTGATGGGAAAATCTCGAAAGGACAGCATCGGGGCAACTTGTTCAGGTACGCATTTCGAAGCTCACGACGACTGCGACCGGAGCATGTGCGGCGGGCACCTCTGTCGCGATCCAAAGCTGTGGCGAAACATTCATGGGCTGCCCTTCGCGAGTTTCAGCAGGCGCGAACTGATCTGTAGGCCCGCGCGCTGCGCCGCGCTCGCGTTAATGTCGAATCGCACCTTGTCCCCTTCCATCTTGAACCCAATCACGCCTCCGTGACGCGTGAACTGCTCCGTCTCGCCGACAGTGAGGATGGCGTTCCCCTTGAGGCTGGCGATGATTTCGCCGAGGCGGCCCCGCTCGGATCGGGCGACGTAAACGATCTGGCAACCCCGCATGTCGTCGGCCTTCCGTCCGCGCCGGATCACCACCCTGCGCCCGAAGACCGCGCGCCCTTGGATGATGCCTTCCAGCGAACCGCCAAACGGATTATCGCCGAGGATGCCGATGACGAACGGCGCGCCCGCATCGCTGAACGTCCCGGACGGCCACTTGGTGAATTGCGCGAAGCTCGAGAGGAACGCCGCCTTCACCTCGAACTCGCCAAATTGCGCGCACGCCGGCTGCAACTGGATCGCGAAGCCGGCAAGCGTGAGAAGCACGGAGACAAACCACGCGCGTGTTCCACTGAGCAACCGGCCCTGAGGGTGGAAAGTGTCATCCATGGGACTGCCCGCCCGTCCTATCCACTTACTAATCGCACCGCCAGATATTTTATTACCCGGCTTGAATGACTTGCGGCGATTTGCCGCGCGTCACCCCGCCTTCGCTGCCTTCTTCTTCCGCTCCTTGTTCGGCCCCTTCCCTTTTGCGCCCGCACCGTCGGCTATTCCTCTGGCGGGATTCAGCTCCGCGAGCACGGCGGCGAGCCGCGTGCGTGCGGCGCGGCTCGCGTCGGTGTCCACGGCCACGGCCTTCTCGGTGAAGGGCGCGTCGCTCATGTCGAAAAGTTCGCGGCTCTCGTTCATCTTCCAAGCCCTGCTCGCGCACAAACCACTTCCCGCCGAGCTGCACATAGGTCCACTCACGCGGCGTGCCCGAGATCGTCGGCGAGGATGAAGATGATATTTGGCTTTGCTGCCCGTGCTGCGCGCGAGACACCGGGCCTCAGCGCAAGGAACGCGAGGAGGAATGCGGCGATGATTTTCATGGGGTGAGTTGGCGGGATGAGGACCGGTGGAAAAATCACCTTGGCTCTCGGAAGACGCGGAAAACAAATTCGGCTCCGTGTCGGCTTGCGGATCAGGGTCACATCCTACACCGCCGCTCACAGCCGCACTGGGACATCGTGCGTCGCGAGGAAATGCTTCACGTCGCCGACGGTGTACGTGCCGAAGTGAAAGATGCTCGCCGCGAGCACGGCGTCCGCCTTTCCCGCGAGCAGCACCTCGGCCATGTGATCGAGATTTCCCGCACCGCCGCTAGCGACCACGGGCACGCCCACCGCCTCGCTCACGCGCCGCGTGATCACGAGATCGTAGCCGGCCTTCGTGCCGTCGGCGTCAATCGAGTTCAGCACGATCTCGCCCGCGCCGCGTCGCACAGCTTCCTCGGCCCACTCGACGGCGTTCCATTTCGTCTCCTCGCGTCCGCCTTTCACGAAGACCTTCCACACGTCGGGCGCGGTGCGTTTGCAATCAATGGAGACGACGATGCACTGGCTGCCGAATTTCCCCGCGCCCGCCGTGATCAGCTCGGGCGTGGCGATGGCGCTGGAGTTGATGCTCACCTTGTCCGCGCCGGCCTTCAGCATCGCGCTCATGTCTTCCACGGCGCGGATGCCGCCGCCGACGGTGAGCGGCATGAAGCAGCACGCCGCCGTGCGTTCGATCACCTCGACCATCGTCGCGCGTCCGTGCGCGCTCGCGGTGATGTCGAAGAAGACCATCTCATCCGCGCCCTGATCATTGTAGCGCTGCGCGAGCGCGACGGGGTCGCCGACATTGCGCAGTCCGCCGTCCTCGGCGCGGCCAAATTGCACGCCGCGCGTGACCTTTCCATCGTGGACATCGAGGCAGGGGATGACGCGTTTGGTGAACATGTTTTCGAGTTTGCGTGAAAGGCCGCTCTCTCTAGCCTGCGCGCCGCCGGTGTCCAACTGTATGAGCGAAATCCCCCAGCCTCCCACTCCGAAAAAGGAGGCCATCACGCCCCTGCGCGAATCCGCCGCGGTCGAACCGGCCGATGACACGCCCGACACGGAGCGGAATTACGGCGAGACCCGGCTGTGGCTCGCCGCGCGCGATCCGCGCTCGCTTTTTGCGTATTGGGAATTCCGCCCCGAGGAGCATCCCGACGCATTCGGTGAAGACGGACGCGCGCGATTTTTCCTGCGCATCTTCCGCGACGGCGGCCACGCCGAGAGCAGCACGGCAATCGAGCCCGGCGCGGGCAATGCCTTCCTCCCCGTCGCATCACCCGGTACCGGTTACTTCGCCGAGCTGGGATTTTATTCCGGCGACATCTGGTGCTTCCTCGCGCGCTCCGAAGCGGCACACACGCCGCCGGAAACTCCCGCCACGCCCGGGCCCGCCGTCTTCGCCACGATCCCCTCGCGCATCAGCTTGGAAAAATTCCGCACCGCGCTCGCGCACACCGCGCTCCACGGCGAGAGCCTCGCGATGACCGCCGCGCGCATCCAGTCCGCCGCGCAACGCCACGGCGACTGGACACCCGAGCACGAACGTCTCCTCGCAGAAATCCTCGGCACCGACGCCGCGAACGCCGACGCCACACCCGCCAATTCCCTCACGCTCACGCAGCACATCCGGCAAAAACTCGCCGCCGCCGCGGAAGCGTCCGCACCCGGCACACCGCTCCCCGCGCCGCAGGGCGGGAGCGATGTTTTCTCGGCTTCATCGAGTTGGCCCGCGGGCACGTGATCTTTGGCCATTCGTGAAATTCATCCCGCGCTCCATCACCCGCCGGCGGTTCCTTTCCGGCTGCTTCGGCGCTGTGGCCGGCGCGGGGTTGTGGACGCGGTTTATCGAGCCGTGGTGGTTCAAGATCGCGCATCAGACGGTGCCGCTCGGACTCGGCGGGGAGCCGCTGCGGCTCTTGCAGCTCACGGACATGCACGCCGATCCGATGCCGCTGGATTACCTCCGCAAAACTTTCCGCGCAGGTCTCGCGCTGAAGCCCGACCTGATCTGTCTAACCGGGGATTTCATCACTCGGAAATATGATCGGTGGGATGAATACGCAGCGCTGCTTGCCGAACTGCCTGCCGTCGCGCCGACATTCGCAATCCTCGGCAATCATGACGGCGGGAAATGGGCTTACCGCCCAGGCTTTCACGACGGCTACGCGGACACTTCGCATGTGCGCACGATGCTCGACACCGCGCGCATTCCACTGCTGCACAACCGCCGCGAACGGCTCGCACTCCGCAGGCACGAGATCGATCTTGTGGGCCTCGGCGACTGGTGGGCCGATGAGATGAATCCAAAAGCCGCATTCTCCGGCTGGAAGCGCGAGCCCGGCGTGCCGGCGATCCTCCTCTCGCACAATCCCGACACGAAGGATCGCCTGCTGCCATTTCCGTGGGACGTGATGCTCAGCGGCCACACGCATGGCGGGCAGCTCTCGCTGCCGTTCATCGGCGAACCGTTCGCGCCGATCCGAGACAAGCGATTCGTGCGCGGCCTCTACCGCTGGGAAGACCGCTGGCTGCACATCTCCGCCGGAGTCGGCGCGCTCCACACGGCGCGCTTCAACTGCCGCCCCGAAGTGAGCCTGCTCACGCTGACCTAGCCGTAGCGCAGCGCCTCGATCGGGTTCAGCTTCGCCGCCTTCACCGCGGGGAAAAGCCCGGCGAGCACGCCGACTCCGACGCTGAATGCGAACGCCATCGCCATGCTCTCCACGGTGATCACCGGCGTATTCTCCGACGGCGACATCGCGACGAGGAGCTTCACGAGCAGGTTCGATGTGAAGAGCCCCGCGAGCCCGCCGATGATCGCGATGACCACGCTCTCGACAAGGATCTGCGTGAACACATCCGAAAACGTCGCGCCGATCGCCTTGCGGATGCCGATCTCGCGCACGCGCTCGGTGATGCTTGCGAGCATGATGTTCATGATGCCGATGCCGCCGACGAGCAGGCTGATCGCCGCGATGATGCCGCCGCTCATGCGCGCATTCTGGATCGCCTGCGTGATGCCCTCGCTCCAGTTCTCCTGTGTGCGGAAGGAAAAATCCTCGATGCCCTTGTGCGTGTGCATAAGGACGTTCTTCGCCTGCTGAAGCGCCGCGTCCATCTTGTCTATGTCCGCGATTTTGATCGAGAGCGTGGAGAGGCGCGGGTCGGGGACAAACTCGGTGCTGCCGAGCGTGCCCGTGCTGCTGCTGCTGCTGGAACTGCTGCTGCTTTTGCTGCTGCCGCCGTAGCCCGAGGAGCCGCTGGACGAGGTGCCGGATGCCGCGCGGAACCTCAGCCACATCGTGTTCAGCGGAATGTACACGGTGTTGTTTTTCAGATCGAAGACGAACCCGCCCGTCGAGCGGCTCGCACCTTTGCTCATGCTGCCGTAGCCGCGGCTGCGTTCGGGGCCGCTGGCCTTGGGCTCCGCGGGTTTCTCGGCTTCGAGCTGGCGCAGCTTTTTGTCCTGCGCGCTCTCGTAGTGCTCGAACATGCCGATGATTTTGAACCGCTGGCTGCTGATATTCACAAATTCGCCGACGGGATCGATCACGCGTCCGACCTGTTCCGGCGAACCGAAGAGCGCGTCACGCACCGCAGTGCCGACGACGCAGACGTTGCGCGCATTTTCCTCGTCGAGGTCGTTGAACATGCGTCCGAACTCGACGGTGTGCTGGTTCAGTTCGACGGCGTTCGGCCACGTGCCGCTGAAATTCCACGGGCTGAAACTTTTTCCGCCGCGCGTCATCGTGATGTTCCGCGAGCGCATCTCGGGCACGACCATCGTCACGAGCGGCGCGCTGCGGACGAGCGCATACACGTCCTCCATCGTATTGCCCACGGCCTGGTCGGCCATGTGCTGCTGCCACACCGGGATGTCCTGATCCTCGATGCGCACTTTTTCCAAACCGCCGATGGCGATGAGCGCCTCCTTCATGCCGTTCTCCATGCCCTTTGTGAGCGCGGACATGGCGACCAAGCTCGATACGCCGAGGATGATCCCGAGCATCGTGAGCAACGAACGGAACTTGTTCGCGAGGATCTCCAGCAGTCCGACGGCGACGGCGTTGAACCAATTCATGGCGCGTTGGTGCCGATGTCAAACTTCGGGCCTTCCTTCGCGCCCGCGAGCCTCGCGTCCACATTCGTCGCGATCTTGCCATCGCGGATTTCGATGCGGCGTGGCGTGACGGCGGCGATTTCCGGGTCGTGCGTGACGAGTGCGATGGTGCGGCCTTTGCGGCTCAGCTCGTGGAAAAGACGCAGGATCGTCTCGCCGGTGTGCGAGTCGAGGTTGCCGGTCGGCTCGTCGGCGAAGACGATTTTCGGGTTGTTCACCAGCGCGCGTGCGATGGCGGCGCGCTGCTGCTGTCCGCCGGAAAGCTGCATCGGGCGGTGCTTCGCGCGGTTGTCCATTTCCACGAGATGCAGCGCCTCCATCGCGCGCTCGCGGCGCTCCTTCGCACTCGCGCCGGCATAGACCATCGGAAGCTCAACGTTTTGCAGCACGCTGAGTTTCGGCAGCAGGTTGAAGAACTGGAAGACGAAGCCGATCTTCTCGTTTCGGATGCGCGCGAGCTGGCTGCCCGAGGCGGTGGAAATCTCGGTGCCGTCGAGCTTGAAGCTGCCCTTTGTCGGCGAATCGAGGCAGCCGAGGACGTGCATGAGCGTGGATTTTCCGCTGCCAGAAGGGCCGATGATCGAGATGAATTCGCCGCCCTCGATGTCGAGATCCACGTCGTCGAGCGCGCGGATTTCCTCACCGCCAAGGTGGTAGATTTTGCTGACTCCGCGGAGTTCGATGAGGGACATGGGCGGGGGGGAATCAACGTCCAACGTCCAACGTCCAACATCCAACGTCCAATTTTTCGAATCGGCAGGCCTCGCTCATTGCCACGTTGAGCGTCCGGCATTGGACGTTGGATGTTGGACGTTGGACGTTGGACGTTTTCATCAGCTCGGCGGCCCTCCTTTTCCCGGTCCGCCTTTCGGCGTTCCGCCGCCCGGCCCGCCGGGGCCGCCGCTCTTTCCGGACGGATTTTTCCCGCCGCCTTTCGAGGACGCGCCGAAGACCTGCTGCACCTGCCCGGCGTCCTCGGCGGGCGTGACGAGCGAGACGGTCTCGCCGCCGACGAGTCCTTTGATCACCTCCGCAAAATCGTAGTCGCTCACGCCGATCTGGATCGGCACGCGTGCGAATTTCCCCCCGGCGCGCACGTAGGCGAAGCGCTCGCCCTTGTCCGTGAAGACCGCCGCGAGCGGGATGGCGATCACGTTGTCCGCGGACTGGAGCGGGATGGTGAGGTTCGCCGTCATGCCGGGGCGGACGCCGGTCGTCTCGTCGTTCTTCACGATGATGCGCGTGGAAAATCCCTTGATGCCATTTTTGATCGTCGCCTGCGGCGCGATGCGATCGAGCCGGCCAAAAAGTTTCAGCCCCGGCACCGCCTCGACTTCGATCTGCACCTTCTGGTTCACGGCCAGGCGCGTCACGTCGGCCTGGTTGATGTGCGCGTTGATGATGAGTTCGCTGAGGTCCGCAACGGTGAGCACCTCCGTGCCGCTGTTCACGCCGCTCGCGCCGGACACCGCCTGGCCCACGGACACAGGGCGCGTGAGGACGGTGCAGTCAAAGGGCGCGACGATCTTGGTCTTCGTGAGCTTGTCCTCGACGACTTGGAGCGCCGACTGCGACCGGGCGAGGTTGTTCTGCGAGATGGCGCGGCCGTTCTTCGAGGTTTCGACTTCGATGCGGTTGTTGTCGAAGGTCTCCTTCGAGACGAGTTTTTGCGCGAAGAGATCCTTGTTTCGCATGAACGTCATGTCGTTCTTTTCCATCGCGAGCTGTGCGGTGGTGACCAGCAGCTTCGCGCCTTCGATCTCGATCTGGCGCTGCGATTTCTCCGTCTGCAGATCCGTGTCATCGAGCGTGAAAAGGACGTCGCCCTTTTTCACCTTGTCGCCGATGTCCACCGGCAGCTTGTCAATGCGCCCGCTCACCTCGGGCCGCACGGAGACCTGCTCCGCCGGCGTGATCTCTCCGGCTGCGCTGATGGCAAAGCTGATGTCCCGCACGCTCACAAGGCCCGTGGTCGGACGCGCGGATTTTTTCCCCGTCTCGGCGACCGGCGCGCTTTTCCAAAACATGACCTTCTCCGGCCACCGCCTCGCGGCAAAATAGCCGCCAGCCAGCAAGGCGGCGAGAGAGAGCCAGAGGATCGGACGCTTCATCGTTTGGATCGGGGTGGGGTTTGGGTGTGAAAAAATTCGCGCTGCTGCGTGCGGGGGCGGAAGGAAGCAGCATCCGCACGGGAAACAAGCACGGCACGGTAAACCCACGCGGCGTGCAGCGCAAAGAGAAGCGCGGAAGAATCCGACGGGTTCGGTCACAGTGCGCGCCTTCCAAATACAATTGCGCTTCCCCTCCGCCGTCCTGCGTGCGTCGCACGCTGAAATCCAATCTTGAGAAGACGACAATTCAACCCGCCCTCGAACCGCAAAATGAAGCACACCACCCTCGCCATTTTCACCGCACTCCTCATCGCATGCCCCGCGCTGATCCTCGCCGCAGCCGAGAGGCGAATTTGGCTGCCAAATGACGAATCCAAGGCTCTCGGTGAAGCCTTCGTTGCTTCACTGGCGGCAACTTTGGCCGTGGTGGGCGCCGCCAGCGTTGCTTCGATGCCGCCATGAATAGCCAACCGTGCACGATTCCCGCATCCGACGCACATGACGCAGCCACACTCCCCGCCGCCGCCCGCCTTCTGCGCGTCCCCGGTGCTGCGGGCGCGAAAGCAAATTCCTGGCAGCCGCACGAACATCCAGTGCATCGAATTCGAGCACGTGCGCGCCTCGTTGCTCACCTTCGGCGAAAAGCTCGACCTCACGATGGGCGGCCCGCCCTTCGCGCTTGCCGGGTCAACGAATGGTGGCAAAGGCCGCCGAGACCGCCCCGATCGCCATCGAGCGCCACACGCAGATCGTCCTCCTCACCAACGAGATGATCTTCGTGAACTGATCGCAACATAACGCGGGCAATCCTGCCCGCAGTTCAGCGCAATTCGGTCGCATTAAAATCACGCCGACGAACGATCATCGCTCCCGGGTGGATCACGCGACTCGCGTGCTGTTTCCGGCGACCCGCCGGGAACACTTCGCCGCGTGTGACCAGACACGCAAGATCATCAATATGTGCGGCCGGCGGAGTTCCGCTGATTCGGCTCTGTGTCCGTCGTCTTTTCCGGAAATTCCTCCGCATTCTTCTTCGCGCCTTTGCGCCTTTGCGTGACATCCCCGCATCACATCTAGGATAACCCGCGCAACATGCGCGTCTTCATCCCGTGGTCCTCGCCCCTGCTGCCCGCCGTGGCCGCGCGGCTGATTGCGGATCACGCCGCAGAGTCATCGCATCCCCGCGAAGCCGATCTCTCCGGCTGGCTGCTCGTCGTCCGCGGTGGAAGCGCACAGCGCCGTCTCATCGCCGCGCTCGCCGCCGCCGCGCAGCAGGCAGGCCTCGCCCTGATCCCGCCGCGCATCGTCACGCAGGGCACGCTCGATGACGCACTCTTCGGCACCGACTCCTCGGTCGCCTCCGAACTCACGCAGCGCCTCGCATGGACGCTCACCGTGCAGCGCGCGAATCCGGAGTTAATCGAAAAAATATGGGCCATGCCCGGCGGACGCGGCGGCATCGCAAATCTCGCCGCCATGCTGGATCGCACCTGGCGCGTGCTCGGCACTGCGGGCGTGGATTTCAGCGGCGCATTTTCCGAACTCGCCAAAATCGCGCCGGACTCCGCGGACATCGAGCAGGAGCGATGGGAATCGCTTCAGCACCTCCTCGACGAATATCGCGCCGTGCTCGGCACATGGGGCTTCACCGATCCCGCGGCCCGACGCGCGCGCCTCGCGGCGACCGGCAGGCCGCCCGCAGATCTCCGCGTCGCGCTCATCGGCATCGTCGAACTCACGCCGGAATTTGTCCTCCTGCTCAAGACCCTGCCCGAACCGCCGCTCGTCTTCATCCACGCGCCGGAATCCGAATCCGCCGGTTCCGATGACTGGGGCCGCCTGAACGCGACATTCTGGGCGAAGCGCCCGTGCCAGTTTTCCAACGGCGAAATCCACGTCGTTCGCGGCGTGCGCCAGCAGGCCGCACGATGCGCCGAACTGATCCGCGATTGGAAAAGTGCGGGCCTCACCGGATCGGGAATCACCATCGCCGTGCCCGAACCCGCCGCAGTGCCCGCGCTGCTGCACGGCCTCGCCGATGCAGGCATCGAGGCCCGCGCCGCCGAGGGAAGCCCCGCCTCCCGCGCACCCGCGCTGCAACTCCTCGCGCAGACCGCCGACTTTCTCGATCGCACCGGAGGCGCGCCGCCGACGTACCCGAGCGTCGCCGCGCTCGTCCGCCATCCCGACCTCGCCGGAATCACACGCCTGTCCGCGAAACCGCTCGACGAATTTTTCAACGACCACCTGCCCCAACGAATCGCACCGCAGCACGCCGCACCGGAATCGAACGATGAGCGCATCGCCGAACTGCTGCAACGCCTCGAAGATATCACCGCGATCCGCAGCACGCATTTTTCCGCCGATGTCACGCGCCTGCTGCTGCGCATCTACCGTCACCACCGACTTCCGCGCCAATCGGACGCGGGCCGCGCACTGCTTCGCGCGCTGGAGGCCGTGCGCGATGCGCTCGACGAAATCGAACGCCTCCCACGCCGCGCACTCGCGGAGTTGCCCGTCTCCGAACTGCTCCGCATCGTCGTAGAAATCGCGGGCAGGACCGAAATCCCCGCGCCGGATCAGCCCGACGCCGTGGAACTCGCCGGCTGGCTCGAAGCCGCCTCAGACGACGCGCCCGCGCTCATCATCACGTCCGTCGTCGAATGCGCGCTCCCCGAGGGCGCGCCCGTCGAGCCGCTGCTGCTCGACGCGCTGCGCGAACGCCTCGGCCTCCCGTGCCGCGCGAGCCGTTTCGCGCGCGATCAATTCACGCTGCACACCGTCTGCGAAAGCCGCCACGCGCAAGGACGCATCGCACTGCTCTCGCCGCGCTGCACCGCCGAGGGCCTGCCCGCACGCCCGAGCCGCCTGCTCCTCGGCGCGACGGAAGGCAACGATCTCGCGCGCCGCCTCATTTCGCTCACGACCGAACCGCACACGGCCACACCGCCGATTCACGCCGCAGCGGGCCTCGTTCCGCCGGAGCCGGATTCGGAAAAAATGCGCGCCTTCCGCATTTTTTCAGTGACGAGTTTCCGCAGCTACATCCGCTCGCCGCGCCTCTTCTATTTCAAAAACATCCTGCATCTCGACTCGCAGGATGACTCGGCGGACGAACTCGATCCCGGCATGTTCGGCACCGCGATTCACACCGTGCTGGAGAAATTCGGCGAGCGCCACATCGGCGGCAGCGGCGTGACCGATCCCGCGAAGATCGAGGCGGAATTGAAAACGATTCTGGAGGAATACATGAGTGGTAAATTCGGCCCGCACGCGCTGCCGCCCGTGCGCGCGCAGTCCCGCGCGCTCGAGGCTCGCCTTGGCGTCTTTGCAAAACACCAGGCCGCGCTTTTTTCCGAGGGCTGGCAGATCGCCTACGTGGAAAAAGGCCGCTCGCTTGTCGTCCCGTTCCCCGTGCCCGGCGGCCCGCAGGATGTGAAACTCAAGGGCCGCATCGATCGCATTGACCGGCACGTGAACGGGCGCTGGCGCGTCATTGACTACAAGACCTCGTCGCAAGCCGTGACGCCCGACAAGGCGCACTTCGCCGCGCGCAGCGGCGAGTGGAAGGACTTGCAGCTCCCGCTCTACGTGAAGCTGCTTCCGGAAATCGCCGACATCGGCAGCGCAATCTCCGCCGATGCAACCGAACTCGTCTATTTCAACCTGCCGCCAAAGGACGAGGACGCCGGAATCACCGAACCCTTCACCACGGAAAAAATTTCCGCCGCATGGGAAAAGGCGCAGCAGATCATCGCCGAGATTTGCAGCGGCGCAGGCTGCCGCGAAATCGGCGAAGTCGCCGACAACGAAGACCCGGCATTCCTCGCGCTCTGCGGATTGAACGGACTGCCATCCACCGAGGAGGAGGAATAACGATGCCGCTCGCCATCATTCGCGCCTCCGCCGGATCGGGAAAAACGTATCAGCTCGCTGTGTCGTTCATCCGCATCCTGCTGCGAGGCAAAGCGGACGGCCACCCGCAGAATCCCGCCGCGATTCTCGCGACCACATTCACGCGTGCCGCCGCAGGTGAAATCCTGGATCGCGTGCTGCGCCTGCTCTCCGAAGCCGCGCTTTCGGACGAGCGCCGCGCGAATCTCGCCAAGCAACTCGGCACGCCGCTGTCAGCGCAGGATTGCCACCGCCTGCTCTCGACCCTCACCGCGCACATGGACCGCCTCGCCATCTCGACGATGGATGCGTTCTTCGCGCAAATCGCGAAGGCATTCGCGAGCGAACTCGGCCTCGCGCCGGACTGGACGATGGCCGTGGACGAAGGCGAGGAGGAGCTTCTGCGCGAGACGCTGCACGCGATCCTCGGCGAGGCGGATCTGCAAAGTCTCGCCGAGGCGCTGTGGACTTTCCGCCGAGGCGTCGTGAGCTCGATGCTCGGAGCGCTCGCGGAACTCGCGCCGAATCTCGAACGCACGATCCCTGCGGCGGAAGCACCCGCGACATTCGCGCGTCCCGAAGCGCGGCGTTGGAGCAAGGACGAACTCGCGGACGTGACGAAGACGCTCGCGACTTCCGCGGACTGGATTCCGAAGACAAAAACCGGCACCACGGTGAAGTTGTGGGAAGACTCGATCGACAAGCTCCGCGCTGTGCTTCAGCCCGGCGAGGACGCCACCGCGCTGCTTGCAATCCCGCTCGTGGTGAAAATTTTCAACGACGAGGACTACGCAAAACATCCGACACCCGCGCCACTCGCCACCGCGATGCAGCCGGTCCTCGCTCGCGCCTGCGACGCACTCCTCCGCCGCCACAAGGCGCGCGAGGCCGCGCTGTGCTGGCTCGCGCAACACTACAAAAGCCACCGCCGCGAGGCCGCGTTCCGCGCCGGGGCGTACACGTTCAGCGACGTGGCCGCGATGGTCACCTCCGCCGCGCTCGCGCAGGAAGAATTGTATTTTCGCCTCGGCACACGGTTCGAGCATGTCCTCTTCGACGAGTTTCAGGACACGAGCCGGCTGCAGTTTCATTTCTTCCGGCCCATAATCGAGGAGATCGGCGGCGGCGGCGGCGAAGTGCTTGTGGTCGGCGACGAGAAGCAGGCGATCTACGGCTGGCGCGGCGGCGACCGCGAACTGATGCACGGGCCGCTCGACGACATCGGAAAAACTATCGGCACCACGCCCGCGCGCATTCTCAGCGAGAGCTTCCGCTCCAGCCGCGCCGTGCTCGATTCGGTGAACCGCACCTTCCAATCGCTCGCCCACGGCTGGCTCGATGAAAAGCAGACGGACAAGGATGCCATCGAAGCCGCAGGCCGCGAATGGGCCGCGACATTCCCGGAGCACAAGCCCGCGAAGGATGTGGAAAAACTCCGCGGCAGAGTGCGCGTGATCCTCGCAAACACGGGCGAGGGCGCGGATGCCGAGGACAAGAATCGCGCGCTCATCGCAAAGGCGCTCGAATACGTCGGCGCGCATCTCGGCGAAGATCCGCAGCGGAAAATCGGCATCCTTCTACGGAAAAAAAATCTGATGCCGCGCCTGATTGCCGACATCCGCAGCGCGCATCCCGATGTGGACGTGAGCGGCGAAGGCGGCAACCCGCTCACCGATTCGCGTGCAGTCGAGGTGATCCTGTGCCTGCTCGCATGGCTCGATCATCCCGGCAGCACCGCCGCGCGCCACGTCGTGCTTACGAGCCCGCTCGCCGCTGCATTCGGGTTTCCCGAGTCAGTCCGCGCGGAAGATCCGGTGGGCACGGACGAGCGGCACGCCCTCCGCCGCATTCGCCACGACCTCACCGCGCACGGCTTCGCGACGACTCTGCGGAAATGGATCCGCCATGCCGCTTTTTCCGCCGCGTGCAGCGATCACGACATCCAGCGCTACGAACAGCTCCTCGGCGTCGCGCGGGAATTCGACGCACGCGGCCCGGCGCGGCCTTCGGATTTCGTGGCGCACGTCCGCAAACGGCGCATCGAGCGGCCCGGCGGCTCCGGCGTGCGCGTGATGACGATCCACGCCTCGAAGGGCCTCGAATTTGAAGCCGTGCTCCTGCTCGAACTCGACGCGGCGCAGGGCGGCCACGGCGACGTGATCGTGAGCAACCCCGACGAGCCGCCACGCATCGTCCCCTCGAAAAGGGACGCGGCTTTTCTCGACATGGAAGATCTCGTGAGCACACAGGCATCCGCGGATTTCATGGAGGAACTCAGCGTGCTCTACGTCGGCATGACGCGCGCGCGATCCTATCTCGACATCATCCTGCGCGAAGGCGGCAAGTCTCCGCTCGCGCTCCTCGTGCGCCGCGCGCTGCAAGTGGATGCCGATCGCACGGTGGAGGAATTTGACGGCCTCTCGATGCGCGAATGCGACGCGGAGAAAGGCCGCGGCGGGCTGAAGCTGGACAAGCCCGATCCCGGAATGGCCGGCGCATCCGCACCTCCCGCAAAGAAACGGATCGCGCCGTTCGCCGGACGTGCAGGACATGCCACTCCATCCGGGTGCAGCGAAGGTGGCATCGTGAACGTCACAAAAATCTTCGCGCCCGCAAACCGCGCGGCGATGCGGCGTGGTGATTTGATCCATGCGTGGCTCCGGCAATTCGCGTGGGTCGAGGACGGGCTCCCCGATGCGGGCACGCTCGTGAAAGCAACAGCCGAACTCGCCGACGGCTTGGATCGCGCTGAAGTCGCGGCGTGGGCGCAGAGGCTGTTCGAGGAGGCGAAGACCGCCGGAACGGAACTGCACACCGCGTTGACGAAACCGCGCCCCGCAAAAAGCGAGATGCCTGATTTGTGGCGCGAGCGCGCCTTCGCAGTCCTCCGCAATTCGCAAGGCCGCCCGGAAGTGCTGAACGGCTCCTTCGACCGCGTGCAACTCTGGCGCGATTCAGCCGGCAACGCATTGCGCGCGGAGATCGTGGACTTCAAGACCGACCGTTTTTCCAACGCCGAAGAACGCGCCGCCATTGAAGCCCGCTATGCCCCGCAACTGGACGCATACCGCGAGGCGCTTGCGCTGCTGTGCCCGGAACTCGAACCGCGCGCCGTCAGCGCGAAGCTCGTTTTCGTCCGCGCCTGACTCCATCGAGCCGGACGCTGTGCGCATCGCCGCTACTTCGCCGCGGCGGTTTCCTCGTCGAGCTTCGCCTTAACTGCCGCGTAGAGAGTGTCGTAGAGCGCGCTGTCGGACTTCAGTATCTCCTTCGCGGCGTCGCGCCCCTGCGCGAGCTGGCTGCCGTTGTAGCTCAGCCACGATCCGCGTTTTTCGATGATCCCCTTTTCGATCGCGAGATCCAGCAGCGAGCCGGTGTTGCTGATGCCCTCGTTGTACATGATGTCGAACTCGCACTCGCAAAACGGCGGTGCGACTTTGTTCTTCACGATTTTCACCTTCGTGCGGTTGCCCGTCACGGTGCCCTCCGGCGTCTTGATCGCGCCGATGCGGCGGATGTCGATGCGCACGCTGGCGTAAAATTTCAGCGCCTTGCCGCCGGGCGTCGTCTCGGGGTTGCCGAACATCACGCCGATTTTCTCGCGGATCTGGTTCGTGAAAATGCAGATCGTGCGCGCCTTCGAGATGAGCGCGGTGAGCTTGCGCATCGCGGCGCTCATCAGGCGCGCCTGTGCGCCCACGGTGCTGTCGCCGATTTCGCCTTCGAGCTCCTGCTTCGTCACGAGCGCTGCGACGGAATCGAGCACGATGATGTCGAGCGCGTTCGAGCGCACGAGCGTCTCGACGATGCGCAGTGCTTCCTCGCCGCTGCTCGGCTGCGAGACGAGCAGGTCGTCTAGATTCACGCCGAGCTTCTTCGCATACTGCGGGTCGAGCGCATGCTCCACGTCAATGAACGCCGCGAGCCCGCCGCGCTTCTGCGCCTGCGCGATTGCGGTGAGCGTGAGCGTCGTCTTGCCCGAGCTCTCTGGGCCGAAGATTTCCACGATGCGCCCGCGCGGAAGTCCGCCGCAGCCGAGCGCGCGATCGATCAAGATATTTCCCACCGGGATCGCCTCGACATCCATCTGCTTGGAATCACCGAGCCGCATGATCGCGCCGTCGCCGTATTCCTTCACGATGGTCTGGAGGACCATGTCGAGGTTCTTGTTTCGTGCGGCGATTACCTTGTTTTCCTCTGCGGGTGTTGCGGTCGTCTTTGCCATGGCTGGGTCGGGTATTGGGTTTGAAAAATTGAGCGGACTGGAAGTAGAACGCGCGCGCCATCGGGGGAAGCGAAAAGGGCGCGGTTCCCGAATCTTCTGTTTCGCGTGTTCATCGTTGCCGAGCGCCATTGCAGCACACAAATGGGTGCGCTTCGCCTCCCGAGAAGGACCGTCATTTTTCCAAAAGCCCAGCCCCATGCGCACATTCCGATCCGTCACATTGTTCACGAGCCTGATCGCGTCCACATCGCTCCACGCCGCCGACGCGCCGAAGCCGAACGACAAGCCGAAGCGCCCCGATGCAGTCGGCCCGAGACACGCCGTCCTGCTCTCCCGGTCCCGCGATTCTTGCAAGATGGTATGATTCCGCATGTGAGCGGAGAATTTGAATCTTAGCGGGCTCGCAACAGCGCAACAGTCGCCCTACTTCTTCTCCCGCTCGACGACCAACGCCGACCACTCCGGCGACTCGGTGATTTCCAATTTCCCCTCCGGCGCGCGCTGGATGCGGATCGCCGCGCGCCACTCCGCCGCGAGCTTCAGCGCCTCCTTCGGGCCGATGACGCTGCATGCCGTCGAAATTCCCGCGGTGAGTCCGTCCTGCGCGATCACACTCACGAGCGCGTGATCGGTGAGCGGGCGTCCCGTGCGCGGATCGAGGATGTGCGAGAGGCGCTTGCCGTCAGCGTCGAAGCGCTGGTTGCGGTCCCCGCTTGTCGCGATGGCTGCATTCGCAATCTCGATCACGATCGGCGCGGGCGCGGCATCGTCGAGATCGAGCCCGACCACTTCGATGCGCCAGCCCTTCCGCCCTGGCGGCGGATCGCCCACCGAGATGTCCCCGCTTCCCGCGACCATCGCGCGCGGGCAGCCGTTTGCACGGACGGTCTTCAACGCCTCGTCTGCCGCAAAGCCCTTCGCGATCGAGCCGACATCGAGCCGCATGTCCGGCATGAGCAACTCGACCGTGTGCGCCTTCTCATCGAGCCGCACTTTTTTCCAGCCGACGCGCGCCGTCATCTCCGCGATCCGCTCCGGCGAAGGCAGTTCGTGCTTGCGTCGCGCATTGCGCCACATGCCCGTGAGCGGCCCGCACGTCACGTCGAACGCGCCATCCGTCCGCGCCGCGAGCACCTGCGCGCGGGAGAGCACAGCCCACAGTTCGTCGCTCACCATCACCGCACGCCCCGAGCCTGACGTGTGCGAAAGCCGTACCAGTTCCGTGTCGTCCTCGTAGTCGCTGAAGATCCGGTTCAGCGCCTCCACACGCGCAAAGCCCGCCTCCGCCGCACGCTTCGCCGCATCCTCATCCGCCGCATACAGCGTGATGCGAAACGGCACGCCCATCTCGGCCTTTTCAAAGACGAACTTTTCCAACCGCTCGTCGTCGCGCGCGACACTCACGCACGAGAGCAGCACTGTCGCCGCGAGGGAAAGAAATGCCCGTCGTAAAATCACAGCAGCGACATCTGCGGCGGCATCGCGTCCAGCGCCTTCTGTGCGGCCTTCTTCCCACGCGGCTTGCCGTGCTTCGGCGGGGCGGGGGCTTCGGCGAGGGTGGGGTTGCCTTCGGCGTTCAGCTCGTGGTGTTCGAGGTTGCTCAGGACTTCCTTGGCGCGGGCGATGACTTTTTGCGGCAGGCCGGCGAGGCGCGCGACCTGGATGCCGTAGCTCTTGTCCGCGCCGCCCTTGATGATTTTACGAAGGAAGATGATCTGATCGTTCCATTCGCGCACGGCGACGTTGTAGTTCTTCACGCCGCCGCGCGTGATTTCGAGTTCGGTCAGCTCGTGGTAGTGCGTGGCGAAGAGCGTGCGGCATTTGATCGCGTCGTGCAGATATTCCGCGACGCTCCATGCGATGCTGAGGCCGTCAAAGGTCGAGGTGCCGCGTCCGATTTCGTCGAGGATCACGAGCGAGCGCGCCGTGGCGTTGTTGCAGATGTTTGCGGTCTCGTTCATCTCGACCATGAAGGTGGACTGCCCTCGTGAGAGGTCGTCGTTCGCGCCCACGCGCGTGAAGATGCGATCGGCGAGTCCGATCTCCGCGCTCTTCGCGGGAATCCACGAGCCGATCTGCGCCATGAGCACGAGCAGCGCGACCTGCCGGATGTAGGTGCTTTTGCCCGCCATGTTTGGGCCGGTCAAAATGAGCAGCCGGTTCACGGTGTCATCGAGCGCGACGTCGTTCGGGACGAATTTCTCCTCGATGAGCGATTGGTCGAGCACGGGATGCCGGCCGTCCTCGACGCGGATGCGCAGGTCGTCGGACAGCGCGGGCTTGCAGTAGCCGAAGAGCCGCGCTGTCTCTGCGAGCGCGGACAAAACATCGAGCGTCGCGACGGAGGCGGCGGTCTGCTGGAGCGGCGCGAGTTCGCGCATCACTTCGTCGCGGAGCTGGACGAACAGCTCGTGTTCGAGCGCCTTGCCGCGCTCGTCTGCGCCGAGGATTTTGCTTTCGACCTCCTTCAGCTCGGGCGTGATGTAGCGCTCGCCGTTTGCGATGGTCTGCTTGCGGTGCCACGTCGGCGGCACGAGCGAGAGGTTCGATTTTGTGACTTCGATGAAGTAGCCGAAGACGCCGGTGTAGCGGATTTTCAGCGACTTGATTCCCGTTTCTTCGATGACCTTTTGTTGGAGCTGCGCGATCCAGTCCTTGCCTGCGCGGGAGGCGTTGCGCAGCTCGTCGAGCGGTGCATGCCAGCCGTCGCGGAAGATGCCGCCTTCCTTCGTGACCGCGGGCGGCTCGTCCACGATGGCCTTCGTGAGAAGCTCGACGATGTGCGGGAGTTCGTGGAGCTGCGTGAGGAGGATTGCGGCGAGGGAGTGCGGCGAGGTGACTGGTGACTGGTGACTGGTGACTGGTTGCGCAAGCGAATGCGCAGCGTCACCACCAGATGCGTTGCCTTGGATGTTGGATGTTGTCCCAAACAGCGCGCCACCTTCCTTGCGCAACAGCGCTCCGAGATCGGCGCGGAGCTGAGGGATTTGTTCGAGCGAGGTGCGCAGCACCATGAGGTCGCGTCCGTTACCGCCGGTCTGCGTGAGGCGTCCGACAGTGCGCTCGAGGTCGCGGATGCCTTTCAGCGTCTCTCGCATGTTGCCGAGGATGAACGCATCGCCCAGCAGATCTCCGATGAGATCCTGCCGCTCGCGCAGCACTGCGAGATCGCAGAGCGGATGCAGGATCCAGTCGCGCAATTTCCGCGCGCCCATCGGCGTGTGCGTGCGGTCGAGGCAGCCGAGCAGCGAGGTGTCGCGCGCGCCGCCGCGGCTCTGCGTGAGCTCGAGGTTCGCCTGCGTCGCGGCGTCCACGGTCATGAACTGCGAATTGCGGTACACAGTGAGCCGCGCGACGTGGCTCAGCGAACGGCGCAGCTCCTTGAGGTATTGCAGGATCGCGCCCGCGGCACTCTGTGCGGCGTGCATTTCGGCGCAGCCGAAACCGTCGAGCGACTGCACGCGGAAATGTTCGCGCAGCGCGTAATACGCCTGTTCGGAGAGGAACGTGTAGCCCTCGCGGGGCTGGATGCGTCCGGCATCGCGGTAAAGTGCGACGTTCTCCTCGGCCACGAGCACCTCGGAGGGCTGCACGCGCGCGAGCTCGTCGGCGAGTTCCTTTTCATCCGCCAGCTCGGTGAGGCGGAAATCGCCGGTCGTAAGATCGAGGAATGCAAACCCGTGCCCGCCATTTTTCCCGGGATGGATCGCGGCGAGGTAATTGTTCCGCTTCGCATCGAGCATCTGCAGATCCGCGATCGTGCCCGGCGAGACGATGTGCGTGACTTCACGCTGCACGATCTGCCCCGGCTTCGGCTCGCTCACCTGATCGCAGATGGCCACGCGCTTGCCGGCCTTGATGAGCCGGCGCACGTAATTCTCCTGCGCATGGTGCGGGATGCCGCACATCGGCGTGCCGTTGCGCTGCGTGAGCGCGACATTGAGTATGCTCGCGGCGGTCTTCGCGTCATCGAAGAACATCTCGTAAAAATCGCCGAGCCGGAACAGCAGCAGCGTGTCCGGCGGCAAGGTGCGCCGGATGCCGTGGTATTGCTGCATCATCGGTGTGAGTGTCTCGGCCATTGCAAACAAGCGTAACGGCGCGGTGCGCGTCGGCAAGCCGTGCGGTTGGCGGGGGATGATGTTTTTTGAAAAATGCCGGTTAAGAGTCTGTTGAGATACCGGGAATGCATCACGCAAAGGCCGCAACGGGCGCGAAGGCTCCTCGGGGGAAAGCCTCCTTTGCGTCCTTCGCGGACTTTGCGTGAGAATTTTTCAAAAGGCTCTTAATGATGCCGCCTTGGACAAAACGCTTGCGGCCTGCATTCTCGCGCCATGCCCAGATTTGCCCGCGTCCTCCTCGATGATTCCGCCGGGCGGGTCTTTGACTACGCGATCCCGGAGGCCGTCGGCGGTGCGTGCGCCGTCGGCAGCCGCGTGCGCGTGCCGGTGCGGATGCGCGCAGTGCTCGGCACGGTCATCGCGATTTCGGAGACGACGGAGGCCGAGGGCATCCGCGACATCTCGGAGGTAATCAGCGACGAGCCGGCGATGAGCGCGCAGCTCATCCGCCTCGCGGAATGGGTCGCAAACTACTACTGCTGCCCGCTCGAAGCTGCGCTGCGGAGCGTGTTGCCCGGCGTGATCCGCAAGGCCGAGGTCGGGCACAAAAAGCGGCTCGTCGCGCGGCTCGCGCGGGAAATTTCCGAGGAGGAAACCGAGGCTGTCCGGAGGCGTGCGCCGAACCAGGCGGAGGTGATCGTGATGCTGCGAGCCGCAAAAATCCCGATGCTCGTGAGCGACATCGCGGAGAGATGTTCCGTCGCGCCGCAGACGATCAAGGCGCTCGCAAAGAAGGGAATCCTCGCGATCGAATCCGAGACCGTCGCGCGCGATCCGCACGGCACCGAGACCTTCGTGCCGAATGCGAAGCTGGAGCTGAACACGGAGCAGCAAGCGGTCTTCGCGCGGGTGTGCGAGGCGATTGATGCGTCCGCCGCGTCTGTCTCCTCCGCCGAGTCTCACTCTGAAAACAAGATCGGCGAGGCACAGGAAATCACAAATCCCGCCGGGCAGCCGGGGCTGACTCCGAAACCGATTCTTCTCCACGGCGTGACCGGCAGCGGGAAGACGGAGATCTACCTCCAGGCCATCGAGCGCGTGCTCGAACGCGGGCTCGGCGCGATTTTGCTCGTGCCGGAAATCTCGCTCACGCCGCAGACGGTCGAGCGCTTCAAATCGCGCTTCGCTGCGACGCGGCACGAGGTCGCGGTGCTGCACTCGCACCTCAGCGAAGGCGAGCGGCACGACGAGTGGCATCGCATCCGCAGCGGTGCGGCGCGCGTGGCCATCGGCGCGCGTTCGGCGGTTTTTGCGCCGGTGGAAAGGCTCGGGATCGTGATCGTGGATGAGGAGCACGAGAACACCTACAAACAGGAAGAGACGCCGCGCTACCACGGCCGCGACCTCGCGGTGCTGCGCGGGCACATGGAAAAATGCGCGGTGCTCCTCGGCAGTGCCACGCCCTCGCTCGAGAGCTACCACCATGCGATAAGCGGAAAATACGAACTGCTCCGGCTCACGCAGCGCGTGGACGATCAGAAGATGCCGTTCATCCGCATCGTGGACATGCGCATGGAGGCGAAGAAATCGTCGCCGATCATCAGCGACCCGCTCTCAAAGGCCATCGAGAGCCGACTCGAAAAAAAGGAGCAGGTGATCCTTTTTCTGAACCGCCGCGGCTTCAGCACGACGATGCTTTGCGGAAAATGCGGCTACGTCCACGAGTGTCCGAACTGCTCGATCTCGCTCACCTTTCACCGCGCTGCAAACCGCGTCGTGTGCCACATGTGCGGGCATCTCGCCGTCGCGCCGACCAAATGCCCCGGCTGCAAGGATCCCGGAATCAAATACACCGGCACGGGCACCGAGAAGGTCGAGGACACCGTGTGCCGGTTTTTTCCGAAGGCCGTTGTGAAGCGCATGGACGCCGACGTGATGCAGCGACGCGAGGCGTATCGCGAGACGCTGAACGCATTTCGCACGGGGAAAATTGATATCCTCGTCGGCACGCAGATGATCGCGAAGGGGCTGCATTTTCCAAACGTCACGCTCGTCGGAATCGTGAACGCCGACATGGGGCTGCACCTGCCGGATTTCCGCGCGAGCGAGCGGACGTTCCAGCTTCTCACACAGGTCGCAGGGCGCGCAGGGCGCGGCGATGTGGAGGGCGAAGTGGTCGTGCAGAGCTACACGCCGTTTCATCCGGCGATCCAGTTTGCGCGGCATCACGACTTCGAGGGTTTCTACGAGCAGGAGATCGAGTGGCGGCAGAAAATGGGGCAGCCGCCGTTCACGCATTTCATCCTGATCACGGTGCGATCACCGCATCAGGAACGCGGGCGATTTTCCACCGAGACGCTGCACCGCAGGTTGAAGGAGACGCTGCCGGCAAATGTGACGCTCGGCGAATTCGCGCCTGCGCCGCTGGAAAAATCGCACGGGAATTTTCGCTTCCACATCGCGATCCGCGCGCAAGGCATTGTGAAGGTGAGCCGCATGATCCGTGACGTGCTGGACCGGCTCACGATGCCGGAGGATGTCTTCGCGGTCGTGGATGTGGACGCGATCCAACTGATGTAATCGCCGCGCGGTGGAAAAAAGAACTTGAGCCGCCGCCGGGTGCGAATAGTGTCCCGGCCCTCGTTCACCATGGATCGTTAGCTCAATCGGTAGAGCAAATGACTCTTAATCATTAGGTTGTCGGTTCGAGTCCGACACGATCCACCACTCCCCGCAAGGGAGTTACGGCGATGGCGCAAGATTTGAGCGGGGCCGCTTGGCCACTTTTCACGTGTCAGGCACTGAGCGGCGATGCCGCTGTTCGGGGGCTCATGATGAGACCGAAGCAGCTCTGGAGGACTCCATCGCCCCTCACGGCACTTTTTGACCGCTAAATTCGCTGGCGTTGAGGTCACGGTTTTAAAAATCTTGGCTCATGGTTGAGCCCCAGACCAGCGGCAGCATGAGATTGGATCGATGTATTGCGTCAGCAATCGAGCCTCATGTCGTCTGAGTATTTCCAGACGCAATTCCAGCCCAAGGCAATATCGTCCGTGTTCGCACGCGTCACTGGCTTGTGCAGGCGGTGAATTCGGGTGCCTACGGCAATGTCGTTTCGCTCGCTTGCGCGGACGATGATGCCCAAGGCGAGGAAGTCGAGGTCGTGTGGGAGGCGGAACTCGACCGGTTCATCCCCAGTGAGGAGGCATGGAAAAGCATCGGGAACAAAGGATTCGACCAGCCGCGGCACTTCACGGCGTTCCTGAATACGATCCGGTGGAACTGCGTGACTGCGACGGACTCCCGACTCTTCCAGTCCCCGTTCCGAGCCGGCATCCGCATCGATCCGTATCAGTTGGAACCGCTCTACAAGGCGCCGCGGCTGCCGCGCGTGAACCTCTTCATCGCGGACGATGTCGGCCTCGGCAAGACCATCGAGGCCGGTCTCATCGCGACCGAACTCCTGCTGCGCCGTCGCGTTCAGGAAATCGTCGCGGCCTGACCGCCCGCGATGCTTCTCCAGTGGCGTGACGAGTTGGAAAATCGCTTCGGCCTCACCTTCGAGATTTTCGACCGCGACTACGTGGAGCGGATCCGCCGCGAGCGCGGGCACAGCGTCAATCCCTGGACGACTTTCCCGCGTTTTCTCATCTCCCACTGGCTGCTCATTGATGAAACCTACGTCGGCCCGATGCACGCGTGGCTCGACAATTTGCGTCCGGGAACGTTGCTCATCCTCGACGGCAGTTTGGAAAATGTGACGGAGCAAAGAAATCGTTCCGTTATGGCGGGTAGCACTAAAAGTTTGCCCATACTGAACCGCCCATGATTTCAGGGCGCTTGGTGTGATTCGACGCAGCTCAGTGCCGCCCAAGCGCAGCCAGCTCTTGAGCAGCGAAGCGAGCACTTCGCGGTAGTATTTGCGGGTGCGGCGCTTGAGGGTCAGCCCGCCGTCAAGCCCTTGCCATTTCGGAACAGACGGGCGTAGTGGCGGCCCGATTTGTGACGGACGAGAAATTGCACCTTCGTCTTCTCCCACGTCTTGGCAGCAGCGAGCGTCTTCTTGGCCTGAGCGTAGAAAATGACCGTGAATTTTGAAGTGAAAATCCCATTCATCCGGCTCCCTCTCTCCGTTTTTGAGAGGGAGTGGGCAGAGATGGATTCGAACCATCGAAGGCGTAAGCCAGCGGATTTACAGTCCGCCCCGTTTGGCCACTTCGGTATCTACCCGTTTCCGGTGAGGGGTGCCGTGCTTAACCGCGCGGCGCGGCCGGCGCAAGGGTTTCGCGGGAAAATGTGAACAAAGAAGAAAAGGAGGGGCCGCAAGAAGGCGCGAGAAGGGCTCGGAGCATTCAGAGCATTGCGTCCCGCAGGCGGCGCTGGCTTCCGGGTGGAGCACGCGACTCGCATGCTGTTTCCGGCGACCCGCCGGAAACACTTCGTGGCGCACGGGCAAACACGCAGGACTTCCAAATCTGTGCGTCTTCAAATCTGCACGCCGCTCGGAAACACGCGCGCATCGGGTGTCTGCGGCGAGTCGCCGCAGACAGCACGCGAGTCGCGTGCTCCACCCGGAAACTTCCGTTCGCCACCGTCGCAGCCGGGACAGGCTGGAAGACTGTCCTACATTGCGCCTGCTCCCGGCTAATCCCCGAGATATTTTTTCAGCTTCTCGCGCAGGTCGGTACGGGCGCGGAAGAGGAGGCTTTTCACCGAGGGCACGGTGAGTTCGAGCACCTCGGCGATTTCCTCGTAGCTCACGTCCTGGTAGCGGCGCATGATCACGGCCATGCGTTGCGCTTCGGGGAGTTCCTGGATGCTGCGTTCGATGGCGTCCTGCATTTCCTCGTCGAGCATCGTGGTGTCGGGCTGCTTCACGGTGCCGTCGGCGAATTGCTGCGGGTGATCCTCGTCGTCCGTCGCGGCGTCGAGCGAGGTGAGTTTGTGCCGGGACCGGCGGCGGCACTCGTTGAAGACGAGGTTGCGGAGGATCGTGTAGAGCCACGTTGTGAATTTTGCCGTGGGCTCCCAGCGCGGCGCGCTCTTCCACACGCGGACGAAAATCTGCTGCGAGAGATCCTCGGCCTCGTTTGCATCGCCGAGCATCCGCGTGACGGTTCCGATGACCCGGTGCTGGTGCGCCTCGACGAGTTCGCGAAATGCCGCCTCGTCGCCCGCGCGCACCTTTTCCATGAGGCGGATGTCGCGCTCCGGGTCATCGCCCGAGGCGTCGGCCTGGAGGCTCGGGTCGTCGTTCATCGTGGCTCGTGCGCGGTTGGGGCGGAGTGCAGAGGCGGGACGATGGACAGGCGTCACGCGGGAGGCAATTTGTTTCCCGAAATGCGTGTGCGTCGTCGTCGTTGAATGTTGGACGTTAAACGTTAAACGTTGAGCCCCGCGCAGCGGCTGTGTGATTTCAGGGCGCGAATCAGAATTCGGACGGCACCTGCGGCGGGCTTAACGTCAAACGCTTAACGTTAAACATCCAATATCAAACGACGGACTTCCTCCGGCGTGCGGCCCTGCGCGCGCAGGGTGCGCAGGCTCAGGGCGTGGTTGCGTTTTGCGAGGCGGGCACCGGTTTCGTCGATCATCAGTTCGCAGTGGAAAAATGCGGGCGGTGTGTGGCCGAGTTCGCGGAGGATGAGGAGCTGGCGGAAGGTGCTTGTGATTAAATCCGCGCCGCGCACGACTTCGGTGATTTGCATCAGGGCATCATCCACGGCGCAGGCTAGCTGGTAGCTGGGGAAGCCGTCCTTCCGCCACACGAGGAAGTCGCCGAAGTCGCGCCCTGCGGTGGCGCACTGTTCCCCGAAGTGGCCGTCGTGAAATGTGACGTCCCCGCCGTCGGGCACACGGAAGCGCCAGTTGATTCCGTCGCGTTTTTCCGCCGGGACGCACGGCGATGCGGGACGGCAGGTGCCGGGGTAGAGCGGTTCTTCTTCGCCTTCATGCGGTGCGGAAAGCGCGCGGAGGACGTCCTGCCGCGAGCATTTGCACGGGTAGATGAGGCCGCTCGCGCGCAGGCGCTCGAAGGCCTCGGCGTAGCGCGGCATCCGCTCACTCTGCGTGTAGGGCGCGTGCGGGCCGCCGAGGTCCGGCCCCTCGTGCCAGCGCAGGCCGAGCCATCGCAGATCCTCGATGGCTGCGGCGGAAAATTCCGGCGTGCAGCGCGGGCCGTCGAGGTCGTCCATGCGGAGGATGAGCGTGCCGCCCACATCGAGCGCGCGCTGCTGTGCGACCAGAAAAGTGCGCGCGTGGCCGAGGTGCAGGTGGCCGGTGGGCGAGGGGGCGATGCGGCCGCGGTAGCCTTGTCGCAAGTCATCCGCCATCGTCCGGAGCTACTTCACGACTTTCAGATCGGTGTCGTAGAGCACGACCTTGCCGATTTTTGCGAGGCTCTCGCGCACCTGCTTCGCGTCGCCGACCACGACGATCGCGGTGTCCTTTGCGCTCAGATATTTTGTGGCGAGTTCCTTCACGGTCGCGGGCGTCACGGCGGCCATGCGCTTCGCGTAGGTCTTGTAGAAATCCGGCGCGAGACCATACAGCTCGATGTCCTGCACGCGCGAGGCGACGCGGCCTGCGTTTTCGAGCGAGAGGAGGTAGTTGCCAATGTTGTATTGCCGCTGGAGTTCCAGCTCCGGCTCGGCGACGGGCTCGGTCATGAGGCGCGTGAGTTCGCCGAGGATTTCGTTGATGGCGGGCGCGGTCACGTCGTTGCGTGTTTCGGCGGTGGCCTGGAAATATCCGGCCTCCTTGTTGTAACCGAATGCGCTGCTGCTGCCGTACGTGTAGCCGTGTTTCTCGCGGAGGTTTTGGAAAAGGCGGCCGCTGAATCCGCCGCCGAGGATCGAGTTCATCACATTCACTTCAGGAAGGTCGGTGGCCTGCGCGCGCGATGGCGCATTGCGGCACACGATCACATTGCTCTGCACGCTGCCGGGCAGATCGAGCAGGTGGATCGTGAGGCCGGTGATCGGCTTCACGGCGGCCTTCTTTACCATCGGCACATCCTTCTTTTCCCAGCCGCCGAGTGCCTTCTCAATTTTCGGCAGGATGTCTGCGGCTTTCACGTCGCCGACGATGGCGAGCGAAGCGTTGTTCGGAGCGAACCACGTCGCGTGAAACTTCACGAGGTCATCGCGCGTGATCGCCTTCACGCTCTCAGGCGTCGTGAATTTCCCGTACGGATGCTCGCCGAAGAGCGTCGCATTCATCAGCTTCCCGACGAGCGAATGCGGCTCCTTCTTCTGCGCGGTGAGCGCGGAAAAAGTGCGCTTCTGCGCTTTCGCGAATTCCTCCTGCGCGAAGACGGGATGCATCACCGCGTCGGCAAAAAGATCCAGCAGCGGGCCGGTGATTTTCGTCAGCCCGCTTGTGCTCACGCTGATGGCATCTGCGCCCGAGCCGGCTTCGAGCGTCGCGCCGAGCGAGTCCACGGCCTTCGCAAATGTGAGCGCGTCGCGCGTGGTCGTGCCGCGGTTTAGCAGGCTTGCGACGAAGCCCGCGGTGCCGTGCTTGTCAGCGTCGTTCACGTCGCCACCCTTGATCACAAGTCGCATCGTGATCGTCGGCTTGCGGTCATCTTCGATGACGAAAACCTTGAGACCGTTCGGCAGGACTTTCGTCACGTAGTCCGGAAACGCTGCCTCGGGCGCGGGCCCGGGTTCGGGTTTTTTTGTGCGGTCAATGTCGGCGTTTGCCGAGAGGACGAGTGTGCTGAGGATGAGAGGAAGAAGGCGGCGCATGATGGTGAAATTGATTGGAGGTTACTTTGACTCGGTGCCCTTCGGTTCCGCGGCGGGGTAGTGGAGGATGTGGACCTTGTCGGTGATGAAATATTTCTTCGCCACGCGCTGCAGATCCTCGCGCTTCACGGCGAGGTAATGATCGAGCTGTTTATTCACCTCGTCCGTACCGCCCTCGAAGACGTGCGCGTTTGCGAGGTTCTTCGCGCGGGCGAGCATCGCACCGTTGCCGTTCGCGATCTCGGCCTCCTTCCCATTCATCGCCTTTGCGAATTCCTCCTCGGTCACGCCTTCGGCTTTCACTTTCTCGACTTCCTCGGTCATGAGCGCGTCGAGCTTTTCCAGCGGCACGCCTTGGATTCCTGTGGCGAAGACGCCGATGACACCCGTGAGCTCGAACAGCTCCGGGAACGCTTCCGCATTCATCGCGACCTGCTCCTTGTCCACGAGGCGGCGGTAGAGGCGCGAGCTGCGTCCGCGTGCGAGGATGTTCGCGAGGAGGTCGAGTGCATACGCATCCGGGTCGCGTTCATTGCATGCATGCCAGACGTGCAGCGAGGCGTTCAGCGGAGTTTTTTCCTCCTTCACCACGAGCTTC
>Ga0208719_1000032_pt1 | contig 40203 bp, 29 predicted proteins | sample LakMenEpi30Jul09_FD_150747 | JGI IMG/M metagenome (GOLD analysis project Ga0208719, IMG submission 150747) | Freshwater microbial communities from Lake Mendota, WI - 30JUL2009 deep hole epilimnion (SPAdes) | ecosystem: Environmental > Aquatic > Freshwater > Lake > Epilimnion/Euphotic zone ... | reverse complement strand
CGGCCGCGTGTTTTCCCCCGCCGAAGAAGGGGTCGCTCCGCAACCGGCTTTCCGGCGACCGGTCTCCGAGCGGGGTCAAGCCCGTGCCTCAACCACCACGCCGGGCCTTGAGCCCTTGTTCGATGTCGCGGCGGGCCGAGTCGGCCTTGAGTTTCTGGCGTTTGTCGTGGAGCTTGCGCCCCCGGCCGATCCCCATCAGCACCTTCACGCGGCCGTTCTTGAAGTACATCTTCAACGGCACGAGCGTCAGCCCCTTCTCGAAGGCCTGTCCGGCGAATTTCCTGATCTCACGGCGATGGAGGAGGAGTTTCCGCTGGCGTTTCGGCTTGTGGTTGAGTTGATTGGCCTTCTCGTACTCGGGGATATCGCAGCCATACAGCCAGGCCTCATCCCCTTCGATCCGCCCGTAGGCCTCGTCGAGCGACATCCTTCCGACACGGAGGCTCTTCACTTCGCTCCCCACAAGCGCGATCCCGCACTCGAGGGTGTCGATGATCTCGTATTCGTGCCTTGCCTTGCGGTTCTCCGCCACGACCCGCTCGAGGGGCTTCTCGTCCTTGCCTCCCCCTTTGCCGGTCCCTTTCGCCACGCCCTTTCCGGAACCGGTCTTCGCGGCGGACTTCGATTTTCCGGCACCAGGTTGCGTCGGTTTGGGAGCGGCCACGGCGAAACGAACTCCGAAGCAAAACAAGACCGGGAGCCCCTCGGGAAGTTTCCCGGACGGGGTCTCCCCAGGCTACACTGAACGACTCCATCCCGAACCCCTGGATTCTATCCTTTCACCATGTCTGAAGGCCGCACACCCCCCGCGCCGGCTCCGCACGGCCTGCTTCTCGCCATCGTCTTTCTCCTGTTGACGGGCCTGATCCCGGTGGTGGCCGGCAGTGCCGTGACGGCTGTGGCCGACGACATGCCGGGATTCGTCCCGGGAGACGAGAAGCCGAACGTCGAAGGCCCGGTCGTGCAGGTCAGTGGCGGATGGATGGTGCCCTACGCCGAGACGCTCCCCGGCGGCGATGTCACGTTCCGGATGGTCCCGGTGCCGGGTGCCACCTACCGGATGGGGAGCCCCGATTCGGAGTCTGGGCGGAGCGACGACGAAGGGCCGCAGTTCGAGGTGGCCATCGAGCCGTTCTGGATCGGCGTCCACGAGGTGTCGTGGGGGGAATACAAGGGCTTCATGGCGGCCTGCGACCTGTTCAAGGCCGTCGAGTCGGCCCGGATCCGCCCGGGCGTCACCGCCGACAACCTCGCCGACGCCGTCACGGCCCCCTCGAACCTCTACGACCCGACGACGACGTTCACCCACGGCGAAGAGCCCGAACTCCCCGCCTCGACGATGACCCAGTACGCCGCCCGGCAATATACGAAATGGATCAGCCTGCTCACCACCCGCTTCTACAGGCTCCCGAGCGAATCGGAGTGGGAATACGCCTGCCGCGCCGGCAGCGAGACCCCGTGGTCATGCGGGAGTGATCCTTCGGCGCTCGCCGACCACGCCTGGATCGCCGATAATTCCGACGAGACCACCCACGCCGTCGGCACGAAGGCGCCGAACGCCTGGGGAATCCACGACATGCACGGCAACGTCGGCGAGTGGGTCGTCGACCAACTCGTCGCCGGCGGCTATGCACGCCAAGCCGGTCTCCCCCAGCCGGTGCCTGAGGCGACCGCCATCCAGTGGCCGACGAAGCTCCAGCAACGGGTCGTCCGCGGCGGCTCCTATTACGACGAGCCCGATCGCTGCCGCAGCGCCGCCCGTCGGGGATCGGAAGACGTGGCGTGGAAGGATGTCGATCCGAACCTGCCGAAGAGCCCGTGGTGGTACACCGAAGATCCCGCCCTCGGTGTCGGGATGCGGGTCGTGCGCCCGTTCACCACGCCCGACAAGCCGACGCAATTGAAGTGGTGGGAGCCCGACATCGAGAGCATCCGCCTCGACGCCCAGGATCGCCTCCTCCAGGGCCGCGGCGCCCGCGCGATCGTCGACCCGCAACTCCCCGCCGACGCCAAGGCGAAGGGGATCGGCAACTGAGCGATTCCGTGGGGCCTTGCCATCCCCGTCCGGTTCCTGTTTCCGGCATCACCATGTCGCATGTCCCGTCCCTTTCCTGACGGAATCCCCATGACACTCTCTTTCTGCCGTCTCTCGCGCCAGCCGATCGCCCGGGCCGTCCTGCCGCTCCTCGGCCTGCTCCTTGCTGCTGCCGGGGGCGCACCGACGGCGTTTGCCGATCAGTGGCCCGATTGGCGCGGTCCCAACAGCGACCGCCATGCCGCCGGCAGCGGCTACGTCGACTCCTTCGACCCCGAGAAGGGGACGAACGTGTTGTGGACGAGCGAAGAGGCGGGGGGCATCTCGACGCCGGTGATCCTCGACGGCCGGCTCTACACGCTTGTGCGCCACAAACCCGGGACAGCCGAGGAGGCGGAGAAGGTTCTCTGCCTCGACGCGAAGACGGGGGAGAAGATCTGGGAGAACGTGTTCAACGTCTACCTCTCCGACGTCCCCAGCGAGCGTGTCGGCTGGTCGGCCGTGGTGGCCGATCCGGCGACGAAGACGATCTTCGCCCATGGTGTCTGCGGCGCGTTCTCCGCGATCGATGCGGCCACCGGCAAGACCAAGTGGAACCGCTCCCTGCACGAGGAGTTCGGCTTTCTCTCCACCTACGGAGGGCGGACGAACATCCCGGTGGTGTTCGAGGATCTGGTGATCGCCAGCGCCGTCGTCACCGGCTGGGGGGACACCGCCCGCCCGGCCCACCGCTTCCTGGGGATGGACGCGAAGACCGGCGAGGTGCGGTGGATGAACGGCACCAAGGAACTCCCCGAGGATACGACCTATTCCACGCCGTCGATCGCCGACTTCGGCGGCCAGGCGGCACTCGTCTTCGGGTCGAGCGACGGCAGTGTGTGGGCTTTCCAGCCACGCACCGGCAAGGCTCTGTGGAACTTCAAACTCTCGCGCCGCGGCCTCAACGTGCCGCCGCTCGTCGAAGGCACCACGATCTACATGTCGCAGGCCGAGGAGAATCTCGACAACACGACGATGGGATCGGTGACGGCCTTCGACGGCACCGCCGTGCCGCCGCCGCCCGCACAGGCCGCCGCCGCCCCGCCGGCTGCCGGTCCCCCCGCCCCCAACACCGACATCACGACGGTGGCGGTGAAATGGCAGAAGAAGGGGGTGATGGATGGCCGTGCCATGCCGGTGATCCTCGACGGCCGGATCTATTTCATCGACGACGGTGCGAAGGTCTATGCCTTCGACAAGGAGAGCGGAGACCCGATCGGCAAGCCGCAGAAACTCCTCGGCACGATCGTCCGCGGCAGCCCGCTGGTGGCCGACGGCAAACTCTACGTCTGCTCCACCGGGGGCTGGCATGTCCTCGCGCCGACGGCCGACGGCATGAAGTTCGTCAACCGGATGCGTCTCCCGGAGGCTGACGAGGTGACGGCCTCTCCGATCGCCTGGAACGGTCGGATCTATCTCACGACCGGCGAGCGGCTGATCTGTATCGGCAAGGCCGATGCCACGGCTGATGAAGCAGCGGTGGAGACGGTCGCCGCGAGGGTGGCCGCCGCCACGTCGGGGAAGCCGGGAGAGCCGGCGACGGTTCAGATCGTTCCGGCCGAGGCCCAGATCGCTGCCGGTGGCAGCGTCAAACTCAGGGCCCGCCTGTTCGATGCGGCGGGCCGGTTCGTCAAGGAATCGCCCGCCGAGTTCACCGCGACCGTGGGCACGGTCGCCGCCGATGGCACCTTCGCCGCACCGGCAGGCAAGCACGCCGCCGCGATCGTGACGGCGAAGGTCGGGAAACTCGCCGGGAGAGCACGGATCCGCTCGATGCCGCCACTCCCGTGGACGTTCGACTTCGAGGAGATCGCACTGGAGAAGGACGCGAAGACCGGGGTCGTCAAGGGAGAGCCCCCCCTTCCCTGGATCGGAATGCGCTACCGCTACGTCGTTCGCGAAGTCGACGGCAGCAAGGTGCTCGTGAAGATCACCACCATTCCCAAGGGGACCCGATCCCAGGGATGGATGGGGCCGATCGAACTCCACGACTATTCGATCCGGGCCGATTTCCGCGCCGCGGAGTCGGGGGTGGGAAAGCCGGCTGATCCGGCCACAGCGACCGGTGCCGATGCCGCCAAGACCGCCGGCAGCGATGCCGACGCGTTCGCCAAGGCGTTCGGCAATCCGGCGGCGCTCGAGAAGGCGCGGATGCCCGACATGGGCCTCATCGCGCAGCGCTACACCCTCGATCTCATGGGAGCCAGCCAGCAACTCCAACTCCGCACCTGGCCGCCCCAGGTCGCCACGCACTTCTCCAAGACCGTGCCCTTCGCCTGGGAGGCGGGGAAATGGTACACGCTCGTCCTCGAGGCCCGCACGTCCCCCGAGGGGGCCGTCCTCCGTGGGAAGGTCTGGCCGCGCGGCGAGCGCGAGCCTGACGAATGGACGATCGAGGGAGTACACGCCGACGGCAACCTCCAGGGAAGCCCCGGTTTCTTCGGTCAATCAAAGGACTCCGAGATCTTCATCGACAACGTGTCGGTCTCCCCCGTCACCCCAGGGAACAAGCAGCCATGAGGTCGCGCCGTCGCCAATTTCACCGTTCCACCCTCCGCTCCCTCGGCGCGATCGCCGTGACGGGCATCCTCTCCTTCGCCCCGGCCATGGCCGAGGACGGGGATTGGAATCAATGGGGCGGATCCCCCGCGCGGAACAACACCCCGGAATCGGGCCCCCTGCCGATCGACTGGGATCCGGGGCAGTTCGACGCCGAGACAGGCGCGTGGAAGCCGGAGACGAGCCGGAACGTGGCCTGGGTGGCCCAACTCGGGAGCCAGAGTTACGGCAACCCGGTCGTCGCCGGCGGCAAGGCCTATGTCGGCACCAACAACGGCAAGGGCTGGATCGGCCGGTACCCGGCGAGCGTCGACCTCGGCTGTCTGCTCGCTTTCAACACCAACGACGGCAGCTTTCTCTGGCAGGATTCCAGCGAGAAACTCCCCACCGGCCGCGTGCACGACTGGCCTCTCCAGGGAATCTGCTGCTCGCCCTACGTCGAAGGGGATCGGCTGTGGTACGTCACGAGCCGCGGAGAGGTGAAGTGCCTCGATACGGAAGGCTTCCGCGACGGCGAGAACGACGGCCCGTTCACCGGCGAGAAGGTCCAGGGCTCCGACGAGTCGGACACGATCTGGGTGCTCGACATGATGAAGGACCTCGGCGTCTCGCAGCACAACATGTGCTCCTGCAGCGTCACTGCCGTCGGCGACTTGCTGTTCGTCAACACGTCCAACGGTGTCGACGAGGGGCATATCAATCTCCCCAATGCCGCGGCACCGAGCTTCCTGTGCATCGACAAGCGTGACGGCACGGTGCTGTGGGCCGATGGCTCGCCCGGGGCGAATGTTCTCCACGGCCAGTGGTCGAGCCCTTCCTACGGGGTCATCGACGACGTCCCGCAGGTGATCTTCGGCGGTGGTGACGGCTGGGTGTACGGTTTCGACGCCCGCGGCGACAACGGCAAGGCGAAGCTGCTCTGGCAGTTCGACGCCAATCCGAAGGAGTCGAAGTACGTCCTCGGCGGTCGCGCCGACAGGAACCACATCATCGGCACGCCGGTGATCCATGACGGACTGGTCTACGTCGCCGTCGGCGAGGATCCGGAGCACGGCGAGGGGGTCGGACACCTGTGGTGCATCGATCCGACGAAGCGTGGCGACACGAGCCCCGAAGTCGCTGTCAACGTCGCCGATCCCACCAAGCCCCTCCCCCACCGCCGCAACCAGGCGATCATCAAGGAGCAGGGGGAGGTGGCCCGCCCGAACCCGAACTCGGCTGCCGTCTGGCACTATCCCGGCTTCGATGCCAACGCCAACGGCAAGCTCGACTTCGATGAAACGATGCACCGCACCTGCGGCACCGTGGCCATCAAGGATGGCCTGCTCGTGATCCCCGACTTCAGCGGCTTGGTCCACTGCGTCGACGTCAAGACCGGCAAGCCGCTCTGGACGCACGACATGCTGGCCGCGAGTTGGGGCTCGCCTTTGATCGCCGACGGCAAGATCTACGTCGGTGACGAGGACGGCGACATCTCCATCTTCGAACTCGCCCCCGAGAAGAATCTCGTGGCCGAGGTCAACATGGGCAACAGCGTCTATTCGACGCCGATCGTCGCCGGCGGCACGCTTTACATCGCCAACAAGAGCCATCTGTTCGCCATCCGCGAAGGCGCGACGCCGGAAGCGAAGTGATTTTTTCGTCCGTCGCCCCCCGTCCCGCGCTGCGCGGGGCGGGGGACATTGCTCGCCCTGCCGCCGCTGGCGTCGGGGCATTCATGGGGGGAGATTCCGATGTTCGCCTGCTTCCTGGGATCGCGGTACGCCCGTGGCTCGTTTGCCTCCTCGACGCTCACGGCACTCGCGCTCGGCCTGCTCACCGCCGGCACGTGTCCGCTGCCGATCGTCGACGTCGCGGTTGCCGACGAGGCGGTCACCCCCTCGCCACTCGGGATGCTCACCGCGGCGAAGCGGATCTGCGTCCTCGGCGACAGCATCACGTATGACGGTCGCTGGGTATCGGCGCTGTCGGCCTGGATGGAGGCCAAGGGGCTCACCGGCGAACTGATCGCGGTCGGGCTGCCGAGCGAGACCTGCTCGGGGCTCTCCGAGGAGGGGCATGCCGGCGGGCAATTCCCCCGTCCCGATGTCCATGAGCGGCTCTCCCGCGTGCTCTCGGTGGTGAAGCCCGATCTCGTCATCGCCTGCTACGGAATGAACTGCGGCATCTATCTCCCGCTCGACGACACGCGATTCACCGCCTACAAGGCCGGGATGCAACGGCTCCACGACGAGGTGGAGAAGACCGGCGCGAAGATCATCCACCTCACGCCGCCGGTCTACGACGGCCGCCCCGGCACGAGCCATCCCGCGGGCGAGACGGACTACGAAGGGGTACTCCAGGAATACTCGACGTGGCTCCTCTCGAAGTGCGCCGATGGCTGGACGGTGATCGACACCCACACGCCGATGAAGGCCCTCCTCGACGCCAGACGCAAAGACGACCCGAACTACACCTTCATTCCCGACGCCGTCCACCCCGACGAGGCCGGGCAATGGGCGATCTGCCGCGGCGTACTCGCCGCGCTCGGCGACGAGAAGACCGCCGCAGAGGAGCAGCCGGAGTGGTTTGCGAACTTCCTTCCGGAGTGCCATGAGCGGATGACGATTCTCCGCGATGCTTACCTCTCCGCGGCGGGCCATCTCCGGCCGGGGATCACCTCCGGGCTCCCCATCGGTGAAGCCGAGGCGAAGGCCAGGCGGATCACCGATTCGCTCCGCTCGCGACACGACTATCTCCTCGGCAGGAAGTTCCCGAGCAGCGAGTGGAAGTCGGCCATTCAATGGCCGCGGCCGCGGGTGGTCGATCCGGGGCCGGCCCCCGAGAGTCCGGCGCCGATCCCCGCAGACGCCGTCGTCCTCTTCGACGGGAAGAGCCTCGATGCCTGGCATGGCGGCGAGAAGTGGGCCATCGAGAACGGGATCGCCACGGTGCGGGGCGCGACGATCACCACGAAGGAGAACTTCGGCGACTGTCAGCTGCACGTCGAGTTCCGCACGCCGAAGCCGGCGTCCGGCGCCGGTCAGGGGCGGGGCAACTCCGGGGTCTATCTCATGGGGAAGTACGAGATCCAGATCCTCGATTCCTTCGAGGACGGCACCGACGGCCCGCTCACCTATCCCGATGGCCAGTGCGGCTCGCTCTACAAGCAGCAACCGCCGGCGGTGAACGCCTGCCGGGCGCCTGGCGAATGGCAGACCTACGACATCTTCTTCACCCGCCCCCGATTCGCCGCCGACGGGTCGCTCGAGAAACCGGGTCGCGTGAGCGTGCTCCACAACGGCGTGGCGATCCACGCCGACACGGTGATCCTCGGCACGACGAGCTGGGCCGATCCGCCGCGCTACGAACAGCACGCCGAAGCCCTGCCGTTATCGCTTCAGGACCACGGCAATCCGCTCCAGTTCCGCTCGGTCTGGGTGCGGCCTTTCGAGAAGGTGAGCCCGACGCCCAACGACGACCCCAAGCCGGTGCAGTGACCGACGTCGAGGCAAGGCGGCGCGGCTCGCGCGTCAGGCCCCAGTGAACGTCGCAACCATCGGCCCTCTCCCAATGCGAATCTGCAGCGTGCAGGAGTTCGTTCACCTCCACCCATCGCAACAGTCTGTGCGGTGATCCTGGCACCAGGAAGTCACACCATTCGTGGACTGGATCATGCGGATCCAGCAACGCCTGACGATGCCGCTCCGGGAGCGTGCTCCCCAGCCGGGCTTCCGCTTCAGCGAGGTCCATGACTCACCTCGATCCGATGACAGTTTGCCGGAGCGATCGTCGGGGCGAAGAACGCCGCCTCGACAGGCTTCAGGGCGTGTCAGTCACGTCGTCCGATTCTCCCGGCCCCGGTTTCTGCGGATCACCCGGCCAGGCGATTTCCAGTTCACGGCAGATCTTCTTCGCCATGAAGTCGTTGATCTCGCGATGTCGCGGAATCGTGGATACTTTCCGGGCGGTTCGATTCACATAGACGGTGTGCCGCCCACCTTCGCGAAGAAAGGCACAGCCGCAGGCTTCAAGATGACGAATCAAATCGACTCGCTTCATCAGGAAGCCATTTCGAAGGGCTCTCGTTCCACGTCCCTGCCCTCCAAGGCCTGCTCCGTCAACTCGCGATTCGCATCCAAAACGAGTTGAACGGCTTCGCGGAGATTCTCGCGAACCTCGTCGAGCGTCTCGCCCTGACTGTTCGCGCCGGGAATCTCTTCGACGAATCCGATGTAGCCCTCGGGCACGGCCATGTAGACGGCGGTGAATGTCATCGGTGCACTTGGAGGATGGTGGGCGCCTAAGGACTCGGTTGACATTTTAAGTGTACCAAAGACAGGTACGTCCGTACACTCGGCCGCCTCCCGCCGACGTCGCTGCGCCGATTCTTTCCCGCTCACGGCGTCTGCTTCGCGGCGATCTTGACCCGCAGTCTGTCGATGTCGTTCTCGCGTGGATCCACTCTTCCGTGAATCCACACGCTCCGCACACGTGTCGGGCCAGATTCACACAGCTTGCCATCGTGAAGGCGATGGGGATGACCGTGCTCACCGGTTTTTGCATCGAGACGACGAAGATGTCACGTGATCGACACTTGGGGCAGGTGTTCGAGTTTTTCACCGAACACGCTCACTCCGCCGCGGTGTCGATCCGCTCGGCGACCCTGGCCGCGACGCGGCGGAACATCGCCTTGCCGGTGTCGGCGGCGCTGTCGACAAACCGCTCGCTCAAGACCACCTCCGTCGGGACGCCGCCGCCGGCCGGCCCCTTCCGCCATCCCGCCACGAGCCAGCCGTCCTTACGCGATTCGAGTTGGTTCATCGGCAGCGGGCCGACGCTTGCAAGCTCCCCCTGGAGCGGCAGCGGTTCGATTTCGATCGCGTCCTTGAACACCTTGTCGAACCGCTTCTGGAGGATCCGGCGGAGGGAGGTCTCGGCCATGGTCAGCTTGCGATCGCCCGACTTGAAGCCGGGCGGGTTGATCTGCACGTTGCCCTCACGGACGAGCACGGGCCCCTTCGGCCCCTGTCCCACCGCGTAGACCGCGGCGATGTCCATGCCGGGGAAGCTCCGCTCGCCGGAGACGAACTTGTCTCCACGGACGGTCACCTTCACACGGCTGTCGTCGGCCGCCACCGTCACGGGGCGGTACTTGGCAAACGTGATCGCCCATGTCTTCTGCTCGGCGTCCGGATCGTTACCGAGCGAATCGGGCATCTTCAGGTTCTGCTCCTTGGCGATCCGGGCGACGTCGTCCTGGGTGACGATCCTGCCGCCGAGTTTCTCTTCGAGGATGTTGTTGACCGCCGACTCGTGGACCTGAGCGGTGATGAGATTCCCGGCGTTCGCGGCCGGCGGACCCGAGAACGCGGCCAGCTGCCCGGCGAGCGACTTCCGAGCCACGACCCGCAGGTGGCGGTCGGTCGTGTGCATGTGGAACGACTCCGGGTAGAGCCCACGCGCCTGGAGCGGCCCACGAACCTTCTGCTGGAATTGGTCGCGCATCTGCCCGATGGCGGGCTCCGTCTGCTCGCCGAATTGCGCGCGGATCCGATCCCGGGCCTTCCCCTCGGCCACCGCCTCGGCCTGTGCCTTGCTTTCGGCGATCTTTCTGGAGGCGATCCGGCGGATGAGCCGCTTGCCGAAACGGGCGTTGATCCCCATGCCGGTGACGGTGGAATCGGTGTCGGCCGACGCCTCGACCGGTGACGACGAGACGGTGAACTCGTCGAGGAAGATTCTCCGCCGTGCATCGATGGAGGTGACGCCGCGACTGTTGACCGTGACCGGGCCCTGCGTGCCGCGCGTATGCGAGATGTTGGTGGCCCCGAGGACGATGTCGAACACGGCCTTTTCCCCCGACGGCACGAAGTCGAGGCGGACGTTGCCTGTGGTGTGCCCGGTGCCGCGGATCCGCGTTCCGAGGACGACGTCATCGACCGGTTGCACCTGGTCGATGGGGCGGTTGACGGCCGGGGCCAAGAGATCCTCGGCGACTTCGAGGTGGATGTTGGGGCGGGAGTTGGCCCCGCGGACAGCGGCCACGACGCCCGGCGCCTGCCCCGACTCGACGAGCCGATCGAGGATCGGCGCCACCGGCGCCAGTGCTTCGGCCTGGCCAGAGGCGCTGGCCGTGAGGAGAGCCGAGGAGAGCTTGTCGAGCCGGTCGCTGAATTGCTGGACACCGTTGCCGCGGGCGACATCGGCGACCTCGGCATACCTCGTCACCGCCTTGCGGACCCGGACGAATTGCGGCATGTCGAGCCCCATCTCAGGGCTCCCGAGTTTCTTCTCGAGATCGCGGAGGACCTTCGGATCGGCCGCTTGCCCCGACGACGCCTGGGCCTCGAGCGCCGGCCAATCGAGATACTTCCGCCAGTCGGCTCCGCTCTTGCTCCTCCCCAACAGGGCGTCGAGCGGCAAAAGCGCCGAGCGGAGGTTGCTCGCCGCGGCATCGAGCGAGGCCTCACCGACGGGCCGGAAGCTCCCCACGGCCCGGGCGGCATCCCCGGCAAGCTCCTCGAAACGGCGGCTGGCGGCATCCTGCGCCACGGCGGTCACGGCCGCGCCGGCCACGAGCCATCCCCCCGCCCATCCAGCAAACCGGCGGCCACGACGGGAGGAGGGCATGGAAATGCACTGCATGGGATTTGACGCCTGGGAAAGATGGGGGAGGTCCGACCGGAGTGTAGTCGGTCGCCCGATCGGCCTCTACACCAGCTTCGGGAGGCGGAAACGAGGGCGAAATCGGCCGTCAGCCCTGGAGGCAATCCATGACGGGCATGACGAACACTTTGCCGTCCCCCATCCGTCCGGTGCGGGCAACCTCGAGGACCCGGTCGATCACCTCGTCGACCCGGTCGTCCTCGACCCACATCTGGATCTCGACCTTGGGAAGAAACGCCAGGGAATACTCGCTGTCGCCGTAGCGATCGAGGTAGTTCTTCTGACGTCCATAGCCCTTCACCTCGCGGACGGTGCATGCCTCGAGGGGGGCGAGTTTCAGGGCGTCGAGAACCCGTTCGGCGAGGAACGGCTTGACGACGGCGATCACTTCCTTCACCGCGCCCCCTTCCGGCCACCTTTCGGCGGCGAGGATCCCGTCAACTGAAGAAGTTTTCGCCGAAGAGATTGATCGGCGGACAGGTGGTGACGGTGATGTCGCCGTTGACCCGCGTCTGGCAGGCCAGACGCATCGTCTCCTCGTTGCCGATGTAGGCCAATGACACCCCGAGGCGGGCCCCCTCGAGCATCCCCTTGGGCGAGCAGTTCTCCATCCCCTTGGTGATCAACACACGGCAGGAGCCGCAGCTCCCGAAGCCGTGGCAGTTGAGCACTTTGTGGACCCCCGGATAGAGGGCGACACCGGCCTGGAGGGCCTCCTGGCGGAGGTTTGCCCCTTCAGGAACCTGAATTTCCTTTTTCTCGTTGGCAAAAGTGATCTTCGGCATGGAGAATTCCCGGTCGAGGCAGATCGCTGCCGATAGTTCCGGCGTGATCCGATGCGGATACTGTAGCCCCTGCCTAGCAGTCCTTCCACCCGTTTCCGATTCGCCGCCTCCCGGGGGTCCACCACCAATGGCCGACCTGACGAAATACCAGCAGAAGATCGTCAAGAACTACTACGACAACCTCGACACCGCCCTCCTCCAGCGGCTCGGTGAACAGGTCACCGACCTCTATCTCGCCGAGGGGAAGAAGCGGGAAAAGCTCTGGACGAGCATCACAGGCTCGCTTACGAAACTCGGCGTCAAGGCCCCGCGGATCGAGACCCTCCGCAAGTCGGACGACGCCCGGCAACTCGCCAAGCTGGTCCAGGAACTCCTCGCCAAAGACTGAGGCTGGCGGCGGATGCGCGATCCCGGCCGAGCAGCGGCCGCGGAGCGCTCGGGGCCCCGCCGCGGGAAGCCTCCTGCGGGGCCCCTGCCGCGGAGACGGTGGCCAACCCTTGCCAGCCGGTCGGCGGCGGTCCATTCTGAGGGTTCACCCCTCAGGCCCCGCCATGCAATCCTCGAGCCCCGATCGCCACACTCTCGTCGACGCCCTCCGCTGGCAGAAGTTCCAGGTTCTCGACGACGGTCACGTCGCCCTGGTCGACGTCATGGGGGACGATGCTGCCGTCGTTCAGGCAGCCCGCGTCAGCTACGGCGACGGCACGCGCAAGGTGAGCGATGACCGACAACTGATCCGCTATCTCCTCCGCCACGCGCACACCACCCCCTTCGAGATGGCGGAGCTGAAGTTCGTCGTCCGCGTTCCGATGGATTGCTGGCGACAGTGGGTGCGGCACCGCACCGCGAACATCAACGAGTATTCCACCCGCTACTCCCTCGCCATCGACTCGATGCAGGCCACCCACGACGGTGAGTGGCGTTCCCAGGCCACCGGCAACCGGCAGGGATCGGATGGCTGCCTCACCCCAACTGCCGGCCACCGCTTCACGCAATCGGAGACGGAACTCCAGAGCCTGTCGCGGCGCGTCTACGAGGAGCGGCTCGCCGCCGGCATCGCCCGTGAACAGGCCCGCAAGGACCTGCCGCTGTCGACCTATACCGAGGCCTACTGGAAGGTCGACCTCCACAACCTGCTCCATTTTCTCGCCCTGCGGATGGATGCCCACGCCCAACTCGAGATTCGTCAGTACGCCACGACGATCGGCGAGAAGATCGTCCGGCCGCTCTTCCCGCTCGTCTGGGAGGCGTTCGTCGACTACCGTCTCGAGGCGATGCGACTGACCCGTCTGGATCGCGAAGTGATCCGCAGGCTCGCCGCCACGGGCAGCGTTCCGGCAGACCGCGACACCTTCCTGGCCGTGCAGGATCCGACCTGGCAGGGTCTCGATCGCTGCCGGGAGCGCGACGAATGCTGGAGCAAACTCGCCGCGCTCGGCCTCGTGGCCGACTAGCCCCCCTCTCCATTCCACTCCCGATTCCCACCCGGAGCCGTGCATGGCCACCGCCACCGCCGATCAGTTCATCGCCCTCACCCGCAAACTCCTCGACAGCATCGCGGCCGGCGACTGGAAGACCTACACGTCACTGGTCGCCCACGACATCACCTGCTTCGAGCCGGAGGCCCGCGGCCATCTTGTCGACGGGCTCCCCTTCCACGAGTTCTATTTCAAGCTCGGCGCGAGTGCCACGAAGCCGGCCTGCGTGCCGATGACGACGCTTGCCTCGCCGCGAGTCCGACTCCTCGGCGATGACGCGGCGGTGGTGGCCTACATGCGGATGGTGCAGAAACTCGACGATGCCGGCCGACCGATCACGACGCTCTGCGAGGAGACGCGGGTCTGGCAGCGGATCGAGGGGGAATGGAAGCATGTGCACTTTCACCGCAGTCTGCCCGGGTGAACCCGGCCAGACGCTCTTCGGCGGATCCACCGCCGATGGGCACCGCAGTCTGCCCGGGTGAACCCGGCCAGACGCTCTTCGGCGGATCCACCGCCGATGGGCCTGAAAGCATCGTTGCTGGATCATGCTTCTCACCGAGGCTGTGATGCGTGAAACGACCAGAGCCGCGGGACTCGTGTTGCTCCTGCTTGCCCTGCTCGCCGCCCGGATACCCGCGGCAGACCCGCCGGCCTCACCCCGCTCCGAAGTCCCTGACGACGCTTCCGCCGGTCATGGCGCCGGCGGTGAGACGGCCGCCTCTCTCGGCCCGTTGAGCAGGCGACCGATCGCGGTGCCCCGGACACAGAATCGATAGCTCGCCAGGAGCAGCGGCGTCACGATGGCGAGAACGACGAGGGCCTTCAGGGGGGCCGGAAGCGGCCACGACCGCACGAGCAGTTGGCCCGAGATCACCAACGGGACATGGACGAGATACATCCAATACGAGGCGTCGGCCAGCCATGTCGCCGCGGGGCCTGGTGTCGAAACGAAACGGTGGAAAAAGCCGATCAGCCCCAGCGACATCGTCCAGGCGTAGCCGGGCTGGAGAAGGGTGGCAAGAAGCCGATCGTTCATCGTCGCGATCCCAGCCACGAAGAACAGCACCGCTGCGGGGAGGAGCACTTTGAAGTGCCGGCCGAGGCGTGTGTCGATCCCCTCCTCTGCGAACGTGGCGACTCCGAAGAAGAAGAAGCAGCCGTAGTACCAGAGCAGGTGCGGTTGCGGCACGATGCCGTACGACGTGTCCGGACCGTAGAAGCCGGCGGTCCCCATCCCCATCACCGCCTGCGGCAGGCACGACGAGGCCACGAGCCAGGGGCGTGCGGCCCCCGACGGCAGGCGTCCAGCCCCGGCGAGCAGGGCAAAGATGGCGACGAGCCAGCAGAGGAACCAGAGGAACCAGAGGAACCAGAGGTGATCGAAGAGATCGGTCTGGGCGAGGTGGATCGACCATGAGCCGCACCGGATCCTCAGGCGTTCGGTCGCCAGGAGCCTCCAGGAGCCGAGCGTCAGCCGGTCGAGTGGGCCACCGTAGGTGCCCTGCGGATTCGGGCCGGTGGGGAGGAGCTCACGGAGCCGTTCGCGACCCCGGAGGATGTCCTCCGCAGTGAGCGCGTCGAGGCCGAGGAAGGGCGCTGCCTCGGCGACGATGTCCGCGGGCATCGCCAAGAGGGCTGCCGGCAGCCGGCCGACGACATTGCGGGCGAGCGGATCGGCGCCGCGTTCGAGGAGCAGTCGGCCTGCTCCATCCCGGCCGAAGAGGGCGACCACGTGGAGGGCGGTGTTGCCGCTGTCGTCCCGTTCGTCGACATCGGCACCGGCATCGAGGACGGCCGCGAGGATCGCCGGATCGCCGTGGATCGTCGCCCAGCCGAGTGGCGTGTGCCGGAAAAAGCCGTCGAGGTTCCCTTGCGCTCCGCGCTCCGCGAGCCTTCGACGCACCGCGGCCTCGTCGCCGGAGAGGATCTCGGCGACGGCGGGCTCAGGGGGGATCGTGCGCCGGGCGTAGGCCTTCAAGGCTGAGTCGAGGGGGATGATCGTCACAAGCGAGATCACCAGAGGCACGAAGATCCGACTCACCCGTTGGCCGAGCAGGCTCCGGAGCCCACGACGGCGGTAGACGAGCATCGTGAAATAGCCGCTGAGGAGCAGAAAAAGCGGCATGCGGAAGCCGTGGATCACCGCGAACCCGAGCGCCAGCAGGTCGCTCCGCTGCGTGTCGTGGACGGCCCAGGGGGCTCCGAAGAAGCTCAACGATACGTGCAGCGCGATCCCCAACAACATGGCGAAGCCGCGAAGGGCATCGAGATCGCTTCGTCGCTGGGGCATGAGGCGAGGGGAACTGGCTCTGGGACCGTCACCGGCCACCATCGTATCCCCCTCCCGCTCCCGCGCCTGCACGGATCGGGAGGGCGAGCGTCGCCGTCCCCACCTACTTCTTCTTTTTCGACTTGGCGGGCTTCCCCGCTTTTTCGTCGTCGGGGGGGGATTCGTCGTCCGCGTCGACCGTGGCGATCTTCCCCCGCCTGCTCTTGGTCGGCGGCTTGCGGCCCGCCGAGATGTCGTCGTCGACCGCGTCGGCGGCGGCCTGCGTGAGGCCGACCTCACCGGGGGCGACGATGATGCAGTTCTTGCCGAGGTCGAGTTCGTCCTCCTCCTCGACGATCGGCCGACCGCGGTCGTCGTAGCGGACGTCGGCCTGCGCGGTCTTCTTCTTGGCAAGCGCGAGGAGGTCTTCGTAGAGCTTCTTGGCGTCGGTGCCGTTGATCGTGGAGACGGCCTGCGCCACCTCGCCGAGGTAGCGGAGGAAGATGCTGCGGCGTTGCCCCTCCTGGGCCACGCGGAGGCGGCGGCGCAGATACATCCCGAGGTTTCGCCCCACGGCCTGGAGCGCGAGGCGGATCTCTTTCTGGATCTCGGGATAGGACGCGATCGCCTCCTTCGATTCACTCGTGAACGGCACCCACACGCTCGCCACGTGCACCATCACCGTCACCGGCCCCGACGGCAAACTGCCACGCGACTGGGAGAGGCCGTACGACCGCCAATTCGTGGCGAGGATCGTCTGGGTGACGGCGCACGCGGAGTGCTGGAATTGGAGCGGAACACGGTTGGCGAACCGCAGCACCGTCATGTTCGACCCCTCGTCCATGTTGACGTGCTGCATCGCCGAGTGGAGCGTCGCCAGGGCGTCCTTCTTGAGCTTCGAAGGCGACTGACGGCTGGCGAGCTTGGCCTCGTCGAGGATCTTGTCGGCCGCCTCGCCGCTCATTCCCGAGAAGGTCGTCGTGAGGAACTGCCGCAGGCTGCGGGCATCACTCTCGCCGGCGATCTCCGTGAGCGCTTCGAGCGACACCTTCTGCGCTCCCGGCCCGCCGCCGTAGGCGAGCGACGCCTCGATCACGAACGGATTGCCACGGTACACCCCGGGTGGCCGGGTGGCGGCGGTGAAGAACTCCCCCGGCACCACCTGCCGGAGGCCCGCAAGCAATCGCTGCTCGCCGATCGGCACGATGCAGTCGGTGGCCGGGGGCGGGATCTTCGTCTCCTGAATCGCCTTGTAGAGGGCATCGGCCTCTCCGCGGCCGAGCTTCGCGCAGGAAGCCCGCGTCGAGAGCTTCGCCGAGTCGCAGATCTTCCGGGCGATCCCGGAGGAGACCCGCGAGAAGGAGCTGGTGAGGAATTGGGCGAGGGTGAGTTTGGCGTGCTCCTGGAGCATCGTCACCAACCGCCCGAGCTCGACGCCGTACGGATGGGGCTTGATCTCCTTCGGCTCCGGCGGGAGATCGTGCGTCGATCGCTCGAGAATCCGCTCCGGTCCGTCGGGCCCCTGGAAGTGGATGCGGCAGTGGGGATTGGCGATCGCGGTCTGCTCGAGGTATTCCTCGACGCTCCCGCGGCCCCGCTGGAACTTCGCCTCCATCTCGATCGTCACGCGCGTGCCATGATCGACGGCCTGGCCGAGGTCGTTGGCGGCCACCCATTCGATCCCGTGTTTGGCCATCAAGTCGGCTGCCGCCTTGCCGGGAGGGAGATCGATTCCCTCCCCCTTGCCGTTGAGGATCTGCGGTTCGTTCGTCTTCGTGTCGATCCGCAATTCGTAGTAGTGGGCCGGTTCCTTGGCGGAGATCTTGGAGATGATCTTCACCGGCTTGCCGGTCGTGAGCACGCCGTACATGCCTGCCGCGGAGATGCCGATTCCCTGCTGGCCGCGGCTCATCCGCAGTCGATGGAACTTCGACCCGTAGAGGAGTTTGCCGAAGATCAACGGGATCTGTTTGCGGACGATACCAGGACCGTTGTCCTGCACCCCCATCCGGAACCGCGACGTCGAATCAGTCACCGCCTCGATGTGAACCCAGATCTCGGGGAGGATCCCCGCCTCTTCACAGGCATCGAGGGAGTTGTCGACCGCCTCCTTGACGCTCGTGAGGAGTGCCTTGCGGGGCGAATCGAACCCGAGCAGGTGGCGGTTCTTGGCGAAGAACTCGCTCACCGAGATGTCGCGCTGGCCGGCGGCGAGCGTTTGGGCGGTGGCCCGTCGCTTCGTAGGCGTGGCCGGCGCGGAAACCGACGCCGAGGAAGGGCTCCCGTCCGATCCGGACGGGGACTTCTCACCGCCGCTGGCAGTGGCTTGAACGGCGGCTTTCTTCACCGCTGCGACGGCGGTGGCTGTGGCGGATCGGGGGGGCGACTGCTTGGCCATGCTGCTTGGAAAAAAGGGGAGAAACGACGGCGAGCCCCCGTTCCGCACCGCGGAAGAGGCGCCACTGCCTGGCAAGTTGGGCAGAGTATAGCGGCTTTGCGGGGGGCAATCCTCCGGCCGCGGTGACCCTCCGGAGACCGGGGACCTTGCCTGCTGGGAAGAGGCGTCACAGGTGTCGCTTCACGACTGATTCGTCGATTCGTCACCGGCCGAAACCCCCTGTGTGCCGGTGGATGCCGGTGCACCAATCGACGTCTCGGAGGTGATGCGATGACTCTCTCTGCTTCTTGGCGGCGCATGCTGCCGGCCCTGCTCGTCGTGACGGCCGCGGCCTGCGGTTCGTCGACCCTCGACGCAGCACCGATCAACCATGGCATCGACGCCCCCACGCCCGACGTCTTCTACAACTACTGGGTTCCGCCGGTGCCGGCCGGCGCCTCGCCCGGGTTCGGTGCCCAACTTTACGTCGCGCCGCGCCCCGTGCCGCCGTACGTGGGCCACACCTGGTACACCTACCCGCCGTTTCTTCCGCACGAGTTTCTCTACAAGCACCATCGCAAGTACGTGCGCCCCGCCGGGGCCACCGGCCTGCGGACCGAAGTCCGCGGCGTCTGGTGGTGAGCCACCGAGGCCCGGCTGTTGATCGCTTCCAAGTCTTCCGTCGACTCCCCACCGCAGGACCCGCTCATGAAATCTTCCCAAGCGCGCCGGCCGGAACGCCTGGCCCGTGCCGCGATCCATCTCGGCCTCGTCGCGACCCTTCTTGCCGGACTGGCGCCGGTGGCCGAGGCCGGTGACAAGGCGACCGAGAAACGCTACTTCCTCCGCGCCAAGGGGAAGAGTTGGCACAGCGTCTGGTACGACCCTTCGATCGGGAGGCCGATGGCGTTGGTCGTCCCACCGACGGCGGAGTTCACCTCGGAGTACGCATGGGGCGTGCCGAGTTCGCGGGTCATGCCGCTCTATCATCAGTACCAGCGGCCCTACCCGGGTCCCGGTGCCGTGCCCGGTCAAGGCGCCGGCATGCTGCCTACCCCCTACTGGCCGAGCGACACCGTCCAGTTCGGAGTCCACAGCGTCCGCGGGCCTTGGTGATCCGGCGATCGGAGGATCCCGACAGCCCGTCAGCCGCGGTCGGCGAGCCGCTCCATCGCCGTCCGCGCCCACGGGCTGTCGGGGGCGAGCGTCAAGAACGTGCGGAGGTGCCTCGTGGCATCGCTCCACCGGCCGACGGAATCGAGGATGCCGGCGAGATGCCAATGGGCATCGGCATAGTCGGGCTGCTGCATCAAGACACCGTCGAGCGCCGCCTCGGCGAGTTCGTGGTCCCCCAATTCGGCAAGGACGCACCCGAGCCCCGTGCGGGCTTCGAGATGGTCGGGGTCGAGTTCGATCGCTGCGTAGTACCGCTCCCGGGAAGCCGTCATGTCACCGGCACGGTAGAGCAACTCGGCGAGCATGAACGAGACACGGGCGTCCGGCCCGCGCGCCTGGAGCAGCGCCCGCAGCGCCTCGGTGGCGTGCTCGATCTCCCCGGCGGCATCGAGATCGGCAGCCAGCGCCAGCAATTCCGCCTCGGCAGGTGACTCTGGCACGAGATCGCCTCCGCGACCGCGGCAGGTCGCGGCCTGGGAGCCCGGCCCGGGGACCACGAAGACGACCGGCGATTCGTCGTCCACCGGCTGATCAGGGGCGTAGAAGCCGAGTTGCCTCTGCCCTCCGCCGCCGAGCAGCGCATCGCCACGCCGGACGCTCAAGCGCCGTCCATCGACCACGATCCGATCGAGCAGTCTGGCCGCCGCCACGGCCCCTTCGGGGTGGAGGACGGCGAGCCTCGCGTCGATTTCACGGAGACCGAACCCGGCGCGATGCAACCTGGCCAACCGGCGACCGATGACCAATTCAGCGTAATCGAACCAGTCGATCGCCTTGCGGCGGCGTGTCGGTTGGAGCAGGCCGCCTCGGACCCAGTGTCGCACCGCGGACACCGGCACATCGAGAACCGCCGCCATCATCGCCACGGTGTGATACCCGCGCACCCCAGCCAGGGCGGCTTCGTCGCCGTCGACGATCGCGTCGAATTGACGTTGCGTGGCGTTCACGTAGGACGTCCGTCTTTCCGGCCGGCCGGAGAGAAAGCCTTGCCAGGGCTTCTCAACGCGAGCGACGAAGTCAGATGCGGATGGTCTCCTGCGGTTCGTGTCCACCGCGTCCGGTGGCTCGGTCGTCGAACACCTGTCAGCGTCCGGGGAAGGGGCGGCCGCTCTGTCGGTCGGCGGTGGGAAAGTCATCGGGAAGCGGTTGCGTCACGTTTCCGGTGGCTGCCCATTCCGCACCACGCTGGAGCGCGACGATGAAGCCGACGCATTCCTGCGACTCTTCGGCATGCCCCATCGGCGTGTGGAAGACCCTTCCCTTGCCGTAGTCGACGACGATCAACATCGGTTCGTGGCGGTGGGTGACGTCGGAGCGGGACGTGGCGAGGATCCGCATGTTCACCGCGGGCCCACGGAGCTTGTCGTAGAGCTCGTCCTTCGCATGCAGCCACACCGGCGGCATCCCCTTCGTGATCGGATGATCGCCGTCGCGCACGATCACGGGGAACGCCCACTGCGCTCCATGGTTGCCCCCGGGGCCGGCCGACTCGTCGCGTACGACGCGTCCCTCGTCATCGAGGTAGACATAAGGGCCGCTCCGCTCGTCACGGTTACCCCAGCCTCCGAGGCCGATCATCTCGTTGTAGGCCTGCCATGTGGGAAACGAATTGTCGGCCGCATGGACCGCCACGAATCCTCCCCCACCGGCGACATACTCCTCGAACGACCGCCGGGTCTCCTCCGGCCAGTCGGCGGCGCCGTGGCCGAAATTACTCACGACGACCGAATAGCGATCGAACGCCGGGCGAAAGGCCGGGTCGGGCCCTTGGGGGGCGTGGGTCACGACATCGACCGTGAACAGCCCCGTCTGCTCGAGGGCCGCCTTGATCATCTTCGTCGTCGTCGGCCAGTTGCCGTGGTTGTTCTGGCCATCGACGATCAGCGCCCGCAACGTCTCTGCGGCCCCCGCCGCGCTAGCGCCGAGGGTTCCTGCAACGACCATCGCCATCAGTATCAGACAACGGACCATCGGCTCCCTCCGTTCCGAACGAATCCATCCCCGGACAGCCCGCGAGGGCAGTCGGCTTCCCACGCCACCGGCATCAGGCCCGGCTGGCAGCCACTTTTGCCTGCAGATTGGCATCGATCGCCGCCAGGAATGCCTGGGTGTCGAGATGGGGCTGGCTCCCCCCGACGAGGACGGCGAGATCCTTCGTCATCTTCCCCGACTCGACCGTCTCGATGCAGACCTCCTCGAGCGTGTCCGCAAACCGGGTCACCGCCGGGGTGCCGTCGAGTTTGCCGCGGTGGGCAAGCCCACGGGTCCAGGCGAAGATCGAGGCGATCGGGTTGGTGGAGGTCGGCTTGCCTTGCTGATGCTGCCGGAAGTGCCTCGTGACCGTGCCGTGAGCCGCCTCGGCCTCGACCGTCCTCCCGTCGGGTGTCATCAGGACGCTGGTCATCAGGCCGAGCGAGCCGAAGCCCTGGGCGACGATGTCGCTCTGGACGTCCCCGTCGTAGTTCTTGCACGCCCAGACGTAGCCCCCCTCCCACTTGAGCGCCGAGGCGACCATGTCGTCGATGAGGCGGTGTTCGTACGTCAGCCCCTTGGCGGCGAAATCGGCCTTGAACTCGGCGTCGAAGACCTCCTGGAAAATGTCCTTGAAGCGTCCGTCGTAGGCTTTGAGGATCGTGTTCTTCGTCGACAGGTAGACCGGGAAATTGCGGGCCAGGCCATAACGGAAACTCGCCCGGGCGAAATCCCGGATCGAGTCGTCGAGGTTGTACATCGCCATCGCCACGCCAGACGAAGGGAAGTCGTAGACCTGCATCTCCATCGGCTTGGAGCCGTCGGCCGGCGTGAAGGTGAGCGTCAGCTTTCCGGCACCGGGGATCTTCACGTCGGTGGCGCGGTACTGGTCACCGAAGGCGTGGCGACCGACCACGATCGGCTTCGTCCAGCCGGGAACGAGCCGCGGGATGTTGCCGATGATGATCGGCTCCCGGAAGATCACGCCGCCGAGGATGTTGCGGATCGTGCCGTTGGGGCTCTTCCACATCTTCGAGAGGGCGAACTCCTTCACCCGCGCCTCGTCGGGCGTGATCGTCGCGCATTTCACGCCGACGCCATGCTCGAGAATCGCGTGGGCGGCATCGATCGTCACCTGATCGCCGGTCGCCTCACGGTGCTGGATCGAAAGGTCGTAATACCTCAGATCGACGTCGAGGTAGGGGAGGATGAGTTGGTCCTTGATGAACTGCCAGATGATGCGAGTCATCTCGTCGCCGTCGAGTTCGACGACCGGGCCGACGACCTTGATCTTGCCGGGCTTGCTCACGCTCTTCTCCAGAAGCCAATCAGGAAACCGATCAGAAAAACCCCCATGGAACCGAGGGACGGCCAAGCACGCCCGCCCCACCGTCGGCCATCGAAGCCACCGTCGCGGACAAATCGCCGACGGTTGACGGCCGAAACCCTCGATCGAGCGATGAAGCTACCCCTTCGGCCCACGAGTGACAACTCATCGAAGGCTCATACCTGCGCGCAGAAAGCGCAATGGGATGTACACAAAACGAAATCGGCCCCGGAAGCGCCTCTGTGAAGGCTGTCCGGGGCCGATCGTCGGTCGGTATCACGAACCTTGCCATCCAGTCAGGTGGAGCGATCTCCGAATGGCGCTACGTACCGAGACGGTCGCGTGCTGGTGCCGGCAGCAGGCAGATCCCGACTGTCGGTCGCAGGAGGAGCCGGAGAAACCGAAGGGCCGCTCGGTGCGGCAGCCGGTTCCTTGGTGGGGGCGAACTCGAGCGTGGGGCTCTCGGCCGACAATGCCTTGCCGTTCTCCGCAGGCACCGTCGCCGCGGGCGCCTTCGCGTTCGGAACCGGGATGACTTCGATCTTCTCGAGCGGCGGGGCCTTGGGCTCGCCTCCAGCCACCGGCCTTTCGGCGACGGTGGTCGACCCCGACAACCCCGACGACTCCGGCGACCCGGTGGCGGGATCGAGGTGCTTCATCGGTGACGGCCCCCAGCCCTCGACGACCGGCTTTTTTCCGGTCTCGGCCGGGGCATCGCGGAACGTTTTCAACGGGGCAGCCTCGGCTGGAGACAGCGACGGCGCGGCCGTCGGAGCCGGGGTCGCGGAGGGAGCGGTCGGCTTCGCCGACGGCAGCGGAGCGATGGCGGTGGCAGGGACGACACCGCCGGCCGCGGTTGCCGCTCGGGGCGCCGCCACGGTGCCGGTTGCGGAGGGGGACGTGGGGATCGGATTGCCACACGGGTCGAGCGGAACGCGGAGCACGACCGTGCGGGGGGAGCGGACGGTGTACGCGTAGGGAGTGCGCTTCTCGACCACGCGCGGAACCTGGGCGGTACGCTCCTCGGTGACGTACTTGCACACCTGCACGGTCACCGGCTCGACCTTCTCCTCGGTAACGACCTTGTAGACCTGGACCGGCACCTTGCGGACCTGCTCCTCGGACACGTACCGGCAAACCTGCACAGGCACCTTGTTCTCAACCCTCTCGACGACCTTGCGGACCGTCTGGACGGGGACCTGGCGAACCTGCTCCTCGGCCACCATCTTCGTGACCTGGACAGGAACCTGCTGGACGACCTGCTCGTCAACGTAGCGGACGGTCTGGACGGGAACCTGCTGGACGACCTGCTCGTCGACGTACTTCATCGTCTGGACGGGGACCTGCTGGACGACCTGCTCGTCGACGTACTTCATCGTCTGGACGGGGACCTGCTGGACGACCTGTTCATCGACGTACCGCATCGTCTGCACCGGCACCTTCCGGGTGACCACCCGGTTGACGACGCTCGTCTCGGGGACCTGCATCGCGACGACGTTCGGCTGGTAGACGCGGTTGACCTGATTGACGGCGACGCTCGGCGTGATCGTCCAGGCGTAGCCCCCTGGCTGCCAGCTCGCCAGGCCCGTGTACGGATTGACCGCCCAGCCTCCCTGCACCCAACCGAGCTGCGTGCTGCCCGGGGCGACCATCGGCGTTACCTGGTCGACATAGCCGCCACGATCGGCGTACGCGGTCTTGTAGGTGGTGACCGGCTCGGCGACGGTGTAGGCCTCCTCGCGTTCGGCCGTTTCGTACACGGGCTTGCGGACGACGCTCACCTGTTGCTGCATGACCGTCTCGGCGACGGGCTTGCGGACGACGCTCACCTGCTGCTGCATGACCGTCTCGGTGACCGGCTTGCGGACGACGCTCACCTGCTGCTGCATGGCCGTCTCGTAGACCGGCTTACGGACCGTGCTCACCTGCTGCTGCATCACGGTCTCGGCCACCGGCTTCATGACGGTGAACCGCTCCTCGCGCGTCGAGGTCTCCACGACGTCGCGCACCTGGTCGTAGCTACGGTCCTCGACGACGGTCTCCCACACCGGCTTCATGACGGTGTAGCGCTCCTCGCGTGTCTGCGTCTCCCAGACGGGGCGCTGGACGGTGTAGCGGCGTTCGGACGTCTGCGTCTCCCAGACCGGCTTGGTGACGGTGTAGGTCTTGGTGTCGTAGACCGTCTCGTAGCTGACCCGCACCGCTTCCACCTGGCGCTCGTCGTACACGGTCTGGAAATCGAGCCGATACGTCTGTGCGACGACCGGCCGGGTCACCGCCACTGCATCCCCGCAGCACGCGGCGTCGGCCACCGGTTGCAGGAGCGGCAACGGCATCAGTTGCGCGAGGGCGACGAGCATGGCGCCCAACGTGTCACGACGGCGGGACCGGACAGGCCGGAAGGCCGGGAATCGGGGCCCGGTCACGGCGACTCGGGATCGGCTCTGCGGGATGACGACCATCAGACTCTCCTCGTGAAAAAGCACTCCCGAGACTAGTTCCGGGAACGCAGCCTTCAAGCGGTTTGTTCACTTTTTTTCCGGGAAATCACCGAAAAAAAGCCCGCTCCGGCCGTCGCCAACGGTGCAATCGTTCCAGCTTACGGCCGTCGGCAAGCGGGGCGGCTGACCGCCCGTCCGGGGGCGGGGGCTGGAGAGGGTGGGAAGGGCCTCCGGGCAGCCCCCCGGATCACTCCATCGTCCGATCGAGGAGCCGCCGGCTGTGCGGGTCGAGGGCGTCGATGTCCTGGATCCTGTACCGGCAGCCCGCCACGTCGAGGACGAAAGCGCTGCCGTCCGCAAGGCGTTCCACGTCATCGGCGCTCGCCACCGGGAACCGGCGCGGGCCGCGATCGGTGACGACGGTCCACTCGGCCGGATCGCTGTCGGCGATCGCCTCGATCCGTTCGATGACCGGCAGGAACTCCCTCGAGGACAGTTCCCGGAGAACCTCGCCACGGAGCGGCTCGGCGAGGCGATCGACGCTCTCCACCCAGGCTCGTTCGTGCCCGTCGGGGCCGACGACCGCCATCGGCCCGCCGGGGGCGGTGATCGGAAACGCCCTGACGAGATCGACGTCGCCGTGGACGCGGCCGGTGGCGTCGATGAAGTCGAGGCGGCCGTGGGGCCGCGGGATCAGCCGCCAGCCGGCAGGGTCGCGGTGTGGGTCGGGGGTGGACATCGGGTGCCTCGGGGTCTCGAGCGTGGGGGGGTCTTCCACGGGCGCTAGCTCCCCGCGTTCTCTTCTTCGGCCGCCTTGGTCTGGGCGTGGTAGAGGCGGGCGTAAGCACCGTCACGGGCAAGGAGGTCGTCGTGCGTGCCGATCTCGACGATCCTTCCGGCGTCGAGGACGACGAGCTTGTCGGCCCGGCGCAAGGTCGACAACCGGTGCGCGATGGCGATCGTGGTCCGGCCGGTGACGAGCCGGTCGATCGCCGATTGGATCACCACCTCGGTCTCGGCGTCGACAGCCGACGTCGCCTCGTCGAGGATCAGGATGGCCGGATCGACGAGGAGTGCGCGGGCGATCGAGATGCGCTGCCGCTCGCCGCCGGACAGAGACCCTCCCCGCTCGCCGACGCGCGAGTCGTAGGCGTTGGGGAGCGCGAGGATGAAGCCGTGGGCACCGGCCGCGCGGGCGGCGTTCACCACCCGCTCCGGCCCGGCATCGAGACACCCGTAGGCAATGTTCTCGGCAACGCTTCCGAAGAACAGCAGCGGCTCCTGGAGCACACAGCCGAGGTTGCGCCGATAGTCCGACACCGCCAACCGTCGCAGATCGGTGCCGTCGACCGACACCGTGCCGCTCGAGGGATCGAAGAACCGACAGACGAGATTGGCAAGCGTCGTCTTGCCGGAGCCGCTCGCTCCCACCAGGCCGATCATCTCCCCCGGCTCGATGACCAGATCGATGCCGTGGAGGATCTCGCGCGTGCCGTAGCGGAAGTGGACGCCGCTGAACTCGATCCGGCCGCGCACCCGTCCCGGCCGGATGGGATGGGGATCCTCGGCCACCGAGGGGCGGCAATCGAGAATCTCGAACAGACGCTGGGCACTGGCGGAGGCCCGCTGCGCGGCGGGAACCATCCTCACCATCGATTCGACGCGACCATAGAAACGCGCGATGTAGGCCAGGAAGGCCGTCAGGCCGCCGACGGTCACCGCTCCCTGGAACACCATCCAGGCACCGGCCGCCCACACCACGAGCAGCCCCATCTCGCTGAACAGACTGACCAGCGGGCCGAAGAACGCCCACACGGTGTTGACGCGATCGTTGGCCTCGAGGACATGGTCGTTGGCCTTCCGGAAGCGGTCGATCTCGCGAGATTCCTGGGCGAACGCCTTGACGACGCGGATGCCGGGGATGGTGTCGGCGAGGACGCTCGAAACCTCCGCCCAGGCGATATTCGATCGTGAGAAGCCCCGGTGGAGCCGCTCCCTGACCGCGTACACCAGCCACACCACGAGCGGGAACGGAGCGAGCGTGACGAGCGCCAGCAGCGGGTTCATCCACACGAGGACCACCGCCGTGAGGACCACGAGCATCGTGTCGGAGAGGAAGCTGATGAGATTGAGCGAGAGGAAGTTGTTGATCTGGTCGGTGTCGTTGCTGATCCGTGACATCAGGTCGCCGGTCCGTTTGGTGGCGAAGAAGTCGAGCGACAGCACCTGCATGTGCGAATAGGTGCGCACCCGCAGATCGGCCGCCACCCGCTCGCTGACCCACGCCAGGACCCAGGTCTGGGCCCACGACAGGAGCCAGGCCACGACCGCCGCGGCGACCAGCCCGCCGAGATACCACCACACCAGCGCGAACGGCACCTCCTCGCCGGCCTGCCTGGGGATGAGCACGCGATCGACCAGCGGCATCGTCAGGTACGGCGGCACCAGCGCCGCCACCGTCCCGGCCAGCGACAGCCCGCAACCGAGCAATGCCATGCCGGCGTTGGGGCGCGCGAAGGAGAGGATGCGGACCAGCGACCGCCACGACGTCGGGCCCGCGCCCGAAGACACCTCGTCTTCGGCGTCCACCGCGTCGAGCCGCTGATGGGGCGCCGGCGGCGGGGGAGCGTCTTCCTCAGGGGCATCGTCCTCCCCGGCCCGATCCGACTCCGCAGACCCGCGCGGCGACATGGCTCCGCCCCGTTCGGCTCGACGCTGGTCGAAGGCATCCTCGAGGGCGTGGATCTGCTTGGCCTGAGCCGGCGTGAACAGCCAGCGTGCCAGCACCTCCCCGTCACGGGAGAGTTCGATGCGGCCAATCCCCGCCCGGACGCGCACATCCACACGACTGGCGTCGTCCAGATCCCAGGCGTGAACGCCGTTGGGAAGCGGAGTGCCCGCTTCCGCCGACGCCGGCGTGTCGCCGAGCAATCGCCGATCGGTGAGCGCCAGCCATCCCTCGGTGAATCGGAGTCCGGCATCGAGATCGTACCGGGCGATCGCCACCACCCGTTCATCCGGCAGAAACCGAACTCGCTCCCCGATCGGCAGCGTTGCCGAGGCAGGCCGCGCACCGGGCGAAGCCGCCTCGCGCTGGTGGTCGTCGGGACGCGGGCCGGTGAGGGCGGAGCGATCGGAAGCGTTGCTGGGCACGGTGGGAAATCGGGGCGGGCGGGAAACGGTCGAGCGGGCCTTGCGGGTGCGATCAGGCGCCGGTCGTCCGGGGCAAGAAGCGGCAAGGAGACTTCCGAATCAACCGTACACTATCCGTCACCTCCGGCTGAAAAATTGGGGGGGTCGCGGGAACATTTTTTCAAGTTTTGTGGAAGAAACGTCCTCAACGATCGGCCGGGCCCCTGCCCGCAGCCGAGTCCGGCTGGACCGACGGAGAAACAAGATCCGATGATCGTCGGGCGAAACGCGGGTCGGCGTCCACCGGCAGCGGGGAGGCCGACGGTTGGCACGAAAACTGCTCCCGGGTTTCTCGTCGCCGACGATTCGCATTTCGCTCATGGAAGCGTAAACTTGTCGACCGTGGAGGTGTTTTCCGGTGATCCCCGGGCAACACGACCACGCCCCGATCCGATCGGCGGGGGTCCGGGAGTGTCTTCCGCCACGAGGCGGTCCGATGCCCCAGGATTTCGATCCGCCTGATCGTGTCGGGGAAGACTGATTCATGGTGCCGGAGGGAACGGGCATCGCGCTCAAGCGTGCGTCCGTGAGACGCACGGCGATGTTGGACGGCCTTCCGGCTGGGGAAAACTTCGACCCATGGCCATCACGGCCGGTTCGTTGTCGGTTATTCGTTCGTTGCCGTCGCAGAAACGCAAGTCTCTCCGCGGCATCGGCGGTCGGTCGACTGCCGGGGGCGTTGTCGCCCCCGACTGCGTCGCACCGGTCTTGTCAGGCCGCTTCCGACCCGTCGTGGGTCGCGGTCGACCGGCCCTTCCACCCCCGGGCGGATTCCGCTCAGGCAACGACGGTGGATGCGGCGGTAGCGCACGTGGCTTCGGGGTGCCGCCCCGTCTCTTCGGGCCGGCCACGGTGACGGGATCCCCTTCCCGTCCGCCGGTCTCACATCCATCACCGGAGTGTTGGCCGCCGCCCTGACGGCATCCACCCACACCGCGTTCGATGCCCACTGCTACCAACCGCTCTGGTCCGGCGACGCGCCGGCCCGGAAGCCTTCGATCGGTGCAGCCTCCTCCCACAAGGGCCGCCGGAATGTCCGGTGGCCGGGAAGGGACGCACCCCCCACCAGCCGACGCACGCGTCTGCGATCCGGCCTGAAGTCACAAGACCATCCATGGAGATCACGTCGCTCAGGGTTCTTCGCGGTCCGAACCAATGGACATGGTTCCCCGTCATCGAGGCGGTCGTCGACCTCGGCCGGCTCGAGGAGTTTCCCTCCAACACACTCCCCGGCTTCAACGACCGGATCATGGAGTGGCTGCCGACGATGATCGAGCACCGCTGCTCGATCGGCACCCGCGGCGGCTTTTTCCAGCGGCTCCGCACCGGCACCTGGATGGGCCACGTCCTCGAGCATGTGACGCTCGAATTGCAGTCGCTCGCCGGAAGTGTCGTCCGCTACGGGCGGGCCCGTGAAACGTCGACCACCGGTGTCTACCGTGTCGTGGTGGAGTACAAGGAGGAGGCGTTCGCGATCGAATGCCTCCACACGGCCCACAGACTCATCGACTGCGCGATCTCGGGAGAGCCGTTCGACGTCGCCGCCGAGATCCGCCGCCTCCGTGGCGTCCTCCTCGACGTTCAACTCGGTCCCAGCACCCGGTCGATCGTCGAGGCGGCGATGGCCCGGGACATCCCTCACCATCGACTCACCGACGGGTCGATGGTGCGGCTCGGCATCGGCGCCAAGCAGCGACGGATCGTCGCCGCGGAGACCGATCGCACCAGCGCCATCGCCGAGTCGATCGCGCAGGACAAGGAACTGACCAGGAAACTCCTCGCCGAGGCCGGGATACCGGTGCCCGAAGGGAGACCGGTGACCGACGCGGCCGATGCCTGGGCGGCGGCCGAGGAGATCGGCGGGCCGGTCGTCGTCAAGCCGCGGTACGGTAATCAGGGGCGCGGCGTCTCGGTCAATCTTTCCACGCGCGAGGAAGTCGAGCAGGCGTGGCACGTTGCCCGCGAGGAGGAGTCGACCATCATGGTCGAACGCTCCTGCCAGGGGGACGACTACCGCCTGCTCGTCGTCGGTGGGGCGCTGGTGGCCGCGGCGAGGCGTCACCCGCCGACGGTCGTCGGCGATGGTCGGTCGACCGTGCGTGACCTCGTGGCAGTCGTCAACACCGACCCACGGCGGTGCGGCGATCACGCCGGCAGCCTCAGCCCCGTGCCGCTCGACGACGTGGCGTCGGCGGTGCTCCGCGACCAGGGGCTCGATGCCGACGCGGTTCCGCCGGCCGGGCAGGTTGTGATCCTGCGCCGCAACGCCAACCTCTCCACCGGGGGCACGGCGGAGGATGTCACCGACATCGTCCACCCGGACGTGGCCGCGAGGGCCATCGACGCGGCGCGGATCATCGGCCTCGATGTCGCCGGCATCGACTGCATGGCGACCGACATTTCCCGGCCCCTCGAATCGCAGGGGGGCGTGTTCATCGAGGTCAACGCCGGTCCCGGACTGCGCATGCACCTCGAACCCGCCGTCGGCAAGCCGCGCGACGTCGGAGCGGCGATCATCGACACGCTCTTCGCCCCCGGCGACGATGGCCGGATCCCGGTCGCAGCCGTGACCGGCACCAACGGCAAGACGACGGTCGTCCGCCTCCTCTCGCACATCGCCACCGTCGGTGGGGCCACCGTCGGCACGACCTGCACCGAGGGAATCTGGGTGGGCGGTCGCAAGATCGACAGCGGCGACTGCAGCGGCCCGCAGAGTGCCCGCCGGGTGCTCGCCAACCCGTCGGTCACCACCGCGGTGTTCGAGACGGCCCGTGGTGGCATCCTCCGCGAGGGTTGCGGGTTCGACGCCTGTGACGTGGGTGTGGTGACGAACATCGGGTCGGGCGATCATCTCGGCATGGCCGACATCGACACTCCCGAAAAGCTCGCCTGGGTCAAGGGAGCGGTCGTCCACTCGGTGCGGAAATCGGGGGCCGCGGTGCTCAACGCAGCCGATCCGCTCGTCGTCGACATGCAGCAGTGGTGCTCGGGGCAGGTCGTCTACTTCTCCCTCGATCCCGATCTGCCGCTGGTCGTCGAGCATCTCGCCAAGGGGGGACTGGCAGCCACCGTCCGCGATGGCTGGATCGTTCTCTGCGACGGGCCCAGAGAGACGCGGCTTGCGCATCTCGACCGCGTGCCGCTGGTGCATCGCGGGGCGATCAGCTTCCAGGTGGAAAACGTCCTGGCCGCCGCCGCCGCGGCGTGGCGGCTGGGCGTGCCGCTGGAGCTTGTTCGTCTCGGCCTCGAGAGTTTCCCTGCCGGCCGGACAGGCTCACCGGGGCGCTTCAATCTCCTCTCGCTCGACGGCGTCGGAATCATCTGCGACTATGGCCACAACCCTGCCTCGCTCCAGCAGATCTGCGAGGCGATGGCCCGGCTGCCGCATGTCCGTCGCACGGCCGTCTATTCCGCCGCCGGCGATCGACGTGACGCCGACATCATCGACCAGGGGCGGATGCTCGCCCGGCACTTCGAGCGCGTCGTGGTGTACGAGGATGCCTACATGCGTGGTCGTCAGCCGGGCGAGATCACCGGCCTGATCACGCAGGGCGTGGCCGACGCGTCGCCCGTGGACAGACCGGTGGAGGTTCACTTCGGCGGCACGTGGGCCGAGACTGCCGCCCTCGTCCTCGATGCTGCCGCTCCCGGCGACCTGATCCTCCTCCAACCCGACACGATCGAGCAGACGATCCCGTGGCTCCATGCCCGCTACGGGACCAGGCTGCGCGAGTCGACCTTCGACGAGCTCGGCGGCGCCGTCGTCGTCGGGCCGCACGATCGGCATCCGGCGACGGGAGAGCCGGTCGAGGTGCGTCCGGGGCGGCTCGGTCGGGGGATCCACGCTTCCCGGCCGATCGCCGCCGGGGAAAAGATCCTTCGCGCCTGGGGCCCGATCATGGCGAAGCGCAGTCGCCACACGATGCAGGTCGATGCGTCGACGCACGTCCTCCCCGACGGTGTCATCGTCCACGCGAACCACTCCTGTGAGCCCAATTGCGTCGTCCGAATCCGTGCCGGCGAGCGGGAGATCGTGCTCGAGGCGCTCCGCCCCCTCGCTGCGGGCGAGGAATTGACCGTCGACTACGACACGTTCGAGTACGAGGTCGAGCACCTCGGCGGTCCGTGCCGGTGCGGGGCGGCCGCCTGCCGCGGGCGTGTCACCGGCTACAAGCATCTCTCCGCGGAGGTGAAGGCCCGCTGCAGCGGCCTGGTGGCCGATTACCTCCGGGCGATGGACACCGAGGTGCCGCTGCCGTACGGGGCGTGACGGAGGCCCGACCTATTTGATCCCGGCGGGCCGGCGATCGAGGGCGCCGCGGACGCCGAGCTGTTCGGGATGCCGGGCGATCTTGTCTGTGAAGACGCGGACGTCGTCGACGATCGGGCGCAACTCGAGCGTGAGATGATTGACGTTGGCGACGGCCATCGCCAGTTCGTCGTAGACTTTCGGGTCGTTGACGAGCTTCCCGAGTGTTCCCTGCGAGTCGCCGAGGGCCTTCGCGAACGCCGCGATCTCCTGGAGCACGGTGTCGAGCCGTCCGATCGTCTTGTCGATCTGGGCCACCATCTCCCCGCCGCGCTCGCCGAGCGGCCTGGTCAGCCCCTCGAGGTTGCGAAGGTTCCGGTCGGCGGCCTCGACGGTGGTCCCGATCCCCTTGACGGTGCTCTTCAGCTCGCCGATCACCTCCGGCAGGGCGCCGATCGTGTCGAGGATCTCCTCGCGCGCGGCAGAGTTGCCGACGATGGCGTTGATGTTGGTCATCGCCAGCGAAAACTCGTCGAGCGTCTTCTCGGTCTTCTTCACGAGCGTCTGGAAGCGATCGCCGTTCTCGGGATTGAGGAGCGTGCGATCGAGGTTCGCCGACAGGCGATTGACCGATTCGCTCGCCTGGACGAGCGAATCGAGCGCCAGGCCGAGCTTCGGCTCGAGCGACGCGAACACGTCGAACGGATTTCGGGCGGCGGCGCCACGGACGATGTCCCCCTGACCGACCTTCTCTCGCTGGGGCTGGATGATGCCGGGGACGAGCGAGATCTCGGCATCACCGAGGATCGAACCGGAGATTCTCGCCTCCTCGTCCTTGTAGATCGGGACGGTGGAGTCGATGTCGGCGACAACGTTCACCCCCCCCTTCTCGTCGAGGGCGACGTTCGCCACCCGCCCCACGAGGATCCCGTTCTTCCGCACGGGGGTGCCCGTCGTCACGCCGCGGGCGTCGGAGAAGTTCATCCGCAAGGGGTACGTGCGCTGGACGAGCGACGGGAGATCGCCGAACAGGACGATGAGGATGCCGGCGATGATCGCCGTTGCGAGCACCATGACACCGACACGAAACTGCATGACACGGTCGTTCATGATTCGTTTCCGGGCGTTGCAGCCCCCTCCCCTTCCGCGACCGCCGTGGGGGCGGAGGCGCGTTCCTGTTCGTCGCGGAGTTCCGTGAGGCGGTTACCGGCACGCCCCTCGACGAACTGCCTGATCCGCGGGTCACGGCAGCGATCGAGCTCGGCGGGCGTCCCCTCGAAGACGATCTGCGAATCGGTGGGGCCGAGCCGGAACAGGGGATAGAGCATGATGATCCGATCGGCGACCTTCCGCGCGGTGTGCATGTCGTGGGTGACGACGACGCTCGTCACGGCACCACGGTGACTGACGCGGAGGATCAATTCGTTGATGACGTCGCTCATGATCGGGTCGAGCCCGGTGGTCGGCTCGTCGTAGAGGACGACCGGCGGCTCGAGGGCCAGACTCCGGGCGAGCCCTGCCCGCTTCCGCATCCCTCCGGAGAGCTGCACCGGCTTCTTTCCCGCCGCCGACCGGGGCAGCCCCACCTCGGCGAGGAGATCCTCGACGATCTCGGCCACCTGGGATTCGGGGATTTGCGTGTGCTCGCGGAGGGGGAAAGCGATGTTCTCGAAAATCGACAGGCTGTCGAACAGCGCCGCCCCCTGGAACACGAACCCGTAGCGGGTGCGGAGACGGGCGAGTTGACAGTCGCTGAGTTTGGCGAGCGACTGCCCCTCGAAGCGAACCTCCCCGGCGAAGGGCCTGACGAGCCCGATGAGCGTCTTGAGGAGAACGGTCTTTCCGCAGCCGCTCTCGCCGAGGATGACGACCGTCTCCGCGCTGCCGATCGAGATGCTGATGTCTCTGAGCACCTGCTGGCTGCCGAACCGCACGGAGATGTTGTCGACCTCCAGGACCGGCCCGGCAGCGCGGTCGGACGGGGACGCGGCGGTGGTGGCTGGGGAGGGCATGGGGCGGGAGTCTCGGCGAGCGGGCGCTGTTGTCAGAGGAGGCGGCGGGGCCCTTCGGGGCGGAAGAAGTCGTGGACGTTGTTGAGCCACATCCCCAGGAACAGGTCGAGGACGAGGATCAACACGAACGAGTGCACGAAGGCATTCGTGGCGGCGCGGCCGACCCCTTCGGCGCCCGGTTCACTGTGGAAACCGTGGTGGCAACTGACCAGCGCGATCGCCGCACCGAAGAACAGGCTCTTGAAGATTCCCATGAGGAAGTCGAAGGCGTCGACGTACTCGCGGGAGTTGTTCCAGTAATGGTGGTAGTCGATGCCGAGGATGATGTTCGAATAGAGGTAGCCGCCGAGCACCCCCATGAAGTCGGCCATCACGGTGAGGGTGGGGATCAGGATCAGGCAGCCGAGGAAACGGGGCACGACGAGATAGTAGAGAGGATTGGCCCCCATGCTCTCCAGCGCGTCGATCTGCTCGGTGACACGCATCGTGCCGAGTTCGGCGGCCATCGCGCTTCCCACCCGGCCGGCGAGCATCGTGGCGGCGAGGACCGGCCCGAGTTCGCGGACGAGCGACAGATTGATCACCGATCCGAGTCGCGTCTCGAGGCCGAGCGACTTGAACTGCGCGTAGCTCTGGACCGCGAGCACCATCCCGATGAACAGCCCCGTCAGGGCCACCACCGGCAGCGACAGGACACCGATCTGGTAGAAGGCGGGGAGGAGGACATCGCGGCGCTGGCGGCGGGCGAAGATCCACCCCAGCGTGCGCAGCGCGAAGAGCGTGACGTCGCCGATGCCGGCGACATGGTCGAGGACGATCGCGCCGAGGCTCGAGATCAGGCCGGCGAGCCAGTCGGCGATCCCGGCCGGAGGCACCGGTTGCGGATCGCTCGGAACGAGGTCGGTGGGGGCTGATGCCATGGCGCTCCGGCCGCGCTTCGGGCGCGGTTCTCCTTACCGGTGGCATCGGATGGACCGGCTCGGCAACTTGAGCCGGTCGTGCCGGCGGCGGAGAAGACCGGCGGGATAGCGAAGCGGCGGCGGCTGGGAGAGCCATGACCGCTGCGGCCGGCCGCGGATCGTCCGCCGAGGCGTTCGGGGCACGCAGTCCCACGGTTCGGGAGCCGGACCGGCGCCGAAACATCGAGCCCCGCAGGCGAAACGACACGGGCCCGACGCTTTCGCGCCGGGCCCGTGCGAATGGCTTCCGGAGCCCACCAGGGGCTATTCCCCCTTGGCCTCACCGTCGCCGGCCGGCAACGCGGCCACCGGCTCAGCGGTCACAAGGCCGGTGAACTTGAGCTGCTTCTTCTCGGCGACCTCGACACAATCGACCTGGATCGTGTCCTTGCCGGTGAACTCCCCCTTGAGGAGCTCCTCGGAGACGGGATCCTCGATGTAGTTCTCGATCGCACGGCGGAGCGGTCGGGCGCCGAAATCGGTGTCGGAGCCCTTCCGGATGAGGAACTGCTTCGCAGCATCGGTGAGCTCCAGCTTCAAGCCGCGCTCGCCGAGCCGTTCGCGGACCTTCGCCAGCTCGATATCGATGACCTGCTTGAGATCCTCGACAGTGAGGTGGTGGAACACGATCACGTCATCGACGCGGTTGAGGAACTCCGGCCGGAAGAACTTCTCGATCCGCTCGTTGACACGCTTCTTCATGCTGTCGTAGCCGGAGTCGTCGTCAGGCTTCTGGAAGCCGAACGCCGACTCGTTCTTGATCGCCTCGGCACCGGCGTTGGTCGTCATGATGAGGATCGTGTTGCGGAAGTCGACGTTCCTTCCGAAGCTGTCCGTGAGCCGGCCTTCTTCCATCACTTGGAGGAGCATGTTGAACACGTCGGGATGGGCCTTCTCGAGCTCGTCGAGGAGCACGACCGAGTAGGGACGGCGGCGGATCTTCTCCGTCAGCTGCCCCCCCTCCTCGAAGCCGACGTAGCCCGGCGGGGCGCCGATCAGCCGGCTGACGTTGTGCTTCTCCATGTACTCGCTCATGTCGATCTGGATGAGCGCGTCGGCGTCACCGAACATGAACTGGGCGAGGGCCTTGGCAAGGAGCGTCTTCCCCACGCCGGTCGGCCCGGCGAAGATGAAGCAGCCGGTGGGCCGCTTCGGATCCTTGAGGCCGGATCGACTGCGGCGGACAGCCTTGGCGATGCTCTTGATCGCCTCGTTCTGGCCGATCACCTTCTTGTGGAGTTCGTCCTCCATCGCCATCAGCCGCTTGCTGTCCTCGGTCGACATCCTGGTCAGCGGAATGCCGGTCATCTTCGAGACGACCTCCGCCACCACCTCTTCGTCGACGACGCCGTCGGCCTCGCGCGACTTGTCGCGCCAGTCGCGGGTCATGTTTTGCTTCTTCTTCTTGAGCTTGTCGGCCTGATCGCGCAGCGCCGCCGCCTTTTCGAAGTCTTGGTTGGCGACCGCTTCCTCCTTCTCCTTGTTGAGCCGATCGACCTCCTCGTCGATCTCCTTGAGATCCGGCGGCTTGGTCATCGCCTTGAGACGGACGCGGGCCCCGGCCTCGTCGATCACGTCGATCGCCTTGTCGGGGAGGCAACGGCCGGTGATGTAGCGGCTCGACAGCTCCACGGCGCTCTCGAGGGCGGCATCGGAGATCTGCACGCGGTGATGCGATTCGTAGCGGTCGCGGAGGCCCTTGAGGATCTCGACCGCCTCCGACTTCGTCGCCGGCTCGATCATGATGATCTGGAAGCGACGGTCGAGGGCCGAGTCCTTCTCGATGTACTTGCGATACTCGTCGAGCGTCGTGGCCCCGATGCACTGGATCTCGCCCCGGGCCAGCGCCGGCTTGAGGACGTTCGAGGCGTCGATCGCCCCTTCGGCGCCGCCGGCACCGACGAGCGTGTGGAGTTCGTCGATGAACAGGATCGTGTTCTTGGCGCGGCGAACCTCGTTCATCACCGCCTTGATCCGTTCCTCGAACTGCCCGCGGTACTTCGTCCCCGCGACCATCATCGCCAGATCGAGGACGACGATCCGCCGGTCGGCGAGGAGTTCGGGGACATGGCCGTCGACGACGCGCTGCGCGAAGCCCTCGACGATCGCCGTCTTGCCGACGCCGGCCTCACCGAGCAGGACCGGGTTGTTCTTCGTGCGGCGGCAGAGGATCTGGATCGCCCGTTCGATTTCCTTTTCCCGGCCGATGACCGGATCGAGCTTCCCCTGGCGGGCCAGTTCGGTGAGGTCGCGGCCGAAGCTGTCGAGGGCCGGGGTCTTGCTCTTCCCCGACTTCGGTGTCGCCTCTCCGCTGCCCGTCGCCCCGGCGCCTGACGTGGCACGGCCGCCGAGCCCGGCCCGTTCGCCCCCCTCGCCCTCCATTCCGTGCCCGAGAAGGTTGAGGACCTCCTCGCGCACGTCTTCGAGCTTGAGGCCGAGGTTCATCAGCACCTGCGCCGCCACCCCCTCCTGCTCCCGGAGCAGTCCGAGAAGGATGTGCTCGGTGCCGACGTAGTTGTGGTTGAGGTTGCGGGCCTCCTCCATCGAATACTCGATCACCTTCTTGGCCCGGGGCGTTTGCGGGAGTTTCCCCATCGTCACCATGTCGGGGCCACTCTGGACCAACTTCTCGACCTCCATACGGATCTTCCGCAGGTCGATATCGAGGTTCTTGAGGACGTTGGCGGCGACGCCGCTCCCCTCCTTGATCAGGCCGAGGAGGACATGCTCGGTGCCGATGTACTCGTGGTTGAAGCGCTGCGCCTCTTGATTGGCCAGCTGCATCACTTTCCGGGCACGGTCGGTGAAACGCTCGTACATGGGGAGTTCTCGGAGAGAGTGGCTCAGGGGGTGGTGGACACGGCGACCGGAAATGGCAGTCGCCCGCTCAACCTCGTTGAAGCTGCAAACCTTACGCCAAATCAGCCTGGGAATTCTAGGCGGCAGCCCGAATCGGGCAGGGGGGACCGCTGTCGGGCCGATACACGTCACCCGGGACGTGCCGGACAGGCTGGGGAAAGGGAACCGAAACGGCCCCCGTGCCAGGATCGCCACGCGACTGGACGAGGCCGTTTCCCACAGCTGTTCGTGGGTCGGGCCCCGATGGTTCACCGGTCGATCAGGCAGCGCGATTGGCGACGGTCTCGAGCGGCTCTGACGCCGTCGGCATCTGCAGGACGATCGGCTCGGCGACCGCGACGGTCGGGTCCGCCGCCGCCGGCTCCTCGAGGCGCGACAGTTCGCGGCGGATCACGGCGAGCCACGGCCGGCCGGCGTCGCTCCGCGCCAGTTTTTCGAGCGCCGTCCGCGCTTCGCCGCGGCGATCGACACGGCGGAGGAGCGTTGCCAGGAGGAGTTGGGCTTCGCCATCGGTCGGTGCGACGACAAGCAGGCCACGGAGCTTCGTCTCGGCCGCCAACCAGTCGCGACCGAGATAGGCATCGCGAGCGGCGACGAACAGCGCTTCCGCGGCCTCGTTCCGCCCCGTCGGCAAGGGGGGCGGGAAGGTCGTCACGGCAGACAAGGTCGCCACCGCCCAGACACCGGCCGTGGCCGCCCACAATCCGAGGGCAAACTCCCTGGGCAACAGTTCGGTCCAGACCCACGTGAGCAGGATCGCCATGTCGAGGGCGACGGCAAACGCCACGGCCAGCACGAGGCCGGCGACACTGCCCCGAAGCCACAGCCATGGCAATCCCGGCCAAAGGAGCGTCAGGTATCGGGTGGAGGTCACGGCCACTCCAGGCGATCGGGACCGGGGGCCGACAGGGCCGGCGGAAGGGGGGGAGTGTAGGGAACGAGCCCTGGCCGGCCAAGCCGAAATGGCCGGTCGAGAACGGGGTGGTACAACTCATCCATGACCTTCCCACGAGGCAACCCGAACCCCGGATCGCTGCCTGCCCCCGACGGCGACGCTTCACCCGACGGGCAGGCAGACCATGGCGGCCGGGCGGGAGCATGGCGGGCGCTCGACGCCTCGGCCAACCGTGCTTCGGAGGCCCTGCGGGTCATCGAGGACGTGCTCCGCTTCATCCTCGACGACGCCCACCTCACGGCCGTCGCCAAACGTCTCCGCCACGATCTTGCGGAGTTGCTCACCACTGCTCCCTTCACCGATCGGATCAGGGCCCGCGACGTGGCCGGGGATGTCGGCCCGCGGGTCGGCCCGGTCGGCGCGCTCCCCAGACGGTCGCCGGCCGATCTCATCGCCGCCAACGGAGCCCGCGCGGCGCAGGCGCTCCGCAGTCTCCAGGAGTGTGCCCTGCTCCTCAGGCCGGATCGTGCGGCGGGGTTCGAGTCGCTCCGCTACCGGCTCTACGAACTCGAACGCGCTGCGATCGTCCTCTCCGGTGCCAACGAGCGTCTGGCCGGGATCACGCTGTGCGTTTTGGTCGAGGGAGGGGCCGATCCCCGTGCCTTTACGACGCTCGTCGAGGGCCTCCTCGACGCGGGAGTGCGGATGATCCAGGTGCGTGACAAGTCGCTCCCCATCCCCATGCTGCTCGAGCGGGTCCGTCTGGCGGTCGAACTGGCCCGCCGACGGTCGGGAGACGACGCGCTCGTCGTCGTCAATGATCGTCCCGACGTCGCCGTGGCGGCGGGCGCAGCTGGCGTACACCTCGGTGAAGACGACCTGCCGCTCGACGTTGTCCGACGGATCACCGGGCCGACGGCGATCGTGGG
>Ga0208719_1000031_pt1 | contig 40228 bp, 33 predicted proteins | sample LakMenEpi30Jul09_FD_150747 | JGI IMG/M metagenome (GOLD analysis project Ga0208719, IMG submission 150747) | Freshwater microbial communities from Lake Mendota, WI - 30JUL2009 deep hole epilimnion (SPAdes) | ecosystem: Environmental > Aquatic > Freshwater > Lake > Epilimnion/Euphotic zone ... | reverse complement strand
GAAAAAAGTTCTCCCTTCCTACTGGCTGCAGGAATTTGCTTTCGCGCCCGCCGTATCATGGACAGGCGCCGACAGTGAGGTTGATTTCACAGCCACTGCGACACCTTATTGCACGACGCCGCGCCCGGGTGCCGGGAGATTTGCCATGGCCCTGTGGATCGCATCACGCGCGCCCTGCCATTGCCCCTGCAAGGCCGCCGTCATGCACTGGGGCGCAATCCGATCGAGCAATGCAAGCCGGGCCTTCAACTCCGCGGCATGTGTCTCGGGGTCCGGCACCTGGTAGGCAGGGAGGAATCCCGCGCTCGAAAATCCGGTGCTCACATTTGCCAGCGGTTGCTCCGTGAGGCGCCCGAGAAAATTCGCCCTCGCATGGACCTCCATGTTCTCGCTGAAAAGCCGCGCCACATTTCCCGCAACTGCCGGATCCTTGTAACTCAATCCCCTCAATATTTTTGGATTACCGGCAATCTGCCTGGCGACATCCGGGTTCGCGAACAACCGCTCCACCGCCGCCCCCCGGACGTCCTGCGGCAGGTCGCCGAGCGCCTGGATAACTTGAATCGCAGATCTCACGTTATTCTGCACGAGTTGTTCCGCCACGGGAATGAGTTCCGGGGCTTTGAAGTGGCGAAGCGCCTCGATGACGATGTTTGCAGCATCGCCCTGTTGCTGTGGCATGGAAGCCAGCTTTTGGATGATTTCGATTGCCTCAGCCTTGAAAGTGCCCGGGGACTTCGACTCCAATTGTTGAATCAAGATCCCTACATCTGACAGTCGCGTCGTGGACCCCATCACCTCGCGTGTTATCTGGAGCGATTCGTTTCCCGGCCAGTCACCAAGGGCATTTAGCATCGCATGGCGGAGGGACGGCGACATGGTGACCTTGCCATTCTTCACCATATATCCGCCGCCAAGGCTCACATCCTGCCCTGCGCGGAGATAGTCACGTACCGCCTGCAATCCAGCCGGGCCTTGCTGGCGGAGCTGGTCAATCAACCGGGTTACAGCGGCGTTCCGCTGATCAGGTTTCATCCCGGAGAAGGATGCGATCGTGTCGTGCATCAACCCGGCCGGAGATTTCTCTGCCGATGCATCCCCTGCCACCTTCCCGCGGGATTCATCACCGGGTGACGCCAGCACGACCGGGCGCCCGGCCCGCCCCGCAACGTCCGATCCTCCTTCACCGCGGTAACCATCGCCCCTCTTGAGCGGGCCCTCGCCGTTCTCATCGGGCGGGATATCCGGCGACATTTGCCAGAAAATGATTGAAGTCACCACCAATACGCCGAGGCATCCGAAGAGAATAGGGACTTTTTTGTGGCTCATTGTTCCATGCAACCCTGCCGTGCGCCCGTATTCAAGCAAAGAACGCGTACGGCCACCCGGGCTGCGGGATTTCTTCGAGCTTCGCTTGAACGGAGCGCGTCAGATGGAGCGGCTTGCGCATACTTTCGAAGTGTCTCCTGTGTCCCGGGCCTCCGCTCACTTCACGGTCTTCACAAACTCCAGCCAGTCGGCTTCAAACTCATCGAGCGGCTTGCCATACACTTTTTCCAAGGTGCGAATCCCCGCGGGGTCAGTCGCATAATTTTCGCAATACTGTGCGTACCAAGGAAACAGAAGTTGCCTGCGTTGCAGAAAGAAGAAGACGTGGCGGGACATTGCATAGGCGACGTTGGCATCCTCCGCGAAGCACCGGTCGCTGTTTTCAAACAGGGTGCGCAATGGAAAAGTTTTTTTGGCGGCCAGGGCGTTTCTCAGGATCGGCAAACGCCAGTTCATCAGGCCTTCGAGCCAGTCTTCCTTTGGATCGGACGCCTCGTAGAGAGACCCCAGTCCTTCGCGCACCCACGCGGGATGCAACTGGCCCCGCGCTTCCATATCCGAAAAATGCAGGGCATGCGTGAACTCATGCGCGACCGTTCCGGAGCCGGTGCTAAGGTTGATGGTAAGAGTTCGATTGGCAGAGTTGTAGAATCCGGCAGATGTCTTTTTTCCGCCCAGCTTCCTCACGAAATCGTCCATGCTGGCAGGAATGACAACAATGAAGGCGCCCGTGGGTTTGTTCTTAAAAAGCGTTCTTCCCAGCAGATCCGAGACTGTGCGACAAACATCAGTCACCTTCGTGGCATTGTCTTTGGCGCCGCCGCCGATCACGATGTATGGGCTATCCGTCTCGGACAACACCTTGTAACCCTCTCCCAGCGTCCTCAGAAATTCCGCAGTCGTGTCCCTGATGAAATCGGCTGCGAACCTGTCCTTGTTCGCAAGCAGCGCCTCGAACGCCTTTTCCTTACGGATGGAGTCCATCGCCTTGTCTGTCGTGAGTTGGAAAAAATTGATGAAGCCGGCGTCCATTGCCCTGATCAAGAACGAGAGCGCCTCCGCCTTGTCCCCCCGCAGCGCGCATTCGCGGGCGTTGAGGTAACGGGTGTATGAGTAGCCCAGCGCCGCCGGTTCCCCCCGTCGCGGAACTGCCTGGCCTGCTTTCAACCTCGTAATGAAGTCGCTGCTGGAAGGGTCCAGCTTGTCCATGGAGAGCGTAACAGGGCCGCCCTTCGCAGGCTTCAGCCGTATGCCCTGATCGTTCAGTTCCAGCAACTCGGCGGGGATTTCCTCCCCGTCCCGTGTCTTCCAGTTTCGGAACAGGCCAAACTCGATCTGGCACAGCACCCTGCTGTTGTTTTGCCTGTGCTTGATGAATGAGGCGAAGGAAATCTCCCAATTCTGCCACCGCCCCGGGTCATGGATGATGAATCGCCCGGAGACGAGATCGTAACCGATCAGCAGGACGATATGATCGAACGACGCAGCAACCGGCCTTGCCTGATAGTGTCCACTCACGCCGAGCAGAACGGGGTGATTCCTCCGCAGGCATGCCAGCAGACGCATTCGCTCCACGAAAAAATCCTCTTCCGTGACGCCTGGCCAGCTATCCTCCGACGCGATCTTCAGATCCAGCTTCTTGATGACGGAAACCAGTTCCTCGGCGTGGCAGCCCCGCTTGCCGCCCAAGCCGGACAGTTCGTTGACCTTGTCCTGCGACACCGGCCTGCCCAGAAATGTGGAAAGCATCTCGATGCAGGCTTCGCCGCAATAGTCCGGTTTCTGCCGCACGTATGGGACGTCCAGGATGTGAAGGGGCTTTGTGACCGGGTAGAGCACGGCTTCCCGGGTATCCGCGAGGGGGAACGCGACGGGTTTCCCCCCGGTATCCTTTCCCGCAAAGTGAAGGTTCTCAAACGACGATACGACGAGGAAGCTGCTCTTGCCGTCCATGGAGGTCAACTGGGCGCATCGGTCCCCGGTTTGAAAGTCGAGCGTGAAGCCCGTGACCGTGTCCCTGGGCACTCGCCGGGTCTTGCCGTCTTCCTGGAGCACCAGAATGGAATCCGTCGTGAGACGGAGAACCGTTCCCTTCACAGCGGAGCCGGCGGACAGGGCGATGTCGTCCGCCATGCCGATGCGTGCGGCAAACAGAAAAAGCGTCAGACCCCATGCCATCCATTTCATACGTGACCATCCGATTCCGCAAGCGGGCAAGCCCGGCATCCCGTGTCCTGCATCAAGCGGTGGATTCCGGTCGCGGGCAACAAGCCCTTTTGCCGGCAGCTTCGCACGAACTGCGGGGGTGGCGTGCGGCAGGCTATTCATTGCGACATTGGCCACGCTGTTAGCGGCGCGGCTGGAAGATGACTTCCGAAAGAGCAGTGAGCGGGAAGCTCAGCTCGCCGAGCGCCGCGCTTTGGCAGGTGATGTTTCCGTCCACGAGCTTGAACGACCGCACGGTGAAGGCGCCGCGGCCTGCCAGGCGCAGGCGGATGCCCTCCGGGCCAGGGGTGGCGGCGCCGGCAAATTCGACCATCACGATACGCGGGAGCGGGAGTTCAAGGACGCCGACATCGGATTTGAGATGGAGTTCTGCCGAGTCAGCGCTCTCGACGGTCCCCTCCGCCTCGTCCCCATTCAGGAGCGAGACGATATCGGACCGTGCCGGTGCCGGCGCCTCCGCCGGGCCCGGTTCCCCGACTGTGGCCGGGGCGGCTGGCTCCACCGGTTTGGGCTCCACCTTTTCGTCCGCCGGCTCCGGCTCATCGTCCGGGGCCTTGGATTTTGAAAGGCGGGGCATCGGGCCGACCCAGGGCGAGATCCAAAGATTCGATAGGACGCCACCTGCACCGTACGATGCTATCGAGATGTCATTGCCCGTGAGCGGGACGACCTCCCCCTTGAGTGGGACGAACTTGCCGGTGAGAGGGCGGTATTGCCCAACGACCTTTCCATCCACAAGCGCGGCGATCTGGCGCGTCTTGCGATCGACGAGAAAGCGGAAATGCCGCGGCCTGCCTTCGGGAACGGCAGGCTCGCCAAATTGAACGATTAGCCGCCCCCCTGCAAATCCTTGGCTTCGATCGTAGATACTGATGCCCCCTCCAGTGCCGGAAATCGTGATCCCGGTGTTCCGCTCCTCTCCAGGGAAGAGCGTCAGCGTGTATCCGACTTGTCCGGTCGATGACAAGAAGTCGAATGCGACCTCCACTTTGTCCGACACGGCATTGAGGCTGCGCGCGATGTTCCACGGCTGCCCTGAGGCGCTGGAAAATGCCCCGTCGAGGTTTCGCCACATATTTCGTTCGTCCGGGCTGCCGCCGGCGGTGCCACTCACGCTATTCCACCCGCCGCCCCCGAACCGGATTGTGACGCCTGCGCGGCGCACCGTCGCTGCGGCCGCGTTCGGTTTTGCCGCCAGCCCCTTTAGCCACACGTTGCTGTCGCCTCCATCCCACACCGGCGTCTCGCGAAGGGGCGCAAAGTAGAGGTTTTTCAGATGAGCCCGGTCTATTTTCACTTCGCCAGCAAACGATGACTTGAAAGTCAACCGCTCGCGATCGAGCTGGCCTAGGACGCCTGGGAGCCAGTCCCCATTGCGCAGGCGGATCGCCCCGGCCATCGGGGGCGTCTCCGTTTTGGTTCCCGTCGCAAGCTGCACGGCCGCGAGTTCCTGGGGTCCAAATTCCACCTGCCGGGCCCCATTCGCGGTCTTCCATTTCACCACCCCGTCCGGCCCCGCGCTCACGATCGTGCCGCGCATCTCGTCACCATTCTTGAAAATGATCCGCGTGCCGCCGTCGGTCGCGGCCCTTTGCGCCGCAGCGAGGCGGTGGGGAAACTCGATCGAGCCCACCAGCGCGACAGGCAGGGCGAGATCGCCGGCAAAGGAAGTTTTCATCGTGATCTGCCCGTCGTGCATCTCGATGCCTGCCACATCGAATCCGCCCCGTTTCGAAAGTTGCACCCTGGCCACCGCAGGCTGGTCGGAATTCGGCGCGTCGTTCCCGGCCAGCCGGATGAGCAGCGGCTCCCGGCGCGCAAATTCCTTCCCACCAAAGCGGACCGTATCCTGGCTCACTCCTTCCAAGGCGCCGACTACCCGGCCCTGGCCCCCCGAGGAAAGGATGTCCTTCCCGGCGTCCTCGGGCTTTCCATCGGGCTCCGTGGTCCCATCCCAGGGGAGAATCCGGATCTTTGAAACAGACCATTCGGAAAGAGCCACGGTGCTGTTCCCGAACGGTTGCAGCACGATCGTTCCGGCCGGGCTCACTTCCTTGCTCACCGACAGGGTCCGTTCATCCACCTTGGCACCGTTCATCATCAGGATGAATTTGCCTGATCGCCTGTCGAGAAGGATCCGATGACGGACCATTTTGGGGTTCTTGATGTCCACCTTCTTCCACTCGGTGAAAGGCGGCCCGAAAGCCGTGCCGTCGAAGGTCCTTACGAAAAGGTTGTTCCTCGAAATTTGAACAGAAACGCCTCCTGCCGTCTGGCTGTTTGCCTGCCCTGAGGTAGCCAGCGCAAACAAAATGCCCTGACTTTGTTGCTTCGGATCGCTGATGGTAAATTCCAAATCCAGCTTCTCCGGCAGCAACTCGAACCGCTTGGCAAACCGGGTGCCCTGAACCTTTTTGAAGAGCGCCCCATCGCGGTATTCCCAGCCATTCGCGCCCTCCCATCCGGCGAGTCCCATGGCGCTATGAGGGCCATCATAGGTATCCGGCGGGGTGGACGGGCCAACGAGGAGCCACTGAACCTTGCCGCGATCCACTTCCACGGCCGAGTTTGCACCGAGACGGAATTGCAATTTGCCGTTCTCGAAACCGGTGAGATCGCCAGTGAGGGCGGCGCCGCCGGACATCTGCAAGGTGGCATTTGCCTTCATCTCCGGCTTCACAGAACCGTCGTCCAAGATAATGCGACGGATTTCGCCGATGGGGAAAGTCATCGGCTCCCGGACATCCTTTCGCTGCCAGGTGATTTCGCCTCCGCCGATCCCTGTCAGGCGCCCGTGAAGGCGGGTGTCATCGGTAAATTCGAGCACCTGCCCGTCCACCGGGTCCGCCTGTGGAGGGTTCTCCGGCTTGCCGCCGACGGGGGGCTTCACGACAAGATTGTCGTTCACGATCTCAAGATTATTCTCCGAGCCGACCAGGGCGCTGTAAGGCGCGATCAATGTTCCTGGGTTCAGGGGCGATTGAATGCCCAACATCTGCAAAATCACTCCCTCATCCGTCGGCATCACGCGCGGTTGTTGTACGCCCGGTTGAAGTCGGACTGCGGCCCGAACCCTGCCTGCTTCGACCCTGCCTGCTTCGACCCTGCCCACTTCGACCTTGCCCGCTTCGGCTTTGCCCGCTTCAGCCTTGCCTGCTTCGGCCTTGCCTGCTTCGGCGGCAGAGGCGGCCTGCGTGAAAAGCGCGATAGTGGAAAACGCGCAGGCAATTGCCCGGGCTGTAAAAAACGGAGAGATGATGTTCATGGGATGAAAGGAATCAGAGCGTATTTCACAGACCCACGATCTTCAACAAACTTAGTTCGTTTATTCGATGACTGACCGGACTCCTCATTTACCGACGAATCCACGGGATGTCCGGGTGAACCAGCGTCTTCTCAATTGAAGGCCAGCACCGGCTCGCCCCCATCCAGTTGCCGCAACCCGCAGCGAAGCGCATTGCGCTCGGCCATGCCAGGTAGGACAAGGGACAGACGGATAGCCGTGATCGGCCCTCCCTGGTTAACGTGCCGGCGTGATTGCGGTCACGCTTGGAGAAAATGGCAGGTCCGTCCTGCCAGAGGCGCTTCGCCAGGGTTCCACCTCGATCGGGATGCGAAAGTCGCGGCGGCTCTGATGGGCGATCACATCGGGCTGAAAATCGCATTGCGAGCGATGACCCGGCATTCGCGCGTCCGCCGCAGGCGACGATGCCGCGGGGGGTGGCTTCGAGACGCGCGAAGAATCTGGACATGGCCCGGTCATTAACCATACGAGTTCCGACCCATGAAAATACACCCTGTCCTGGCGGTTGCCGTGATGCTGGCCGCTGTCGCGCTTGGCGACGGCAACGTTCCTCCCGCGGGCTTCACCCCGCTTTTTAACGGCAAGGATCTTGCCGGCTGGTGGGGCACAGGCGGCGGGAATCCAAAGAAATTTCTCTCACTCACGGCGGAGAAACAGGCGGAGGAGCGGGCGAAGGCCCTTGCCGATATCCAAAAGCACTGGTCCGTCGCCAATGGGGAATTGATCAATGATGGAGAAGGGCTCTATCTCACCACCGAGCAGGAGTACGGAGACTTCGAGCTGTTTGTGGAGTATAAGACTGTTCCACTGGCGGATAGCGGCATTTACCTGCACGGCCTCCCTCAGGTGCAAATCTGGGACAGCACGGACAAGAGCAAGTTTGAGCTGGGAGCGGACAAGGGATCGGGCGGACTTTGGAACAACAGCGCCGGCGCGCCGGGCAAGGATCCCCTCGTCAAGGCCGACAAGCCCTTCGGCGAATGGAACAAGCTTCACATCATCATGGTCGGCGAAAATGTGACGGTGACACTCAACGACAAGCTGGTGGTGGATAACGCGCGACTTGAGAATGCCTTCGACAAAAAGGAACCCCTGCCAAAGACCGGCCCCATCAAGCTCCAGACGCACGGTGGCGAGATCCGCTGGCGAAATATCTTCATCAGGCAACTGCCGGCAAAAGCCAGATAGACTTCAGGGCAATCGCATCAAAAAACGCGGTCATCCTGAGCGCAGTGCTGCGAGGGCGAAGGCGGGGCGGCACGGAGTCGAAGGATCCCGTGAGTCCTGGCAAGATCATCAAACAAGACCGAACATCGTTCCGGCATTCCACGGGATTCTTCGGCTGCGCGATGCCCGCCACCTGCGCCCGCCGGGCATCGCTCCGCCTCAGAATGACCCCGTTTTTTTTGATGCGATTGCCCTGAGATAGACTTAGCCAGCATCCCCGCCGCGTTCGGGTGGCCTGCGCCCGATGTGATGCCGATGACAGGCCGCATGCGCTTTGCGCCGAAGGCATGGTCCTGTAGCAGCAGACGGACGCGAAAATCTGGGGCGCGGCCGACCCCGGCGAAGAGGTGACCGTTGCGTTTCGAGGCAGGAAAGCCGGCGCGACCGCCGATCCGAATGGCCGGTGGCTCGTCACCGTCGCCAGCGGGGAGGGGGGTGGGCCGGTGTCACCTATTCGTTCGGCCACCATTTGCAGGAACACCGCAAGGTTCCGGTGGGCCTGATTCTCGCAAGCTGCGGCGGCACCCGGATTCAGACGTGGATCAGTGCCTCCGCGATCGAGCCCTTCGAGAAGCCCAAGGCTGACGAAAAGCCGGTCTCCCACAACGATCGGTCGGCCCTTTACAACGGCATGATTCATCCCCTGCTGAACTATCGGCTTCGTGGCGCGATCTGGTGCCAGGGCGAAAGCAATGCAGCGGGAAATGAAGCCTTCAACTACCGCAATCTCCTGTCCGCCATGATCCGGAGCTGGCGGACCGAGTTCCGGAACCCCGACCTTGCCTTCCACGTCGTCCAGCTTCCTCCCAATGGCAGCGGGCCTGATCCTGTGAGGAGCGGATTCCCTTTCCCGTCAGGCCGCCCGGAGCACGGCTCGCTAGCGCCACAGGACGCTGGGGAATTTCTTCGCAACAGCCTGGCGATGCTTCGGCCATTCGCGGAGCAGGAAGGCAGGAACATTGGTGGTGCTGGCGAGGCGTTTGCCATCGGGGGTGCAGAGGGTGAGGAGCACGGCGAGGCGGCCTTCGCAGAGGCTGGGATGCTCTTTGAAATCGAAGCACTCCTGCAGTTTCACCTGCGCTTCCGGCGCCCCGTTCACGTAGGAAACTTTCATGGTGCGGCTGTCGGGCAAAGGGATCGAGAGCGGCACCAACTCATCCAGCCAACTGACTTGCCCTGCTGCCAAGTGTTGATGGAACGCGGCGATGAGAGGCGCGGCCTGAGCCTCCTTCACGAGCGAGAGGCCGGCGAACGCGCGGGCGAGGCAGGCGGTGATGGCGTCCGCATCGAAGCGCGCAAACTCCAGTTCGGGCATCGTGGCGTGGACGAGATCCACACGGGCGATGAACTGTTTCACCCGATGATCCATCAGCGGCAGGTCGAAGGCTCCGGCGCGATGGGCTTCGGCGAGGCAGCGTCCGCTGGCGACGGGATCGAGGTCGCGTTGCTGCGCCTTTTGCTCGATGACGAGATCGCGATAGCGCACGAGTTTCATCGCTGCGACGCGCTTGTTCTGCGGATCAAAAATGTGCTCCACGGTGGTGCTCAGATGCTGGGGAAACATCTCGGCAATCCACGCGGGCTGCACGGCGGTGGCGAGGCTGAGCAGCGTCAGCGGGGTGGAGCCGCGGGAGGGCGCTTCCCGCAGATTGGCGGCGACGAAAAAGGGGGCGTCCTGCACCACGCTTTCGCGCACGAGCTGGCCTGCACGTTGCTCGGTGAGGTCGCACGCGGGTTTGCCGGGTTCGCGTCGTTTTGCGAGCTGATCGACGAAGCCAGCCATGATGCACCGCAGCAGGGCTTCGTCGCCTTTTGCCGCGCCGGCTGCTGTCGCGCTGCGGTCGTAGAGACGCTGCTGATGGGCGACTTGCAGGATCTGCTGGCAGGTCTGCTCCACTTGGCGCGCGACTTGGGCGTTGATGCCGTAGCCGCGGCAGCGGTCGAAGCTGAAGCCGTTCGCCTTGGCGAAGTCGTAGGCGCGCATCAGCGTGAGGAAGTCGGAGTCCCCGCTGTCCTCGAACATCTCGCGCGCGGCCTTGGTCTCGGCGTCATCGCGATCCAGGCGTGCGAGCAAATCGCGGCCGCTGACCAACGCGGCACACAAGGCGGCATCGGGCACGCAGCCGCGCTGGCTGGCCTCGATCAACATGCGCGAGTAGCGCGGGTGCATTGGCAGGCGCAACATTTGCCGACCGATGGCGGTGAGATCCGCATTCAGCAAGGCACCGAGCATGGTGAGCAGTCGCTCGGCACGTTCGACGGCCTGCGGATCGGGTTTGTCCAGCCAATCAAAAGTGGCGGCTTCCCGGATGCCGAGCGAGTGCAGCAGCAGCACGACCTCCGCGAGGTCGCTGCGCTGAATCTCCGGCGTATTGCGTTCCTCGCGGTCCTTGTGACCGATCACAGTCCACAAGCGATGACAGGTGCCGGGCGCGGTGCGACCGGCGCGGCCTTTCCGTTGATCCGCACTGGCCCGGCTGATTGGTTCCAGCAACAGCGTGCCGATGCCGCGTTCCGCATCGTAGCGGGCCACGCGGGCGACCCCGCTGTCCACGACATGGCGGATGCCATCAATGGTGATGCTGGTCTCGGCGACGTTGGTGGCGACGATCACCTTGCGCAGTGCGTTCGGGGCGAAGGCGCGGTCCTGCTCCTGCGGTTCGAGTTCGCCGTGCAAAGGGATGCAGGTCACGCGCTCGCGAGTTCTCATGCCTCGCAGCGCGTCGAGCGTGCCGTTGATCTCGCCGCGCCCCGGCATGAACACGAGGATGTCGCCGGGCGCCTCGTCATTGATGATCCGCTCGACCGCCTCCGCCGCTTGCGCGGTGAACGGACGCTGGTCGGGCATGGAAAGATAGCCCACCTCCACAGGATAGCTTTGCCCTTCGGAAATGAGGATCGGGCACTGGTTCAAATACGCGGCGACCGGCTCGGCATCGAGCGTGGCGGACATCACCAGCATGACCAGATCGGGGCGCTGAGTTTGCTGCAAGTGCTTCACCAGCGCGAGGGCGACATCGCTGAGCAGGTTCCTCTCGTGGAACTCATCGAAGATCACGGCTCCGATGCTGGCCAGCAAGCGATCATCCTGGAGCCAGCGCAGCAGAATGCCCTCGGTGACAAAGCAGATGCGTGTGCCGAGGCTCGTGTGATCGTCGAACCGGATCTGATAGCCGACCTCCGCGCCGAGCTTGCCCCCGCGCTCCCATGCCACGCGCGTGGCCACCGTGCGGGCCGCGACGCGCCGGGGTTGCAGCACCACGATCATCCTGTCGCCCGCGATCCCCGCATCGAGCAGCATCTGCGGCACCTGCGTGGTCTTGCCGGACCCGGTGGGCGCGACGAGCACCATGCGATTGCCGGCTTGCAGAGTGCACAAAATGTCTGCGTGGATTTTCCAGATCGGGAGCGCGGTTGCGGCAGGCATGAATTGAGGCCCACGCTATGGCTCAGCGCGGGCAATGCCAACGCGAAGCGCGACAGCATCCACAGACGGGCGTGTTTAAAAGTGAGTCCATGGATTGCGGGCCAAAGGCCCTGCGACAAGCCAGCCCAGGGCAAGCGAGGAACGAGCGCCGCCCTGGGTACAGGAGAAATGAACCGAGCCCCACGGGGGCGGAACGACACGCGCAACATCCGGAAAGTTGTCGCGCCCCGTTGGGGCTTGGGATCTTTTGAACGGACGATCCCAGGGCTGCGCTCCTGCGTCGCTTGCCCTGGGCTGGCTTGTTTCAGGCCCTTGGCCTGCGTTGCACCGGAGCCACTTTGAATCACGCTCGCCCCCTTTTCACGATTCGCTTCTCGTCAACCGAGCGGGCGCAGGCACTGTGCGGGATTCTTTGCTCCCGGAGGCGATCAGCCTTCCGGGAAAACCTTTCCAAAACAATGTCACACTTTTCAAAACTCGGCGTTCCGGCGGATCTGGTTCGCGGTCTCAATGCGCTCGGCATCTCCACCCCGACCCCCATTCAGGAAAACGCGATTCCGTTTCTCATCAAGAACGGCGGGGATCTGGTCGCCCAAGCGCAGACCGGCACCGGCAAGACGGCGGCGTTTGGCCTGCCCTTGCTCACGAAAATCAATCCCGACGACCCGACGTTGCAAGGACTCGTCCTCTCTCCGACGCGTGAACTCGCCAAGCAAATCGGCAAGCACCTGTTTCAATACACCAAGTTTTCCGAGAAGAAGATCTTCGTCGAAGTCACCGGTGGCGGCGACAAGATCGACCTGCAAGTCCAGCGGCTGAAACGTCCGACGCACATTGTCGTGGCGACGCCAGGCCGGCTCTTTGATTTGCTGAAGCTCGGTGCCCTCAAGCTCGATACCGTGAAGCATCTCGTGCTGGACGAGGCGGACGAAATGCTGAGCATGGGGTTCCGCAATGAAGTTGTCCGGGTTGCCGAGATGACGTCAGCCCGACGCAGCACGTGGCTGTTTTCGGCGACGTTTCCTGAGAAGATCCAACGGCTCATCGCGGACTGCATGCCGCCTGACCCGAAGGTCATCAAGGTCGCGAAAGCGCAGGTCGTAAATCAGAATATCTCGCACCGCTACGTGGTCTGCCAGCGCGACGACAAGGACGACTGGATCGCGGACTTTCTGCTGGCGCAGAAGACGGAGCGCGGGATGATTTTCTGCCGCACCCGCGCCGGGGCGGTGGTGCTGGGCAAAGAGCTGAACAAGCGCGGAATCCCACTCGACGTGCTGCAGGGCGACCTGAGCCAGAGGGATCGTGACAAGGTGATGCGGGCTTTCAAAAAGGAGCGCACCCGCTTTCTGGTTGCGACCGACGTCGCCGCACGCGGCATCGACGTGGAAGGATTGTCTTTCGTGATCCACCGTCAGTTGCCTGAGAACCTGCAATACTACACCCACCGCGCCGGACGCACCGCGAGAGCCGGCAAGAAAGGCTTCTCGATTTGCCTCATCGAACCGAATGAGCGCCGCGACATCGCCGAACTCGAACGGGAATTGGGGCTCACGTTCAAAGTATTGGATTGGGATACGCACGGCGGCGGAACGCTTCGGTGACGGCTCGCTGAAACGATCTCTGCCGGGGGGCTTGCGAATGCGATGCAGACGGGAAGTTTTCGCGGGTGGACCACGGGAGGCCGCGGCGTCTCTTGGCGAAGGCCACTCAGGTTTCATCCTGATGCAGCGCGCTACTTCCAGCCAAAGAGCGAGGATTCCACAGGAGACGTGGAGGACTTCAGCCGGCTGAATCGGATCGCCTCCGCCGGAGCGTTCTTTGTCGCCCGGGCCAAGGACAACCTGCGCTTTTCCAGGCAGCGTTCCTTGCCGGTGGTTACCCCGCAGGAGTGCGCAGCGACCAGATCGGCAAACCCACGCGGGCCAAAGCACGGGCAGCCTTTCCGTCGCTCCTGCGCAAAGTGCGTTACTTCGACGCCGACACCGGGCGCGACTTTGTCTTTCTCACCAACCATCTCCAAATCCCGGCGCTGACCGTAGCCAAAATCTACCGCCTGCGCTGGCGGATCGAATTGTTCTTCCGCTGGATCAAAGGCCACCTGCGCATCAAGCATTACTACGGAACCAGCCCCAACGCCGTGAAGACCCAAATCTGGATCGCCGTGGCCAGTTACCTCATCTGTCCGCAGCACCCCCGAACGTTTCGCACTGTTGGTCGGAGGCGAACTCTGTTTGGTAACGGGAATCCGCATCACTGCGATAAAGACGCAGGGCTGATCCGCACTGTTTCAAGTGCGAGAATCGCAGCCAAAATGTCCGCCGCGGTTCACTGGACTTCACGCATCAACCGCCCGCGGGCACATTCATCCCGTCTGTTCAGATGTGACGAAATCCAGAAGGTCTGCGCGAAAAAATCCCGCGCCTTTCGACACATCGAGCAATATGACTCTGTATGCAGGCATTCATTCCAGAGGCAAAGTGTTACAAAAAAATGATACAGCACCCCGATCGCCATTTCTTGCTTCATTTGCAAATACCACATTCCAAATGACTTGAAGTGGTGCGCGGTGCAGGTTTCGAACCTGCGACCCCTACCGTGTCAAGGTAGTGCTCTACCACTGAGCTAACCGCGCATTCTACAAGGGCGGCGAATCAAACGCCACTCGCCGCCGATGGCAAGCGGAAATCGGGCGACAGCGGAAATCGGTGCATGAAAAATCCCGCCGGGAAAAAACTGGCGCACGCTGTCTCGCCACGTCCCTGCATCTCAGCAATGCGACGAATTCCGGGGACGAACGGATTTTTTCGCCCGTCACTGCGCCGCGGCCTTGGCGGCATCGCGTGCGGCGCTCGCCTTGAGGTGCTCGATCACGTCCTTGAATTTGTCCTCGTTCCGCGAATCCACTGCCACGCACGCGGCGTGCGCTTCGTGGACGGCCTCGCGCATCCCGGCCTTGTCGGCGGCGTGGTGGACGGCTTCCGGGCATTCGCCGGAGTGGGTGCCCGGAAGCGGAGTGTCGGAAAAGAGCGTGTCAATCCCGAGGCCGGCGAGCAGTTCGGTGTTGCGCTCGTTGCGGTTCACCACCCACAGCTCGCCGCCGCCGAGATCGCGCAGGCGGATGGCGAGACTCGCGAGCGTGCCCATGAAGGTCGAGTCCATCGCGCAGCAGTCTTTCAAGTCCACGACGAATTGCCGGCGTCCCTCGTCCATGAGCCGTCGGGCGAAATCCTTCAGCGCGGGGCTGCTCTGAAACGATCCCCTGCCTGCCACGCGTATCCAGACCGCGGGGCAGCTCTCGGTATCCGCAAAAATCGTAGGGTGGAGGCTCATGGACATCTCGCGATGACTACATCGCATCGAATCGGCCAGCGGTCAATTCAGCCGCGCCGCCGCAAGTCTTTGCGCGCGTGGTCAATTCCACAGGAACGATTGGTAGAGACCGACGGCGCGGCCGTTCTCGATCAGCAGCACCCGCCATGCGGTGATTTTGCCGCCCTCCTTATATTCGTCGCCGATCACAGTGAATTTCGTCACATGCGATCCTTTCGCAAACGGGAAGCGCATCTCCTTGGCCTGCACATGCGCACCGAGATTCTCCAGGCGGTATTCGATCCGGGCGGTGATGTCCGCCGGCCGCTTCGCGCTCCACGAGACATTGAAATAATAGCCGCGCCGCTCGACGTAATCCACGGCGGTGATCGCGCCGTAGTTCACCCGCTGGCGCTCGAAGATCAACATCTCATCCTCCGTCGGTTTCAGATACTTCGGATCGTTCAGGAATTTCGTGACCTTCTCGATCTTGAAATCATCCTCCAGTGCGAGCGGCACCACATTCGCATGGGCGATGGGGATCTGGCGCAGGGGCTCCTTCGGCGTGGAGCAGGCGGAAAGTGCCGCCACTGCGAGGAGCGCGGCAAAAAGACGAATCATGGGCGCGGATTAGAACGGGCACCGCCAGCGGTTGCAACGTCGGAAGTTGCGGGTGGCCGCAGTTTGGAGGAAACCACGAATGGGATTCTAGAAGGGCGCATGCAGCGCCCCGCGGAGGCATCGCCACTTCATTCGTGTCCATTCGTGGTTCAACTTGAACCACTGCCAAATTCCCTCGCCCCTCGCCTGATCCCTGCTACCGGTTCCGCTGCATGATGCACCCCTTGCTCCGCTCCGCGCTCGCCGCCGCCGCGCTCCTCGCCTGTCCGCACGCACCTGCGGCGGATGCGCCCGTACCGGCCGGAAAAGCTCACGCCGCGGCGAAGCGCGAATACGTCCGCTACGTCGGCGACGACAAACGCGGCAAGCTGGAGACCGTCATCGTCACTTTGAAAAAAGACGGTGTGCAGGTGGAACTCGTCGGCGCAGTACATGTGGCCGATCCCGAATACTACAAGGCGCTCACGAAACTTTTCACCGGCTACGAGGAGCTGCTCTTCGAGCTCGTGGACGGGCAGAAGATGAAGGAGGAACTGGAGGACGCCCCGAAGCCAGCGGCGAAGAAAAGGCCGGACGCACCTCTCAAGCAGGGTGAATTTCCACCCGACGAAAACGACACGGCCGGGGCGAAGGAGCGGAGCCCGGCCTTCAAGATCATCAGCGTGATGATGCGCGGCGTCGGCAGCTATTTTCACTTCCAGTACCAGACCGAAGGCATTGACTATCACACGAAGAACTTCGTCCACGCCGACGTGAGCATGGATGAATTCGTGCAACTTCAGGCGGACAAGGGCGAGTCGTTCATAGACCTCATGCGCAAGGCCATCGAGGCGCAGCTCGAGGTCGGCACCGACCGCACCGCCGAGCCGAAAGGCAGCCAGCTCCTGCTCGCGCTGCTCGGCGATTCGAGCGGGCTGAAAGTGGCGATGGCCCGCCAGCTCGCATCCGCGGGCGATATCGTCGCCGAGATGGAGAAGCACGGCGGCACCGTCATCATCACCGAGCGGAACCGCAAGGCGCTCGAAGTGCTCGATCAGGAGGTCGCGGCCGGCCGCAAAAACCTTGGAATCTTTTACGGAGCAGCGCACCTCGCGGAGATGGAAAAGGATCTCGAAAAACGCGGCTACCAGCGTACCGGCGAACGCTGGATCACCGCGTGGGACATCAAGCCGCGCACGGAACAGAAGCGCCCCGCATCGCCCGCGCCGAAGGAGTAACGCGGCGACATTGTTCGCCAGACCGCGGCGTTCGAACGCTATTCACCCGGCACAGGAATCGCTCTCCGAGACGCGCCGATGACCCGCGCACAGCCATCTACGCTTCCGCACCCGATACTCTCCCGCCGCGGCGAGCAGGCCGTCGCGGAATTGCGGGCGCTGGAGGAGAACCGCATCTGCGGCCTCCTCACCGACGAGGACTACTTGCGGCAACGTGCGGAAAAATTCCGCGCGCTCACGCGTCCGGTTCCCGGCATGTGGCTCGCGGCGCTGCTCGGCGTGCCGCTGCTCGGCGTACCGGCAGGCGCTCTGATCTGGCTGCTCACGCACGACGAGCCCTGCGCATTCGCGATCGCCGTCCTCGCGGGCGCATGGGGCATCCTCTCGATCGGACGCGTGCTTCAGGAAGAATGCACCGAACTTTGTTCCCGAGGACGGCGGAAAATCCTCGTCGCACTCCTCGACAACGATCTCCTCAACGCGAGCGAATTTGCGGAGCACGAACAGCGGCTCATCCGCGGGTCGTAACGCGGGCAATCGTGTCCGCGGAACATGAGCGCGGATTTGCGCCGACAGCCCGACTCACATCCCTCCGACGTCCCGCGCGGCGACAGGATTTCTGTTCCTGCGCCGCTTCGGGAATTACGCGTCCGCGGCGGGGCCGACGATCAGCTTGCGGCCCTTGAAACGCTTGCCGCGCAGCCCGCTCACGATGTCGCGCGCAGCCTCCTCGCGCACGTCGAACATCGTCATCGTCGGCAAAATGTGGATCGCTCCGAGCACCTCGCGCGACATGCCGGTCTCGTTCAGGACGAAGCCCACGACATCTGCGGGCCGCACCATCTGCTCGGCGCCGGAATTCATCGCGAGCCGCACCATGCCCGGCTCGTGCGACTGCGCCGAGACTTCGTCGCGCGAACCGAACACCGGACGCGTGCCGCGCTCGCCGGCCGGTGGACGCTGATCGCGCGACGCGAAACGATCGAACTTCTGCGGACGTGGTGCGTCGTCGCGCCTCGGAAAATCACGCGGCGCGGCCCTTCGCGCGTCGTCCCCGTTCTCGCGCACGTCGCCGCCATCGCGCTTCGCAAATTTCTTCGCCGGGTTGCGCGCCTCGTATGCGGGGTAGTCGCCGCGGCTCTGGTACTCGCGCTTCGGCGGCGCGGGGCGATCCTCGGGGATCTCCACCGACTTCGGCCCGTCGCCCTCGAGCATCGAGAACATCGCCGACGCGATGTCCGTCGGCGTGTGGCCTGCGTCGAGGAGCTGATCGATCAGCGCGTCGTGTTTCTTGAATGCGCCGCCTTCGAGCGTCGTGCGCACTTTGTCAAAGAGCGCATTGCTGCGCCGCTCCTCGACCTGCTCCGCCGTCGGCACAGGCTCACGGCGGATGCGCGCCTTTGTGAACCGCATGATCTGCTGCAGCTTCCACACCTCGCGTCCGTCGGCAAAAGTGATCGCGCGTCCGCTGCGGCCCGCGCGTCCGGTGCGGCCAATGCGGTGAACGTAGTCCTCCGCGTCGTGCGGCAGGTCGTAGTTGATCACCACTTCGAGGTCATCCACATCCAGCCCGCGCGCTGCGACATCGGTCGCCACGAGGAACTCGATTTTCTTGTCGCGCAGCTTGCGCATCACGCGCTCGCGTGCGGCCTGTGCGATGTCGCCGTGCAGCTTGTCCGCCATGAATCCGCGCGCGGAAAGATGCTCGGTGAGCTCGTCCACCATCAGCTTCGTCGCACAGAAAATGATGCCGTAGTGCAGGTCCATGAGGTCAATGATCCGGCACAGCGCCTCCAGCTTCGAGCGGCGGTTCACCTCATAATACACCTGGTCAATGTCCGGCACCGTGAGCTTCTGATCCTCGATGCGCACGTTCACAGGATCCTTCGTGAACTTCGCGATCATCTGCTTGATCGCCGGCGGCAGTGTCGCGCTGAAAAGCACCGTCTGCCGGTCCGGCTTCGCCTTGGAAAGAATCGAGATCATGTCGTCGCGGAAGCCCATGTCCAGCATCCGGTCCGCCTCATCGAGCACGACCATGCCGATATTTGCCATCGAGAGCGATTTGCGCTCGATGTGATCCATCACGCGCCCCGGCGTGCCGATGATGATCTGCGCGCCGTTCTTCAGCCCGGCGAATTGCCGCTCGTAGCTCGCGCCGCCATAGATCGGCAGCTCCTTCACGCCGCGCTTGAACTGCGCGAGCCGCGACACTTCCTCCGCAACCTGCATCGCGAGTTCGCGTGTCGGGCAAAGCACGAGCACCTGCGGCGCGCGCACCGTCACATCCACGCGCTCGATCGCGGGAAGCGCGAAGGCCGCCGTCTTTCCCGAGCCCGTCTGCGACTGGCCGACGACATCGCGCCCGGTCAGCAGCACCGGGATCGCCTCGCCCTGGATCGGCGATGCAAGCTCGTAGCCGACGTGCGCGACCGCCTTGAGAGTTTCCGGCGACAGGCCGAGTTCGGAGAATGGTTTTTTCTGCATCCGCGAACCTTGCCCGCGCACCAGTGATTAGCCAACGAAATCAAGTGAACACGCATTGTGCATCCGCGCGCATCGCACGATGCTCGCACCGAATGCCGCGCGCCGATCTGCCCGGAGAAATCCTCGAACTCCCGTACCCGCCACGCATCGTCGCGGAGACGGACGACTTTCTCGTCGTGGACAAGCCGCCCTTCCTCCGCATCCACCCGAGCAAGCCCGACCAGACCGACACGCTCTGGAACGAACTCCGCGCACTGCTCGCGTACGAAATCGCGAATGGCGGGCAGGTGAGCATCATCAACCGCCTCGACCGCGAGACCAGCGGCCTCGTGCTCGTCGCGAAGCACCGCGCTGCTGCGAAGAAGTTTTCACAGCTCATGGAGCGCCGTGGCATCGGCAAGGAATACCTCGCGCTCGCATTCGGCTGGCCCGCGCAGGACGAGTGGAGCGTGGACGCGCCGCTGCTGCGGCAGGGCGACATCCGACCGTCGAAAATCTACCTCAAGCAATGCGTGCATCCCGACGGCTCGACTGCACTCACGCGCCTCCGAGTCGAGCGGCGCTTTGAAAAGGACGGCGCGAAATTTTCGCTCATCCGCGCATTTCCCGAGACAGGCCGGATGCACCAGATCCGCATCCACCTCGCGCACAGCGGACATCCCGTCGTCGGCGACAAAATCTACGGCGCGGACGAGACGTGCTACCTCGACTTCATCGAGACCGGCTGGATCCCCGCGCTCGCCAAGCGCCTCCTCCTCGCGCGCCACGCGCTGCATTCCTGCGCGCTCACAACGGACGAACACGAATGGCGCACCGCCCTGCCGCCGGATCTTGCGGAATGGTCGGGACTCGCGGTCGCTTGATTGGACGTCGAATGTTCAATGTTGAGTGTTGGATGTTGAGCACGCCGCACGGCAGCCGACTTTCACCGTTCAACACTCCGCAGTGACACCCGACCCTGTTCGGAAAAACCCAATCCCGTCCCTTGACAGCATGGCGCATGGCCCATTCCCTGCCCACCTGTGAAATTCGCCCCACGATTCATCGCGGCGCTCGTCTTGCTCGGGTGGCTTTTTGCCATCGGGCATCTCGCGACGGAGCATGGGGCGGGCGCATTTTCCGGCGTGGATCACGAGCTAATCGGGCATGATGACGACCACCATGATGAGGATACGGAGCATCACCACCACGACCTCTCGGTGCTGCCTCCGGGGCTGCTTGCGAAGGCGACGGACCACGATGCGCTCGCGCCGGTCTGGGTTGCGCTTTGGGGCGAACTGGCCGGGAGCCTGACGCTCATCCCGCGGGACTCCGCGCAGCCGGACGCGGACTCCTGTTTTGGCAATGCGCCGCCGGATGGGCGGGCCTTCGGCTGGCTTCTGGTGTGCCATACCGCGCTGCCGGTGCGCGGGCCTTCGCTTGTGGCGTAAAGTCGGGCCCACTCGGGTCTGACGTTCTCTCGTGTTCACGCGGCGCATTCTCGCGCCCGCGTCGCCCGCGCGCATTCGCTGCGTGCGACTCCCGCACTGCAAACTCCCACCCGTTTTCCATCCATGTTCCGAATCCTCACTTTCATCCTGCTCATCCACGCCACGGCGGTGGCCGCCGGCACCACGCTTTCTCTCGATGACATCAACGATCGCGTTCGCAGGCACAATCCACAGCTCGCCGCTGCGCGACTCCGAATCGAGGAAGCGCACGGCCGCCTCGACAACGCCGGACGGCTCACGAATCCCAGTCTCGATTTCGACTACGCGCAGAACGTCCGCACGCCGGAGCACGGCTTCCGGCTGGAGTTCATTCAGCGGTTCCCGCTCACGGGTCGTCTGCTTTTGGAAAAGGCCATCTCACGCGCGCAACTCGCCGCCGCCGAGGCGGAGGTGCGCGATGTGGAACGCAGGCTCGTCGCGGATGCTCGCGCCCTCGCGGTAAAATTGCTCGCGCTGTGGCATCAGCGTGCGCTGCGTGTGAAGCAGGTCGCGAACAGTCGCGAGCTCGCGGAGTTCATGAGCAAGCGTGTCGCCACGGGTGAGGCCGCGTTGGTGGATGCTTCTCAGGTGCAACTCGAGCGCGGCCAGCTCGAAACCTCGCTCCTGCTGCTCGACAGCGAGCGCGCAGCGCTGCTCGGGGAATTGCGCCCGCTGCTCGGCGTGCGCGTCTCGGACTCTGTGGAAATCACCGGCGAACTGCCGATGCCCGTCGGGGTTCCCAAAGGCGCGGTGGATCCGGAAAGGCGCGGCGATTACCAGGCTGCCCAGCGCGTGGCCGATGCTGCGCGGGAAAATGCGGCGCTCGCGAAGGCGAACAAATGGGCGGACATCGGCGTGGGCCTGACCGCCGCGCAAACGCGCGCCGAGGATGCGCCGGATGGACTCAGACGCGATACGATGATCGGCCTGAAGTTCAGCCTGCCGCTGCCGCTTTGGAATGCCAACGAGGGACGCATTCGCGAAGCAAACGCCGCGGCGATCCGCGCGGATAAGGAAGTGACCGCACTCGCCGTGCAAGTCCGCGGGGAAGTCAGCGGCGCACGTGGTGAAATGGCCGGGCTCGCCAGGGTCATTTCGTCCATCGCCGACGTTCTCATTCCGAAAGCGCAGCACATCGAGGAGCAGCGCCGGACCTCTTACGGCATCGGCCAGACAGCGTTCATCGAAGTCGTCCGCGCGCGCGGCGGGCGATTCGAACTCGAAGTGCAGCTCGTCACCGCGCTGCGCGACTACCATCTCGCCCGCACGCGCTACCTTGCGGCCACCGGCGCGACTGCAGCGCTGGCAAAACGCAAATGACCCGCACCATGAACAACGCACTTCTGATCACCAAAGGCATCGTCAGCGGCGGCTTGATCGTCGCCATCAGCGAACTGGCGAAACGCAACAACACGACGGCAAGCATCGTCCATTCGCTGCCGCTCGTCTCGCTGCTCGCCCTCGTCTGGCTCTTCGCGGAGACGCGCGACACCGCGCTCATCGGGAAGCACATGACGGGCACGTTCTTCTTCGTCCTGCCGACCCTGCCGATGTTCCTCGCCGTGCCGTGGCTGCTGCGGCGCGGCTTCACGTTCTGGCCGGCGCTGGGCGTGGGCGTGGTGCTCACGGTCGCCCTCTATTTTCTCACCCTTCGGCTGATCCGCGCCGCCGGCATCCAACTCTGAATCCACTGCACCTTATGCTTCGCACACTTGCCCTTTTCCTGATCCTCAGCGCCGCCGCACTTGCCGCGGTCGATCCGAATCGCTCCGCAAATCTCGTCATCCTCGACGAGACGGCGGTGAAAAACCTCAACCTTGTCACGGTCGAAGCCGAGGAAGCCGACTTCGAAGAAACCATCTTCGCACTCGGCCGCATTCGCGTCGCATCGGGGCATCGCGCCGTGGTCAGCAGCCGTGTGCCGGGCCGCGCCATCTCCGTCTCCGCGCACATTGATACGAAGATTGAAAAAGGCGCGGAAGCCGTGGTCGTCGAAAGCCGTCAGCCCGGCGATCCGCCGCCGAGTGTGCGGCTGCTCGCGCCGATTTCCGGCCACATCTCGATGGTGAAAATCGCGCCCGGCCAGCCGGTCGAAGTGGCCGATTCACTCGTCGAGATCGTGGACCTCAGCAGCGTTCACGCAGTCGCCGCATTGCCCGAGCATCTCGCGAATCGAGTGCAAGTAGGGCAGAAAGCGCGCATCCGCGCGACGGGCTATCCCGACAAGGAATTCATCGCGGAAATCGAGCACCTCGGCACCGAGGCCGATGCGGCGTCGGGCACCATCGAGGTCGCATTCCACGTCGAGAACCCGGAGGCCATTCTCCGGCCCGGAATGCGCGCAGAGTTTTCCATCGTCACCGGCAAGCGCGAAGGCGTGATGAGCATTCCCGCCGAAGCCGTGCAGGGCGATGGCGGGCAGCGCTTCGTCTATATCGCCGACTACGAGCTGAAACACGCCTTCATGAAGACGCCCGTCGTGCTCGGCGCGCAAAACGACCGCATGGTCGAAGTGACCGGCGGCGTGTTGCCGGGCGACCAAGTGGTGACGCGCGGCGCCTATGCGCTCATCTTTGCGGGCAAAGGCAACACGTCGCTCAAGGAGGCGCTCGACGCCGCGCACGGCCATCCGCACGCCGACGACGGCTCGGAGCTGACTGCGGAACAGGCCAAGGCCGCCGCCAGCAAGGGAGGCTCTGGCGCGGGCGGCAACCGCGCGGGCGTGCTGCCCCCGGTGGCCATGTTCTTTGCCGGCACCACAGGGCTGCTCTTCATCCTGCTCGTCGCGCTGGGCCTCAAGCTCCGCAAACCCAACGCCGCCTAAACGCGCCATGCTCACGAAACTCATCCAGCTTTCGCTGCGCCACCGGCCCATCGTTCTGGCGCTGGCGATCCTGCTGCTCGTGCTCGGCGTGCAGACCACCCGTGAACTGCCGGTGGAAGTGCTGCCGGACATGACGAAGCCGACCGTCACCATCCTCACCGAATGTCCCGGCCTCGCGCCGGAGGAGGTCGAGACGCTCGTCACGCAGCCCATCGAGGCGGCGGTGCAGGGCGTCGGAGGACTCGACCGGCTGCGGTCGAATTCCGACGTGAGCCTTTCGCTAGTCTTTGCGGAATTTGCGTGGGGCACGGACATCTATCGCGCGCGGCAACTCGTGCAGGAGCGGCTGCAAGCGGCAAGCGGCAGCCTGCCCGAAGGCATCAAGCCCGGTCTCACGCCGGTGTCCTCGCTCATGGGCGAAATTTTGCTCGTCGGCCTGCGGAGCAAGGACATGCCGGCGCGCGACCTGCGCACGCTCGCGGACTGGACGGTCGCGCGGCGGCTGCAAAGCATCGCGGGCGTCGCCGAAGTGCTGACCATCGGGGGCGGCGTGAAGCAGGTCCACATCATGCCCGACCCGCACCGGCTCGCGGCGATGGGCGTCACTTTTGCCGAGCTCGAAGCCGCCGTCGCGAAATCCTCGAACAACTCGACGAGCGGCTACCTCACCACGAGCACGCAGGAAATCATGGTGCGCAATCTCGGCATGAGCACCGATCTGGACGAACTCGGCAGCACCGTCATCAAGAAGCTCGGCGACAGGCCCGTGCTCATCAGCGACGTGGCGCGCGTGGAGTATGGCGTTCAGCCGATGCGCGGTGACGCGAGCGTAAACGGCGAGCCGGGCGTCATCCTGAGCATTGATAAGTCGCCCGGCTTCGACACGCTCAAGCTCACCGCGGCAATCGAGCAGGCGCTCGCGGAGCTGAAGCCCTCGCTGCCCGCGGGCGTCGAGGTGGAGCTGCTCTTCCGGCAGGGCGATTTCATTTCGCACGCCATTGGCAACCTCAAGGAAGCCATCCGCGACGGCGCGATCATGGTGACCATCGTGCTGTTCCTCTTCCTGCTGAATTTCCGCACGACCTTCATCACGCTGACTGCGATGCCGCTCTCGTTCGTCACGGCGCTGCTGGTCTTCAAATGGTTTGGCGTGTCGGTGAACTCGATGACGCTCGGCGGGCTCGCCGTCGCCATCGGCATGGTCGTGGATGACGCCATCGTGGACGTGGAAAACGTCTTCCGCCGCCTGCGCGAAAATGCCGCGCTGCCCGTGCCGAAGCCGAAGCTCGAAGTCATCGCATCCGCGTCCGGCGAAGTGCGCAACAGCATCCTCTACGCGACGGTGCTCATCATCCTCGTCTTCCTGCCGCTGCTGAGCCTCGAAGGGCTGGAAGGCCGGCTGTTCACGCCGATCGCCATCGCCACCATCGTGAGCATGGCAGCATCGTTCGTGGTGTCGCTCACGGTCATCCCGGTGCTCTGCTCGCTGCTGCTTCGTAGCCGCGCCCGTGAGAGCGCGGGCACTTCGGCGGAAAGTCAGCCCGCGCTTTCACAAGCGCGGCTACACGACGACGGCTTCGTCATCCGCGCGATGAAATGGATTGTGCAGCGCACGTTCCTGCGCGCGGCGTTCGGTGCGCCCTTCGCGGTGCTTGCCGTCACCGGCCTGCTCGTCGTCGGCGCGCTGATGTTGTATCCGATGATGGGCAAGGATTTCCTGCCCGCCTTCAACGAAGGCAGCGCCACGATTTCCTTCGCGAGCGCGCCCGGCACTTCACTCGTGCAGAGCAACGCCATCGGCGACGCCGGTGTGAAGCTGCTGCTCGAAATCCCCGAGGTGAAAAGCGTGGGCCGCCGCGCCGGACGCGCCGAACGCGACGACCACGTCATGCCCGTGTCGGTAAATGAATTCGACGTGGAATTCAAGGAAGGTGGACGCCCACGCCAGGAAGTCTTCGCCGAGATCCGCAAGAAACTCGGCGGCGTGCCGGGCACGTTCACAAATGTCGGCCAGCCCATCGGCCACCGGCTCTCGCACATGCTCAGCGGCGTCTCCGCAAAGATCGCTGTGAAAATCTTCGGCCCCGACCTTGATGTGCTCCGCGCGAAAGGCGCGGAGATTGAAAAGATCGCAAAGGGCATCCCCGGCCTCACCGACATTTTCCTCGAAAAGCAGGTGCCCATTCCCCAGCTCCGCATCGTGGTGAACCGCGACCGCGCGAAAGCCTACGGCGTGCAGCCCGGCGCGATCAACGAACAGCTCTCCACGCTGCTCGGCGGCAAAGTCCTCGCTGAACTCCGCGAAGGCCAGCGCACGATGGACCTGCTCCTGCGCCTCCCGCCCGAGTGGCGCGACGCCCCGCAGAAGCTCGGCGATCTCCTCATCGAAACCGGCAACGGCCAGCGCGTGCCGCTGCGCCTCGTCGCCAATGTCCGCGAGAGCAAAGGCCCGAACGTCATCAACCGCGAGAACACGCAGCGGCGCATCGTCATCGGTGCGAACACCAGCGAACGCGATCTCGAATCGCTCGTCACGCGGCTACAAAACGAAGTGCGCGAGAAGGTGCAATTCCCGCCTGGCTACTACCCCAGCTTCGAGGGCGAATTCAAAGCGCAGCAGAAAGCCTCGCGCCGCATCGCGATTTTTTCCGCGCTCGTCTTCGTCGTCATAGCCTTTCTGCTGTTCGGCTACTTCCGCAGCGCCTCGCTCGCCGCGCAGGTGCTGCTGAATATCCCGCTCGCACTCATGGGCGGCCTCGCGCTGACGTGGCAGCTCGTCAACAACATCTCCATCGCCACCCTCGTCGGCTTCATCGCCGTCGCCGGTGTCGCCGCGCGCAACAGCATCATGATGATCTCTCACTACCTCCACCTGATGAAGCACGAGGGCGAAGGTTTCACCCGTGAAATGGTCACACGCGGCACCCTCGAACGGCTCGTGCCCGTGCTGATGACCGCGCTTTCCGCAGGCATCGCGCTCATCCCGCTGCTTCTCGCCGCACACGAACCGGGCAAGGAGATCCTTCACCCCGTCGCCGTCGTCATCGTCGGCGGACTCGTCAGTAGCACGTTCCTCGACCTCGCTGTGACGCCCGCCGTGTTTTGGCTCTTTGGCCGGCGTGCCGTGGAAAAAGCTCTCCGGCTGGACGCCCCAGCCGCGCAGTAAAACCAACCCCACAAACCCACACATGAAAACCAGCATCCTATCCATCGTCATCCTCGCCGCTCTCAGTGTGGTCTCGCCCGCCCATGAAAGCATCACCTTCGGGCCCAACGGCGGAAAGCTTGTCGCGCTCGATTCACCCGCGACGCCCAGCGCCGAGGTCGTCGTGAAGGAAGGCCAGATCGTCGTCGGCCTTTTTGACAAGGGCGGGAAGCCGATCGCGTTGGAAACGCAGGCCCTGACGATCACCGCTGGCGAACGCAATGCACCCAAGAAACTCGACGTGGCAAAGAAGGCGAACAGCTTCACCGCACCGCTGCCTGCGGGAGACGATTTCTGGGCCATCTTCCAGCTCAAGGAAACTCCGGCGAAGAAGGCGCACACCTTCCGAATCCACTACCAGACCAAGCCATGCCCCGAGTGCAAGAAGCCCGAATGGCTCTGTTCATGCGGTTCGAAAACCAACGGCGCAAACATCACCGTCCCTGCATCCCTCGACGGCCTCTTTGCCGAAATCAACCAGCACCACGGCGAGTTGAAGGAGAACTTCGCCGGGAAGAAATATGAGGCCCTCGACGAGGTGACCAAAGCCTTCACCGTCCTGCTCAAAGCCCTGCCCGCAAAATCCGCCGACAAGTCCACCGCCGTCCAGCCGCAAGTGGACGCCCTCGTCGCCGCCCTCGCCTCCATTGCCGACGCCAATGCAGGCCGCACCCTGCCGGCCGCCGCGAAAAACCTCGACGCCTTCAACACCGGCATCGCCGCGCTGAAGAAGAACTTCCCGGAGAAAACTGCGAACGCAAAACTGAAATAAACCCGCCCGGCGACTGGCTCATCGTGGAGTTCAAGGAAAGCGCCAAGGCCAAGGCCGCCACCGCGCGGACGCCGACATGATGAAAGCCTTCATGGCACTCGGCCACGCCAGGCTCAGGCTCTCGCGGCGCTTTTCGCCAGACGATCAGCCGGCTTCGCCGCGTTCCGTATTGCGTTTGAAATGCACTTCCAGCACACGGCGTCCGTCGGCCTTGGTCACTGTGGCGTCGAAGTCCTCGATGCGCGTCTTTTCGCCGGTCTTCGGGAGGTGGCCGATGCGCTGCGTGATGTAGCCGCCGATGGTGCTCACCTCGGTGCTTTCGAGCTCGAGGCCGAGCATTTCGTTCAGCTCATGCAGGCTGAGTGTTGCGGCGATGACGAACTCATCCTGGCTCACGCGGCGCATCTCGGGCTTGTCCGCGTCGAACTCATCCTGGATGTCGCCGACGAGTTCCTCGATCACGTTGTCGAGCGTGACGATGCCGGCGGTGCCGCCGAACTCATCCACGACGAGCGCGAGGTGCGCGTGACGCGCGAGGAAAAAGCTGAGCAGCTTTTCCAGCGGCATCATCTCGGGGACATTGTGCAGTTCGCGCTTGATGCTCGTGATGTCGGGCTTCGGCTCGCGCATGGCGCGCAGGAGATCCTTGATGTGGACGAGTCCGATCGTCTCGTCGAGGTGCTCGCGGCAGAGGGGGAAACGCGTGTGCCGCGAGTCCATCGCGCGCTTTAGGTTTTCCTCGAAGGTGTCCTCGGTGTTGAGAAAAACGACATCGCCGCGCGGGGTCGTGATGTCGCGAACCACGCGGTTTTGCAGATCGAGCGCGTTGATGAGGATTTCCTTCCCCATCGGACTCACCTCATCGGCGCGCGCGCTCTCCGCGAGGATCACGCGAAGTTCCTCCTCGCTGTGCGCGATCTCGCTCTCGTTCACGGACTCGATGCGAAAGACCGTCTTCAGCAGCCAGTTGGAGGCCGCGTTCAAAAACCAGATGGCGGGCTTGAAAACCACGGTGAACCACCGCAGCGGCTGGCTGATGAACAGCGCCATGGGAAGCGGCCGCCGGATGGCGAGAATCTTGGGCACCTGCTCGCCGAGCGTGATGTGCAGGCAGGTGATGCCCGCAAAGCCAAGCACGACGCAGATCGTGTGGATGGCGGTCGCGTTGACGATCCCGATCTTGTAAAACAGCGGCGCCAGCAGCATCGAGAGATAGGGCTCGCCCACCCAGCCGAGGGCGAGGCTGGCCAGCGTGATTCCGAGCTGGCTGGCGGAAAGGTAGGAGTCGAGATGCGAGAGCACATGCCTCACCACGGCGGCGCGCTTGCTCCCTTCCTCCATAAGGACATCCACCTGTGCACTCCGGACCTTCACGAGCGCAAACTCTGAGGCCACGAAGAAACCGTTGAGCGCGACGAGCAGCAAGATCGCGCAGATTCGCAGCATGACCGTGCCACCGGACTCCCATTCGCTGGGCAGCAGGCCGACATCGGCGAGAAGCGTCGGAATGGCGAGAAAGTGAGTCATCGGAAAAGAAACGAGCCGCAGGCCATCGGCCTGCGGCTCGTGAAAAGGTCAGCGGAGCGATCCTACCAGCTCGATTTGGTCACCCCGGGGATCAGGCCGTTGGAGGCCATCTCGCGGAAGGCGATACGGGAGATTTTGAAGCGTCCCATGAAGGCGCGCTTGCGGCCGGTCGCATTGCAGCGGCGGCTGAGGCGCACGGGGCTCGCGTTGCGCGGGAGCATCGAGAGGCCGATGTAGTCGCCCTTCTTTTTGAGTTCGGCACGTTGAGCGGCGTATTTCGCCACACATTTGGATTTGCGTTTTTCGCGTTCGAGCCAGCAGGTTTTTGCCATAGGTAAATTTTTGGGAGCGCGGAAAGTAAGGGGCACGGTTCGGAAAGCAAGCGCATTTTTCCGCACGTTCCTCCGCCGCGCGGTCACGGCCCGCGCTGATGTTCCGCGAAAAGCGCCGCAGCATCATTTTGAGCGAACAGGGATTTCACTCGAACGGCACGGAGCAGGGCGACCGCGAGCAGGCCGCGGGCTTCTGCTACGCGTGGGAAAAGATTTCGCGGCTCGCGGGGATTGATGCGTTCGAGTGAGTGAGGCGCTCCATGCGGGCGGCGCTCCGATCGCCACAGCCACTTGCCACTCGCCTCCTACGTACAGGGCGGGAAGCCGGCACGGATTGCGGCCCACGGCTCTTCGGTGGAGACGTCCACGATGTCGCCGCGGCAGAGCCATTCCTCGATGGTCCACGGGGAGGTGACATCCGTTTTTTCAGCAGCGGTGACGAAGCGGCGGGCGGGCATGGGGGGAAATGTTGGATTCTGAATTCAAAATCACAAATCATCACCGGGGCGCAGCGCCTTTGTTCGCTTGGGCGCGAGGTCGGGTTTCTTTGGCTTCGTGCCGGGCGCGCGGAGTTCGATTTCTCCGGTGTCGAAGGACATCAGGTTTTCGGGATGTGCGATTTTGAATTCCTCGACGGCGATTCCGTCGCCTTGGAAAAGTGTGAGCGCCGCGCCCTCCTGCACGAACGTCGCCCATTTGAGGTTGTGCGCGGATGTGAGGCGCGCGAGCGGGAGATCGTCGGCGGTGTGCAGCACCACGCCGTCCGCGTCCACGGTGACCTTGAACGAGGCCTCCCGCTTTTCTCCGCCGAGCAGCGGGTTTTCGCGCAGCGCGACTTTCACCACAGCCTGGGCCTGCGGTGCCTTCGCGCGTCCGAGATGCGGCGCGATGGCTTCAAAGGTGTCGCACTTGATGATGCGCTTGAGATACGTGACGCGCCACGCGGACTTCGCCGGGGACTGCGGGCTGGTCTCGGACTGCTGGTCTGATGTGCCGAGCGCAAGAGCACGCAGGCGTTGCTCGGTGTCGCTTTCTTCGAGGAGAAAAATCATCTCGCTCCATTGCGATGCGACGATCTGCACGGGCTGCGGATCGCCCTTCTGATACGACAGCCTGCCGAGAAATTCGCCTTCCTCCGAGTATGCGCGGACCTCGCGTCCATCGGGCGTCTCAACGATCGCCCACACGCGTCCGCGACTGCCCGTGACGCACGCGAGCGGCTTTTCACCGTCGGCGAAAAGCACGGGCGCGCTTTCACCTTCGCGGGTGACGGTGAGTTTTCCATCCGCGATGGCGGCCGTGACCTTATTCTCCGGCGGCGGCGCGCCTTCCCGCGCGAGCTTCCAGCCGAGCGTGGCTTCCTTGCCGTCGGCGGTGCGCAGCGTAACCTGCACGTCGTCGCGGCCCACGCCTTTCACGGCGAGCACGCGGGTGTAGCGCGGCGACTCGTCCTTGATCCAGTCATTGCCGTGATACGCGACTCCCTCGACGGCGAGGTTGCCGGCCATCCAGCCGCGCGCGCCGTATTTTCCGAGCGCGGCGGGCTGCCCCGTGGCGTCGAGGCCGTCCCATTTTGTGACGAGGCCGTTCTCGCCTTTCTTGAAATCATCCACCGGCGATTCACGGTGCAGGACGCGGATCATTTTTCCCGCAACGTTGAAAATGCCGAGGCTGATCGTGCCCTCCATCGGCGGCGGGAGAAAGGTGATCGTCGCGCTCTGCTGGGCGACCGCAGTGCATGTGAAGGCGGCGGCTGCAAGCGTGGCGAGGAATGGAAATCGGCGATCAGGCATAGGTGCGCCAGTTCAGGCGCGGGAAGATGTTGTCGCGTTGTTCGCAATTTTCCAAGAACTCAGTCTCGACGGATCCGGCTCGAAGCTGCGCGTGCAGGCGGGTGAAGCGGTCGAGGTGCCCGCGCGTGCGGCCCGTGGCGTAATCACGCGCGGTGCCGGAGCGGATGAGGAATGCCCAGTCGCTCGACTGCGCGAGGAGAAGCTCGCGCGCAAGCTGGCGCAGGCAGCGCTCCGCGGATTCCGCGACCACTCCTGCGCCGGAAAAATGGCGCGCGATGGAAATCATCTTTTCCTCCGCTACGTGCAGCGCGGGATAGATCCATGCATTCGACGGATCGAGCCACACGGCGCTGAAACCCGCGTCACCCCACGAGGACTGCGCGGGCTCGACGATCTGGTGCGTCTCATTTTCCGCGAGGTAATCGCCGGGCGTGACGAGCCGGATCTCCGCCGCCGATTTCGCCGCACCGCGCAAGACTGCGGCGAGCCACTCGGGGCCCTCGAACCACCAGTGGCCGAAAAGCTCCGCATCGAACGGACTCACGATGACTGGCGGCACGGGCATGAGCGGACGCACTTCGCGAAGCTGGCGGATGCGCGCATCGAGAAAATGGCGCGCGTGCTCTGCGACCCGGCCAAGTGCCATCGCGCGATCATACGGCTGCTTGGGTTCGCCGCCGGTGATGCGGTGCATTTTCAATCCGGTGAAACGGCGCAGGCCGTCGGAAAAAAATTTACGGTAGTCGTCCTCCGGCATGTCCCATCCCGCGTCGCGGTAAAAATCGCGGTACCACGGATCGCCCGGATAGCCCTCGCCCGCGCTCCATACCTGCCGCGCAGATTCGCGTTCGCGTCCGAATACGGCGACGCCCGCAGGCGTGAAGACGGGCGCAAAAATCGCGCGCTGCGGACGCGGCGTGCCGAGCATGAGGCCGTGCGAATCGAGCACGCACCAGCGGATGCCGTTCCCCGTGAGGATGCGATCCACGCCGGGCCGCCACGCGCATTCCGGGAGCCACATCCCGCGCGGCTCGCAGCCGAACATCGTGCGGTGCGCCTCGACGCCGATCGCGATTTGCGCGCGGACTGATTCCTCGCGCGCCATGAGCGGGAGGTAGCCGTGAGTCGCGGCGCACGCGATGATTTCCAGATGGCCGCGATCCTGCAACGCGCGGAATGCGGAGACGATGTCGCGCTTCCAGCGATGCACCCACGATTCGCGCACGCCTTGCAGGCGCAGGAGGTAAAACCGCGCGGCGCGCTGCTCGTCCGCGCGGGCCTCGTTGCGGCGAACTTCGTTTTCCGCAATGGCGATGAGGCGGTCGAGGTGGCGACCGTAGCGCGCGCGCAAAAGTTCGTCGCCGAGCATGTGACCGAGTGTCGGCGTGACGGATATCGCGATGCGGAATGCCACGCCCTCATCGGCAAGGCCGTGCAGCGCATCGAGCAGCGGGAGGTATGTCTCCGTGATTGCCTCGAAGAGCCAGTCCTCCTCGAGAAACTCCGCGTGTTCCGGGTGGCGCACAAAGGGCAGGTGCGCGTGCAGGATCAGCGATAGGCACCCGGGTGGCATGGCGCGAAGCTACGCGGCGCGCGACGTGTGCGACAAGTGCGGCGCACGGGAGGAAAAGTGCTCAGTGCTCAGTGCTCAGACTCGAAATCCGCGACCACCGAGAACTGAGCACTGAGCACTGAGAACTTTCCATGCAAGCCGCACTGTCACACACACTCGTCACACTTTTTTGGTTTGTGAGCAGGCCGCTTGCAGTGACACTGCGCGCCGAGCGACTGAAAATTTTTTCCGAATGAACCTGCCCAACAAACTCACCGCCTCACGCTTCGTGATGACTGCGGCATTCGTCGCGGCGATGGCGATGGGGCTCGAGTGGGATGAGATTCACGCGCCGGGCCGCGAGAAGGGCTGGAGCTTTTCCTACACCGCAGGCCTGCTGCTTTTCCTCGCGGCGAGCGTGACGGATTACCTCGACGGGCATTTCGCGCGGAAGCTCGGCGTGGTGACGAATTTCGGCAAGCTCATGGATCCGCTCGCGGACAAGGTGATGATCGCGGCGGTGTTCATCTGCCTCATCCCGCTGAAGGCGATCCCCGCCTGGGTGGTGATCGTGATCATCAGCCGCGAATTCCTGATCACCGGACTGCGCCTGCTGGCCGCGGGCCGCGGAGTGATCCTGCAAAGCGAGCGGCTCGGGAAGCACAAGGCGGTCTGGCAGATCGTGACCGCGGGATATTTCATGCTGCTGCTCGCGGTGATGGAATGGGAACGCGCAGGCTGGGTCTCGCTGCATGTGAAGCAGTGGTGGTGGCCCGCGTGGCGCTACGGCGGCTGGACGCTCGCCACGATCGCGCTGGTGCTCACGCTCTTCTCGGGCTTCGGCTACCTGCGCAAGCACCACGATCTCCTCGCGGAGTGATCGTGCGAATGCGGACGGCTGGAGCCGGCGCTGATCAGCAGTGTGCGGGTGCTATTTCAGAATCTCCGCGAAGAGCTTTTTCATCGCGGCCCAAGAGTCCTCGTCCGCCTTTTTCTGATACGCGGGGCCGGGCTTGGTGAAGCCGTGCTGCGCGCCTTCGTGCGTGATGAATTCCATCTGCACCTTCGCCTTTTCCATCTCGGCCTTGAATGCGGGGACCTCGGCGTTCACGTGCATGTCCGCGCCGCCGTGGCAGACGAGGATGCGCGCTTTGATCTCGCCGGGCTTCGCGGGCAACGTCGTCGAGAGGCCGCCGTGGAAGCTCACGACGACGCGCACGTCTGCGCCGCTGCGGGCGAGTTCGAGCACGCTCGTGCCGCCGAAGCAGTAGCCGATCGCGGCGAGCTTCGCGGCATCCACGCTGGCGTTCTTTTTCAACTGTTCGAGACCGAGCAGCACGCGGCGGCGCAGGAGCGGGAGATCGTTTTTGTAAGAGCCGGCCTGCACCGCGCATTCCTTCATGTCGGTGGGGCGCACGCCTTTGCCGTAGATGTCCGCGGCGAAGGCGACGTAGCCGAGTTCAGCGAGCTGGGTGGCGCGGGATTTCGTGTAGTCCTGCAGGCCGGTCCAGTCGTGGATGACGAGGACGCCGGGGCGCGGGCCTTTCACGGAATCGTCGTAGGCGAGGAAGCCTTCGAGTTCGACGGAGCCGTCCTTGTAGGTGACGGTCTCGGTCTTCACCTTTGCAAATGCGGAGGCGGTGAATGCGACGGCGACGACAGACAGGAGGGAGAAAATGCGGAGGTTCATGCGGGAACGCTGGCGAAGCGTGGAGCGGTTGCAAGCCGGTAGCCGCTCACTCACCGCGCAGCTTCGGTCAACACACGGAACGCGAACTGCGAGCCCTGCCGCAGCAATCCGCGCGCTTGCACACTGCTGCTCCGCCAAATTACAAAACCCGCTCCTTCCGTGGCAAAGATCCCTCCGCGTTCCCTCCGCTCAAAGTGCCATTTGATCGCGCTGTCGCTGCTCGTGTCGGCGGCGGATGCGTTTGCCCGCGCGGGCGGCGGGCACAGCTCCGGCGGGTCGCACAGCTCGGGCTCCCACAGTTCGGGAAGCAGCCATAGGAGCAGTTCAAGCAGTTCGTCGCATGGAAGCAGCGGGGGCGGCGATGCCAACGGGTTCTTGGTGCTCCTGTTTTTCGGGGTCGTGATTTTCATCATCTGGCGGGCCATCCGCAAGGCGCAGACGATGAATCAGAATGCTGTGATCGCGCGCGGCTCCTTCGCCGCGAACGTCAACCTCGTGGACCCCGGGCTGCGGCAGCTCCGGCAAAATGACCGCGCGTTCGACGCCGCCGCATTTGCGATGCGCGTGAAGGATGGCTTCACAAAGCTCCAGCGCGCGTGGTGTGAGCAGTCGCTCACCTCGGTGCGTCCGTTTATTTCCGACGGAATCCACGAGCGGTTCAGCCTGCAATTCGAGGAGCAGCACGCGCTCGGATACCGGCCGGTGATGGAAAATCTCAGCATCCTCGAATGCACGCCCGCCCAAGTGGAATGCGGCGCGGTGTTCGACGTGATCACGATGCGCATCGGCGCATCGGCGAAGGACTACCGGGTGTCGGCCGAAACAGGCGAGGCGATCCGTGGCTCGGAAGAGCAGGCGCAATTCACGGAACTCTGGTCGTTCATCCGCGCGCGCGGGAGCCAGACGAAGGCGAATGCCACCGGGCTCATCGAGGGCAACTGTCCGAACTGCGCCGCGCCCATCGCGATGAACCAGGGCGCGAAGTGCGAATACTGCCAGGCGGTGCTGCGCAGCGGGCAATACGACTGGGTGCTCGCCGAGATCACGCAGCAGGAGGAATGGCGCGCGACCGCCATACCGCCGCCGGGCACGAAGCGAATCCTCGAGAGCGATCCCGGCTTCAGCGTGCAGGATCTCGAGGACATGACGTCGGTCATCTTCTGGCGCAAGGCCGCGGCGGATCGCATCGGGAGGATCGATCCGCTGAGAAAGGTCGCGTCGCCCGCTTGGTGCGAGATGTACGCGGCGGAGCTGGCGAAAAATCCGCCCGGTTCGGTGCGCAAGATTTTCTGCGATTGCGCCGTGAGTTCCGTGGACACGCTCGGCGTGATCCTCGGCGACACCGAGCACCGCGCGCTCGTGGAAGTGTGCTGGATGGGACGCCCGTTCGAGGTCACGCCCACGGATGAACTGCGCAGCCTGCGCGGCGAGATGACCGTGCGCCGCTCGCTGTTTGTGCTCGCGCGGAATGCCGGCGTCCGCAGCACGCCGGGCGATTCCATTTCCTCCGCGCACTGCCCAAACTGCGGCGGCGCGACGATGGCCGACACATCGGACGCGTGCGAATTCTGCCACACCGTGCTGAACGACGGCACACTGCGCTGGGTGCTGCGCGACATTTTCCCGAGCGGATCCAATGAGGCGCGTGATCTCCGCGCCAGGGCCATCGTGGATTCGCCGCGCGAGATGGCTGAATTCCGCGGCGTCGGATCGCCCGCGAGTTCCGGCGGCACTGGCGCGCTCGCGTGGATGATCAGCTCGGTCGTCTCGAATGGCGGCGTGTCCGATGACTCGATCCGCGACATGCTCCGCGCCGCAGGAAAAAAGAGCGGCCTCGCCGAGGCCAAAGTGGATACGCTGATCCGTTCCGCGGCAGCGGGGCAGATGGAAATCCCGCAGCCGTCCAACCCCAAACAGGCGCGCTCGTGGCTCCTCGAAATCGCAATCGCCGCGCATCTCACCGGCGGTCTGTCGAAGCTGGAGGCCACGCTCATCACCAAGGTCGGCAAGAGCCACCAACTCACCGCCGCGGACGTGGACTACGTGCTGAAATGCGCGCGCCACGAGGCATACAAGCAGGCGACTTCGGAACTGCGCGCGGCGAAGCGGGAGTCCGCGCAAGGAGCCGGGGCGCTCCCGCCCCGTATTTGAACCTCGGGGTGAGGGCGCCCCGACTCCTCGCGGAACTCGGCCGCGCGCTTGTGGCGGGTCGGATTTCAAAGCTCCCTTATCCCCGCAGCAGCGACGCGCTTCCCTCGCGCGGCATTTGCGCTACGCTGTTGCGATGAAGCTTCCATTCGCTCGCCTGCTGCTCGCCGCCGCCGTGTGCTGCGCAGCGGCGGCGTGCGCATTGCCGAAGCTTCCGAAATGGTCGCTGCGCAAGCCGGTGCCGAAGGCCACCCCGATCCGTTTTCCAAAGGAAGATCCCTCGGATCCGAAAGGCAAGCGCAGGCAGATCGGCAAGGTCCTCCTTGTGAACGCGGAGTCGGGCTTCGTGCTCGTCGAGATTCGCGGCGCGATGCCGCCCGAGCCGGGCCTCGCGCTGAAGTGCTTCCGCGAAGGCGTGGATTCCGGTGTGCTCACCGTGAGCGGCGAACGGCAGGGCACCCACATCATCGCGGACATCGTCACCGGCACGCCGCACAAGGGCGATCTGGTCTTCAAGTAGTCGCGGATCCTGTGGACAGGATTGTCCGCGTTACGCGGGCTGCTCGATCCGCTCGAAACGGAAGCGCGCGTCGTAGCGTCCGCGGTTATGCACGCGGCAGCACTGCACGCACGCCGAACCGCGGCGCAGCGGCCGCACGCGCGCGATCGTGGCGGCGCACGCGGGACAGCGGTAATGGTGCCGCCGCGCGATCTTCCTGCGCGGCAGCGGCAAGTCGTGCGTGCGCTTTTCATCCACGAGCCCGAGGTCGCGGCACGCGCGACGCCACTCCGCGCCGTGCGGCTCGATCCGCTTCCGGCCCGCTCGATCCTGCGCGAGGAGGTGGGCGAGCTCGTGGCGCAGCGTGCGCTGGATTTCCTCGTCGCCAAATTCGCGCAGCTTTGGATTCAGCCGCACGAGCGCGCGCCCCGGATACGCAAGCCCGGCGGTGCTGCGCATCCGCGGATTCCACTCGATGCGCACACGCTCGGCCAGCGCCGACGCGCCGACGCCGCGCAACAATTCGCGCGCCTCGTCGAGCAGCGGCTCGTGCGGCACGATGACGGCTTTCACCTCGGCCGGCACGGGACTCATCTCGCGCGCTACGGGACGCTCGCGCTTTCCGAAAAGCCGCTTGAGAAAATCGAACTGCATCGGAGCAGCGTCCACATTCGCGTGGCCGAATGCGAGCATTCCGAGCAGACATACGCATGCCGCGGGATTCGTTGCTCCGTCGTTGAATGTTGGACGTTTGGCCCCGCGCAGCGGCCTCCCGATGTCACGACGCGCATCCGCATTCGCAACGCGCCTGCGGCTGGCTCAACGTCGAACATTCAACGTCAAACGCCCAACGATTAACGGGAGCATCTCCGCGTGGATTTTTCCAAAGCCAAACGCGCATCGGCGATTCTCCCTCCGCGCTCCGCGACAGCGGCCTCGACACCGCCCGCGCGCGCGTTAGCGTTTTCACCTCTCTACTCAAGCCATGAACCGAATCATCACCCCGAGTCCCCTCACCCGTCGTTCCTTTCTCCACCGTGGCGCTACCGGCGCAGCGGGTGCCGCGCTCATGGGCGCATTCCCGCACATCGTGAATGCGCAGGCGGCGAAGGCCATCAAGATTGGCATCGTCGGCTGCGGTGGGCGCGGCTCCGGCGCGCTCACGGACTCGATGAATGCGGACAAAAATGTCGTCCTCACCGCAATGGGCGATGTTCATGCGGATCGCCTGGAGACGAGCTACAAAAATATTTCCAGCGCGCGCCCCGATCAGGTGAAGGTGCCGGACAACCAGAAATTTTCCGGCTGGGACGCGATTGACAAGGTTCTCGCGACGGACATTGACATCGTGCTGCTCACCACGCCGCCCGGCTTCCGCCCCGCGCATCTGCACAAGGCGATCAACGCTGGCAAACACGTCTTCTGCGAGAAGCCGCTCGGCGTGGACGCCCCGGCGATCCGCCACGCGATGGAGGCCGTAAAAAAGGCGAAAGAGAAGAACCTCGGGATCCAGACGGGCTTTTGCTGGCGCTTTAATAACGCCGAACGCGCGACGTGGAAAAAATTGCACGAAGGCTTCATCGGCGACGTGCGCGGCTACTATGGCACCTATCTCACGACCAGCCCGTGGGCGCCGCACGAGCGCCAGGCCGACTGGCCCGAGCTCGAATACCAACTCCGCAACTGGCTCTACTACACATGGCTCAGCGGTGACATCATCGTCGAGCAGGCCGTGCATTCCGTGGACAAGATGAGCTGGGCGTTCAAGGACGTACCACCGGTGAAATGCACCGCGCTCGGCGGACGCCAGCAGCGCATCGAGCCCGAGTTCGGAAATGTGTACGACCACTTCGCCGTGATGTATGAGTTCCCGAATGGCGGACGCGGCCACATCTACGCACGCCAGCAATCCGGCTGCTCGAACGAAAACGCCGACTACATCACCGGCTCAAACGGCACCGGGCAGGTGAACGGCTTCAAGCCGCTGCACGTCCTCGACACGACCGACGGCAATCGCTGGATGTACGAGAGGAACGGCGGCGCGGACGGCGCATCGCCCGGCGAAAAGAACCTCATGTATGTCGAGGAGCACAAGGAACTCATCGAGAGCATCAAGGCCGGCAAACCGGTGAACATGGGCGAGCAGCTCGCGCACAGTTCGCTCCTCGCGATCATGGGCCGCATGAGCGCCTACACGGGAAAGACGGTCACCTGGGACGAAGTCGTGGAGTCGAAAGAAACTTGGTCTGCAATCGACGTGAACAAGCTCGACTGGAACTCGAAGATCCCCGTGCCCGAAGTCGCGATGCCCGGCCGCTACAAGATTCCGGCGTAGATCGTAGCTGCGGCTGCCGGGGCAGTTTAAGAAATACTGCAGCCGTATGATTGGGTCTTCCGCCGCTGCTGAATGGCCCGGAGGGCCAACGGAAATTAGCCGGTGGCGCGAGCCACCGGATCCTCGCGCAAAATCAAATTCGCCCCGAAGGCTGCGCTGGAAATCTCACGGTTTCCGCCGCCACCTCCGGGGGATTCCGTCTTTGAATCTGATCCGGTGGCTCGAGCCACCGGCAAATTTCCTTTCGCCCTCCGGGTGATAGAACGCAGTCTACATGAGGCATCCCGGTTTGCGCCGCCAAGAAACGGCTACACCTTCATTTTAACCGCTCCAAGAGCGCGGACAAATCGTCCCGAGCCGCGTCACTTCGCCGCTTTCGCGAGCGACTGAAACGCCCCGTAGTATCGCTTCCCGAACTCGCGGCACGACGGCGAGTCGAAGTGGACCTTGTCGCCGCGATGCTTCAGCCCCTCGGCGCTCACGAACGCTGTGTCCGGCCCTTTCTTCGGCAAATCCTGATGCCCCTTGTCCACCTTGTCCACCTGCACCTTCGCATCATTCCACGGCGCGTCGGGGAACTTCCCCGTCTGCCCCACGACGAACGGCACCTCCGGCACGCCGAGTTCCTTGCGCATCCGCGCAATGAGATCGTGCAGCTTCGCCTCGTAGCTGGGCGCGAGCTTCTCATTGGAATCCGATTCGCCCTGATGCCACAGGATGCCGACGATCGTGCCGGATTTCTGCGCGAGCTTCGCACGGGGGATCGCCTCATCCCAGGGGGTGGGTTTTCGTCCCCGAGTAGAGTGCGCCAACCTTCCACGTATCAATCGGCGAGCCACGCGCCCGCCGCCGGCTTGTCGAAATGCAGCGGATCGATCGCAGGCACCCACGCCTCCGCCTTGTTCAGCATGAACACGCGCGGATGCGGCGTC
>Ga0208719_1000030_pt1 | contig 41412 bp, 44 predicted proteins | sample LakMenEpi30Jul09_FD_150747 | JGI IMG/M metagenome (GOLD analysis project Ga0208719, IMG submission 150747) | Freshwater microbial communities from Lake Mendota, WI - 30JUL2009 deep hole epilimnion (SPAdes) | ecosystem: Environmental > Aquatic > Freshwater > Lake > Epilimnion/Euphotic zone ... | reverse complement strand
GTGTTGCAGGCAATTACTAAAGCTTTAACCCCATCTTCAACCAGTTTGTCCATTATTTGTAATGAAAACTTTCTAACTTCTGCAATTGGTCTTGGACCATATGGTCCATTTGCACTGTCACCTACATATCTGATTGGTTCATTGGGTAATTGATCCAAAATTGCTCGGGCAACGGTCAGTCCACCTACACCTGAATCAAGTACTCCAATGGGTGAATTGTTCATAATTAAGCAAAGCCTATTGCCTTTAAATTAGGTCTCTAGTTTCTACCTGGGAAACCCCAATTTGGCTTTTTCCCCTCTGAAATTGGGTTAATTTTCACAAATTATCGAGAAAATCCTATTCATATGTTGTCCAGATTGGAAATTTGGCGATATGGTCAGTCTCAGCCCGAAATTCGGGTGGTAGTGGTCTTGACCTTTTCTTTAGGGAAAAGAATTTAAGTCCGCTGCGTTGTCGTCTTGGGAGTTCGACATGGTTGGAGTATCAGTACTGTCTAATGGACAGTTCCAGGCTGTATACAACGTCTTGTCTTTTGCTTTAGCATCGATGATTTTCGCAACAATATTCATGCTAGTTGCACAAGGCCGTGTACTGCCTCGTTACCGTCAAGCGCTGATTACATCAGCAACTGTAACCGGTATCGCTGCTTATCATTATTGGAGAATTTTTGATTCTTTCCGCCACGCATATATTCAAACAACCGTTGGTGGAGATTATTCATTAGTTGCAGGAGAAGGATTCAACGAAGCTTATCGCTACGTTGACTGGCTTCTAACTGTTCCTCTACTACTTGTAGAAACAGTTGCAGTACTTGCATTGGCAAAGAAGATTCAAAGCCAATTGCTAGTTCGCCTAGTTCCAGCTTCAGCTTTGATGATCATTCTTGGTTATCCAGGTGAAGTAACTGCTGAAATTGCTCCAAAATTAGTTTGGGGAGCTCTTTCAACAATCCCATTCCTATACATTCTTTGGATTCTATTTGTTGAACTTGGTAAGTCCATGGGACGCCAACCAGCAGGTGTTGCTAAAGAATTAAGAGGTTTGCGTTTAACTCTTATTGCAACTTGGGGCGTTTACCCAATCAGTTATCTATTCCCAGTATTTGGTGTCTGGTTCAATAGTGACTGGTTTGAAGGTCCAGGTTCATTCGTGTTCCGTCAATACGGCTACTCAATTGCAGACGTTTTGGCTAAAGCAGTGTTTGGTCTATTGATTTACAAGATCGCACGCTTGAAGAGCTTTGCTGATGACAGATCATTCGCGAAGAGCGAAGGTCACTAAAGTCAGTTAAGTAATTAATTTAAGGGCCTTGGGTGAAAACTCAAGGCCCTTAAATTTTTCTATGAATTAATTTCTTCAAGCAGATTTGATTGCAACCAGGTTAGCCAGGAATAGATTTCCTTAGCGTGATCAGTTTCTTCTTCTTCAGTTAAATCTTCTTCGTCTGTTTCATCGATTCCAACCCTGGTTCCTAAAGCTAATCTCACATCGTTTAACACCGTTAACCAAGCTTCAAAGTCTTTGGGTTTAATTAAAATTGCCTGATCGGGTTCAGGTAGATTTTCTAAAACTAGATTTGCTCGTTTAGTTTTTATTTCTCGTAATGATCTTTCAGTAAATCTTCTAAATTCCTGCGAAGCTTTCTTGTCGTTCTGGTAAGCATCTGGAAGAAGTCGAAGCAGCACATCATCATCAGGTTTTTTGGCATTGGCATCTATACCGACCATCTGGGCAAGTGGGTCTTGGTTTTCTTCCACATTTAGGGGTGTTAAAAGCGCAACCACTTGTTCAATCATTGAGGTTAGTAATGCTATTTCTAGGGCTTCAATTTCAAATTTGATTTCCCCGTTTGGTTGTTTCTTAAATCCTCGGTTTTGCATAACTTACGATTTCTGCAAAGTGGCCCAAAGGCCATAGGAATGCATAGCGTTAACGTCTCGTTCCATCTCTTCACGAGAACCAGCACTCACAGCTGACTTGCCCTCATTATGGACTTGCAGCATCAATGTTTCAGCTTTTTCTTTTGAATACTTGAAGTAGGTCATAAAAACATAAGTTACGTAATTCATCAAATTAATTGGGTCATTCCACACGATACAAACCCAGGAGGGATTGGTTTTTGTTTCTGAAGAAACACTTTGTGTTTCTAAGGGGGCAATAGACATAAATTTATATTCGCACTAAAAGAGTGTTTTGGCTACTCACTTAAGTGAATCAAAGATCTTTTTGCAGTCTGGGCAGATGGGAAATTTTCCAGGATCTCTACCCGGAACCCATACCTTGCCACACAATGCAATTACCGGTTTTCCAGTAACTGCACTTTCGACAATCTTTTCTTTTTGTACATAATGTGCAAATTTCTCATGATCCCCGTCATCATTTGTTTCTAGCGTTTTTTCATCGAGCAGGGTGTCGCCCAAGGAGCCTGGGTTATCAAGAGGAGTAGTCACAGTCTGATTCTGGCAGATACCTTAGGTAGCATTGAGGTTTCAGCCCCGTATTTCTAAATCTGAAGAAAGAGTCGTTCATGAAACTAAAGGGAAGAGATTTCTTAAAAGAAATCGACTTTAGTGGCGAAGAGCTACTTCAAATAATTGATCGTGCCCAGAAATTGAAAAAGCAGAAAAAAAATGGTCGTGAAAAGAAATACTTAAAAGGCAAAAACATTGCTCTGATTTTTGAAAAAACGTCCACTAGAACTCGTGCTGCTTTTGATGTTGCGGCCCATGATCAAGGTGCTTTTACTACTTTTTTTGATTCCAGTTCCTCTCAACTTGGACACAAGGAATCCATTGCCGACACGGCTCGTGTTTTAAGCAGAATGTTTGATGCCATTGAATATCGCGGCTTTGCCCAAAGTTCTGTAGAAGAATTAGCTCAACATGCAAGTGTTCCTGTATTTAATGGTCTAACTGATTCTTGGCACCCTACCCAAATGTTGGCAGATTTCATGACGATGAAAGAGCACAGCAATAAAAAGTTAAAGGATATTTCTTTTGCATACTTAGGTGATGCCAGAAACAATATGGGAAATTCTTTATTAGTAACAGCAGCAATCTTTGGTATGGATGTAAGACTTGCGTGCCCTAAATCATTAAGTCCTAGCACCCAAGTTCAAGACATTGCCCAGGAATTAGCAAGAAAATCTGGTGGCAAAATCACAATCACCGAAGATGTTGCCCAGGCAGTTAAAGGTGTTGATTTTGTTCACACCGATGTGTGGGTTTCCATGGGTGAAGATGAAAGTGTTTGGACAGAAAGAATTAATCTGTTAAACCCCTACCGAGTGACTAAGGATGTATTAAATCTAACGGGCAACAGCGACGTCAAATTTATGCATTGTCTTCCTGCCTTTTATGACGAGAACACCACTATTGGAAAAAAGATTAAAGAATCTTTTGGCATAACCGGTGTTGAAGTAACAGCAGAAGTTTTCAATTCAAAAAATTCAATTGTTTTTGATCAAGCGGAAAATAGAATGCACACCATAAAAGCATTAATGGTTGAAACTTTAAGTTAAAAAATAAAAGACCCGCTAATTTCTTAGCGGGCCTAATGTATGAAGTCCTGGTCTAAACTGGGCGCACGTTTGCGGCTTGTGGACCTTTTTGGCCTTCGGTGATATCGAATTCAACTCTTTGTTCTTCGTTCAATGAACGATAACCATCAGATTGAATTGCTGAGTAATGCACGAACACGTCTGGTCCGCCTCCATCTGGAGCTAAGAATCCAAAGCCCTTTTCTGAGTTAAACCATTTGACGCTGCCTTGTGGCATATATATTTCTCCTGCTTTTTGTTGATGTACCGCTCAATGCTTTTGCCTTCACGGGGTGTTCGCCGCTGACTTGCGCGGCATCAAAGACACCTTGCATAAATCATTAACTTGCAACCACTATTGAGCCTACGGCATTTGATACACCAGGTGCCAGTGGGGCATTCAAAATGTGTATAAAAAGAAAATGTGCCCACAAAATAAATTTGTGAGCACATCACCTTGATTTCGGTGGAGGTGGCGGGATTTGAACCCGCGTCCATCAGCGTCGTACTAGGGCTTCTCCGGGCGCATCCACAATTGCGTGTTCTTGACCTGCTAGTTACTCGTGGCCTTGCTAGCAACACGGTCAAAGTTACTGTTTGATTTTCTAACTAATCTCGTAACCCGACTAGTTAGTGATCCTTCTTTCGACGCCAGATCTCAGATCGAAGGAACTTCTGAGCTGACGGACTTTATGGCTAAAGCTACTTTAAGCAGCTAGAGCAAAGTCAGTGCGAGATTTATTTGCACTTGTTTTTTCAAGACATGGTTTACGAGTTCTGCCTTGAACCTCGGCCCGCTTCACCTAACGCGATTCACTGTTGTCGAAACCGTTCACCCCCTATTGAGTTGTAAATCGTTCACAAAAGAAGTTTTCTCTTTCTTTGTGAACTCTTTATTCTACACCCTTAAAGCGGCGACCAACTGCCTTGGCTACTTCTCTCTTATCGGCTTTTTCTCTTAGCGCTTGACGTTTATCGTGTTCTTTTCTACCTTTGGCCACAGCAAGTTCGATTTTGGCTCTGCCGTCTTTAAAGTAAATACTTAAGGGCACAAGTGTGTTGCCTGAATCATGAAGGGCTTTAGAAAGCCTAGTGATTTCTAATCGATTCACAAGTAGTTTTCTAATACGTCTTGGTTCATGATTTGTCCAGGTACCAGCATCGTATTCAGGAATGTGGACATTGTGTAACCAAACTTCTCCGTTTTTAATTTGAGCAAAACCATCTACCAAACTTGCTCTGCCTTCACGAAGTGATTTAACTTCAGTGCCAACTAGAACTATTCCTGCTTCGATCACATCTTCGATCGAATAATCATGACGAGCCTTTTTATTTTGGGCTACTAGTTTTTTCCCTTTTTCTTTCATGATTAACCACGTGCCCCAGAACTTGCAATGAGTCCTTGAAGAACTTGTAAGGCTCGTGTTTCTGCTACTTGTTTTGACTCTTTTGAAGACACCAATATGTCTGGCTCAAGACCTTGGTCATTTAGTCTTTTCCCGTTTGGAGTTACGTAGTAACCAATTGTTAATTCCAGCGCGGATCCATCAGATAACTGAGTTAGATCCTGTACAGCAGCTTTACCAAAAGTTTTCTCACCCACAATGACTGCACGGTTTCTATCCTGAAGTGCTGCTGCCACGATTTCTGCAGCTGAAGCTGTTCCTCTGTCAACAAGAACTACTAAGGGAGTTCTGGAATCACCGTCTCCAATTGCATCGAATAACTCGGGAGATTTTCCTGGCCTGTGAAATTCAACAACCACTCCACCATTTAAAAATGCACCTGCCACATCAGTTGCTTCGACAAGAAGACCACCTGGGTTTCCTCTTAGATCAAGAATGACTCCACTTCTTTCTGATCCACTTGCCGCTAATGCAGCACGCATGGAACGCGCAGCACCTCTTGAGAATTCAGTAATGCTCACAAGAACAACATTGTTAGCTAGTTTTTTTAATTGAACAGGATTATTTCTAATCTCAGTTCTCTTCACTGAAAAACTTAACACTTCTTCATTTCTTTTCACAGATAAAATGGCCACAGTGTTTGGTTTGCCACTTAGTAATTTTGCAACATTACTTAAATTTTGATTTTGGGTACTAACGCCATCAATTGATTGAATTAGATCTCCTACTTCTAAGTTGGCGAATTCGGCTGGTGAGCTTGGCACAACTCCAGCAACACCCACTAAACCTGATTCGTCACTTCGTAACCAAATACCAATTCCTGAATATTGTCCTTCGATAACATTTGCAAAAGAAGTGCTTTCGGTTTCAGGTAAATACTGATTCCACTTATCACCCAAAGATCTAAGCATTCCTTCAATGGCTGCTCTTTCTAAAGTTTCTTTATCTGTTTGGGTTGATGACTTACTAATTATTTTGTTAACTGCCTCATCCAATATTGAGTTAGCAGATTCTGGTTTAGAAAAGTTTCCTATAAGAAAACCGGCAGCAAAAATTACACCTGTACCAATTATGAGCAAGGCGTATGGGAGCTGCTTTTTCTGCATGCCTTAATTGTAGGCGACGCCTAATTTGTGGGGAAAATAATTTAGATTTGTACTTTTAACAAGAAATTGGAGTCTTAGGTGATCCAAACCAACCCAGCGGATTATGAGGAGTTCCGTTTACGTGAACTTCGAAATGAAGATGAGGACCAGTAGACCAGCCTGAGGATCCAACAAATCCAATGGTGTCACCCACGGCAATTCCTTGACCAACGTTGACATTAAATCTTGAAAGATGTGCATACATTGTTGAAAGTCCACCGTTATGTGCAATCACGATAACTCGACCATATGCGCGCAGAGTTGTTACAGCGGTAACAATTCCAGTTGCTGCTGCTGCAATTGGAGTTCCTGTACCAGCAGCTAAATCAATTCCTGTATGACATGAGCGGTAACCATAAACAGGATGACGTCTTGGTCCAACTCCTTGACTAAATCTGGCACCTGGCACTGGCCAATAAAGTTCGCCAGCCATTGTTCCACCTAAACCGGCTCTTAATCTTGCCAATTGTTGCAAACGAATTTGCTCAGCTCTTAGTTGTTCATAACGTTTTCGAGTTGCCTCTCGTTCACTTTCAGCTTTGGCTAACGCTGCCTTTTGTTTAGCAATAAGTTTTAATACTTCTTCTTCTGCAGCTTTTGCTTTCTGTGCAGCTACTAGTGCTTCAGCTTTTTGTGCTTCAAGAATTACCTTTTGTGCAGCAACTGCAGCTTGCTCTTGTTCTAATTGCGCTTTTATTGTTTCTAACTGAGCAAGTCTTTCATTTTGATTGCCCACAAAAGTTTGCATTGCCATCAACTTTTGGCTGAAATCATTGGGATCAGTTGAACCAAGTAAAATCTCAATTGTTGCTAATGGACCTTCTTGATAAAGACTACGTGCCACATCTGCAACGTAGCTTCTTGTGTCATCATAATTTTTCTGTGTGATTTGAAGTTGATTTTCCAATTCCGCAAGTTTTTCTGCAGCCAAGCGATCTTTTTCTTTGGCAGCAGCTAACTCTTCACGGGCTTTTTTTAATTTGGCTTCTGCAATTGGAAGCTGTTTTCTAATTTCAGCAAGCTCTGCTGCAACTTCCCGAACTAAAGCACTAGCACTTTCTAATTCTTGTTGGGCTGCATTGACATCGTCATCAATATTTCTGGGCAAAGCAGTTGAAGGTAAAGTGTTACCAAAAACCATAATCAGTGAGAAAAAAACAACGCTTATACTTCTGATTTTAGACTTCATAGCGAAACCTAAACTTTCAAATGTCTAGCTATACCAAACCAAGCGGTTATGAATGCTAATAAAGTGCCTGAAGCTATGCAGATTAAGGATGCCGAGATAACTGCATCCCAACCGAAAAACGAAGTGAATGTAAACGATGTAGCGATTACTTGATCAATTAAATATCCTTTAATAAAACTCAAAACAGCGGTGGCAATTAATCCACCAATTAATGCGCCAAAAATTGCTTCTAATAAGAAAGGTAAACGTAAGGCCATTTTAGAGGCACCAACAAGTCTCATAATTCCAAGTTCTCTTCTTCTGGCATATGCAGTAACTCGAATTGTGTTTCCAACGAGTAAAGAAGTCACAACTAACATTGCGGCGGCAAATCCGAAGGCTAATGCTTGTAATCCACCTAAAACGCTAAACAATTTACTTAATGTTGCTCTTTGATCTCTAACAGCTTCAATTCCTGGTCTACTTAAAAATTGGTTTACCACCGTTGTAAATTCTTGTGGATTTGACAATTTAATTCTAAAACTTTCAGGCAATTGATCTGGTGTCACATTTGCTGAAATTGGAGAAGATTTAAATCTTTCAATGAATCTGTTGTATGCATCTTGTTGACTTTCAAAGAATATCTCTGCAACTAATGGTTGCAACGCTTCTAATTCTGTTCTAATTTGAGACTTTTGTTCTTCTGTAGCTGGACCTGCTACGCAAGATGGAGTATCACTTCCTGAGGTACAAAGAAATATTGAAACCTCAACTCTGTCAAACCAATAATCCTTCATCTCTTCAACTTGAGAACCGACTAGTAGTGAAGTACCTAATAGAGAAAGAGAAATTCCAAATGTTGCAACTAATGCAATAGTTAAAGTAATACTTCTGCTAATTCCTTGCCAGACTTCTCCAAGGACAAATCTAACTCTGGTCATAAATGGACTCATGAGTAACCGTAAACCCCTTGAACTTGATCTCGAACAATTGAACCATTTGTAATTTCAATAACGCGCTTTCTCATTTGGTCCACTATTCCAGCATCATGTGTTGCCATTATTACTGTCGTACCAGCTTTATTAATCTGATCTAGTAATCGCATAATTTCAACAGTTGTATCTGGATCAAGATTTCCTGATGGCTCATCAGCCATCAAAATCGCAGGTCTATTGACTAAAGCTCTTGCAATAGCAACTCTTTGCTGTTCGCCACCTGATAACTGTTCTGGTTTTCTATTGGCTTTATCAAGCAGTCCAACTAGATCTAGGACTGCCGGTACAGTTTGCTTTATTTCATCTGGAGTCTTATTTAGAACTTGTAAAGCAAAAGCAACATTTTCAGAAATTGTTTTCTCAGGTAACAGTCTAAAATCTTGAAAAACCATTCCGATATTTCTTCTAAGTTTAGGAACTTCCTTTTCAGGTAACATTCCAATATTTATGTCATCAATAAGTACTGTGCCTGATTGTGCTTTTTCTTCTCTAATTAATAGTCGCAAAATAGTTGACTTACCAGCACCTGATTGTCCAACCAAGAAGACAAATTCACCGTCTGCAATCTCAAAGGAGACGTCGTTGAGTGCCGGGTGGCCATCTTTGCGATAGGCCATAGTGACGTTTTCGAATTTGATCATTTTGTCTCCACTTTCGAGATTATCGGTTGAAACTGGAGATGCGCGTGAGACTCGCCTCTTAAATCACTGTGGCGTTGACTACTTATTGGCTTGATTGTTGCTTTCTCCAACGAATTCCTGCCTCGAGAAAACCATCAAGGTCTCCATCAAGAACTGCTGCTGGATTTCCTGTTTCAAATTCAGTTCGCAAATCTTTTACTAATTGATACGGAGCTAATACATAGGACCGCATTTGATTACCCCAAGATCCTGAAGTTGAATTCTTCAACGCATCAATTTTTGCTTGCTCTTCTTGATGTCTTTTTTCTAATAATTTAGATTGCAAAACTGCTAATGCAGTTGCTTTGTTTTGTAGTTGACTTCTTTCATTTTGACAAGAGACAACAATTCCAGATGGAATGTGTGTGATTCTTACTGCAGAATCTGTTGTGTTAACTCCTTGACCACCGGGTCCTGAAGATCTATAAACATCAACTCTTATGTCATCGTCTGAAATTTCGATTTGATCACTCTTATCAACTACTGGAACTACTTCAACGCCTGCAAAGCTTGTATGTCTTCTACTTTGTGAATCAAACGGTGAAATTCTAACTAAGCGATGGGTTCCTTGTTCTACTGAAAGTGTTCCATATGCGTAAGGAGCGTGCACTGCAAAAGTTGCAGATTTAATTCCTGCTTCCTCTGCATAAGAAGTTTCATAAACGTCAGTTTTCCAGTTTTGGCGTTCGCAATATCTCAAATACATTCTCAATAGCATTTCTGCCCAGTCAGCAGCATCTACTCCGCCTGCTTCAGACCTTATGGTTACCAAGGCTTCTCGTGCATCGTATTCTCCAGAAAGCAGAGTCCTTACTTCCATTTCTCTAATTGCTGGAATCAAGTTACTTATTTCATTTTTTACATCATTCAATGAGTCTGAGTCGTTTTCAGCATTTGCTAATTCAATGAGGACTAAAACGTCATCTAATCTTTGTCTTAAACTAACCACTTTTTTAAGTTCATTTTGTAAAAAAGAAAGTCTTGTTGTAATTACTTGAGCGGCAGATTGATCATCCCATAAATTTGGAGCAGAGGCCTGAATCTCAAGGTCACTAATTTCTTTTTTTATCTTCTCAATATCTAGAACTTTTTCGATTGTTAAAAGAGTTGAACTCATCTCTTCCACTGATTGAATTAGATCATCACTCATAATTATCTCAGTCTATTGCTATACCTAATTTATTGTTAGTTAACCTGCAACATCGCTGTTGCAGACGCTCTAATCTTGACATGATCTAATCCGATACTGAATGGTAAATACGATTTCTTTTCAATATTGACACTTACTTGAGAGTTAAGCGTAACAATCTCAAGCTTGGTGACTTCAGCTTCTTGATACCGTGCATTAACAAACTCCCGAATGAATTTATCGGCCTGTCTTGGGTCCAAAATTACTTGATCAGATAATTCAGTTGTGTAATAGGATTCTAAATTTATTTGATTGGTTCCAATAAGGGTGGCTTGATCAACAATATTTCTTAAGTATTGTTGATCGCTGATTATTGAGTAAATATTAGTTGCTGCAATGAAAGAGGCGATGAATACGGAGAGAAAGCCAACGAATATTAAAAGAATTGTTCCCCTCTCATTACTTTTCACTTAACACGAAACTTACTTATTGAAGATTGCTTATGGGCATTTATTGATATTGGAAATCCAATAATTGTGGATTTACCATAAATCTCAACTTCGACAGTATCTGCATAACTTGAGCAGCCTTTAGGAAGGCATGTAATTACATAATTAAAACTCTCTAGATTGTATATCTCTAAAATATTGATCTTAGTTGATTCATCGTTCCATATGTAGAAATTCTTTTGATCTTTTCCGATACTTGTAGAGATTAGATTTGCAACCTTATTCATATTACTTTTTCTTATAGCAATAGTGTAGAAGTCAATAAAAGAGACTAAAAATGTAATTAAAAATAAGATATAAATTAGGAATTCAATCATTACATTACCTTCACTTGATTTAACTCGCATGACTTGTAGATTTCAATTTAAATTCCATGCCTAAAGGCCAGTTGATAGGCACAGATACTTCGACACTATTTAACGAAAGACCGGGCAACAAAGTTCTCTTAAAAACTATTGTGGGTGAGCTATCAAAGTAACTAAACCTTTCAAGTTGTGTCAAAATTCTGGGCTTAACATATTGTGCAGGAATTCCTCTGCTTATTTCTCGTGCTCCAAATTCAGAAGCAATAGAGATGTTCGCGTATGTCATTAATAAGAAGATAAGTTGAATTCCTGCAATGCTAATGAGAAAAACCAAAGGTGCCACCAGCGCAAAACTGACTATTGCACTTCCCTTTGTATTTTTCTTTCTACGGTTTTGAAACTGACTCAATAGCTTTACTAAACATCGCAGCCAGTGCTGTATCTGCGACTACCCAAAGTGCCGCAACGAGTCCAGCTGTCATAACTGTTACTAGTACCCATCCAGGCACATCACCTTTCTCGCTTTTTAATATTTGTAAACCGAATAGCTTTTCCATATATCTCCTTTAGCCGAGTTTTTGCAGAACTGTTAGAGCCGGGTACATCGCAACTGCTAACACTGAAGGCAAAACAACAAAAACAACTGGAAAAAGCATCGATACTTCTTTTGACGCAGCTTGTTTTGTTAAAAGGTTTCTAAACTTAAGTCTTTGATCGTTTGCAAAAACTCTTGAAACCTCAGCAAGAGGTGTACCTCGCTCTAAAGCTGTCTCCATCTGATTAATTAGTGGTTTTAAAACTTTAATTTGACTGCTTTCACACATCTCATTTAATGCAATCATCAAAGGTTTCCCAAAAGCATTTTCTCTAATCGCTTTTTGAATTCCATCTCTAAAGTAATTTGGTAGAAAATCAGAGATTACTTCAATACTTGCACGCGGATTTTGTCCTGAAACTAGCGCAACTGCTAATAGATCACCAAACTCCGCACTTACTGCCAATTCAGATAGTTTTGTTTCATTTCTATTCTTCGTACTAAATTTAAAAAAATTATTGAATTGTGATAATTCTATGGCTGCTTTTTTAGAAAATACGAAAGCCAAAATTCTATTGTTCAATGAAACTTTTTGTGACTGATAAAATCTGAAAGTCATCAAGAATGTGATAACAAGCAATGTTAAGAAAAGAAACGCATTCATGCCATATTTCCCTGACTGCTAATTTCAATCTTTCCAATTTTTTTCATGGCAAAATATCCAACTATGCCAATAAGAGCTACCAAGGACAAAATAATTTGTCCCATAATATTCTGGTAAGCGCTTCTAACACTTTCCTGAGTCCAAAGTGTTAGTAAAACTACCCACGGCGCAATTATTGAGATTTTTGCACCATTCAAAACCCATGCCTGCTTTGCTTTAAGTTCCTGGATCAGATTTATGTTTTCTCGCGATGAGTTAGAAAGAATATTCAAGGAAGTGGCTAAATCATTAGACCCCGTCTTCAACACAACTGCCAGTAATTTAAGTGTTGAGATGCCAACAGGATCACTGATCTGGTTCTGAAGAATTTTCATTACATTTGAAACCTGCCCAGATCGATTAAATTCAAGAATTGCCTCAAGTAAATCCTGCCTCAAAGGTTCTTCACTCTTGTTGAGCGATTGTGAGAGCGATTCACTTATTGTTAATCCAGCTCTTACCCCGCTAGATAATTCATCAATCAAGATCAACCATTGGTTCATTTTTAGTTCCAAACTTTTATTATTTTTACGACGAAGAAGAAACCCGGGAGTGAGTAATCCAATTGCAATAAAAGCTGGGAGTGCGATAAAAACTTTTGTAAGAACTGATATGAATAATCCTAGAGTGATTATTCCAATTGTGATTAGGTTGTTTTCTTTAATGTTGATTATGAAGTTATTCAAAGCTTTGAGTTTGAATAAATCTATTTCAAAAAAATACGTAATTAACGCTATCCAAATTCCGATTAGAAATGTTGTAACTAGGATTAGGTTTATTTGCATTAAACTGCCTTGGGAAGACTTTCTTTTAATTCCGTTGATTTATATATGGTTTTAAGTTTTAGATTTTGATCTGATAAGTCATTTGATACTTCAACTATTTCAGAAACTCTGCGGTGTCCAGATTTGTCTCTTTCTAAATGAATTACATAATCAACGACTTGGCCAACTGTTTTTTTAACGAACTCCGATTGAATATTTGGTCCCCCAAGCAGCGGAAGAAGCATTAATTTATTTATTGCCTCTCTAGCTGAGTTGGCATGTATCGTTGCCATTCCTGACATTCCACTATTCAGTGCAATTAATAATTCAAGTGCTTCTGCTTGTCTGACTTCCCCGAGAATTAGTCGGTCAGGTCTCATGCGCAATGCCTCTCTAATCAATCTTCGTAAAGAGATCTCTCCTTTCGATTCCAAATTAATTTCTCTGGTTTGTAGTGCTACCCAATCACTTGAACTTAACTTAAGTTCAAAAACTTCCTCGCACGAAATGATTCGAGTATTAGCAGGCAAACTATTTAAGAGAGCACTTATAAAAGTTGTTTTCCCTGCTCCAGTCGTACCTGAAACTAGGATGTTTTTAGACTTTAAAACTAATTCAACAAGTGTTACCCCTATTTCGCCACTAAACATTTTTTTATCAAGTAGATTCTTTAGGTTTGGAAGTGAGGTTCCAAATTTTCTTATATTGATCGCTGGCCATTTTTTTGTAATATCGGGGATGACAGCGTGTAATCTACTTCCGTCCGGAAGAGTAGCGTCAACAAATGGGTGTGAAATATCTAAACGCCTCCCAGTATTTCTTAGAAGTTGTTCAATTAGTACAGACATCTCACTTTCAGCTAAAATCACACTGGTTAATTCAGATAACCCATTCTTGGCAACAAAGATTCTCCCTGGACCATTAATCCAGATTTCCTCAACTGATTCATCAAGGATTAGCTCATTGATGAGGTGGTTTGAAACAATTGCTTGGCTCACGTGGCTCCTAACAAAAGGAACCTTAAAACTTTTTTTGAATTTATTAACTACTAATGGGACAAATAATCCACAAGAATTTTGGTTTTACCAAGGAACGACTGCTCTGTCTTCCCAAAGTAAGCCAGTTTGAGTGTTTTCATCAATCTGTCTTGCGGCAAGCCACAAAATAGTTTCAGCACCCTGTTCAGCTGTTCTGGGAGCATCTGGGCCACCCATGTCTGTTTGGCAATGTGCTGGGCACATCGCGTCAACAAAAACACCACGTTTGCCATTTCCAGTTTCAGCAGCGAAATTTTTTGTAAGTGCATTAACTCCAGCTTTTGAAATTCGATATGGAGCAAGTCCACCATTTGTTCCAGGTCCCGACATTCTTCCTAGGCATGCTGTGACACTAATAATTCTGCCAATTCTTTGTTCCACCATTACTGGTGCAAAAACCCTGATGGCATTAAAAACACCATTCAAGTTGATTCTTAAAACCCGATCCCACTCTTCAATACTTGTCCTTAAAGTTTTTGCTGTTCTTTCACTCATCACACCTGCTGAATTTACTAATATTGTGGGAGTGATTTTTTCTAAAATTTGTGATCCAACTTGATCCATTTGTTTGGCATCGGAAACATCGCAAACAAATCCTTGACTTTTTAAACCTAGAGACTGCAATTGATTATTAGCTTTTTCTATATTCTGAGAATTCTGTCCAATAAGTATGACTTGTGCACCCAGATTTGCTAAGCCTTTAGCTGCAGCAAATCCAATTCCTCTGCTGCCGCCTGTAACTACAGCCACCTGATTTGTTAATGCCCCTGGAACTAAAGCCGAATTATCGACAGCCAATCCACCGGGATTATGTTCACCACTCATGACACTAAGCCTGCTACGAGATGCAAAAACACGCATCTTTGACTTAACTACTACGCTAGAGATACGGCTAAAAAATGAAAGAGGTCGTGACAGCCAACATGTCGGGTGAAGCGCCAAAGAACCCCTCGAGCACAGGTTTTGGGCCTAATGAATGGCTAGTCGATGAGATCTATCAACAATATTTAAATAATAAAAACTCAGTCGATCCTTCTTGGTGGGAATTTTTCGGTGATTACTCCCCTACAGAACGAGCTTCAGCAAAAATTGCCAGTGAAACTAAAAATAGCGCGCCCGTGGTTGAACCTTTGGTTAGAAAACCAGTAGAAGAAATTATTCCAATTAGAAAAAAAGTAATTGATGTTCCAACTTCAAATGATCCAACAACTGAAATTATTCGAGGTACCTCAGCTCGAGTTGTGACAAACATGGAAGCTAGCTTAAAAGTTCCAACAGCCACTTCTGTTAGAAGTATTCCCGCAATTTTGCTTCAAGAAAATAGAACTTTTATAAATAATCATTTAGCTAGACAACGTGGTGGAAAAGTATCGTTTACACACATAATTGCTTACGCGGTAGCCAAAGCAGTCGGTGATATTAAAGAAATGAACACTGCCTACACAGTTGTAGATGACAAGCCTGCAATTATTAAATATCCACATGTTGGTCTTGGATTAGCAATTGATTTAGCTAAACCAGATGGCTCAAGACAACTTTTAGTACCAAACATCAAATATGCAGATGTTTTAGATTTTGCACAATTCTGGTCTACTTATGATGATTTAGTAAGAAGAGCACGTGGAGGAAAATTAACAGTAGAAGATTTCCAGGGAACAACAATAAGTGTTACCAACCCTGGAACAATTGGAACACAACATTCAGTACCAAGACTTATGGAAGGTCAAGGAGCAATTATTGGTGTTGGTGCTCTTGATTTCCCAACCGAATGGCAAGGCGCTGCTGCAGAAACCCTGGCCAGACAAGCAATCAGCAAAATTATTACTTTAACTTCAACTTATGATCATAGAATTATTCAAGGTGCCCAAAGTGGTGAATTCCTAAAAAGAATTAGTGAACTACTTTTAGGTAAAGATAATTTTTACGAAGATATTTTTGCTTCACTTGAAGTCCCTTACAAACCATATGTTTGGGCGACAGATATCGCAACCACCCATGATCAAGACATCAATAAAGTAGCAAGGGTTCAAGAATTAGTTCATTACTACCGAGTTCGTGGTCATTTAATTGCTGATACAAATCCTTTGGAATATGCACAAAGAACTCACCCTGACTTAAGAATGGTCAATCACGGGTTAAGCGTTTGGGATTTGGAACGAGAATTTGCCACAGGTGGATTTGGTGGGGTTCCGTTTATGAAACTTCGTGACATTTTGAATCGTTTGCAAGATTCATACACAAGAAGTATTGGTGTGGAATACATGCACATTCAAGAACCTGAAGAAAGAAAATGGATTCAAGAAAGAATTGAAAAGCCTCATGAAAAGATGGATAGACAAGAGCAGTTAAGAATTCTTAGAAAATTAAATGCAGCAGAAGCTTTTGAAAAATTCCTTCACACAAAATATGTAGGCCAAAAGAGGTTCTCACTAGAAGGAAGTGAATCAGCAATAGTTTCACTTGATTCAATTTTAGTTGAAGCAGCCGATGACAACCTGGTTGAAGTTGATATTGCAATGCCTCATCGTGGTCGATTAAATGTGTTGGCCAATATTGCTGGAAAATCTTACGAAAGAATTTTTAGAGAATTTGAAGATGTAGGTTCAGCTGGATTTGTGCAAGGTTCTGGTGATGTTAAGTATCACCTGGGAACTTATGGAAAATTCGTAACGGATCAAGGAACCAGTGTTCCTGTTTATTTAGCTGCTAACCCATCTCATCTTGAAGCAGTTGATCCAGTACTTGAAGGAATTGTTAGAGCGAAACAAGACAAATTAGGAAAAGGACACGACTTTCCAATTTTGCCTATTTTGATGCACGGTGATGCATCATTTGCAGGTCAAGGTGTAGTGCTTGAAACTTTAAATCTTTCCAAATTACGTGGTTACAAAACCGGTGGAACTATTCATTTAATTGTTAATAACCAAGTTGGTTTTACCACTTCTCCTGCAGATGGTCGAAGTTCAACTTATGCAAGTGACATGGCCAAAACTATTCAAGCACCAATTTTTCACGTGAATGGCGATGATCCTGAAGCAGTTTCACTCGTTTCAAGACTTGCCTATCAGTACAGAAAAGAATTCAAAAAGGATGTCGTTATTGACATGATTACTTATCGTCGTCGTGGACATAATGAAGCAGATGATCCTTCATTAACTCAACCATTGATGTATCAAGTAATTGATGAAAAACGAAGCGTTAGAAAGCTTTACACAGAATCACTAATTGGTCGTGGAGATATAACTGTTGAGGAAGCCGAATCAGCTTTAATCGATTACCAAAACCAATTAGAAAGAGTTTTGGCTGAAACAAAGAGTGATTTGAAGAAAGTTGATTCGATTCCGGTTGACAATAAGCCAACTTTTCCTGCCGAAGTTGAAACAAAAATTAGTCGAGAACTAATTGATCGGATAGCTCAAACTCAAGTAAATCTACGTGAGGGATTTACTCCACATCCAAGGCTATGGCCACAATTAGAACGTCGTGCACAAATGATTAAAGATGACACGATTGATTGGGCAATGGGTGAAGCTTTAGCTGTTGGTTCACTTCTTTCAGAAGGTCATTGGGTCAGAATTGCTGGTCAAGATGCCAGACGTGGAACTTTTGGTCAAAGACATGGAGTAATCGTTGATTACAAAACTGGTAAAGGTTACAAACCTTTAAAGCAAGTTGCTAAAGGTGGCACAAGATTATTCATAATTGACTCTGCGTTAACAGAATTTGCTGGAATGGGTTTTGAATACGGTTATTCAGTGGCAAGCCCTGAATCACTCGTTATGTGGGAAGGCCAATTCGGAGATTTCGCAAATGGCGCTCAAACAATTATTGATGAATTCATTTCATCAGGTGAACAAAAATGGCAACAAGAATCTGGTTTAGTTTTGCTACTTCCACATGGAATGGAAGGACAAGGTCCAGATCATTCATCGGGAAGAATTGAAAGATTCTTAAGCCTGGCAGCTCAAGACAACATGACTATTGCCCAGCCTTCAACTTCTGCTTCATATTTTCATTTATTACGTTGGCAAGTTTTGAATCCACACAACAAGCCATTAATTGTATTTACTCCTAAATCAATGCTGAGAGCAAAACCAGCTACAAGTGCGACGAAAGAATTTACAGATGGAAAATTTGTGCCAGCAATAGAAGATGTCAAAACAGATAAGTCAAAAGTTAACAAGATTGTGATGTGTACTGGAAAAATAAGTCACGAAATTGCTGCAGCACGAGATGCTGGAAATCTAGAAAATATAGCGATTATCAGACTTGAAAGACTTTACCCACTTCCTGTTAAAGAAATTAAATCAATTTTGTCTGGTTACTCAAATGATGCAAAAATTATTTGGGCACAAGATGAACCTGCTAATCAAGGCGCCTATCCATTTATTATGACTGAACTTGCTCCTCAATTAGGTCGCGTAGTCACAAGAGCTTCTCGATCAGCTTCTAGTGCTCCTGCTGTTGGTTCTCATACCAAGCACGATCAAGAACAAGCAGATTTAATTAAATCAATAATCGAATAATCCCCTCAAAGCTAAATAATTATTAAGCCTATGAAAGGCTATAGCCATGAAATCATTTGCAAGCGATAATTATGCTCCAGTTCACCCTTTAGTTTTAAAGCAAATTTCAGAAATTAACCAAGATCACGTAAAAGCCTATGGCGCAGATGATGTAACTCTTAACGCAATTGAATTAATTAGAAACACTCTTCAAGATTCAAAATGTGAAGTTAACTTTGTATTTAATGGCACAGGTGCAAATATCACAGGCCTACAAACAGTTATGGATTCCTGGAATTCGGTAATTTGTGCAAGTACTGCTCATATAAATGTTGACGAAGGTGGCGCACCCGAAAGACTTTTGGGAGTTAAATTATTAGATATTCCAACAAAAGATGGAAAATTAACCCCTGAATTAATTGCCCCACTTTGGATTCGCATGGGAGATCCCCACACTTCGCAACCTAACGTTGTTTCAATCACCCAATCTACTGAAATGGGAACTGTTTACACTCCTAGTGAAATAAAAGCTTTGGCCGACATTGCTCATAAAAATAATTCATATCTACACATGGATGGTGCAAGAATTAGTAATGCTGCTGCAAGTCTTGGAGTTTCAATTGCAGACTTAACCAGCAAGGCTGGTGTTGATATTTTTTCATTTGGTGGAACTAAAAATGGTTTGATGGGTGCCGAAGCTGTTGTTTTATTTAAACCAGAACTAGGACAAAAATATCCCTGGATAAGAAAATCTTCCATGCAATTAGCCAGCAAGCACCGCTACTTAGCTGCTCAGTTTATTGCATTATTAACAAATGATCTATGGAAGCAAAATGCTTCAAACGCTAACGAAATGGCAAAGTTACTTCGTTCTAAAATTGAGAATAATCCAAAAGTAAAGATGACTCAGTTAACTCAAAGCAATGCAGTATTTGCAATTCTTGATCCACAACACACAATTGAATTGCAAAAGAAACATAATTTTTATGTCTGGAACGACAACACAGGTGAAGTAAGACTCATGTGCTCATGGGATACCACGATTGAAGATGTAGAGAATTTTGCAGCAGATATTAACTCAGTTTGTAAATAACGGCCAATACTTAAACATCACAATTCCTTTAACTAAGTTCTTAGGTACTTCTCCAAAAAGTCTTGAATCATCACTAAATTCAGAATTGTCACCTTGTAACCAATAACCATTATTTGTGATGGTGATTACTCTTTTGATAATCAGTAAGTCTTCTCGATCCGGACGATGCGCAATGACAACGTTGTTTCGTTTAACTTTTCGAGACTTTCTAATTAAGACCAAATCTCCCGAGTGATACTCAGGCGCCATCGAGTCACCTTGCACCCTTGCCACCATCAGACCGAAGTTACCCACCATCTCATTGTGCTAAAGAGTTACTTTCAAGGTAATCTCAGGAATAACAATCCGAAGGAGTAAACAATGAGTTTATGGTCACCTAAGACAACAGTCTTTGCTCACTGCGATTTACCTTGTGGTGTTTATGACCCAGCCCAAGCAAAAATTGAAGCTGAGTCTGTCAAAGCATGCATGGTTAAATACAACGATTCAAAAGATGCTGACTTCAAAAGTCGCGCCGTAGCAATCAAAGAACAAAGATCACATTTGGTCAAAGAACATCTATGGGTTTTGTGGACAGACTATTTCAAACCAGCACATTTTGAAAAGTATCCACAACTTCATGTTCTGTTCAATGAAGCGACAAAACTTGCAGGTGCTGCTGGAACCAAAGGCACAAATGATGTCGCAGTGGCAGATAACTTATTAGGCAAAATTAAAGAAATCGACACAATTTTTTGGGAAACCAAAAAAGCCTAGTAAATGTTAAAATAATGCCCTAGATAAATTCTAGGGCATTATTTATTTTGAGATTGTTCTAGTAAAATTTTTTTCGATTAATTGGTAATAGTGCAAGAACTAGGGCAAAAACTGAAAAAATAAGTATCACTAAACCAAATAGTTTTGTATACAAATCTGCATCTTCTACAAAAGGCCAACTAATTATTATCGCAAATAGTTGAATGAGTAAAAATGGGGTAAAGGAAAACTTTTTTAACTTTTGAAACCCTTTTGCGGCAAGGATAATTGATATTACAAATATTAAATAAACAACATTCTCAGTTATAAATGTGTCAATTCTTTCTATCTCGCCTGTAATCAAAGCACTAATGAATGCCCAAATTGCGAAAACTGCTAGTGATATTCCTTGTATGGTTCCAATTTTGTAACAAATTTCAATTGAGTTTTTTATTATGTAGTTCATAACTCTCTACCTATGATGTGGGATGTGGTCTAAATGCATGCCGAAAGGAAGCTCTAGTCTGTTTGATTCCATCAGCTCTTCATCGCCTAATAGATCTCTAGTGTTTCCATCAGCAACGATTTTGCCATTATTTAAAATTGCAGCCCTAGGACAAATTTCCAAAGCATAAGGTAAGTCGTGTGTGACCATAAAAATAGTTACATCAAGATTGAGTAAAATTTCTGCTAATTCTCGCCTACTTGCAGGATCTAAATTGCTACTTGGTTCATCCAGCACCAAAATATCTGGTTTCATTGCTAAAACAGTTGCTACAGCAACTCTTCGTCTTTGACCAAAGGAAAGGTGATGAGGTGGTCTATCGGCAAATTCTTTCATTTTAACTTGATCTAATGCATAATCTACGACTTCGTTTAATTCCTCACCTTGAATACCTATATTTGATGGACCAAAAGCAACATCATCTCTAACTGTTGTCATAAATAATTGATCATCTGGGTCTTGAAAAACTAAACCAACTCTTTTTCTAACCTCAAAGAGATTTTCTTTATCTACTTTGATTCCTGCTACCTTAACAATTCCTTGATCTGATAACAAAATTCCATTTAAGTGCATTACTAAAGTTGTTTTTCCGGCTCCATTTGGTCCAAGTAGTGCAACTCGTTCACCTCTATTTATTTGCAAGTTAACACTGTTTAATACTTGTCTTCCATCTGGATAAGAAAAAGTTAAATCACTAATTTCAAGAGCTGTATTCATTAAAGTAATACTCCCCAAATCAATACAACTAGTACTGCTGTTAAAGGTAATAATGTTGCATAAATTAAGTCTTGTCGACTTGAAACTTGACTTGAAACTATTGGTAATTGTCCTGAGTATCCTCTGGAGAGCATCGCCATGTGCACTCTCTCTCCGCGCTCATAGGAACGAATAAATAAAGCGCCTCCAGATCTTGCAAGCACTCCCCATTGTTTGAGACCTTTTGCTTCAAAACATCGGGATTCTCTTGCTATTGCCATTCTCTTTAATTCTTCAGTTACTACAACTGTGTAGCGAATCATAAATGACATAATCTGAACAAGTAACTTAGGAATTTTTAGTTTTTCTAATCCCACGAGTAATTCTCGTTGCGGAGTTGTTGAAGACAACACTAAGGACATCATTACCCCAATTGTTGCTTTCACTAAAATATTCCACCCAGCCCACAATCCTGGCTCAGAAAGTCTAAGTCCAAAAAAATCAATTCTTGGGTCTGTTCCAAATATAGGTAGAAAGAAGGCAAATAACACAAAAGGTATTTCAATAATTAGCCTTGATCTTATTGATTTCAAAGGCACTCTTGTCCAAATTAGTAAGCCAATCACAATAGCAATAAAACTTAAATGTGCTTGATAATTTTGTCCAGGTGTTAATACCACAACAAGGATGAAGGTAAAAACTCCAGCAATTTTTAAATGCGCAGGTAATTCGTGTAGCTTGGTGTGATGGTGTTGATAAACGCCATCAAGTGAATGTTTCTCTGAGTTTCCCACTATTTACTTGTAACTACTTTATTTTCTTTTGATAAAAGAAAATAATCCAAAACTAATAAGAGCAGTCAATCCAACACCTAAAACTCCAGCAATTGCAACAGAAATTCTTTCATTGTTAATTCCAATTATCGAGTAATCAGCAAAAGGTGATCCTGCTACTGCACTATCTTTTGCTGTGTTGAGAAAACCAACTTGTTCTGCAACATATTCCAATCCGTCAGGATTTGAGCTGGCATAAAAACTCACTACTGCTGCAACAAATATGGAGGTAACAATACCAACTTGAATCAATTTCTTTGTTTGCATTTTTCTCCTTAATTCTTTAACAATGATTTATTAGATGCGGCAGCGTATACAAGATCTCTTCGTACACTTAATACAGCTGAAACAGTAAGCACTGTAATTATTGCTTCACCAATTCCAATCACTGCGTGCACTCCAAGCATTGCAATCAAAACTTTGCTTAATTCAATTGCAGCGGTTCCACCTATAGCAAACTGAATTGAGAAACCAACAGCACTTAAAGGCACACTTATGTAAGCTGCGATTGCGGTTGCTGTTAAAAATCCAATTCGGTTCTTAGGAAATATTTTTTGTAATAGTTTGAAAATATACCAAGATCCAAGTGTTGCAATTACTGACAAATTAATCACATTTAGACCTAAAGCAATTAATCCACCGTCTGCAAAAAATAAGGCTTGAACAAACAAAACAACAGTTACTGCGAGCACACCTGCCCATGGTCCAATCAATATTGCAGCTAAAGCTCCACCAATTAAGTGTCCACTTGTTCCAGCTGCAACTGGAAAGTTGATCATTTGCATAGCAAAAATAAACACGGCAGCTAACCCGGCAAGTGGTGCGACTTTTTCGTCTAACTGATTTTTAGCACCCCTCAACGCTAAGTAAATAAAAAATGCGGCAATTACTAGAGAAATAAGTGAAACAGGTGCGTTAATAAAACCATCTGGGATGTGCAATTGCGGAATCTTCATTTAACTCCCAAGGGTCAGTATTGAATATCTTATGCTATTGCAAATACTTTGCAATAAGGCCTCATGCCCGATTTATCCCCAATGTGACCAAAGTGACACCTGATTTCACAAGTTTTTGTCCGATAAAGGTTGTGCAAACCGTCACAACGTGTCACCCTTGTAGTGGGGAAACTAATTGGAGGTATTAAACATGGACTGGCGTCATAAATCAGCTTGTCGCGATGAAGATCCTGAGTTATTTTTCCCTATAGGTAACACTGGACCTGCTGTTTTTCAGATAGAAGCAGCTAAAAAAGTCTGCAAAACCTGCACCGTGGTCGAACCATGCTTGCAATGGGCTTTGGAAACAGGTCAAGATTCAGGCGTTTGGGGTGGACTAAGCGAAGACGAACGTCGCGCTTTAGGCCATAGTGCTCCAGCGGCTTCAATCAACTTCTACTAAACCAAGACAGGTTTAGTCACTTTTCCTAAGAACTATCGGGGCGACTATTTCTGCCTTCACCCCAGTTGGTGAATTAGCAGAAATAGTTAACCCACCACCAAGTTCATCGACAATTAAAGTTCTCACAATTTGTAAACCTAATTGATCCGTTGCAAAAACATCTTTACCTTTTTCAATTCCAGGACCTTCATCAGTAATTGTGATTCGAATTTGTCCCCCACTTTTGGAAGCATTAATTTGCACGGGTGCATTTGTTGGGCGTCCATGTTCAATTGCATTTTGTAAAATTTCTACAACAGCCATGGCAAGAGGGGTAGCAATTTCAGCAGGTAGTTGTCCAAACTCTCCTTGTAGTTCAATTCCAATTGCTTTATCATTTTCAACAATTGTTGAAGCATCTGTGACAAGAGCTATAACTTGATTAATTACCTCATCAAATGGAATTACTTCACCCGGAGATCTAGACAAGGCTTCATGCACAACAGCAATAGCACTTACTCTTCTTTGTGCTTCAGCTAAAGAATCTTTTGTTTCTTCACTTTTTGCTCTTCGTGCTTGTAATCTTAGAAGTGCAGCAACTGTTTGTAAGTTGTTTTTAACGCGATGATGAACTTCTCTAATTGTTGCATCTTTTGTTAAAAGCGCTTTCTCTTTTCTTCTCAAATCTGCTACATCTCTTACCAAAACAAGTGAACCTACTCTTTGGTTATTTTTTAAAAGTGGAACACCACGAAGAGTGACAACCGAAGTTGAATTATCTAACTCAACTTCACCACTAGCACGCCCACCTGCAATAAGCATTATTGCTTCATCTACTGGACCGGGTTTATGTTGAAGTTTTGTAACAACTTTTGATAAATCTTGATTGATTAAGTCAGATGCAAACCCCAGTCGTCTAAACGCTGATGAAGCATTTGGGCTAACAAAGTCAACAATTCCCTCTTTAGTTAAGTGAATGATTCCATCACCAACTCGAGGTGCTTGATTTGCTTTGCTGATTTCACCTTGCGCAGGAAAACTTCCCGAAGCAACCATTTCCATCAAATCTTGTGCAGCGGCTAAATAAACTTGCTCTAATCTTCCACCTCTGCCATCAACACTTGTGTGACGAGAAATGACTGCAATGACTTTTTCATCAAATGCCACAGGAATGGCTTCTATTCTTAAACCAGAGTTATTTGAGTCACCAACTTTTTTTCGAGTAGTTAAAGCTTTATCTAGATCAACTCTTCTCCCGGAGGCAATAAACTCCCCTACTAAATCTTCGGGAACATTTGTGTGAGTAGTCGCAGGCCTAATTTGTGCTGCTGCAAAAAAGCCTTTTCCATGCCAGGTTGGAATCCACAGCACAAGATCACTCAAACTTAAGTCTGCTAACAAAGTCCAATCAGCCAAAAGTGCTTGAAGATGCTCAATATCTTTATCTTCAAGTTCAGTTTTGTCTTTGACAACGGCTGATAAAAAAGTCATAAGCCAACGCTACCCTGTCGTTCTACAAGTCTTTTTTGAGCGCTACCCCAACTAGTCTCAATAAAAGTCGTACCCAGTTAGCTAGTCAGCGGTTGAATTAAATTAGCGCCATTATTTCTAGCATTGTTAACATCCGAATTCACTTTATAGAATTCAAAGTAACCATCTGGTGGTGTTGCTAGAAGTGATCTGATTTCATCCTTATTTTGAATAGATGGATCAAGCCATGCTTGCCAATTTTTATCAGGAACCAGCACAGGCATTCGATCATGAATGGTTTCTAGCCCTAATTTTGCTTCAGTAGTAATCACAGAAAAACTGTGAACTTCCTGGTCGTAATTTCCTGGAGTTGGATTTTTCCAGATTTCATAAATTCCAGCCACCGCCAAAAAAGGACTATTTTTTGCTTTTATGAAATATGGTTGTTTTTTTTCTTTAGGATCAACTGGCCTAAACCATTCGTAATAACCGTCCATTGGAATTATGCATCGTCTTTTACTAAATGCGCTTCTAAAAGAAGGTTTCTCGTCAACTGTTTCAAACCTGGCATTTATCATTTTCGCACTCATCGAGTTATCTTTCGCCCAAGAAGGAATTAATCCCCATGTCATTATTTCCAAGGTCCTATTTTGATTCTTATCAACAGTTATTGCATAAGTTTTTGAAGTGGGAGAAATATTGAAATTTTCGGGTAAAAGTTGAACCGGTAGATTTTTTAACTTGAATACTTCAGTAAGAGTTCCCGTATCGCGATTGGCAGCGTATCTTCCACACATAACAACCTGAATATAACGTGCACGCTGTAGTCTTAGATTCAAATGAGTGAATCTGCCCCACATAACTGGTCTGCCCCCAGTGTGCAGCGCCCAATTGAGGCAACTATTTCAATTCCTGGCTCAAAGTCTGCAACAAACAGAGCATTTGTTTTAGCTGCTTTGGGTGATTCTGTTTCAAAAATTTCTAAACCTTTACTAGCTCGTGATACTGAGTTGATGCTGCAGGCATTAAAACAACTTGGCTGTGAAATAAAAAAATCTGCTGAAGTTGTTGAGATTTCTCCAATGAAACGAACTCATCAAGATTTAACTATTGATGTGGGCTTAGCGGGAACCGTTATGAGATTTGTTCCACCATTAGCAGCACTTTCTACTGGAGTAGCACATTTTGATGGTGATGCTCGTGCGCGCAATCGTCCTATGAAAACACTTATTGATTCATTAAAGTCTCTTAATATTTCTGTGGACGATCAATCAACTGGATCACTTCCTTTTTCTATCGCAAGTGATGGAGTTGTACAAGGTGGAGAAATAACAATTGACGCTTCCGAATCTAGCCAATTTATCAGTGCATTACTTTTAGCTGCACCAAAGTTTTTGAATGGTTTAACCATAAATCATGTTGGAAAAAAGCTTCCAAGTATTCCTCACATCGAAATGACTATTGACATGCTAAAACAAGTCGGTGTGAATGTTGTTTCTACAAACAATAATTCTTGGAAAGTTTTACCAGGAAAAATCACTTCAAAAGATTGGTTAATTGAACCTGATTTATCAAACGCAGGACCATTCTTAGCTGCAGCTCTAGTAACACATGGTGAAGTAAATATTCCTGATTGGCCTCAAAAAACTACGCAGGCTGGAAATGCGTGGATAGAGATATTAACAAAAATGGGTGCCTCAGTTTCTCTAGGCGATAAGGGTTTAAAAGTTACCCACTCAGGTGAAATAAAAGGTATCGATTTTGATTTAAGCGACGTTGGAGAATTAACGCCTGTTCTAGTTGCAATCACTTTGTTTGCAAATTCTCCAAGTTCTTTAACAGGAATTGCGCACCTGAGAGGCCATGAGACAGATCGTTTAGCTGCACTTGTAGAAAATATAAAGGCAATCGGTGGGGATGCCACTGAAACTGCTGACGGATTAAACATCAAGCCGGCAAGATTACATGGTGGTTTATGGAAAGCATTTGACGATCACCGAATGGCTACTGCTGGTGCAGTAATTGGATTAGTAGTTAACGGAATTGAAGTTGATGATATTAAAACTACTTCTAAAACTCTTCCCGACTTTGAAAAAATGTGGGATGCAATGGTGGGTGCGTGAACAAACTGCAAGATTATGATGAGGATGATTTTCGTTCTCGTCCAGGAAAACATAAATCTAGACCTAGATCTAAAGATAGACCTAAATTTGAAAATGCAATAGACGGATTAGTCATAACAGTTGATCGCGGTAGGTTCACCGTAAATTTGTCTGATTTAGATGATGTAAATATTTATGCAATCAAGTCTCGTGAGTTAGGAAGAAAAGGTGTTGTGGTTGGAGATTTAGTAGAAGTAGTTGGAGTTGACGTTAATAATCCAGAAAATATGGCCAGAATTGTAAAGGTTAAAGAGCGAAAGAACTCTCTACAAAAAAGCGCTGATGACTCTGAATCAGTAGAAAGATCTCTTGTTTCAAACATTGACATGGTTGCAATTGTGGTTGCAACTTCAGAACCTGAACCTAATCCAAGACTTATTGATCGAACAGTGATTGCTGCCAGATTAGCTAATGCTCAACCCATAATTATTGCAACAAAGACCGACGTTGAATCTTCTGAAAAACTTTCGCAAATGTATCAAGCACTTGATATTCCAGTAATTTCTATGAACAAAACAACCAATCTTGATGAGTTACTTGATTTACTGGAAGGAAAAACAACTGTACTAATTGGCCCTTCCGGTGTTGGTAAATCAACACTTGTTAACAGACTTGTTCCTGATGCTGGAAGAAGAACCGGTGAAGTAAACGATGTGACCGGGCAAGGAAAACACACCTCAACCTCGGCTTATGCATTAAAAGTGAACAGTAAAACTTGGATCATTGATACTCCAGGTATTAGATCTTTTGGTTTAGCGCATGCTTCCGTTGAAGAAATACTGGAGGGCTTTCCAGATTTGATTCAAGCGACAACTCAATGTCAAAAAGGTTGTACCCACCAAGACACAAGTTGTGCAATCGAAGCTGTTGCTTTTGAAAATCCAGCGCTCTTGCCAAGACTTGACTCATTTAGAAGATTACTTGCCTCACTTGAAACCTCTGAAGGTTAGACTTATTTGAATATGAGCATCCAAGATCTAGAATTTACCCACAAATTAGCTGATGCAGCTGACAAAATCTCAATGGCTCGATTTGGGGCAATGGATTTAAAAATTGAAACTAAACCTGATTTAACTCCAGTTAGTGATGCTGATAAAAGTGTTGAGGAGGAGTTAAGAAAACTGATTGCTATTTATTCGCCACAGGATTCAATTATTGGTGAGGAATTTGGTCATGACGGTGGTGGAAATCGTGAATGGATATTAGATCCAATTGATGGCACCAAAAACTTTGTGAGAGGTGTTCCTTTTTGGGGAACACTAATTGGATTACGTGTTGATGGCGAGATGACTACTGGAATGGTTTCTGCACCGGCTTTGGGTAGACGCTGGTTTGGCGCAACGGGGTTAGGTTCTTTTTTGCAAACAAAAACAAATTCTTTTCAAAGTGAAAGAAAACTTCAAGTTTCTAAAGTTTCCAAATTAGAAGATGCCTATTTAGGTTATTCCAGTCAAGAAAGATGGGAAAAGAAATCTCAAGAAGAAGAGTTTGAAAAATTACTTAAGAAAGTTTGGCGCGCGCGTGGTTTTGGTGACTTTATTATTCACATGATGGTTGCAGAGGGCTCACTTGATTTGGCTATGGAACCTTCACTTGCAATTTGGGATATGGCTGCATTAATTCCGATTATTCGTGAAGCTGGTGGAAATGTGACATCACTAAATAATGGTGATCCACTAATTGAAAAAAGCTTAGTAACTACAAATGGTTTGCTTCATGAACAAACCATAAAATTATTTAGTTAATTTCTTCTATTTATAAACATTGGTAGACCTCCTGCGGGTCTAACCATTACTAATGCTCTGGGAACTGGCTCTGAACCTGCCGGTGTTAAGTTCCACTCTTGAGCAATACGAGCAATCATTAAAACACTTTCCAATATTGCAAAATCTTTTCCAATACACATTCTTGGGCCAATTCCAAATGGCAAATAAGTTCCTTTTTGTGGAGTGGGTGCATCAGGCATAAATCGTGTTGGATCAAAACTTTCGGCTTTGTTCCAGGCTTCAGGATGTCTATGTGTTGCCCAAGGTGAAATTATGACTACTGCTTTTTCAGGAATTTCATAACCGCCCAGAACATCATCTCCCAAAGATCTTCTGCTAACCACCCAACCTGGTGGAAAAATTCTTAAAGCTTCATCAACAACTGCTCTTGTGTAAGGAAGGTTTGCAACGTCTTTAACTTCTGGAGCTCTTCCTTGTAAAACTTCGTCAACTTCTTTTTGTAATTTTGTTTGCACATCTTGGTGAGAACCCAATAGCCACCAAGTCCAAGTTAATGAACTAGCAACGGTTTCGTGTCCTGCAACAATAAACGTAACAATTTGATCTCTTAACTCTTTACTGTTTAATCCGCCTTCGTCATCGTGAGCGGCAAGTAATAAATCAAGCATGTCAACGTCTCGATCCACTCCTGCAATAGCTGTGATTTTTTTTCTTTCATCAAGAATTCTTTGAACAGCGCCATCTAGTTGTTTTAGAGCTTTTGCTAATTTTCTGTTATTTGGTGTTGGAATCCATTTTGGAAATGTTATGGGAGTTCTAGCGCGAGCAACAATAATATCTAATGCATCAAGAGTTGCTTGAGCTGTTTTCTCAACATCTCCTGCTAAATCAGTTCCAAATAATGACCGGCCCACTATTTCTAATGCGGCATGCATCATGTCATCGTCAATATCAATTACAGAATTATTTGGTAATTTTTGCCAATTTTTTAACATTCGATCTGTCACAAGAACTGTATCTGGACCAACTCTCATAATGGCTTCGTGGTGAAATGCCGGTTGGATCAATTTTCTCTGTCTTTTCCAACTTTGTGTATCGGCTGCTAGTAATCCATCTCCTGTTACCAACGCTAAATTCTCATATTGAATAGTTCTCTTGCCGTAATTTTTTGCATTGACCCTCATTACGCGATCAACATCATCGGGATGAGTTACCAAGTAAACCGGAAGAATTGGCAATGGAAACTGAACTACGTTTCCATATTTTTTTCGCATCTCCACAAGAAACCCTGATGGATCACGTCTTGCTCTAAGTAATTGAGAAAACATTTGTTTGGTCGTTGGTCCTGGGGCTGTGAGAAAAATTTTTCCTAACTTTTTTTTCTCGAAATTGCCAACTATTTCACTCATGTCTCTACTCTACGCTTTGTATTGATAGCACAAAAAAAGAAGACCGGGTAAATTTCCGGTCTTCTTTTTTATTGGTAGCGGGGACAGGATTTGAACCTATGACCTCTGGGTTATGAGCCCAGCGAGCTACCGAGCTGCTCCACCCCGCGTCGGTAGTTTCAATCTTAATGCCCACTCAAGTGATGGAAGAACTTGCGTTATCTAGCGCACAAAACTTGCAGGTGTTACTTCTGGTGTTGTTTCAATTGCAGTATTTGCATTAAGTCTATTTTGTGCATCCAGTGCTCTATCTAATGCATTTTCTAGATCTTGTTGCGCTTTTCCATAAGCGGTGAAGTCTCCTTCAGCCAATGCCTTCTTGCCATCTGCAACAGCCTTTTGCATATCACTAATTGCATTTGCTAAATCAATTTCTGGATTTCCCGTAATAGATGGAGCTTCTGGAGTTGGTGTTGCTTGTCCGTCAGTACTTGATGGTTCTTCAGGCCCAGTTGTTGCACCAGCACTTGTTCCAAACAAAGCTGAAATTGCATCTTCAATGTTGTCTTCAAAGACAACTTTTTGTCCAAATGAAGCTAGAACTTTTCGTAGCAGTGGATAGCTTTCACCAGCTGTTGCTCTTACATAAACAGGTTCTACGTATAACAAACCTCCTGCGATCGGCAGAGATAGTAAGTTTCCTAATTCAACATCGGAACCACCACGACGAAGTAGGGAAAGCAGTGCGCCTACATCAGGATTAGATTCAAAGTTATTTTGAACTTGTGTTGGTCCAGGAATTGTGGTGTTTCTAGGAAGTTGTAGCACTCTAATTTTTCCATAATTATTACTTGGATCACTTGATACTGACATAAACGATGCCAAAGTTTGTCTTCTGGTCGGAGCAAATGTTGTTGTTAGTGAAAATACTGGTTTTACATCACCTGGCATTTGTAATTGCAGGTAGTAAGGAGGTTGAGCACTTTGAACACCTGGGCGAGTTGGATCGTTTGGAATAATCCAGAAATCTTGACCACCATAAAATGCTCCAGCATCCTTAACGTGGTACTTGCTTAAAATTTCTCGTTGAATTTTAAATAAATCTTCTGGATATCTAACATGGTTTACAACTTCTGCTGGCATGGCAGAACGTGGTTTCACCGTTCCAGGAAATGCGTTTGACCAAGATTTCAAAATTGGTTCTGATTCATCCCACGCATAAATTGAAACAGTTCCATCGTAAGCATCAACTGTTGCTTTGACAGAATTTCGAACATAGTTAACTGATGCAGCAGATTGAACTCTTAAAGCAGTTGAAGTTTGGTTGAGCGAGTCTGCTGTAGCTGTATTTAAACTTGTTCTAGTTGAATACGGATAAAAATTAGTTGCCGTGTAGCCATCAAGCATCCATGTAATTTTTCCATCAATTACTGCTGGATATGGATCTCCATCAAGAATTAGCCACGGTGCAACTCTTTGCACTCGCTCGGCTGGATCGCGATAATACAAAACTTTGGAATCATTATTTACTAAGTTTGAAAGAATAATATTTATTTCTTGGTACTTCAATGCATAAAGTGCTCTGTTGAAAAAGTTTCCAATTGGAACTCCACCAGTTCCTGAATAAGTATTATTTGCTTGACCATTTGGACTGGTGTCATCTGGATAATCTAATTCGCGCGGTTCACTTCCAGCAGCTCCACCAACAATTGAATAACTTGGTGAATTCTCGCCAAAATAGATTCTTGGTTGATCAATTTTTAGCGAGCCTTTTGTTGGGATATCACTTGTTGTGAACTCTGGTTCACCATCAGCTTTGACAGCATTATCTTTTACTGTGACAACACCAAATCCATGAGTGTAAACCAAATGTGAGTTAATCCAATTTCTTTGAGCATTGGGAATACCGGCAAGATTTATTTCTCTTGCCGCAATTACGGTGCCTTGATTTGAACCATTAACTGGATATCTATCTATATCAAGTGTGTCAGCAAAACTATAGAAACCTCTAATCTGTTGCAACTGATTAAAAGTTGCAGAGATCAAAGCTGGATCCATTAATCTTATATTTTTAATAGTTTCAGTTTGTTGAGCTAAAACTTCAAGATCTGCAACTGTGCTTGCAGGGTAATCAGATACTTCAACACCTGATAAGCCATAAGCTTCGCGCGTAGCGGTAATAGATTTTTGAATATATGGTGCTTCTCTGTCAGCTTCACTTGGTCTTACAACAAACTGTTGCACAACAGTTGCATAAACGCCACCAATTAAAATACCTGTAACAAGTAATGCACCTATTCCTATATTTGGAATAAACCATTTTCTTCTAAATGCGTTAATTATGAATAAAACTGCCACAATTAGCGATAGATACATCATTAAGGATTTTGCAGGCAACACTGCATTTACATCCGCGTATTTCAATCCAACCAGTAATGGGTCTTGTTTTAATGCCAAACCAAATCTGTCAAGCCAGTAAGCAAATGCTTTCAATATAAATAACAGCGCAACCAAAATTGATACTTGCGATTGAGCAAACTTAGTTGCTTTTTGAGTTTGTGATTGAAGGGTAATTCCACCGTAAATGTAGTGAATGATTCCACTGGCAATTCCAGCAAGCACAATCGTGCTTATTCCAAAAGTAACTAGGTTTCGATAAAGAGGGTAATCAAAAATAAAAAAACTTAGATCCATTCCAAATTGAGGATCATTAACTCCAAAAGGTACTGAATTTAATCTTTGAACCCAACTTCTCCACTCAGCAGATGCTGATCCGCCTGCAAGAAAGCCTAAAAGAATAGGACCAAAGATAAAAACAGATTTTCTGATTGGATCTAATGCTTCGCGATATCTTTGCAAACTAATTTGATCAGGTGTAACAGTTGCATACATTGGTCTGTGTTTGTAGGCAAGGTGAACGTTTAGCCAAATTATGAATCCAGTAATTCCTGCAAAGAAAACAAATAAACCAATACGCCAAGCTAATACTGTTAAATAAACACTTTGAGCACTTACAGATTTATACCAAAGCCAATCGGTGTAATAACCAGACAAAGTTAACAAAGCTATAAATAGAGCACCTATTGAAATTAGTAAGTATGAATTTTTACCCTTGGGGCGATTGAAGGTAAAATCTGGACGCGGAAAGGTCATATTTCGACAATACGAAACAACTTTTGCTTCGTCCAATCGGGGTTAATTTGTGAGAGAAATATGTCCATTTTTCTTTATTCACAACTCCTTAAGCCCGATACGTCGCCATCCTCTGTGAACTTTTCAATTGCTTGGACGGCTTCGGTGAGGTTCTTAACAGCGACAACCGGCATGGATTTATAAGTCTTGGATCCAACTTCCTGACAGTTATCTACTGGAGCTAAGAATAATTCTGCACCATTATCTTTAGCGCCTTCAAGTTTTTGTCTTATTCCACCAATTGAGCCAACTTCACCTAAATAATTAATGGTTCCAGTTCCAGCAATTATTTTTCCTCCACTTAAATCATTTTCAGTTAATTCATCAATAATTCCCAGGCTCAGCATTAGGCCTGCACTTGGTCCTCCGACTTCTGCAACACCAAAATCAAAATCATATGGAGGATTAATTCCTGGACCAATAGATATACCAATTGATGCTTTTGATTTATCTGATTTTAATTCTGTTGCAGTTATTTCAACATTTTTTGTGATGTTATCTCTAACAAGACTAATTGCTATTTTTTCATTTGGTTTACGGCTCTGTACAAACTTAACTACATCTCCAGCTGTTTTTACTTCTTTTTGATCGACACTTAAAATTATATCTCCAGGTTCAATGATTCCATCACTTGGAGATTTTAAAACTACGCTATCAACCACAACATTAATTTCTACTGGAATTTTCAAATAACCTAAAGCAGCAGCAATTGCATCTGTTTGAGATGAAGAAAAAGCTCTTTGATTCTCTTTCTTGATAATTTCTGGATCAATTACTTCGGGATACAAATCTCTTGTTGGCACAACTGCTTCAGTTGGGTTAATCCAAGCAACGATTGCATCAATTAAAACTAGTCTTCCAAAGGGACCACCTGTTTCAGAAACAGTTGTGAAATTAAGTTCCCCTTTTGATTTATAAGTTTCTACGCCACTGATAGAAATCACTTCTTTATCTTTTTCAATTCCAACAGTATTAAAAAGTGGGCCGGGTGCAATCTTTATAAATGGGACAGGAATAAGTAATAAGAGAATTAAAATTGATCCAGTGATTAAAGTTGGAACAAATTTGGCTAGAGCTTGAATTAATTTTTTCTTTTTACTTTTTGTTTTTTTCGTCATTGTCTCTTGGTAGTGGTCTATTCATGGCGTCTCTGAATTCAGCCAGACCTGCCATGCCTCGATGGGCATTTGCTGGTCTAGATGGTCTGTACTTAATCGCCAAATAAATTGTGGCCAAAAGTCCTGCTGCCACCGGGATAAGAAGCCAAAGAAGTACCTGCATATAACAACACTACGACTAGTCGCGAGATACTTAAGTATTCGCATTGCTTTACTAGTTGTGAGGTGTCCCATAGATCCAGCAGAGCTTGGCAAAATTTTAAGCCAACTTGGACAGATGATGCAGGGTGCAGGAAGTGCTCCTGTTGGTTGGGAGGCTGCGGTAAATATGGCTCGTACAAATGTTGTGCAAGCCGGTGACCCAAGTGTTAATGATTCTGAAATAAAAGAAATCAATACAAACGTTCAATTAGCACAAACCTGGCTAAATGGAGTTACAACTGTTCCTGCTGCATCAACTGCAAGTAAAGCTTGGTGTCGAAGTGAGTGGATTGAAGCAACTGTTAGCACCTGGCAAAAAATTGTTGATCCAGTAGCACAACGTGTTCAAAACTCAATGTCAAATTCATTACCAAATATTCCTGGTATGGATCCATCTCAACAAGAAATGCTTAAACCTTTACTAGATGCACTTAAACCAATGTCTGCAGCGATGTTTTCAATGCAAATAAGTAATGGTTTATCTGCTTTATCAAGTGAAGTTCTGTGCTTAACAGATATTGGTATTCCTTTAGGAGACACAACAACTCCTGCACTAATTCCTCGAAACATTAAAGAATTTGCTAAAGGCCTACAGGTAAATGAGTCAGAAGTAATTGCATTTATTGCATTACGAGAATCTGCAGCTTCTCGGTTATTTTCAAGTGTCACTTGGCTTGCTCCAACACTGCTAGGTGCAATTGAAGAATACTCTTCTCAAATAAGTGTTGATAGCAACAAAATAAATGACGTAATGAGTCAAATTGATCCAACTAATCCTCAATCAATTCAAGAAGCTTTAACAGGTGGATTGTTCGAACCACAATTAAACGAATCCCAAAGTGCTGCCTTAATTAGAACCGAAAGATTATTAGCCTTAATTGAAGGCTGGATTTATGAAGTAGTAAATATCGCTGCTTTGGGCAGATTGCCAGGAGTATCTGCCTTGCAAGAGGCAATGATTCGAAGAAGAGCAGTGGGTGGGCCTGCAGAAAAAACATTTGGTGCACTGATTGGTTTGGAGCTTCGACCAAAATTAATTAGAGAAGCTGCGACTTTTTGGAATAAGCAAACATTAACCTTTGGCACAAATGTGAGAGATAGTTTGTGGAATCATCCAGATTTACTACCTTCTATTGAAGAATTACAAGATCCAGAGTTTTTCTCTAAGATTCAAGCCCCTCTAGATATTTCTGCATTGGATTCAGCAGGTGTTGCACCTAAAGAACCAGACGACCAAACAGATGATGGCAATTCATCTAGTGCATCTAAATAACCTTCTGCTCTTTCCTTTTTCTCAAAAGTTTTCATGAATGCATCAAAATCTTTTCCGTGATCATTGATAACTAAATGAACTAGTTCATGCAATAAAACATAATCCAAAACATATTGAGGCATACCTTGTAATCTTGAAGTAATTTTTATAGTTCTTTCCAGTGGTGTGCAAATTCCCCAAGTAGAAGTTAATTTATTTGACCACGCAACCGATTTTGGATCAGCTTGTGAAAACAAATAAGTTGCAGATAATTCGTGTGCTCTTTTGAACAATTCTTCATCCGAGAAATAAGCTCTGGGATCATTTTGATTCATGCGAGTAATTAGATCGCGAGCAATTTGCTCAATTTCAGCAATACTCATTCTGTGGGGAACGTTTAACACCGTTTTATTTCCCTCACGAGAGGCTGAGACTGTTCTTTTACGCTTATTTGATCGCCTCACTTCAACGTTGGGAGGCAGATTCATGGCTTTGGGCATGAATTTAACGCTAGGGGTTCAAACTATTTTTTATCCACAAACACTCTCAAGTAAACCTGCACTTCAGAGCCTTTATTTGGTTTATAACAATTTCTTTCCCACATCTTTATCCCCAAGTTATGAACCCAATTACCCACAGATTGAACAGTTAATCCACAACTTCATCAACAGCCACGTTTGACGCATGCCCCTCATGTGACATAACTTCTCACTATTGAACCGCTGGGTTTTGATTCAAGACTGGCTTTGTGTATCTGGGGAAAGTGCATAAAGTTCACATTTTGATCAAACCTGGCGGTTTCACTTTTTGGCCTAGGCCTCATGCCCTCTGCGCTCAGTTTGTGGGGAGTTGTGCTTGAAAACACGGCGTGGCAGGCTCAAATTCGCCCTCACAAGCCCAAGGTGCGCCTAGGGTTAAGGGTGCGTGGGAATAATCCCTCGCGATCGCAAGGAGGACACATGGCCGGAGAGTCATATACAGGCGAAGCTTACTGCGTTAAGTGCAAAGCCAAACGCGAGTTTACTGGTGAAGTTCACGAAACTAATGGTCGTCGCATGGCCAAAGGAATTTGCCCAACTTGTGGCACCAAGGTAACCCGCATTCTAGGTAAAGCCTAAAGACCGCAGCAGTCTTCATTGCCCTTGGTTTGAGAAATTAAACCAAGGGCAATCTGCTTTTCTAAGCAGCTTCCCACCTGCACCCACATTGCGGATTTGGTTGTAATTTTCTGAAAATAATTGTTGGTCCAATCGCATCTAGATCGCACACCACATTTAGCAAACTTGGACCTGAATTAACTAATTCGCCTGTTAAGTATGAAATGCAATTTGTGACCAGTAAGGATGAAGCCAAAGTCGTTAAAACAGGATTCTTATCGATTTGACGAACTTTCTTTCTTTTGCGATCTAGTGGGAATATAAAAATATTCTTTTTTAATGAATTCAATTGCAAACAGTTATTACAGGTTTCAACCCCGGGAATTACAAAGGGACCTACATTTACTTGTTCCCCTGTTTTGCCGATGAATACATGAGGAATTCTATTTAGCATTAAATCGTTTATCTCAAAGGATTCAGCATTTTCACAAATTATAACTAAATCAGGTTTTTGAATAACGTTTGGTTTTTCAGCTCTTGTGCCCATAACTAAAAGAGAGTCTCTTAAGCTTTGAGCTAGAGAAGTTCCTATTTCTTTAGCTTTTGGGCCAAAGATATTAATATCCCCCAAACTCACATCGCTATGTTTCTTAACTAAAGAATCAAACACAACTCGTCCAACCCCAGCTGATGCAAGAAGGTGGCCAATTTGATAAGCAAAAGTATTTATTCCCAATATTTGAACGTAGCTTTTATGTAATTTCTCTGATTGTTCAAAAAGATGAGTTTGATTAATAAGTATTTGGTGTTCTATTAAAAAACGTAAAGCTACGTTTATATCTTCATGAATTCTTTCATCAATATTGAGATTCATCAAAATATCCGAGATGTTAATGATTCCTGTGCAACTGCTTATGATTAGTTTCATCTCACTGGGCAGATCTGAAATTGTATTATTGGTGCCATCAGGGTTTCTAACCTGTAAAGTTGTTTTATCTCGCCATAAAACGTCTATTTCTGGATTCAGAATCAAGCGCATTAATGCTCCTTAAATCTAGGCTTTAAGGATTAGAACACATTTCGAAGCTGTGGATAAAAGTTATCCACAGAGAAACTATTACGGCTTTAAATCAATTAATTTTGGGTCACTTGGTTTAACAGCAGCCAGAACAGTTGCTAAGTCATCAAAGTATCTTGCACACTTTTCAACTCCTACCCCAGGAATTAAAATACAATCTTCTTCCGTTTTTGCTTCATATAAAGCATCAACAAATGCTTCTAAAGTTGCGTTGCTAAGCACTAGAAATTCTGGAATTGCTTCCATTAGCGCTTGGGTTGTTCTCCACTCAATTGCTGCTTCTAAATACTCACTTGGAGTCGAACTTGGACAACTTTTACATCTTTGCAAAATAATTTCTGTGCCACTTACTAATGCTTTGTCACAAATTGAACAGCGCATTAATTCTTTCCGGTAATTTTGTCTTTCTTTTGATGGTGCAAATACTGTTTCATCGTTTGCTGTTTTAGAAAGCTCTGAATCAATTCTGGTAATAAATCTTGACTTAATCCTGTCTCGACCACCATTTTCTCTACTTCTTGACCAAGTTATAAACAATCTTTCTTTGGCTCTGGTCACAGCAACGTAAAAAAGTCTTAACTCTTCAGCAACCTCTTCATCAGAATCTGCTTGAACATATGGCAGGTAACCATCACTTGCACCCACTATGAAAACGTTTTCCCATTCCAAGCCTTTTGTGGCATGAATTGTGGCAAGAGTTATTTTTGGTTCAAGTCTGCTTTTGAGGTTGTATCTTTCTCCTGTTTGGAGCCAGTAATCAACACCTCTTTCTTCAAGTGCTGCAGCAATCAGTTCAAGTTGTGAATTTATTCTTGCTAAGACCACAATGTCTGTTTCTTTTTGACCTGATTGCAAAAGATCAACGATGCTTTGAGCAATCCAGTCAGCCTCAGCGGTGTCACTTACAAACGGTAAAACCTCAACTTTTGCACCAGCTGGTTTAGTTGCCATGAGAGATCCAACACTGGCATTGGAAGCAGGCATTTGAGCTAATAACTTATTTGCATAGTCAATGATTTCTGGCTTTGATCGATAGTTTCTGTTTAGTCTGAAAACAGAAGCGTCATCAAATTTTTTAGCAAAATCTTCTAAAGGTTTACTGGAAGCTCCAGCAAATGTATAGATAGTTTGTGCAGAATCTCCCACCACGCAAATATTTCGGTTTTCTCCTAGCCAAAGCTCTAACAATCTTTGTTGCAGCGGATTTACGTCTTGGTATTCATCAACCGTGAGCCATTGATAATTTTGGTGAACTTCATCAGCAAAATCTTCCCCATCTTCCAATACGGCAACAAGTAATAACAATACGTCCTCAAAATCAATTAGATTATTTTTGTCGGTGAAGTCGATGTACGCTTGGTATGCACTGGCGTGATCAGGATTTGTTATTGAATCTGTGTCTAATCTATTTGTTTTAGCACTCTCAATTACCGATAAGTATTCACGGATTGAGTTTTTGGATGTTGCTAAGCTTGTTTTTTCTAAAGCAGCTGATAGGACTTTAAATTTATTATCTATTACTTTAGGAATTTCTCCACCTATTGCTTTAGGCCAAAAGTATTTGAGTTGTCGAAGAGCTGCTGAATGAAAAGTTCGTGTTGCCACATTTCTTATTCCCAACGCCGAAAGTCTTAATGACATTTCATCTGCTGCTCGAGTTGTAAAAGTTACAGCTAATACTTTTTGTGGATCATACATTTTAGTGTTACAACCATGAGCTATGCGATGGGTTATGGCACGAGTCTTACCGCTTCCCGCGCCAGCATAAATTACAACTGGTCCTTCTAAAGCTTCAACAACTGCTCGTTGTGCATCATCTAAAGAATCAAGTGTTTGGCGTTGGCCAGGCATTTACAAACCTAGCTTCTCTTTCACCTGTCCCAGGGAAGGATTTGTTACAGCTGTGCCATCTTGGTAAACCACTGTGGGAACTGTTCTATTTCCACCATTTACTTTTTCAACTAAAGCAGCAGATTCAGGATCATGTTCTATATCAATTTCGGTGAAAGTGATTCCTTCACGGCCTAATTGAGCTTTTAATCTTTGGCAGTAACCACACCACTGGGTTGAGTACATTGTTAATTGGGTCATGACTTTATCCTCTCACGTATTCTTTTTGCAGACAAAATTGAGCGTGATTTAGCCTGAAATGCTCTCTAACAAAATCTCTGGAGAAAGTAAATCAATAGGTCTACTAATTTCCATGCTCGGCACATAAACAAAGGCCGCAGTAATTTTTTCTAGTGGCATGTTTGTCATTTTCCACCACGCAAATCGATACCAAGCAAGTTGCAAATCATCAGATTTACCTACCACCCCGGTCTTCCAATCGATTAATTCAATTCCGTTTTCTGTTTCAAACACTGCATCAATTCGACCTCGAAGAGATCTTCCGCCAATTGAAATATCAAAAGGCCACTCCAACGCAACTGGTTTCTTGTTAGCCCATTCAGAGTTTAGAAAAGCATTTTTCATATTTTCTAGTTGGTCATCAGATATTAATTTCTCATCAGCTGCTCCTGGCAGATCCAAAGAATCTAACAAGGCAGGCATTCCAAAATGCTTCTCAATCCAAAAATGAAATTGTGTTCCTCGTCGAGCTTGATCAATTGGTTTAGTAGGCATAGGTCTAACAAGTTGCATAGCAAAATCATCTGGGTTTCGCATCAGTGCAATAGTTTTAGTGACATTGAGAGTGTCAGGAATTGCCACTGTTTTTTTAATCAATTTGTCACTGGTTAATTCAGAGATTAAAGAATCAATATCTTTGTCTATGTTCTCAAGTAGTTCTTTCTCAAGTAAACTAAACTGACTTTCATCAACTTCTTCCACATTTTTTACTAAGTGAGCAAACTCAATTCTTTTTTCCCTGGCTATTTGGTTTGTTTGCGCAGGCCAAAGAGTTGGCACTAATTGATCAAGGGTTGGATTATTTTCTTCAAGGTTTTCTACCCAGGTCGTTATTTTTCCATGACCTTGTTCTACAACTTCTTTTAGTTGCAATAAGTATTTAGATGGTCCTCTTACTTTCTTTTGTGTATTTCCCCACCAATGACTAGAAACATA
>Ga0208719_1000020_pt1 | contig 48343 bp, 54 predicted proteins | sample LakMenEpi30Jul09_FD_150747 | JGI IMG/M metagenome (GOLD analysis project Ga0208719, IMG submission 150747) | Freshwater microbial communities from Lake Mendota, WI - 30JUL2009 deep hole epilimnion (SPAdes) | ecosystem: Environmental > Aquatic > Freshwater > Lake > Epilimnion/Euphotic zone ... | reverse complement strand
GTGCGCCAACGGCGCAATCCATACCAGCCTTGGGCAACGCCCAAGGGCACGAGATGAAAACAGGACAGAGGGCTGAAAGCCCGATCCATGCACGGATGCGTGTACGCTGGGATGGGCTTTCATCCCTTTGATTTTTTTTCCACAACCACAACCTAGGGCGATGCCCCAGGCTGATATTAGACCGGGCCTTTGGCCCTGCGGACAATCCCGTTCCAACTGCATCGTTCCTGTTCGGTGCTCAGATCCGGAATCAGCGGAACGTCACTCGATTGACTCGACACTGAGCACTGACAACTGAGAACTGAGCACTGCTCACTTTCCGAAAAATGCCCACTACCGACGCCATCCGCCAGCAACTCGCCACGGTCAAGTATCCCGGCTTCAGCCGCGACATCATCAGCTTCGGCCTCGTGAAGGACATCGTGATCGCGGGCGGCGAAGTCACCGTGCATCTCGCGATCACCGCGGCGGACGCGAAGATTCCAGCGCAGATCAAGGCCGAGGCCGAGGCTGCGATTCGCACGCTGCCGGACGTCACTAAGACCACAGTGCGCGTGGACATCCATGCGCCTCAGCAGGCCACTCCGATGGGTGCCGCATTGCCCCAGACCTCCATCCCCGGCGTGAAGCACGTCATCGCCATCGCGAGCGGCAAGGGCGGTGTCGGCAAGAGCACCGTCGCCGCGAACATCGCCTGCGCGCTGAGCGCCGCTGGCGCGAGCGTCGGGCTGTGCGACTGCGATCTCTACGGCCCGAGCGTCGGCCTCATGTTCGGCGTGACCGAGCGTCCTTTTGCCGACGAAGACAACCGCATCATCCCCGTCGAGCGTCACGGCCTCAAACTGATGAGCATGGGCTTCCTGCTCGATGACGCCGCGCCCGCAATTCTGCGCGGGCCGATGGTCACGAAATACACGCAGCAATTTCTCCGGCAGGTGAACTGGGACGGGCTCGACTACCTCATCCTCGATCTGCCGCCCGGCACTGGCGACATTCAGCTCACCATCGTGCAAACCGTCGCGCTCGCGGGCGCGGTCATCGTCACCACGCCGCAGGAAGTCGCGCTCATTGATGCGCGCAAGGCCGCGACGATGTTTGAAAAAGTGAACGTGCCCGTGCTCGGCATCGTGGAAAACATGAGCCACTTCCTCTGCCCCAGCGACGGCAAGCGCTACGACATCTTCGGCAGCGGCGGCGGCCAGCGCGAAGCGGACCGGCTCAAGGTCCCGCTGCTCGGCCAGGTGCCTATTGACATCGCGACGCGCGAGGCTGGCGACAAAGGTGCGCCGATCGTGATCGCGGAGCCGACGTGCGCCGTCTCAAAGAGCTTCGCCAACATCGCGGCGAAACTGCGCACGGCGGTGCCGGTGTGACACGCGTCTTTTCAAAACCAAGTGCGCGAGCGCGGCTGTGACTTGTGAATAGTGACTGGTGACTGGTTGCTCTCGCAGCACACACCATTCACTATTCACCAGTCACCAATCACACCCGCATCGGCAGGCTAACGCTCCTTTCTCCAAACCGTCCGTGATGTCCGAAAAGCGCCAAAAAAAAGAAACCCCGCGCCGGCTCCCGCCGCTGCTGCGACGCGCGTGGTATTCGCTGAACCAGACCTTCCGCCATCGCATCGCGCACCTCGGCCTCACGCCGGATCAATACAGCATCCTGCGCTGGCTGCACGAAGGAGACGCGCGCGGTCTCACGCAGCAGACGATCACCGACCTCATGGCGAGCGATCCGAACACGATCACCTCGATTTTGCGCCGCATGGAAAAGGCCGTGCTCCTCTCGCGCCACCCGCACGAGACGGATCGCCGGGCCCGCCGTGTCCGCCTCGAAGCGAAGGGCCACCGTGTTTTCACGGAGGCGTTTGAAATCGCGAGGAAACTTCAGGACGAAACGCTCGCTGTGCTCCCGGAATCACGCCGTGCGCGCTTCCTCGGCGATCTCGATGCTGTCGCCGAGGCATGTTCCGCGGCGGCAAATCGCAAGAGGCCCGGTTAGATCCGTCGAAGTGAAAATATGGCTGCATCGAGCGGAAGCGCGGAAGCGCCGGGGCTGGAAAGCCCCGGCTACCGATCGGCTCACGCGAACTTCGCGAAGCGCTCGTGCGCCTCACGCCAGCGTGCGGCGCTCCGCGGCGTGCATGTTTCCACCGGGAATGACGCCCTCACGATCCCGCGCAACTCCGTGTGGCTCGTGATGTGCCCGAGCGTGAGCGCCTGCAACAGGATGTTGCCTATGGCCGTGGCCTCGACAGGGCCGGCGATGACAGTGCGATCAATCGCATCGGCGGTCATCTGATTCAGCAGCGCATTCCTGCTGCCTCCTCCGACGATGTGGAGCGTGTGCAAGGTGCGGCTTGTCACAGTTTCCATCTGCGACATGAGCCCGGCGTACATGCACGCGAGGCTCTCGAGCGCGCAGCGTGTGAACTGGCCGGGTGTTGCAGGTTCCGGTTGCCCAGTCGCACGGCAGAAATCGCGAATTGCCGCGGGCATATTGTCCGGTCGTAAAAAGTTCGCGTAGGTCGGATTCACGAGCGAACGGAACGGTTCGGCAGCCGCGGCGAGCGCGGTCAGTTCAGAGTAGCCGAACTCCCGCCCTTCGTTCGCCCAGATGCGGCGGCACTCCTGCAAAATCCAAAGCCCGCTCGCATTTCGCAGGAACCGCGAAGTCGCGCCAACGCCGGTTTCATTCGTGAAATTCGCAGCGCGACCGGCGGCGCTGATCAGCGGCCCGGGCAGTTCGAGTCCTGCCAGCGACCATGTGCCGCTGCTGATGTAGGCCCAGCCTTCACCCTCCGCAGGCACCGCTGCTACCGCGGCGGCAGTGTCATGCACGCAGCCCGCCACGACTTCGATCGCACCGAGTCCGGTCTCCGACTGCACGGCAGGCGTCAATTTTCCCAGCCTTGTGCATGACGGAACCACATCGGGGAAAATATCACGCGTCAGCCCGGCAAGCGCGATCACGCGGTCGCTCCATGTGCGCGTCGTGGGATTCCACGCCTGCGTGGAACTCGCGTTGCTCTCCTCCTGCACCGCGCGGTCGCTGAGGAGAAAATGGAACCAGTCGCCGATCATCAGGAACCGGCTCGTAAGGCCGAAGATTTCCGGTGCATACATCTTCTCCGCCGCGAGCTGATACAGCGTGTTAATGGCGAGAAATTGCGTGCCGGTCTCGGCGTGGATCGTGTCGCTGTGCGGCGCGGCGATTTCGGCAAACGGTTTTTCCGTCCGTGCATCGCGATAGCAGAAGGGCATCCGCAACATCAGCTCGCTCTCGTTCATCAGGACGTAATCCACACCCCACGAATCCACGCTGATGCTCGCGATCGGCAGCCCCCGCGCCGCGACTTTCCGCAGGCCGGCCTTCACGTCTTCCCACAGCCGCATCACGTCCCAGCGCAGGGTGCCGTGGAAACGCAGCGGGCCATTTGGAAAGCGGTGGACTTCTTCGAGCGTGAGCCGTCCGTCCGCGAGCGTGCCGAGCATCACGCGCCCGCTCCCGGCACCGAGGTCCACGGCGATGTAATGGTGTGCTCTCATTCGTGTCGGAACGCGAGTTGTTCACATGCTGATCGGAGAAGTTTCATTTTCGAACGCAGATCCTTCTTAATCATAAGAGTGTGAAGAACTCCGTTAGTGGGCGTTCCACGCAGGCTGCATGTGCGTTCCGCAGGGATCGGTGGCTGTGAAGAACCTCCCTGTTCCTTCCGAGTTGTTCTTGGAAAGTCTGCGGACGGCACGTTGTTGGTCAGTTCTTCGCAGTTCTTGGTTTCTTATTCGCAGCGTTCTTACGCGGCGTTTCGGGGACAAATCCGGCGGCCTCCCAGTTACGTCTGATCAGTGCGTCGCGCGCGGCGGCGGTCTCCGCGTCTTTCTTGCTGTGGCCCCTGCCTTCGCCGAGTTCGATGCCGTTCCATGTGACTTGGGCGACGAAATCTTTCTGATGCTCCGGCCCTTCCGCGGAGAGAATCGGATACACGGGGCTGATCGGCGAGATCGCCTGGAGCAATTCCTGGAGCTGGCCCTTCGGGTTTTGATCCGGCGGATTCACGTCGAGAGTTTCAAGATCCTCGCGCGCCTCCGTGAGCACGATGCGGCGCGCGGTCACGTAGTCCGAGTCGAGGTAGATTGCGCCGATAAGCGCTTCGTATGCGTCGGCGAGGGCCGAGCTGCGTTCGCGTCCGCCGGAGGTTTCCTCGCCGCGGCCCATCATCAGGTGCCGGCCGAGATCGAGCCGCTCGGCGTGAATTTTCAGGCCGTCGCGAGAGACGAGGCCGGAGCGCATCTTGGTGAGCTGCCCCTCGCTGAATTTCGGAAAATGATCGAACAGCCACTCGGTGAAGATGAGCTGGAGCACCGCATCGCCGAGAAATTCGAGACGCTGGTTGTCGAAGTGATGCCGCTGCGTCTCGTGCCCGATGGACGGATGCGTGAGCGCCTCCGCAAGCAGGAGCGGATTGCGGAACTTGTATTTCAGTCGCACTTCGAGCGGATTCATCGGCGCGCAGGTGAATAGCAGGCGTTTCGGAAGTTGAGAGTTGAAAGTTGAGGGTTGAGAGGAAAACGCACCGCCACGCCTCTCAACTCTCAACTTTCAACTCTCAACTTGTTCATGCAACGTGCGCGCCCGTGTGAACCCAACCGCCCGCCGACTGATCCTTCTTTTCCTCGTGATGACGATGGCCTCCGGCTGCGGAAGGCCTCCGGATCGCGCGGATCTCGTGGTGATCAATGGCGGTGAGCCCGACACGATCGACCCCGCGAAAATCCGCGGCCAGCCCGAAGGACGCATCGCGTATTCGCTGTTCGAGGGTCTCACGCGCTACCAGGTCTCGGGCGACACTGAGCCGGGAATGGCCGAGCGCTGGGAGATTTCGCCTGACGGGCTGCACTACACATTCCACCTCCGCGCAGGAGTGCTGTGGTCGAATGGCGATCCGGTCACCGCTCAGGATTTCGTGTGGTCATGGCTGCGCGCGCTCCGCGAGCCGGAGGCGGAATACAAATACCAGCTCTATTACCTCAAGGGTGCGGAGGCATTCGGTGAGGCGAAGGACGATGCTTCGCGCCCGCACCCGGACACCGTCGGAGTGCGCGCGCCGGACGCACGCACGCTGATGGTCGAACTGAAAAACCCGACGCCATTTTTCATAGACCTCTGCGCATTTTACACGCTGAACCCGGTGCATCGCGCGACGGTCGAGGCCGGGGGAAAATCCGGCAAGTCGTGGCTGCGGCCCGGCGTGATCGTGAACAACGGCCCGTTCCTGCTTGCCGAATGGCGGCCGAATGATCGCATCCGCCTTGCGCGAAATCCGAAATATTGGGACGCCGCGAATGTGCGCATGAACACCGTGGACGTGCTGCCCGCGCCGTCGCCAAACACCGCATTCAACTTTTACCACAGCGGCGTGGCGGATCTCATCCTCGACAAATCCATGGTGCCGACTTCGCTCGTGCCCGATCTGAAAAAGCGCGCCGACTACCACGCGACGCCGATCCTCGCGACATACTTCATCCGCTACAACACGAAGCGCGCGCCGTTCACCGACGTGCGGGTGAGGAAGGCATTCTCGATGGTCGTGGACAAGACGCTGCTCACGGAAAAAGTCACGCAAGCCGGCGAGCCTCCGACGGACGCATTCGTGCCGCCCGGCACCGCGGGCTATCAGCCGCCTGCGGGCGTGAAGCGAGATCCCGAGGCCGCGCGAAAGCTGCTCGCCGAGGCCGGATTCCCCGGCGGCGCGGGCTTTCCCGTCGTGCGCTACCTCTACACAAACAAGAGCGAGACGGACGAAAAAATCGCGGTCGAAGTGCAGGCGATGTTCAAGCGCGAACTCGGCATCTCGGTGCTGCTCGCGAAGCAGGAGTGGGCCGTGTATTTGAATTCGCTCTCGGCGCTCGACTTCGATTTCTGCCGTTCGTCGTGGGTCGGCGATTACAACGATCCGAACACGTTCATGGACATGTTCCTCACCGGCGGTGGCAACAACAACTGCGGCTGGAGCAACAAGCGCTACGACGAGCTCATCGCGCTCGCGGCTAAGGAGACCGACAAGACAAAGCGCTACGATATTTTCCGCGAGGCGGAGACGATTCTGATCCGCGACGAGATGCCGGTATGCCCGCTGTTCAACTATGTCGTGCTCATGTTTTACAGCGACCGGCTCGGCGGCATCGCGGGCAATCTGATGGATGAACATCCGTTCCGCACGATGCACTGGAAGACGAAGAAGTGATGGAGCGCATCGTCATCCGCTCGTCCAACTGGCTCGGCGACGCCGTGATGAGCGTGCCCGCCGTGCGTGCGCTCAAGCGCGGCAATCCTTCCGCACACATCGCCATGCTCACGCCGGAAAAACTTGCGGACGTGTGGCGTCTCGTCGCGGAGGTGGACGAAGTGATCGCATTTCCGGCTGCGAAAATTTTCCGCGTCGCAAAGCTGATCCGCGCGGGCAAATTCGACACTGGTGTGATTTTCCCGAACAGCCTGCGCACCGCGCTGGAAATGTGGCTGGCGCGCGTCCCCAGGCGCACCGGCTACGCGGGCCACTCGCGTCGCTGGTTGCTCACGGATGTTTTTGCGCCGGAGAAAAGGACGCCGTCGAGCGGGCCTGGGGAACATCAGGTCCATCACTACCTGCGCCTCGCGGTGCATCTCGGCGCGAGCGCGGATGCGGCGTTTGGCTTTCCGGATGCCGGGGCGAAGAAGCGCGAGCCGGGGAAGCCCGCGCGCATCGCAATCTGCGCCGGGGCGGAGTACGGCCCCGCGAAACGCTGGCTGCCGGAGCGGTTCGCCGAGGTCGTGCAGACGTTGGACGATCCCGCCGGATCGCACTGGCAGCTCGTCGGCACCGCGAAGGATCGTGAGGTCGCGGAGCAAATCGTGACGCTTTGCGAGAAGCCTGCGAACGTCGAAAACCTCTGCGGGAAAACAACGCTTGCGGAACTCATCGCCGTGCTGCGCGCGAGTGATGCGCTGCTCACGAACGATACCGGCACGATGCACCTCGCCACGTTGCTCGGCGTGCCGGCCGTCGCGATTTTCGGCAGCACGGAACCCGCGCTCACAGGGCCGCTCGGCGCGGGGCACACCGTCGTGCGCAAGCGCGCCGAGTGCAGCCCGTGCTTCCTGCGCGAGTGCCCGATTGATTTCCGCTGCATGAAGGAGGTGGAGGCCGCGACCGTTGCGGAGGCGCTGCGCGGGGTGCTCTCGTCGTAGCCGCGCTTGTGAAAGCGCGGGCACTTTGGTGTTTTCCCGCAGCGTCACCTTGAAGAAACGAGATGACTCTTGAAGATGCGCGGGGTGCCCTGCGTGCCTTCCGTGTGTTCCCATGTTTTTGAAGGGCGGCATGAGGTAAGCCCGCGCTTTCATAAGGGCGGCTATGGAAGGAAAAAACGGGAAAAAGAAAGCCCCAGTCTTAGGCGACTGGGGCGTTCAATTTTGGCCTGCGGGGATTCACAGGCCGTGCAATCCGTGGGGCGGATTACAGTTTGGACTCGTATTCGACCAAGCGTGCAAGTGCTTCGAGGAAGTCTTTGAAGGCGGCTGCGGGGAGCATGATCGTGTCACGCCGTCCGCCGACATCTTCGGTGATCTTCATGAAGCGCCCGCGCTGGTTCTCCTTGAGGTCAATGAAGAAGACCTTGCGGTCTATCGTCACCTTCTCAGAGGCGATCGGCTCGGAGGGCATCCTCGGTTCGGCGTTCTCTTGCATGTTTTTATCAGTGTTGTTTGTTCGATCCTCGATATCCAGCCCACGACTTGTGGGATGCGAGGTGATGGGGAGCGCCGAATTTGGGAATCGAAGCCGCTTTACGCAAGTCTAATTACGAACCGGCAGATATCGAAACACAGATCCGCCACTGGTAAGATCAACCGCACGCAGCTGTGCCGTTAGGATCTTTATCACCGCAGCCCCACGGCCTTGCGCACGCGTTCCATTGTGCAGTGCGCGACTGATCGCGCGCGTTCGCCGGCGGACTTCACGATCGCGTCCACGGTGCCGGGATCGGCGGCGAGCTCCGCGCGGCGCTGGCGCATCGTGCGGAAAAATTCCCATAGCGCCTCGAAGAGCCGCTTCTTGAAATCGCCGTAGCCCATGCCGCCTGCCCGGAAGTCCGCCTCCATTTTTGCCACGTCCGCCTCGCCTGCGACGAGCCGGTAAAGTGCGACAATACTCGAGCCCGAGGGATCCTTCGGCGCTTCGACCGGCGTCGAATCCGTCACGATGGACATGATTTTTTTCCGCAGCGCCTTCTCCTCTTCGAAGAGCCCGATCGTGTTGTTGTAGCTCTTCGACATCTTCTGCCCGTCGAGGCCGACGACCGTTGCGAGCTGCGGGATGATGCTCGCCTCGGGGATCACGAACAGCCCTTCGCCATACGTCCGGTTCATCGAGCCCGCGATGTCGCGCGTGACCTCGACGTGCTGCTTCTGGTCGCGGCCCACGGGCACCACGTTCGAGTCGTAGAGCAAAATGTCCGCCGCCATGAGCACCGGGTACGCGAAGAGGCCGTGGTTCGGCGTCTTGTTCTTCGCGAGGTGATCTTTGAAGGCGTGGCAATTTTCCAGCATCGGCATCGGCGTGTGGCAGCTCAGCAGCCACGCGAGTTCCGTGTGCTCGGGCACGTCGCTCTGGCGGAAAAGCACGGCCTTCGCCGGGTCGAGCCCGCACGCGAGGAAATCGAGCGCGACCGCGCGCGTGTTTTCGCGCAGCGCCTTCGGGTCATGCACGCTCGTGAGCGCGTGGTAGTCGGCGATGAAATAAAATGCCTCGCCCTTGTCTTGCCACTCGATGGCGGGCTTCATCATCCCGAAATAATTTCCGAGATGCGGTGCGCCGGTCGGCTTGATGCCGGAGAGGATTCTTTTCATGCCGCGGAAAAATGCGGAGCGGGTCGTGGTGTGTCGAGTGCGGCGTGCGGCCTCAGCCGGGATGATGTGCCGCGACGGGCGCTCAGAACTTGTAGTGCCCCAGCCCGCCCGCGTTCAGCGCGCCGCCGAGGAAGCCGACGACGCTGATCAGGAACGCCCCGAAGAGCAGCGCGCCGCGGAAACGCCGTCGCGACAGCGAGCCTTCCTCGCATTCCGCGATGCACACGAGCGTCGCGCACACGAGCGCCCACGCGGATGTCGCCGTGCCGAGGATCTGATGGAATCGGTAGATCGTCGCGAGTTCGCTGCCGCTCACGGTCGGAAAATTTGCGAACCAGCCCAGCACCGTCGTCGGGATGCTGCTCAGCGCGCCAAGCACGGTGAGGAAGCGGACGAGCAGCATCCATTCATCGCGTTTTAGCCACCAGGCGATCGCCTCGGCGAGCACCGCAGTCATCAGCAGCCCCACGGGGAAATGCGTGGAGAGGGGATGAAATTTTCCGAGCCAGTTTGCGACGCGGCGGAGGAAGGACACCTTCGTCTCCGGCTTGGTCTCCGGCGAGGCGGAGACGCCCGCCGGCAGCACGTGCGGCGCACCGGCGAGCACCCAGGCCTCGACGGTCTTTTTTTCCTCCGGCGTGAGCGCGGGCACGTCGGCATCCTCGCCCGGCATCTCGTCATTTTTCACCATCTGGAAAAGCTCCGATTCCTTCGGGTCGCCGAGCACGATGTATTTCGGGTTTTCCGCCACGCGCTTCAGATCCAGCACGTAGCCGAATTTCCCCTTCGGCTTCGGCAGATGGCTGCCGTGGCAGTCCGCGCATTTCGCCTCGAAAATCCTGAACACCTCGCCGGCGAGCCGGAGCTTCTCCTCTTTTCCCGGGCCATTCTTTGTAGGAGTCTTCGCCGGCGCGGCGACGGCTGAGGCAACGGCCATCGTGAAAACTGCGGAGAGCAGCAGGAGGAAAACGCGCATCATTCTTCTGTCAGTTTCAATTCGCTCATCTCGATCCTTCTTAGCACGAACCGGGAAACTTTTGCCAGCATTCGTGTAAACTTGCCGCCGCGCCCCTGCGCTGGTAGTGTCCGGCATGTTCCTCCGTCTGCTGTTCTGCGTGTGTATCGCGATTTTCTCCGGGTGCCGGAATCAGAACACGACAGCGGAGCCGGGGAAACCCGCCGCGCCGACGAAATATGAGCCGGAGCCCGGGGATTTTGTCTTTCAAAGCTTGTCGCACAATCCGCTCATTGACGCGATCGAGGGATCGAGCGGCTCGCCATTTTCGCACTGCGGAATCGTGAAAAAGCGCGACGTGGAAAAAGCGCAAGGCGACAAATGGATGGTCATCGAGGCCATCGGCCCGGTGAAGGAGACGCAGCTCGCGCACTGGATCGCGCAGGGCCGCGGCAGCGCGTATGTCGTCTTCCGCCTCCGCGATCCGCTTGCGAATAAAATCCCCGCGATCCTCGCCGCCGCCGAAAAATACGAGGGCCGACCGTACGACATTCACTACGACATGGACGACGAGAAAATCTACTGCAGCGAGCTGCTCTACAAAGCCGTGCGCGACGCAACCGGCAAAGAGCTCGGCAAGAGCCGCAAGCTCGGAGAACTCAACTGGCAGCCATACGAGAAAGTGATCCGCCACATCGAAAACGGCAGCCTCCCGCTGGATCGCGAGATGATCACCCCGCGCGATTTTTCCGAAGCGCCCGAGCTGCGCGAGGTCTTCCGCTCGCGGATGTGACGTGATGCGGACAGGAGTATCCGCATCACGCCGCGTTCAGATGCTCTCGCCGAGGAATGTGTGGATGCCGCACTCGGCCTTGTCGAAGCCCGTCCAGCGTCCCGCGCGTTCGTTTTCGCCCGCATCCGTCGCGCGCGTGCAGGGCCAGCAGCCGATGCTGCGATAGCCGCGGTCGTGCAGCGCATTGTAGGGCAGTCCGTTTGCCTTGATGTAGTCCCAGACGGCCTCGCGCCTCCACGTCGCCATCGGGTTTGCCTTCAGGATGTAAAGATCGCGCAGCACGTCGAAGTGATACAGCTCAAGAATCTGCGCGCCCTCGCGGGTGTCGCTCTGCTGGCGGCGCAGGCCGGTGATCCACACGGCGAGCGTGCTGAGTTTTTTCTGCAACGGCACCACCTTGCGCAGCGTGCAGCACACATCCGGCCCCTTTTTCCAAAGCTCCGCGCCATACTCCGAGGTCTGCTGCTCGAGTGTCTGCTCCGGCTGCAAGCCCTCGATGGTGATGCCCCAGCGCTTCTCCAGCCGCGCCTTGAGGTCGTATGTCTCGGGAAAAAGGAGATTCGTATCGAGCGTGAAGACCGGGAAGCGCAGGCCGGCGTTCAGCGCGTGATCGATCATCACCAGCCCCGCGCCCTGGAAGCTCGTGCCGATGGCCGCGCGCTCGCCGAATTTCTCCCACAGCCACTTCAAGACCTCCGTGAGCGGCGCGCGTTCAAATTCCGCCGCGAGACGCTTCACCTCGTCGCGGTTGATTTCTGATGGCTGGAGCGACATGCGAAAAAATGGGCGGCACGTATCGGCCCGGACGGGTCTCTTTGCAAGCCCTTGCAAGCCACGCTTGCCCGCGCGCGAGTCACCAGTCACCAGTCACCAATCACATGTCTTCCACACTCGGCCAACTCCTCATGACCGGCGTGCCCGGTCCGGTGCTCGACGCGCAGACCGCTGCCACGTTCCGCCGCATCCAGCCCGGTGCGTTCATCCTTTTCGGACGGAATATCCAGACGCCTTCGCAACTCCGGAAGCTGTGCGATGACCTGCGCGATCTGTCGGACGTCGAGCCGATCATCACCATTGATCAGGAAGGCGGGCGCGTCTCGCGGCTGAAGCTCATCGGCAACGAGCCGCCGAACGCGAACAACCTCCGCGACCGCGGCGACCTCGCGCTGATCCGCGACCACGGGCGCATCACCGGACGGCTGCTGCGCATGTTCGGTTTCAATTTGGATCTCTGCCCGGTGCTCGACATTTCATTCGACGACGAGGCGGACAACTCACTCCGCGGCCGCTGCTACGGCAACGACGCCGCGCAGGTCATCCGCAATGCCGGCGCATTTAACGACGCGCTGCGCGCCGAGGGCATCGCGACGTGCGGCAAACATTTCCCCGGCTACTCGCGCGCCCCCGCCGACGCGCACCACGAGTTGCCGAGCATCCCGCTCCCGCGCGCGGAACTCGACCCGCATGAGCTCGCCGTCTTTAAACATTTCTCCGCGCCCACCACAGCAAACCCCGTGGACTCGATGATGATTGGCCACGCATTCTACCCCGCGCTCGACGACAGCGGCGTGCCGACTTCGCTCTCGCGACGCATCATCACCGACCTGCTGCGCGGCGAGTTCGGCTTCCGCGGACTCGTGATGACGGACGACCTCGACATGGGCGCGATCCTGAATCCGTACGGCACCGGCGACACGGGCCTGGAAAAAGTCATCGAGCTCGCGATCACCGCCGGCAACGACATCGCGATGATCTGCCACCGCGTCGAGATGGTGGAAAAGGCGCACGGCTTCCTCGGAAATGTCCCGCGCGCCGATCTGGATCGCGCGCTCGCGAGCGTCACCGCTTTGAAAGCGAAGCTCGTGAAGCCCGACCCGTGGGACGAAGCCGAATTCCGCCGTCGGGACGCCGAAGTGATGGACCTGCGCATTGCCACGCTCGGCCCCGAACGTGCCGCCCAGCGCAGCCCCGAGGATGGCAAGCGGTCGCCGGTGGAAGTCTATTAGCAGCCGCCGACGGCAGGAGGCGGGCAACCCAAGGAGCGGCGCGCCCGCGTTTGAAAAAACACAGGCTTGCAGTCCGTGGCATCCGCGACAATCGTCAGCGCCGATTCCAAAGCCATCAGTGAAAGCCTTTCCTTTCGCGCGTCAGCTCAGGGTTCTTCGTCCCACGGATTGATTCCAACCCGTGCGCTGGTTTCTGCTTTGAGGAGCCGCGTCCCTTTTCTCAACAAGCCACAAGCCATGAATCTGCCTGCCAACCTCCTCGATTCCCATCACGTTGATCCCCCCGCGTCCGCCGCACCGCACCTCCAGCCCCGTGCCGGGCTTGAGCATCGCGAGCTCCGACGCGATGAATTCTGGCGCACGATTCCCGTCTGGGCGCAGGTGAGCGCGGCGGAATTCGGGAACCACCAGTGGCAGCAGCGCCACACAGTCACCAACGCCCGCCAGTTGCGCGAAACCCTCGGCACGCTCATGCCGGAGACATTTTACGCCGACCTCGAAGCCGGCATCGCGCATGCGCCGATGGCGCTCCGCATTTCGCCCTACCTCCTCGCGCTCGCGGACTGGGCCGCGCCGCTCACCGATCCCATCCGCTCGCAATTCCTCCCCCTCCGCTCGCAGCAGGAATCCGATCACCCGATGCTGCGCTTCGACTCGCTGAACGAGCGCGAAGACTCGCCCGTCCCCGGCCTCACGCACCGCTACCCGGACAAGGCGCTCTTCCTCCCGCAGCCGAGCTGCCCGGTCTATTGCCGCTTCTGCACGCGCAGCTACGCCGTCGGCGGCGATACCGAGGTCGTGGAAAAAATGAAGCTCAGTGCGGGAGCCACGCGCTGGGATGCGGCGTTCGCCTATATCGAATCGCAGCCGCAGCTTGAGGACATCGTCATCAGCGGCGGCGACACGTATAATTTGAAAGCCGAGCACATCGAGCAAATCGGCCGCCGCCTGCTCGCGATGCCGAACATCCGCCGCATCCGCTACGCGACAAAAGGCCTCTGCGTGCTCCCGCAGAAAATCCTCACCGACTCCGCATGGCTCGACGCACTCACGCGCGTCGTCGAGCTCGGCCGCACGCTGCACAAGGACGTCGTCGTGCATTCGCACTTCAATCATCCGAACGAGATCACAGGATTCACCGAAGACGCCCTCGGCCGCATGACTAAGCGCGGCATCCACGTCCGCTGCCAGACCGTCCTCCAGCGCGGCGTGAACGACACCGCCGCCGCGATGACACTCCTCGTGCGCCGCCTCAGCTACATCAACGTCCACCCGTACTACGTCTATGTGCATGACATGGTGCCCGGCGTGGAAGACCTCCGCACACCGCTCCACGTCGCCCAAAAAATCGAGCGCCACGTTCGCGGCGCGACTGCGGGTTTCAACACGCCCACATTCGTCCTCGACGCCCCCGGCGGCGGCGGCAAGCGCGACGTCCACACGCCCGACTACTACAACCGGCAGACCGGCGTCTCCGCCTTCACCGCGCCGAGCGTGAAGGCCGGGAAAAAATTCCTTTTCTTCGATCCCGTCACCTCGCTTGACGATGAGACGCAGTGGCGCTGGACGCAGCCCTCGCACCGCCGCGCGATGATTGACGAGGCGGCGGGCATTTAAGATTTAAGATTTGGGGCGTGCTTTCCCTGAAGCCCGCACGGCGATAGTGGGGCTGAAAATCTTAAATTCATCCCCGCCTCACTTGGCATTTGCCAAGCCGTCCCCGGCCCCCCATATTCCGTGCCCCTTTTTTTATGAACTGGATCGGCTTATTCACCAACTTGCTCACCGCAGTCAACGTCCTCGTCTGCCTGCTCATCGTCCTGCTCGTGCTCCTGCAGCGTCCGAAGGACCAGGGCCTCGGCGCGGCATTCGGCGGTGACACCGCGAGCAACATCTTCGGCGCGCAGACCACCAATGTCCTCGCGACACTGACACGCTGGCTCGGCTCCATCTTCCTCGTGCTCTGCCTGCTCATCGCCGTGCTTGGCACGCATGACACCAAGCGGCAGGGAAAAATCACGGAATACATCAACCTGAAGAAACAGGAACAGGCCGAACGCGACAAAGAGAAGGCCACCAAGGAGGCCGCGGAAGCCGCGAAGGCCGCGAACGACGCCGGGAAGAAGCCCGCCGTCCCGGCTCCTTCCACCTCGCAGCCCGCGCCGAAGCCCGACGATCAGAAACCTGCCACGCCCACGGTACCTGCAACCGAAGCTCCGAAGACGGAGACGAAGCCTTCCGACACGAAGCCCGCAGAGAAGCCTGCCGAAATACCGGCTGCACCGAAGCCTGAGGAAACGAAGCCGGTGGAGAAACCGACCGAAGCAAAGCCTGTCGAAAAGCCCGCCGATCCGAAGCCGGCTGGCGGCAACTAAGCGTCGGTAGCCGGGACTTTCCAGTCCCGGCATTTGTGCCATTCAAGGAATCCCGCAGCAACGGGGCCGAGTTCTGCAAGGAGTAGGGGTGCCCTCGCCCCGTAATTCAAACACGGGGTGACGGCGCCCCGGCTCCATCCGCGATCGCGACGGCATCGCTACACCATTGCTTAAACCGCTTGGGTCCGTCTGACGATCACCGGGACCGGAAAGTCCCGGCTACAAAATTCCGCCCGCGCGAAGTTGCAAACTTGCCTGCATTTTCACCGCACTCACGGCTCCGGCTTTTCAGGGACTGCTGGGGTCGGTGCGTGGACGTTGAAACGGAAGCCGGGCAATTTCTTCTGGCCTCGCCCGTCGGTGTCCGGCAGCGGCGGCAGCTTGTCGTCGCCGAAGAGCGGTGCGCTCTGGAGGATCGCGCGGTTCGCCGAACTCACGCCTGGGATGCCTGTGCCGCGCGAGGGCAGCGGGGGGAGGTTTGCCCATGCGAGATTCCCGGGCAATGATGCGCGCGGCTTTTCCGGCGGCGGTGCGGGCGCGATGAGATCGTTCGCGATGTAGCCCGTCATGCCGTCGTCGGTCATCACGCGGCTAAAGCCGTATTCCTGGCGGAGCATCACGATCCGCTGGCCCTGCTTCAGTAGCGCATCTGCTCCCGTCGGCTGCGACGGGCCGAAGCGGTACACCTGCGCAAGCTTTGCGCTGACGGCGTAGTACACGTTGCCTTTTGCAGGCCTCGATGTCGCGCAGGAGGAAAGTGCGAGCGCCATGGCGCAGGCGATCACGCAGGCGAGCACCCAGCGCAGTCCCGGCATGTTCCGCAAGGCACTCACGGCACGCTCGATTTTTCCTACGCCATCACGTCCCGCGGGTCGGAGATGTGACCCGTGAGCGCACTCGCTGCGACCGTGTACGGCGATGCGAGGAAGACCTGCGATTCCTTGTGGCCCATGCGGCCGGGGAAGTTGCGGTTTGTCGCGCTGATGCATTTGAGCGCCTTCTCGTTCATGCGGCCGAAGGTGTCCTGCGGCCCGCCGAGGCACGCGGCGCACGAGGCGTTTTCCGTCATCTGCACGCCGGCGTTTTCGAGGATGCTCCACACGCTCTTGCCGCCGATCTGCGCGGCCTTCAGCTCGGCGACGACCTTCGTGGTCGCGGGCACGCCGAAGGTGTGAATCTTCACGCTGCGTCCGTTCACGACGCGCGCGAATGCGAGGAAGTCGCTCGTCTTTCCGCCGGTGCATGAACCAATATATGCACGATCCAGCTTCACGTCAGATAGTTCCCGCGCGAGCTTGCGCTGGCCGGGATCGGGGTGGCACGCGACGGTCGGTTCGAGCTTTGAGAGGTCGTATTTTTTGTCGAAGACGAACGACTGATCCGCGTCGGCCATCACGGGCTCGAAGTTCTGCTTCGTCCCGTTCTCCGCCACGCGTTCGCGCACGTAGTCGCCGGTCTTTTCGTCGTATGGGAAAATCGCATTCTTGCCTCCCGCCTCGATCGCCATGTTCGCGATCGTCATGCGGTCGTCCATGTTCATCGCATGCACGCCGGGGCCTTCCCACTGCATCGCGCGATACGTCGCACCGTCGAAGCCGATGTCGCCGATGACGTGCAGGATCACATCCTTCGCCATCACGCCCGGCTGCATCTCACCTTCGCAGAAAAAGCGCATCGTCTCCGGCACCTTCAGCAGGATTTTTCCCGTGCCGAGCACGAAGCCCGCGTCCGTGTTGCCGATGCCCGTCGCGAACTGGTTGAACGCTCCCGCCATGCAGGTGTGCGAGTCCGTGCCCACGAGCACTTCGCCGGGGCGCGTGTGGCCCTTCCACGGCAGTGTGGTGTGGCAGACGCCGGCAAAATTTTTGCCATACTGCTGCTTGAGCTGCCCCTTCGTCGGATCGAAATGCCACGAGCCGTTCGGGTCATCAATCACGTCGTAAAAATACTCCAGCCCCTGCTCGCGCACGAAGTCGCGCAGGATGTCCACGTTGCGGTTGCTCATCGAGTCCGCCGTAAAAATGTAATGGTCGGGGATGATGACGACCTTCTTCGGATCCCACACCTTCGCGTCCTTACCGAACTCGCGCTTGAACACGCCGATGGTGCCCGGCCCGCACACGTCGTGCGTCATGAGGATGTCCACATTCACCCATGCGTTTTCGCCGGGAGCCACGCGTGCCTTGCCGCTTGCGCGGGCGAGCAATTTTTCCGTGAGAGTCATGTTCGTAGAGTAAAAGGGCGCGAAAGATGCCCCGCACCCCCGGCGAGGGCAAATGGAAACTCCCCGCGCTCGTGACGATGCACGATCACAGTACTTCGGAGAGCCGCGTCTCCGCGCCCGATCCAAAATTCGAAATGCCTGCGCCTGGCTTGAAGCCCCGCAGCCCGCGTTACTTTTTCAGCTTCGCGAGTTCGGCCACGTATTCCGCGGCGGGCGTGCCCCCGTAACCGACTTTCTTGAACAGCTCCTTGCCGTCTGCATCGAGCACGATGACCGTGGGGTAGCCGCGGATGGCGTATTTTTTCGAGAGTTCCTGATTGGCGGCCTTGAGTTCAGGCGTCTGCGGTTTACTCTTCGGGAAGTCGAGTTCCACGAGAACGAGGTTGTCCTTGGCAAACTTGGAGAATTCCACAGACGTCAGCACCGTCTTGTGCAAGCTCTTGCACGGCGGGCACCAGTCGGAGCCGGTGAAGTCGATCAGCACCATCTTCTTCTGAGCCTTGGCCTGCTCCAGCGCTTTCGGGAGGTCGGTGAGCCAAGTGTCTTCCGCGGCGAGCAGCGGCGAGGAGATGAATGCGAGGGTGAGGAGGAGGGCGAGTGCTTTCATGGGAGTTGGGTTTGGGTTTCGTGAATTTGACAGCGAAAAATTAGCGGATCTGGCCGTAAGATGGGAGCAGAAGTTTTGCTCCGTGTCCCCTTTCGTGTTGGAAGTTTGGCGTTGAGCGTTTGGCTCCGCGCAGCGGCTGTCCCGCATCAGGACAGGCTTTCCGAAACCGGAGGCGCCTGCGGCGGGCCAAACGCCAAACGCTGAACTTCCAACACCAAACACCAAAGGAAGACGCCGCCGAAGTTTTGTGCGGCGCTGTCGGATCAGCGCACCTCGTCCTGCTCGCGCTTGCGTGCGGGAAGAATGGAGCACGCCTCCTTGCAGCCGAAAAGCCGGCTGAGGACTTTGCGGTTCCTCGCGATGAGGTTGTAGATTTTTTCCGCGATCCAGATCACGCCGGGCACCCACAGCAGCAGCGCGAGCGGGAAGAGCAGCGGCAGGCGCATCCCGACGAAACGGATGCAGCGCGCGCCGCGGTGGATGCGGCCGTCGCGCGTCACGCAGTGCATCGCGGCGAGGAGTTGCTCGCGGTCGAGCTGCGGCGCGGCCTGCTGCGCACGCGGGTCGGTGAGCGGGATGAGCGCGAGCGTGTTGAACCAATCAAGCCACGTCAGCACCCGCATTTGGAAAATGCAGAGCGGGCAATCGCCGTCGTAGAGGACGAGGTGCTGGTTCACATGCGGAAACTACACGGTGAGATGGCCGAGCGCCAGCAGTCCGTAGAAGGTGTATTCCGCATCGAGGGCGTCGTCGGCCCAGTGGCCGTGGAAGCCGCCCTCGGCGCTCCAGAGCGTGTCCACGAAATCGAGGCACTTCTCGCGCAGCGCAGCGGGCAGCGGACGGTCGAGGCACGAGAGCGCATGAAGCGCCGTCGCGGTGGAAAGCAGATCGGGAATCGGCGCGCCGGGCACCGCGAGCCAGCCGCCGTCGCTGTGGATTTGCGCGAGCAGCCAGTCGCCGGCGGCGGCGCTGATCGGCATGCCGAGCTGATGCAGCAGCGTGATCGCCGCGGCGGTCGCGGGCACGGTGCCCTGGCGCATCCCGCGCACATTGCCCCACGCGCCGTCGGGGGTTTCGAGGAATTTCAGGCACTGCACCATCCGCAGCGGATCGGGCAAATTCGCGCCGAGATCCTGGTACGCGCCGAGCGCGACGAAGCAGCCGTAGGCATTGCCGTGCGCCGCGCCGGGCTTCACTTCGTAGCCGCCGTCGGCGGTGCGGAATGTTTCCAGCCTCGCGAGGATCGCATCGGGAAAATTGTGCGGCGTTTTTTCCGAACCGATCGCGGCGCGGCAGCGCGCGAGTGCGCCGAGATGCACGAAGTCGAGCGCAGTGCCGTCGCCGAAGCTGTCCACGAACGGCCTGATTTTTTCGACCGGAATCTCCGCCTGTAACGCCTCCAGCCCCGCGAGCACGAAGATCGCGTAGTAAAGATCCGGCCGTCCTGCGCGATCCGCGCCGCCGCCCTCGGGCGTGATCTGCCGGATCAAGAAATCCCGCACGAGCTGCGCGGAATCGCCGAGCGTCTTCTGCGCGACGCGCGCGATTTGCAGCATTTGAAGACGGAGGCTCATGCGCGGTCGGTAGCGGTTTGCGTGCGGGGCGTCAAAGCCCGTAGCCGCGCTTGTGAAAGCGCTGGCCGATCATTTTTCCCGGCGACGCGTGCGGATGGATCAGCCCGCGCTTTCACAAGCGCGACTACGGCGGAGTTTGCTTTCCATCCGGTGCTATTCCGCCGCGCGCCAGGGTTTCGGAAAGATGCGCCAGTGGCCGTTCACGAAGGCGAGGCCGTCGAACGCCATGCCGATCGTCTCGCCCGCCTTCACAAATTTGAACCGGAACAGCGTCACGCCTGCTTGCAGCTTGTCGCCGATCTTCGCGTAGCCGCCGGGAAATTCCTTCGCCGCTGCCGTGCCCTTTTGGAAATCTTCCGTCGTGGCCTTCGCGACCGTCACTTCCGTCTGCCCGTCCTTCGGGCCGATGACCGGCGCGGAATCCCAGAGCGGCTTCTGCGAGGCCTCGAGCTTTTTTGCAAAATCGGCGGTGAAGACTTTCGCGTAATCGTCGCTGGTCGGACGCAGTTCCTTCGTCAGCGCAGCGCGGTCGGTGCCGGCGGCGAGGAATTTTTTCAGCAGCGCAGTGGCGGCGGCCTCGCTGCCCGCATCTTGCGCATGGGCGAATGCCAAAGTGCAAAGCAGGGTGGTGGTGACGATGAGCCGGCGGAGGAATGGGAGGATGTTCGTGTTCATGGCGGCGCTTGTGAACGACGGAGTCTGCGCTGGCAATATCGGGCTTTTCCGCCGGCGTGCGGCTAGCGCGGTGCAGTTTCGTGATGTTTCAGAAAGTGTTCGAGAAAGCCGCACATCTGTTCCATCGCCTCGGGCGTCGGGCTGTGGCCGTTGCGGTCCGTCATCGTCACGCGGTTCGGTGCGCCGGGCAGATCGTAAAGTGCGCGCGTGTGGTTCAGCGCGCGCCAGTGCCACGGCACATCCTCCGAGCCGCCGGAGACGAGGAATGGCCGCGGCGCCATGAGCGCGCGCAGGTCCACCATGCTCTCGCCGGACTTGGACATTTTCCCGTAGAGCCCGCCGCAGGCGCGCTTCAGTGCAGGGGAGCCGCCGAGCCGTCGCCGTGCCGCTGCGCGGTGCTCAACGTCCAACAGCCAACGCTTAACGTTTAGCGCCAAATCAGGAATGCCGCTGCTCCTCCGACGCGCCGCTTGACAACCGGGGCGCCACCGCTAGTCTCCGCGCTCCTTTTCCAAAGAAAGTAATACCATGGCCAATACAAAATCCGCAGCCAAACGCGCACGCCAGACGACGGGCCGCACCGCCGCAAACAAGCGCGTCTCCACCAACGTCAAGACCCAGCTCCGCGACATCCGTGTCGCGGTCGCAGCGGGCAAGAAGGCCGAGGCGCTCGCCCTGATGCCGAAGGTTTCCTCCGCGCTCGACAAGGCCGCGAAGACGGGCCGCATCCACAAGAACAAGGCGAACCGCCACAAGGGCGACCTCGCCCGCTCGCTCGCAGCGCTGAAGTAACGCACGCAATTTTCACGAAAGGCGGTGTCCGCACGGGCACCGCCTTTTTTCGTGCCTTCGTCGCGTGCGATGTGATCGCGGGCGCTCCGCTCCGCGCTACTCCTCGTTGCGCTGCTTCACGAGATTCAGCACCTGCCGCGTGCGATCGATCGGCGCGCGCACTGAGGAGACCGGCTGCGGCGCTGGCGCGTTCTGCGGCTGCACGGCGGCGGCTTCGTGTTGCGCGTCGGCGATCCGGGATTGCGGGGTTTGCTTGTCGCCATGCCGCCCATACACGAGATAGACGATGGCAAGGACGACGATGATTCCGACGATTCTCATGCACTCCCGCAAAGCATCGCCCGCGCCATGAACATCGCGCTCGTGCATTTCACGGCGTCGCCGATCGTCGGCGGAGTCGAGCGCGTGATGGATGAGCACGCGCGGGTTTTTTCCGCGCACGGCCATCGCGTGACGGTGCTCTGCCACCGCGGCGGCGGGCCGGATGCGGTGCGGCTGCCGGATGAAAAATCACCCGACGCGCTAGCCTCAGCACTGCTTCCGCTGCTCGCGCAGCAAGACATCGTGTTCCTTCACAATGTGCTCACGATGCCATTTCACCCCGCGCTCACTGAGGCGCTGTGGCACGCAATGGACGGGCTGCCGCGCGTGCGCTTCGTGGCATGGGTTCACGATGTCGCGGCGTGCAATCCCGACTACGCACCGGTCGCTCCGATTTTCGCGAAGGCGCACCCGCGATGCGGATATTTTGTCGTATCGCCGCTGCGTGCGCGGCAGTTTGCCGAAGCCACGGGAGCGCAGGCTGCCGTGATCCCGAACGGGATCGATCCCGCGCGCGTGCTCGGGCTGCCGGAAAATGTCGCGGCGTTTGCGAAGCAGCGCGGTCTGCTCGACGGGCGGATCGTGCTGCTGCATCCCACGCGGATTGTGCGCAGGAAAAATGTGGAGATGAGTATCGCGGTCGCGCGCGAATTTGTGCGGCGCGGCACGCCCGCGACGGTGCTCGTGACGGCGGCGGATGATCCGCATAACGCGGTCTCGCGTGCTCTCGGCGAAAAGCTGCGCAGCGAGTGTGCTGCGGATGAAGACGTGATTTTCATCGGCGATCATTTCGCTGTCGGCGACGCGGAGCTGGCCGCGCTCTACCGCCTCGCGGATGCGCTGTTTTTTCCGAGCCGCAGCGAGGGCTTCGGCCTGCCGCTGCTCGAGGCGGCGATGCACCGGCTGCCGGTTTTTTGCAGCGACATCGAGCCGCTGCGTGATCTGCTGCGCGAGGGGGCCGTCCGTTTTTCGCCGGATGCGGAGCCAGCATCCGTCGTGGCGCTGATCGAGGAGACGCTCGCCGCCTCGCCCGCGTTCCGCGAGCGCAGGCGTGTGCTGCGGGAGTGCAGTTGGGAGGCGATTTACACGCGACATCTGGCTGCGCTGCTTCGTTGAATGCCGTCCAAGATTCGGACAACGCCTGCGGCGGGCCAAACGCTCAACGTTTAACGTCCAACGTCCAACGTCCAGTGAAGATGCCACCGGGAACCTTCTCTTGATGCGCGTGCTCCCGCGTGGGAGGATGCTTTACCGCCCATGAAACCCGACGACACCGATCAGGAGCGGAACCTTTTCAGGTTCCTCATGGAGAACATCCCGGACCGGATTTATTTCAAGGATCGCGAGAGCCGCTTCATCTGCGTGAACGCGGCGATGGCGCGCCTCTTCCACCTCACGGGCACCGACGCCGCCGTGGGAAAGAGCGACCGCGATTTTTTCCCGCCGGCCGATGCGCAGCAGATGTACGAGGACGAGCAGCGCGTCGTGCAGACCGGCGTTCCGCTCTACGGCAAGGTGGAGAAAAAGATCATGCCCGACGGCAACACGGGCTGGACGCTCACGACGAAGCTGCCGCTGCCCGGGCCGAACGGCGGGATCGTCGGCACGTGCGGTATGTCGCGCGACATCACGGCGCTGAAGGTCGCGGAGACTTCGCTCGAGCACGAGCGCAACCGGCTGAAGGAGACGAATGTCGATCTCGCGCGCAGCCAGGCGCTGCTGGAGCGCAAGCTCGCCGAACTCGAGAAGACGCACGCCGAGCTGAAGTCCGCGCAGAAGCGGCTCATCGAGGCGGAAAAGGCGCAGTCCGTCGCGCGGCTCGCGATTGGCGTGGCGCACGAGGTGAAGAACCCGCTCGCGATCCTGCGCATGGGCGCGGATTTTTTCGCGAGCCAGCCCTCGACGGACGAGACCGGCAGGGTGGTGCTGAAGGAGATGGGCGACGCAGTGCGGCGCGCGGACAACATCATCAATGAGATGATGATCTTTTCCGAATCGGGCGATCTGAAGCTCGCGCCGGTGCAGGTCGCCTCGGTGGTTGACGAGGCGCTCAAGTCCTTCGAGCCCGCGCTCGCGGCGGCGAATATCCGCGTGGAGAAACGCTACGCGGCCGGGATGCCGTCGGCGCGGATCGATCAGGTGAAAATCCAGCGCGTCTTTTCCTGCCTCATCGAAAACGCGCTGGATTCGATGCCTGACGGCGGAACGCTCGCGATCCGGCTCGGCCTCACTCACATCGCTGCGCCCGGTGTGACGCCTGATCGTGGGAACCGTTCGTTGGTCCATTCCGGCGTGCGGCGCGTGGGCGTGATCGTGGAGTTCAACGACACCGGCTCCGGAATCCCGGCGACAGAGATCGACAGCATCTACGACCCGTTTTTCACGACGAAGCCGACGGGCCAGGGCACCGGCCTCGGCCTCACGGTGAGCCGCAAGGTCGTCGAGCTGCACGGCGGCACGCTCGACATCTCGAACCGCAGCGAGGGCGGTGTGTCGGCGAAGGTGCTGCTGAAGGTGTGACGCGGACTGCGGCACTCTGCCGGCAGTGTGCGAATAGGGAGTTGAGCGTTTGACCTTGGGCGCCTCGCAGGTGTCTTCCATTTCTGCGAGTGCGCTCAGAATCCACGAGGCCGCTGCGTGGAGCCAAACGCCAAACGCCAAACGCCAAATGAGGTGACCACCGCTGATGCCGCCGCGCTTGCGCCCACGCGTGTGTGCGCATACGAAGGGTGCGATGATTTCCGCATCCAAGGAAGCGATTGCTGCGCTCGCTCGCGCAGACCACGGCGATCCATTTTCCATCCTCGGAATGCACGGTGCCGACGGCGATCTGGCGATTCGCATTTTCCGCCCGGATGCGGTGGCCGTGGAAGTGCGCGAGATCGGCGGCGCGGCGCGCTCGTGGCACGGTGAGGGGAATTCGCAGGACGGATTATTCGAGGTGCCGATCGAGGGCGTGCGCTCGCGTTTCGCATACACGCTTCGCTTCACGGGGCACGACGGAAACGTGTGGGAGCAGCGCGATCCGTATTCGTTCGGCGTGCTGCTCGGCGATGTGGACTCGCACCTCTTCGGCGAAGGGCAGCACTGGGAGCTGTGGAAAAAATTCGGCGCGCACGTCGAGACGCACGACAGCGTGACCGGCACGGTCTTCCGCGTGTGGGCGCCGAATGCGAAGCGCGTGTCCATCATCGGCGACTGGAACAATTGGGACGGCCGCATTCATCCGATGCGCAAGCTGATCCCGAGCGGTGTGTGGGAGCTGTTCGTCCCCGGCATCGGCGAGATGGCGCACTACAAATTTGAGGTCGCGGACATGCAGGGCTTCCTGCACGTGAAGACGGACCCGTTCGCATTTTTCGGCCAGCACGGCACGCAGACCGCAGGGCTCGTGTGGAAGATGGACAAATATCCGTGGCAGGATGCCGCGTGGATGGCGAAGCGCGCGCAGCGCGAGTGGCATCGCGATGCCGTCTCGATCTACGAGGTGCATCCCGGTTCGTGGCGGCGGAAGGACGGCAATGCTTTCCTGACATGGCGCGAGATGAGCGAGCAGCTCGTGGATTACGTCGTGGACATGGGCTACACGCACATCGAGCTGATGGGCGTGGCCGAGCATCCGTTCGAGGGATCATGGGGCTACCAGGTCGTCGGCTATTTCGCGCCGACGAGCCGCTACGGGAATCCCGATGACTTCCGCCATTTCGTGGACTGCTGCCACCAGCGCGGCATCGGGGTGATCCTCGACTGGGTGCCCGGACATTTCCCGAAGGACGCGCACGGCCTCGCGAAATTCGACGGCACGGCGCTCTACGAACATGCCGACCCGCGGCAGGGCGAGCATCAGGATTGGGGCACGCTCATCTTCAACTACGGGCGCAACGAGGTGCGGAATTTCCTCATCGCAAACGCGCTCTTTTGGTACGCGGAATATCACATTGATGGCCTGCGCGTGGATGCCGTCGCCTCGATGCTCTACCTCGATTACTCGCGCAAGGAAGGCGAGTGGGTTCCGAATGTGTACGGTGGCCGCGAAAATCTCGACGCGATCCATTTCATCAAGCAGTGCAACGAGGTCTGCTACCAGCGCCACCCCGGCGTGATGAACATCGCGGAAGAGAGCACCGCATGGCCCGGCGTGTCGCGTCCGACTTTCCTCGGCGGCCTCGGCTACGGCTTCAAATGGAACATGGGCTGGATGAACGACACGCTCTCCTACATGGCGCTCGATCCGATCTTCCGGCGCTATCACCACGGCAACGCGACTTTCTCGCTCGTGTACGCATTCCACGAACACTTCATCCTCGTGCTCAGCCATGACGAGGTCGTGCATGGCAAGAGATCGATCGTGAACAAGATGCCCGGCGACGACTGGCAGAAATTCGCGAACACGCGCCTGCTCTACGCTTGGATGTATGCGCACCCCGGCAAGAAGCTGCTCTTCATGGGCGGCGAATGGGGCCAGCGCGACGAATGGAGCCACGAGCGTTCGCTCGACTGGCACCTCCTCGAACACGCGCCGCACCGCGGCCTGCGCGAACTCGTCCGCCACCTCAACTACCTCTACAAAAACGAGCCCGCGCTTTTTGATCAGGACGACACATGGGAGAGCTTCGACTGGATCGAACTGCACGACGCGGACAACTGCGTGCTCGCCTTCATGCGCCGCGCGCGCCACGGCACGGTGATTGTCTTCGTGATGAATGCGACACCCGTCGCGCGCCACGGCTACCGCATCGGCGTCCCCGCGCCCGGCTGGTGGCAGGAAATCTTGAACACCGACAGCGAAGCGTACGGCGGTGGCAACATCGGCAATTTCGGCGGCGTGCATTCCGAGCCGGTGCCGTGGGGCGGCCGTCAGCAGTCCGTCACCCTCACGCTCCCGCCGCTCGCGATGATCGGGCTGAAGATCGCGTAGCCCGGCTCAGACTGCTCACAGCGCGCGCAGGATTTCCGCGATGAGCGCGGGGCCGCGGTAGATGTAGCCCGTGTAGAGCTGGATGAGCGCTGCGCCGGCGTCGAATTTCTCCTTCGCATCATCCGCGCTGAAGATGCCGCCGACTCCGACGACGGGCACTTTCGTCCGCGCCGTGATGTGGCGGATCACCTCGGTCGAGCGCGCGCGGACGGGCACGCCGCTGAGCCCGCCGGTCTGCCGGCGATGCTCGGGCACGGTGCTGTGATCGATCGTGGTGTTTGTCGCGATGATGCCCGCGAGCCGGTGCGATTCGACGAGCGAGAGGACGTCGTCAATCGCCTCCCACGTGAGGTCGGGCGCGATCTTCACGAGCATCGGCTTGTGCGAAATGTTTGCGGCCTGCACGGCGGCGAAGAGCGCATCGAGCGCCGGACGATCCTGCAAGGAGCGGAGGCCGGGTGTGTTCGGCGACGAGACGTTCAGCACGAAGTAATCGCCGAGATGACGCAGGCGCGTGAACGAATGCAGGTAGTCGGCGGCAGCCTCGTCGAGAGGCGTCACTTTCGATTTGCCGAGATTGATGCCGACGGGAAAACGCGGCCAGTGATTCGTCGCGCGCAATTTCTCCAAGCGCGCAGCGACGGCATTTGCGCCGTCGTTGTTGAAACCCATGCGGTTGATCACGCCGGAGATTTCCGGCACGCGGAAAAGGCGCGGCTTCGGATTCCCCGGCTGCGCCTTCGCGGTGATCGTGCCGATTTCCGCAAAGCCGAAGCCGAGCCCCTCCCACGCCGGGAGCACGAGCGCATTCTTGTCGAAGCCCGCGGCAAGGCCGACAGGATTCGGAAATTTCAGCCCGAAGACTTCACGTTCCGTAGCCGCCGACGGCAGGAGGCGGGCATTCTTTTCGCGCGCCCACATCTGCATGATCGGCCCGAGGCCATGAAGAAACGCCATCGCGAGGTGGTGAACCCGTTCAGCATCAAAACGAAAAAGAATCGGCCGGACCAATCGCCGGTAGAGCACATCAAGCACGCGAGCAGCCAAGACGAAACACAGCGCGGGCGCAATCGTCAGCCGCCAATCCGCAGCCGGGACGATGCAGTTGGAGATGGCGCGGCATGTTTCAGACGCACGCTCGACGACCGGAAACAACGCCTTGGCGACACCCATGTCGCCAGCATTGAGCGGGCCGAACAAAAACCCGGCCCAAATCATTGCCGAGATGCCGACGGATTCCTCCTCTTCAAGCCACGCCCGCAATTTGGTGTCCTCCCCGAAAACAGCCGGGGTGCTCGCGCTTCCGAATCTGCGTGCGGCCAATCAGTAGCGGCAGTGTTGGGGAGCGTAGAAATGCGGGTTGCGGTATCCCTGACGGTAACCCTGCGGACGATAGTAACCCTGTGAACCATAGTAACGCTGTGAGCGATACTGAGGCGCGCAGTCATTGCTGCGATTGCTGCTGGCCAGCCCGTAGGCCAGCAACCCGATGGCGGCAGCGCCCACGAAAGCGGCACCGGGCTCGATGACCTGCCGGGGCCGACCGTATTGGTCGTATGCGGTGGTGCAACCCATGCCGAGTGAGATCACGAGAAGCGAAGAAACGAGACGGATACCAGTTTTCATCATGCACCCTTCGACGCTCCGCGTTACGGTATATTCATTCTTCATCACCCTGCGGCACGGGATGGAGAAAGTCGGGCCGTGTCCGAGGCGAACTGTCGGACGGTGAACTGCGTGAACGATGGCGCAACTTCACCGATTCATGATCAGGTCTCGTCCGGGCATTCGGCCTGGGTGCGGCGCTCGCTGGATCAGGCGGGCAATGGAATCGGGCCTTTCGATGTGCTCATCGCGGGTCAAAACCGCCATTGACGTCCGCGCCAGTGTGAGACGAAAGTGTATCACCATGAAAACAGCGACCGTGCGCGACCTCAGAAACCATTTTGCCGACGTGGCGAAATGGATCGAACACGGCGAACCCGTGACCATCACCCGCAATGGCACGCCATTCGCCACGCTCGCCCCGGCGAAAGCCGCCAAGCCGCGCAAAGTGGATTGGGCGGCGCGGCTCAAGGCGTTTCCCCCCGTCGGGAAAGGCATGTCCAAGGAAGCCACCGAGAAACTGTGGTCGGACTTGCGCGACTGACCGGTGATGGAAGCAACCGCCTACCCGGATTCGAGTTTCCTCGTTTCTCTCGTCTCGAAAGACACGCTCAGTGCAGACGCCGCCGCCCACATGGCCCGCGCCGCCGAGCCTTTGATGTTCACCCCGCTGCATCGCATCGAAGCCCGCAACGCCCTGCGCAACGCAGCCGGACGCGGGGAAATCACAGCCTCAGAACAGCGCGCAGCGTTTCACCGGATTGACGAAGACCTGCGCGAAGGATTGCTCGTCCACACGCCCGTCGTGTGGACGGATGTTTTCCGCCGCGCCGATGAATTGAGCGAAAAGCACGCGGCAACGGAAGGCCAGCGCACCATTGACCTCTTGCACGTCGCCCTGGCCCTCGAAGCCGGCGCGAAGACCTTCCTTTCATTCGACGAACGCCAACGCAACCTCGTCAAGGCCGCCGGCCTGAAAGTGAAGCCGTAGCCGGGTGCGCGGCCAAGGTGCGGCACTCGCTGGAGCAGGCGGGCAACGGAATCGGGCCTTTCGACGAGCTCATCGCGGGCCACGCGCTCCACGCGGAGTTGATTCCCGCCACGAACAACACGCGTGAATTCTCCCGCGTGGACGGGCTGACGGTCGAAGACTGGCTGCTGCCGTAGCCGCGCGTGCTTGGGCGCGTGGCGCGGGATCGGAATCATGTTAATCAGTCCCTTGTTTAGATCAGTCCTTCGAGCCAAAAATCAATCGGTGGATGTGAGCATAATGTTCTTTCCACGTCATGTGCGACTCAACAAAGGAGGAACAATCTATATTCACAATCTTCTCACCCCCGCAATCAATCGGTCTGACACCAATCGGGTCACTTAATCCCGCATTTGCCGTGCGGTAAAATACATCCAATATCTTATCTTGTTTACTGAAGCAGTTATAGATCTTTCCCGATACTGCATTCGCGGCTCTTTCCCATCCCTCCTTGTCCTTACGGCCAATAGCTCCACCAAGCAGAATTACATTATCTACAAATAAAGTATCCTTTGTCGAAAGGGCTTCAAGCGCATAGTAAATTACTCTAGCTCCCAGTGAGTGACCGACGAGTGTAAATTTCTGCCCTGTTGTCCGCGAGATAGCCTCAGCCAACTGCACGCCCGTTCGCGCGGCGCGAAACATCGCAGAATGCCAAGGATTCTTGATTAAATCGGCAAGCAACGCAAACCATGTTATAGGGTTCCACTTGGATGCCGCCTTAGCTCCCCCTTTTTTCGCAATCTTCAGCAAAAAGTTCTTCGCAACAGGGCTTCCGACGCCTTTTGAGAACGCCATACCGAGATCATATCTCGTTTTTGAAGCCCAGTTTAACCCATACAAAAAACTATTCTGATCACACGCGTCTTGTTGCTGCTTCCAATCCGAAAACGTGTCCTCTTTTTCCTGCGTAAATCCGTTCACAAAAACGATTCTGCTTTCGCTCCTTCGCGGCGCTAAACTGCGAATGGCGAAGCTCTTGTCGTCACTAAAATACTGGTTCGCGACAACTCCGCCCATTACTCCACCCAATGCTAGACCGCTTGCCGAAATAATGGCAATCCCAGCAGCCATTGTTCCACCTATCGCGGCTAAGGAGGCACTAGTGAGCGCAGCTCCCGACAATGTTGAGATCGCTGTCCCAGTGCCTGCGGCTCCTAATAACCCCATGTTCCCAAGCACAGCCGCAATCGGACCTGCTCCAGTTCCCGCTGTCACGGCAACTCCTGCGATGGCGGCGACTCCGGCAACTGTAAAGGAAGCATACTTGGTTACCTTTGCGAGGTTCTTCTTCTGACGCTCAAAAATGCTTGAGTATTCCGTGATATCACTCAGACGTTTTGTTAGGTTTGGAAAAGAGGCTATGGTGCCGTCATGTTCGGCACACAGTTCGTTATTCCACTTCGCTCCAAACTTTGCGGAAAACCCGCTCAACTCGTTACGAAGCTTATCCCCAGGCTCTCCTTTAGCCATTTCGCCGCAATATCGGCATTCCACCGTCTTGTTACAGCAGGACTCGCAAACGTATACGTTCCTGCTAAGAACACATTTTTCGCGGAGAACGTGATAACTTTTATTGTAGCACCAAGAACAATGCGCGTGTCTTCTCATAGGTTCGGATTTTCTAATAGGTGACGCTTTTAAGTCCATTGAATGGAAAATATTTAGGATGGCTGTGCTAGAGGCACTGAATGCCCTGTGGATTTACTGCCGGCCAGATTGCAAAACAAGATATTTTTCCATTCATTCCAAGGTTCGATGGTCGTGATATTTGGGTCGCTCCCATCGCTGCAACGCGGCGCTCAAAGTGATCAAAAGCGGACCGCAATTAGATTTCCAATTCCACCTCCAGGCCCGAACCCTTGATGCTTATGGAGCTCTTGGAAATGGTCGTCTGAGGAATCAGCAGACCCCAGCAAATCGTGATATGGTTACTGTCCAAGGTCAAGTATGGGGGCAGTTTGATTTTGAATAAGGAGACCATGCCGGCTCCAGCTCCACTTGCGATTTTGCCGAAGACGTTGGCCCCTTTGTGAGAGAATACGATGTGGTTCAGTCTCGTTGCGACTTGTCTCAATTTCAATCGAGCCCCTTTGGCGGAAATGATTATATCGTCCCCATCTCCACTAAGCTCGATCCATGACAGCCCTCTGGCGACCAGAAGCTTATTGATCTCAAGAAATGAAATATTGATGTGCATTTCCGCCTCTTACTTCAGATTCACCACGGCAGTCATCCCATCGTCTCTGGATAATTTCAACGAATACCCAAGGGCGAGTCCTTTGAACTCGGCATCGCCATCCATGTTGATGTTTTTGACAGAAAATTTTCCGTCTCTCAAGGCAAAGGCAAAACCTGAGATGTCCTTGCGTGCAAATGCTTGGACGAGGACTTCAACTTCTTTGGTGCTTGCGGTGATTTGGGCCATGATGGTGATGCTTCTGCTCGGAATACACGACACACCTCCTAGCGCAAGCTCCGCGCACCCTCACGCATCTCACGCGACGATCCCCTTCACCACCGTGCCATACACATCCGTGAGCTGGTAGTCGCGGCCGGCGTGGCGGTAGGTGAGGCGCGTGTGGTCGAGGCCGAGGAGGTGGAGGATGGTCGCCTGGAGATCATGGACATGCACGCTGTCGGTGATGATCGTGTTGCCGAAATCGTCCGTCTCGCCGTGCGAGTGTCCGCCGCGCACTCCGCCGCCGGCCATCCAGCACGTGAACGCCTGCGCGTGGTGCTTGCGTCCTCTCGCGTCCTTCGCGGTGCTGAAGGGCGTGGGGTTCCGGCGAAACTTCGTCTGGCGATCCGTGCGGCTGTGCGGCATGATTGCGGGCATGAGCATCACCGTCGAACTGCCGCCGGATTTGGATCAGCAAGTGCGGGACATTCCCGATGTGGAGAAGCGTGTCCTCTCTTTCCTTCGCGATCAGGTGGAATACGAGCGGTGGCGCAGGGAGCGTTACAGCGATGAAGCGCGGCGGCTTCTCGGTGAGAGCAAAGAGGAGGCGGCGCGGATGCAGGCCGAGGGTGTGCCGCGCGCGGAGATGGTCCGCCGGTTCATTCAGGCTTACGACAAGGTCGCGGAGCAGCGATAATGTCGGCGATCCGCGCCGTGCTGGACACGAACATCGTGGTGGCATCGCAGCGGAGCGAGTCGCCCACGAGTCCGAACCGTGAAGTCATCAAGCGATGGGAAGCGGGCGAGTTCGTCCTGCTCTATTCGGATGATGTGCTCCTCGAATACATCGAAAAACTGATCGAGACCGGTGTTGGCGATGCGATCGTGCGGCAGCTCATCAGCTCGGTTCTCGGTGCCGGCGAACGGGTGATGATCGCGTTCTTCCATCTGCGCCGTTATCCGAGCGATGCGGACGACATCGCTTTCGTGCTCTGTGCGCTCAATGGCGAGGCGACCCATCTGGTGACTTACGACGGCGGCTTTTCCGAGGTCGCGCGAGATTGCGCGTTCACTATTTGCGCGCCGCTTGTCTTCCTCACGGCGCTCCGGGCGCATGGACGTGACTGATGCTGTTCTGAACAAATGACGCGATGCGTGGCTCTCACGCGAGGATCCCTTTCACCACCGTGCCGTAAACATCCGTGAGCCGGTAGTCGCGGGCGGCGTGGCGGTAGGTGAGGCGCATGTGGTCGAGGCCGAGGAGGTGGAGGATGGTCGCGTGCAGATCGTGGCCATGCACGCTGTCGCCGACGATCGTGTTTCCGAATTCGTCCGTCTCGCCGTGCGTGTGGCCGCCGCGCACTCCGCCGCCAGCCATCCAGCAGGTGAACGCCTGCGCGTGGTGCTCGCGGCCTTTCGCGTCTTTCGCGGTGTTGAAGGGCGTGGTCATGAGGTTTTTTCCGCCGGGCCATTCGTCGCGGGTGAAAAGCATCGGGCAATTCCCGATGCCGATGCGGATGCCGTGGTCTTCGGCGAATGTGATGAGTGGACGCCAGGTGCGCAGGAAGCGCGGCCAGTTGTCGTCCACGCTTTTCGTCCAGTCGCGGCCGGCAAAGGTGTTCACGGTCTTCAGTCCCAGCTTCTGCGCGGCGACGATCACTTTTTTCAAATGTGCCACGCAGTGCCGCGCGACCTCGGAATCGGGATCGAGCGCATTCGGATAGTAGCCGAGCGCGGAGAGCGCGACGACGTGGCGCGCGCAGAGTGCGTTGATGTCGTCGTCCCGCGCTTGCGTGAGCGCGGTCACGTCCACATGCGTTCCGCCTGTCCCGCCGGCCAACACATCACCTCGATGCACGCGAAGCCCTCGTCGCGCGCAAATGCGAGGACGCGGTCGAGCTGGAGTTCGGGGAAAATGGCGGAGATGAAACCGAGTTTCATACCCGCGCCATGCCGCTACATTGCGGCTGCGTAGCGCAAGCGCCCCCCGCGTTGCCCTACCTTTCACTTGCCCCGGCGCGGTGGCCGGGTATGACTCGCGGTTCGACCAATGGAACCTACAGCTGACATCGCACTCATCGGACTGGCCGTCATGGGCCAGAACCTCATTCTCAATATGAACGACCACGGCTACACCGTCGTCGCTTACAACCGCACCACGGACAAGGTGGACGCATTTCTCGCGAAGGAGGCGAAGGGGACGAAGGTCGTCGGCGCGCATTCCATCGAGGAGATGGTCGCGAAGCTGAAGCGTCCGCGCCGCGTGATGATGCTCGTGAAGGCGGGCAAGCCGGTGGACGAATTCATCGAGCAAATCATCCCGCACCTCGAGGCGGGCGACATCATCATTGATGGCGGCAATTCGCTTTTCGACGACACCGCGCGCCGCGTGAAGCTCTGCGAAAGCAAGGGCCTGCTCTACATCGGCACCGGCGTCTCCGGCGGTGAGGAAGGCGCACGCCGCGGGCCGAGCATCATGCCCGGCGGGTCGCCTGCCGCGTGGCCGCACGTGAAGGAAATTTTCCAGGCCGTCTCCGCGAAGGTGGACGGCGGCGCTCCGTGCTGCGACTGGGTCGGCGAAGGCGGCGCGGGCCACTACGTGAAGATGGTCCACAACGGGATCGAATACGGCGACATGCAGCTCATCTGCGAGGCGTACAACATCATGAAGAACGGCCTCGGCATGTCCGCGGACGAAATGCACGAGGTCTTCGCTGATTGGAACAAGGGCGACCTCGACAGCTACCTCATCGAGATCTCGCGCGACATTCTCGCGAAGAAGGACGAGGACGGCTCGCCGCTTGTGGACAAGATTCTCGACACCGCCGGGCAGAAGGGCACGGGCAAGTGGACGGTGATCAATTCGCAGGAACTCGGCATCCCGATCACGCTCATGGCGGAGGCGGTGTATTCGCGCTGCGTGTCGGCGCTGAAGGACGAGCGCGTGAAGGCCGCCCGGAAATTGAAAGGCCCGAATCCGATGCTGCACAGCATCGCGAAGAGCCCGGAGAAGAAGAAGGCGTTCATCGAGGACATCCGCCTCGCGCTCTACGCTTCGAAGATCGTGAGCTACGCGCAGGGCTACATGCTCATGCGCTCGGCGGCGGCGGAGTACAAGTGGAACCTGAACTACGGCGGCATCGCGCTGATGTGGCGCGGCGGCTGCATCATCCGCTCGCGCTTCCTCGGCAAGATCAAGGAGGCCTACGACAACAATCCGAAGCTCTCGAACCTGCTGCTGGATGATTTTTTCCGCGGCGAAATCAAGAAGTCGCAGAAGGGCTGGCGCAACGTCGTCGCCACCGCGGCGAAGAAAGGCATCCCGGTGCCGGCTTTCAGCACCGCGCTCGCGTTCTTCGATCAATATCGCAGCGCAGTGCTGCCCGCGAACCTGCTCCAGGCGCAGCGCGACTACTTCGGCGCGCACACCTACGAGCGCGTGGACAAGCCGCGCGGCGAATTCTTCCACACGAACTGGACCGGCCGCGGCGGCGACGTCTCCAGCAGCACCTATACGGTTTAGGTGTAGTCGCGGGAGTTTCCGCAGTTTGAAAAAAGGGCGTCGGAGAAAATCCGGCGCCCTTTTTGTTTTCCGGGGATCGGTGCCGCGCCCGACGAATGGAGCAACGCCAGCGGAGCGCCGCGAGTGGCAAAGAAAAACCGGCACCCGCTCGCGCAGGTGCCGGTCTTTGAAAGTGAGGAGAGTTTCCGTGTGAGACTACTGGGCTGCCGGTTTCGCGGGAGCGTCGTCCTTCTTCTCGGCCGGCTTCTCGGCCGGCTTCTCGGCCGGCTTCTTTGCGTCGCCTGCGGGCTTCTTGGCCCCGCCTGCTGCGGGCTTCTCAGCCTTCGCGCCGAACTTCGTGATCTTCACGATGTCGTAGGTGCCGTCGCCCGTCTTGGTGCGGTTGCCGCTCACCATGTCGCCGACTTTGATGTCCTCGAACTTGGCCGGCTTCTTGTCGTTCTCAATGACGGTCGTGGCAGTCACGCTATTCGTGGACTTCTTTCCGTCCTTGGCGACTTGCGTGATCGTCTTCGCCGCAGCGTCGATCTCGGCGGCGTGAATATACATCGGGATCGGCTTGCTGGCTTTCGGCTTCTCAGCAGCGGGTGCCGCCTTTGGTTTCTCCGCGGCAGCAGCCGGGGCTTCGGCGGGTTGCTTCTCGGCGGATTTCTTCTTCGCCTGGGCGAATGCGGACTGGCCTCCGAGCGCGAGCGCGCCGGCGAGGGTGAGTGTGAACAGGAGCTTTTTCATGTGTCTTACCTTTTTGGGTTGTTGTGTTTTGTGGGGGAACTCCGGAATCCGCAGAGGCAGAGCCATCGCTCCCGTCGCGGCGAGTAGGTCGGAATGCGCGAACCGCGTCAAGCCGCGAGCGCGGCCTTTCGGAAAGGCGCTAAAAATCGCTGCACCCCGTTGGCCAGCTTTCCTGCGGGACGTAGCCGAGCAGCTTCTCCGCGGAGGACAGATCGAACTTCGCCTGCACCAGCGCGCGGCTCACGCCGTACACGACCGCGTGGCGCACGCTCTCCGGCGCCTCGACCGCGCACGCGAAGAAACGCCCCACGTCGCCGGGGCTGAAGTAAACGTCGCGGAAATGTTCGCTCGCCGCGATCTCCGCGACCTGCTCCGGCGTGCGCGGGCACCAGCCGAGCCGCGCGATGATCACGCTCATGCCGTGCATTTCCACAAACGTGCGGCCGATGGATTCCATGAACATCTTCGTCGCCGCATACCACGCCTTCGGGCTCACGGGATCCTCGGGCCGGACCGGAATAGGCCCCGTGAATTGCTGCCACCAGCTCACCTGCCCGGAACTCGCGAGCACCATGCGCCGCACGCCCGCGAGCCGCGCCGCTTCCATCGTGTGGAAAAGTCCGACGATGTTGTTTGGCAGCAGGCTCGCGAGAAAATCGTCATCATCCGGCGTCGCCGCGAGGTGGATGACGCACTCCACATTTTCCATCGCGCGATCCAGTGCGGCGCGATCGGTGAGCGTGCCGATGACGCAGTCCGCCAGCCCGCGCGTCGGCGTGAGATCGAAGCCGCGCACGGTGTGTCCGCGACGCAGCAGTTCCGCGACGGCAGCGCGGCCGACTCTTCCCGATGAACCGGTGACAAGGACGCGGACTGGTGTGCTCATGAGCCGTTAGTCGCGGAAATTTCCGAACTGCAATCCGACCTCGAATTCCGAGCTGCGGCAAAACGCGATCACCTCCTGCAGGTCGTCGCGGCTTTTCCCCGTCACGCGGACCTGCCGGTCCTGCAGCGCGCACTGCACTTTCATGCTCTTGTCCTTGATCGCCCGGATGATCTCCTTCGCCTTCTCGCCTTCGAGCCCCTGCTTGATCACGAGGTCCTGCGTGGCGTGGCCGAGCGGCGAGATGGCGGGATCCTTGCGATCCACATTGCGGAGGTCCACGCCGCGCTTGCTCAGTTTGCCGATGACGATGTCGTGCAGACTTTTCAGCCGGCTCGCGTCTTCGGCGGAAAGTTTGATTTTTGACTCCTTCTCATCGAGTTCGATCGCGGCCTTCGAGCCTTTGAAATCGAACCGGTTCGCAAGTTCCTTGCGCGCCTGGTTGATGGCGTTGTCGAGTTCCTGTGTTTCCACTTCCGAAGTGATGTCGAATGAAGGCATGACGTGCTTTTACGCGGAGGCGCGGGCGAAGGGAATACGGAATCCACAAGGCTGGCGCATCAAAATTTTGCCAGAGGCGAGCGGAACCTTCCGAGTGGAGCACGCGACCCGCATGCTCCACCCGGGAGCTGGCGTCGCTCATCCGCGGAATTTTGATGCGTCGGCCCTCGCGGTATCCGCGCGAGGAGCATCCGTTCACATTTGCGCCCCGGCGAAGTGTAGCGATTTGCGCACAGTTGGGGTGGATGGACGTTTTTCGCCAGCCAAGCACGGGCAGAAAAGCGGGGTCTTTGAACTATTTTTCCCTGTTGGATGGGGTCATTGGCATGCGTTGGCACACGCGTTGCTAACGGGGCGCTGCCAACCGGCTGACCCAGCCATCGCACCAGCGCCGCTCCCTGTGAGCGCTTTTCGACAGATGGGGAAGCCGAGCAGACATCAACAAACAAACCAACATCCCAAACACACGAATGAAACTGACTAAGATCATCTCCAGCCTCGCCATCGCGGCCGTCGTCGCGCTCGGCTCGCTCGGAGCACCTACCCTGCATGCGCAGGACGCCGCCGCGCCGGCCCCGGCTGCTGCGAAGCCCGAAGAAAAGAAAGCCGAGCCGCCTACGCCGACGCTCGAACAGCGTCTCACAGCAGTTGAGGCGTATTTTTCCAATACCGACCCCGCCGCTGCGGTGAAGGACAAGGACGGCAAGATCCCCGAGGGTCTCACGACCGTCGCGGGCTCGAACCCCGGCCCCGGTCACAATGGCTTCATGATGATCTGCGCCGCACTGGTGCTCTTCATGACGCTCCCCGGCCTCGCCCTTTTCTACGGCGGCCTGGTGCGGAAAAAGAACGTGCTCTCCGTGTGCGCGCAGTGCCTCGGCATCGCGGGCCTCGTCACCGTCCTCTGGTGGGCGGTGGGCTACAGCCTCGTCTTCGGGAGCAGCTTCGGCAGCCCGTATCTGGGCGGCACGGAGTACTTCTTCCTGAAGGGCGTGGGCGCATCGCCGAACACGACTTACGCGGCATGGCCGTCACAGAGCGTGTTCTCGATGTATCAGCTCATGTTCGCCATCATCACCCCGGCGCTCATCGTGGGTGCCATTGCTGAGCGCATGAAATTCTCGGCCATCATCCTCTTCGTCACCATCTGGATGTTCGTGGTGTATTTCCCGATGGCCCACATGATCTGGGGCGGCACGGGTCTCATGAATGGCGTCTGGAATGCGGACGCGAAAATCCCCGCGATTGACTTCGCAGGAGGTACGGTGGTCCACATGACCTCAGGCTGGAGCGCGCTCGTGCTCTGCATCATCCTGGGCAAGCGCCTCGGATTCGGCAAAGAGAAGATGTCCCCGCACAGCATGGTGCTCTGCATGGTCGGCACCGGAATGCTCTGGGTCGGCTGGTACGGCTTCAATGCCGGTTCCGCCCTCGCCGCCGACGGCGTCGCGGCAAATGCCTTCATGACGACCACGCTCGCCGCCGGCACCGCCGGCGCCGTGTGGGGCCTGATCGAGAAAATCCTCAAGGGCCACGCCTCCATCCTCGGCATGTGCTCGGGCATCGTCGCCGGCCTCGTGGTCATCACCCCGGCCTGCGGCTTTGTTGACGCGACTGGCGCGATGATCATCGGCGTCCTCGCCGCGGTCGTCCCGTATATCTTCGTGATGATCCTGAAGGCGAAGTTCGGCTACGACGACGCACTGGACACCTTCGGCGTCCACGCAATCGGCGGAACCCTCGGTGCAATCATGACGGGCATCCTCGCCACCAAGGACGTGAACGGCAACCTCGTCGGAGCGGACTACGCCGGGAAGAACGGCCTCGCCAAGCTCATCACCGACGGCGGGCTCCTCGGAGTGCAGCTCAAGGCGGTCGCCATCACGCTTGTGCTCAGCATCGTCGCCACCGTGGTCATTGCCCTCATCGTGAAGGCAGTCATCGGCCTGCGCCCGACACCGGAGGAAGAAACCGTCGGCCTCGACCTCACCGATCACCAGGAGGAGGGCTACGTCCTCTAAGTCTTGCAGAAGTAAAGCGGCTCGGCTGTACGCAGCCGTGCAGATCGGGCCGCACTCTTCACAAAAACCAACCACACAGACTCCATGAAAAAAATCGAAGCCATCATCAAACCCTTCAAACTCGAAGAAGTGAAAGACGCCCTCGCCGAAATCGGCATCGAGGGAATGACCGTGACGGAAGTCAAAGGATTCGGACGCCAGAAAGGCCACACCGAAATCTACCGCGGATCGGAATACACCGTGGACTTCCTGCCGAAGATCAAGATCGAGATCGTCGTCGCCGACGGCATCGCCGAACAGGCGACCTCCGCCATCGTGAAAGCCGCCAAGACCGGCAAGATCGGTGACGGAAAGATCTTCGTGAGCAGCGTCGAGCAGGCCGTGCGCATCCGCACGGAGGAGACGGGCGACAAGGCCGTCTAGTCTCGCGCGGGTTCACCGCGGAAAAAATCAGTGCAACGCCGATCCGGGGCAACCCGGGTCGGCGTTCGCTTTTTTTTGGATGAGCACCGTGTGCCGGGGCGTGGGGGCGTTGCCCAATTTTGGCGTTGAGAGTTGGGCGTTTGGAGTTTGGCCCCGCGCAGCGGCTTTGCGATCTCACAAGGCGCGTCAAAATTCGCACCGCGCCTACGGCGGGCCAAACACCCAACTCCAAACGCCAAACTCTCAACGCCAAAATCAAACCGCGCCTCGCGCCGAGACCGGAATTTTCCGCGGCAACTCCGCACTTGCCACCGTGCGCGCCCGTGCGGATAGTCCGCGCCCTTTTTCCAACCACCATCGAACACGACCATGGCCAACGCTAACGACCTCCGCAAAGGAATGTGCATCCGCTACAACAGCAACCCGGCAATCGTGCTGGAGATCATGCACCGCACGCCGGGCAACCTGCGCGCATTTGTGCAGGTGATCATCCGCTACATCGGCACGGGCAAGAGCGCGGATATCCGCTTCGGCTCGACGGACAAGGTGGACTTGGTCGAAGTGGAGCGGAAGAAGCTCGATTTTTCCTACAAGGATCACGGCGGGTATCAGTTCATGGACCCGGAGTCGTTTGAGACGATCACGTTCGACGAGTCGTTCGTTGGCAGCGCGAAGGATTACCTCTCGGAAAACCAGCGCGTGGAAGTGCTCTACGTGGAGGGCAAGGCGGCGAGCATCGAGCTGCCATCCACCGTCTTCCTCACAGTGACGGAATCCGCCGAGGGCGTGAAGGGCGACAGCGCGAACAACGTGCAGAAGCCCGCAGTGCTGGAGACCGGCAAGACGGTCACAGTCCCGCTCTTCATCAAGGAAGGCGAGAAGATCAAAATCTCGACGGAGAACGGCGAATATCTCGGCCGGGCGTAGGCCGTAGCTGCGCTCGTGAGAGCGCGTGCACTTTTTCCGCACGCAGAAAGATCAGCCCGCGCTTTCACAAGCACGGCTACGAGTTTTGCAGCGCGTCGCGGCGCTCCACTTGCGACGTTTGCGCGGCTGGTTCATTTCGCTCGCCTCGCCTCGCGGTTCGTGGCGATGGTTTGCGCCTTATGCGCCTCCTCCTTTCCGCATCCCTTGCACTGCTTAGCGCCGCATTCGCGCCGCACATTTTCGCTGCGGATGACTTTGTGGAATCGCCCGATCATCGGGTGAACGAGAGCATCCCGCACGGCACGGTCACGCAGATGCCGCAGTGGGAGTCGAAGGTTTTCCCGGACACCGTGCGCGACTGGTGGGTGTATGTGCCCGCGCAATTCAAGCCGGACGGCTCGGCGGCGGTGATGGTTTTCCAGGACGGCAGCGGATACAAAAACACGACGGGCGACTGGCGGATCCCGACGGTGTTCGACAACCTGATCGCGAAGGGCGACATGCCGCCCACGGTCGCGATTTTCATCAATCCCGGCACCGCGCCGCTGAAGCCCGGCGAGCTGCCGCGCAAGCGCCCCGACGGCCGTCCGGCCGGCGCGACGAACCGCAGCTTTGAATACGATTCGCTCGGCGACCGCTATGCGAAGTTCTTGCTCGAGGAGATTTTGCCCGAGGTGGAGAAAAAGTGGCCGCTCTCGCACGACCCGGAGATGCGCGCGATTTGCGGATCATCGAGCGGCGGCATCTGCTCGTTCACGGTCGCGTGGGAGCATCCCGAGGCGTTTCGCAAGGTGCTCTCGACCATCGGCAGCTTCACAAATATCCGCGGCGGCAACGCGTATCCGTCGCTCATCCGCAAGACCGAGCGGAAGCCGATCCGCGTCTTTTTGCAGGACTCCTCGGGCGACCTCGACAACCAGTTCGGCAACTGGCCCATCGCGAATCAGCAGATGAATGCCGCGCTGAAATACATGGGCTACGACACGAAGTTCGATTACGTCGAGGGCTACGGGCACAACTCGAAACGCGGCGGCAGCATCATGCCCGACGCGCTGCGCTGGCTGTGGCGGAAGGAGAAGCATGTGCCGGTGATCGACACGAAGGGCGACCTCGGCGGCGACATGACATTGCACCGCCTGCTCATCGAGGGCGAAGGCTGGCAGCCGGTGGTCGAAGGCCTCGCATTTTGCGACGGGCCGATGTCCGACGCGGAAGGAAATTTCTATTTCTCCGACATGAAGGGGGACGGCGCGGGCATCTATAAAATCTCGCCCGACGGCAAAAAGACGAAGCTCTCCAGCGAGGGCGTGAGCGGGCTGAAGTTCGGCCCGGACGGACGGCTCTACGCGTGCCAGGGATCGAAGAAACGGCTCATCGCGATCGATCTGAAAACCAACGCCATCGAGGAACTCGCGACCGACGTGCAGCCGAACGATCTCGTCGTGAGCGCGAAGGGGCACATCTATTTCACGCACACGGGCAAGAAGGAGATCGTCTTCGTGGACGCGAAGACGAAGGAGAAGCGCGTGGTGGACACGACGATCGTCACCACGACAGGCTCAGGGACGGCGGTGACTGGCATCAACGCCCCGAACGGCATCACGCTTTCACCCGACCAAGGCACGCTCGCGGTGAGCGACTATCGCGGTGCGAATGTGTGGACATTCCGCGTGAACGCCGACGGCACGCTCGACGCGAAGGCGCCCACGATGACGATGCGTCTGCCGATCGATCCGAAGGGCGAGTTCAAGATGGCCGAGCCGCCGCCCTACAATCCCGCGAGCGGCGGCGACGGCATGTGCAGCGACGAACTTGGCCGGTTCTACGTGGCGACGACGCTCGGCGTGCAGGTCTTCGATCCCACGAGCCGCCTCTGCGGCGTGATCACGCGCCCACAGCCCGACAAGCCGCTCACGAGCTGCACGCTCAGCGGCGAAGGCCGCGCGTATCTCTACGTGACGAATGGCGACAAAATCTTCCGCCGCAAGGTGCAGGCGACGGGCAGCATTTTTTACGTCGGGAAAAAGTAGCGCGAATGTGGTGCCGACAACCTGTCGGCACGGCACGGCCGGAGCCGCGAAGCTCACGCCATTCACGCATTCTTGTGAGTGCCGGGGCTGGAAAGCCCCGGCTACCGATGCCGAGCGACGGTCTGTAGCCGGGACTTTCCAGTCCCGGCATCCGGTTCAAACGAAATCATCCCGCACCGCGACGAAACGGGCCGATAGATTGTCAGCCCCACATTTCACCGCCGCTTTGGCCGGTTCATCGAGAGGATGCTCGTGCCGCGCGTGATGAGGCTGCCGCCGACGATCAGCCGCCGCACGGGCACGCCCGTCTTCGGATCGTGCGTGAGCGCGGGGTCGCTCATCTTCTGCTCGAATTCAAACTGCCGCGGCTTCTGTCCGGGCTTCTTCGGGATCGTCTCGTAAACGTAGGTGGCCATGCGGTGAATCTAGGCGCATGAAGGAACGTGGCACGCGACAAATTTCAGCGTCTGGCAAAACCCGGTGTTGTCGCGAAACTCGATGCTCGCCACGCGTGGCGGCTCCGGCAGGTTCGCCCGCGATGAAATCATTTCTCGCATCCGTCGTCGCACTTGCCGCCACCCTCACCTTCAGCTTTGCGGCCGTGCCGGACGACGTCCGCGGCAACCTCGACAAGCTCGTGCCAGAGACCGTCCGTCTGCTTGAGGCAAAGGATTACGCCGCGGTGCTCGAGACGCTCGTGCCGCCGGAGGCTTTCAAGAAGATCACCGCCCAGACGCCGCTCGCGGAATTCGCCGCGGAGTTCGGCAAGAATAAGGCCGCGCAGTTGCTCGAGGTGATGAAGGCACTGAAGGACAAAAAGCCGAAACTCTCCCAAGACGGCAACACCGCTGCATTCGACCTTCCCGAGAACCCCGTGTTCCCGAAGAAGGAGATCAAGTTCACGAAGATCGAAGGCCGCTGGTTCATCAATAACTGAGCAACGATCGAGTCGTCGCTTGCCCGCGAGCGGTCGCCCATTCGGCTTTCGCCGGTGAATTGATTCATCCGCTCCGCCATCGCACTGTTCGCCACTTTCACCCTCAGCCACGCGGCGGTGCCGGGCGATGTCGGGGGCAGTCGTGACAAGCTGGTGCTGGAGATGATCCGGCTGCTTGAGTCGAAGGAAGATGAGGCGGTCATCGCGACGTTTGACCTCCCCGAAAACAACCCTGTGTTCCCGCAGAAGGCGATCGTGTTCACGAAGATCGAACGCCGCTGGTTTATGAAATAACGGCGCTCCCGTGCTAGGCCGCAGCCGCGACGCGGCGCACCTTCTCCACAGTCTCCGGAACGATCTCCAGCGCGCGCGCGACATCCGCGGGTGTGTTGAAGCGCCCGAATGAAAACCGCAGGCTGCCGCGGGCTCGCGTGTCGTCGTAGCCCATCGCGCGGAGGACGTGCGAGGGTTCGTGCTGTCCCGTCGTGCAGGCGGAACCGGCGGAGCAGCAGATGTCGCGCTGGTCGAGCAGCATGAGCATCGCCTCGCTCTCGACGCCGGCGAATGCGAGGCTCGTCGTGTTCGGCAGGCGGTTCACGCGGTCGCCGTTCACCTGCACGCCCTCGACGCGCGAGAGGATTCCGTTTTCAAAATCATCGCGCATCTTTTTCACCGCGGTCGCTTCGTGCCCGATCTGCTGCGCCGCGATTTCGCACGCTTTGCCGAGCGCGATGATGCTCGCGACATTCTGCGTGCCCGCACGCCGCGAGCCTTCCTGTCCGCCGCCGGTCATCCACGGCACGAATTTCGTGCGGCGGTTCACGTAGAGCGCGCCGACGCCTTTCGGCGCGTGGAGCTTGTGGCCGCTGAGCGAGAGCAGGTTCACCTTCATGTCGCGCAGCGCGAAGGGAATCTTGCCCACGGTCTGCACAGCATCGGTATGAAAGACCGCGCCCTTCCCGCGCACGATGTCCGCGATTTCCCCGATGGGAAAAGTCACGCCAGTTTCGTTGTTCGCCCACATGATCGAGACGAGCGCGGTCTCGTCCGAGATTGCGCGCTCGAGTTCGCCGAGATCGATCTGCCCGTTGGAATTCACGCCGAGCCACGTCACGGGATGCCCGCGCTTTGCGAGCAGCTCGCACGTCTTCAGCGTCGCGCTGTGCTCGACGCGCGTGGTCACGATGTGCTGCCGGTCGCGGTCCATCGCGAGCGCGGAATGGATCGCCGCATTCGAGCTCTCCGTGCCGCAGCTTGTGAAAATGATCTCGCCCGGCTCGCAGCCGAGCAGCGCCGCGACTCGCTCGCGCGCGAGTTCCAGCGCATCGTTCACCCTTTTGCCGAAGCGGTATCCGCTCGACGGATTGCCGTAATTCCTCGTGAGCCACGGCAGCATTTCCGCGACGACGGCCGGGTCCACGCAGGTGGTCGCATTGTTGTCGAGGTAGGTGAGGTCGCTGGCGGTGCTCATTTGGAAAATGGGCGGCGAACTTAGGGCGCTATCCGCCGCCAGCCAAGGGAACTTTGAACCCCGTAGCCGCGCTGGTTAAAGCGCGGGCTGATCCGCTTCCGTGGGATCCGCGTCCGCAGATCAGCCCGCGCTTTCACAAGCGCGGCTACGGTTTTTTCTCCGCCGCGATCCCGCGCCGATGCAGCATGAAGCTCCGCGTCGAGGTGAAGAGCGAGGCGATCGCGCCGAAGATGAGCGGCGCCTTCCACAGGTGCAGCGAATACACTAGGTTCAGCGAACCGCCGATGATGCTGAAGTGCCAGAACTGGATCGGCATCACGAATTTCTTCTGCTTCTCCGAGGCGAGCCACTGGATGAGGAAGCGCATGGAAAAAAGCCCCTGCGCCGCGAAGCCCAGCGCCGTCCAGCCCCAGTGATCGTGGCGGAGCTGATCGAGGATGGTGGCAAGAAAAATGGCCGGGATAATCACTCGCCCCGTATTCCAGCCGCGTGCGTGTGCGGCAAGCGGGATGATCTGGCCGATTCCCCCGCGATGGCAGCGATCCGGTTCCGCCAGAGGATTAAGATTAGGATTAGTCCCCGTCTCGCAAACAACGAACATGTTTTCGACGATGTTTCGTTCATCGTCGCGCCAGATTTGACGCAGAGGCGCGGAGGAAAATATCATCTGCGCCTCTGCGTGAAGATGCAGGTCATTCAGCTTCGATCGCCGCTCCGCCGCGCCATGCCTCTGCGTTGAAAATCGGTCCCAGCTCCGCCGGGTTGGGAATTGGAGTATGGGCATCGGTGCAATCGGTTGCCATTGCCCGCGCGGCGCGGCTAGGCTGCGGGACTCACAAGTGCCCCGCCATTCCGCCAGCGTCCGTCCCGGTGTCCGCCGCGTCGCAGTCACCGCGATGGGCATCGTCAGCCCGCTCGGGCGCGGCCTCGCGGCGACGGAGGCGGCATTGCGCGAAGGGCGCGATTGCGTGAGTTCGGTGACGGCGTTCGACACATCGAAGTGCCGCTCGAAAAGCGCCGGCCAGGTGACTTCACTGCCGGGGCCCGCGTCGAAAAATGAAGCGCGCCTCCACCGCGCGAGCCACATGATGATCCACGCCGTGCGCGAGATGCTTGCGGGCGATCCGGCGTTTGTGCCGGATGCGATGGTCATCGGCACGACGAGCGGCGGGATGTCGTTCGGCGAGCATTTTTACCGCGCGCACGTGAATGGCACGCGCATCCGCGGCCGCGCGACGCTCGTGGCGAATTACCCGGTGCAGAAGGCGCCGATGGATGCGATGCAGGCCGCCGGTTTCCGCGCGCCGCTGCAGATCATCGCGAACGCGTGCGCGTCCGGCACGAATGCAGTCGGGCACGCATTTCACCTCATCCGCGCGGGACTGAAGCGCAGCGTGCTCTGCGGCGGCTACGACGCGATTTCGGAAATGGTCTTCGTCGGCTTCGACTCGTTGCAGGCGTCCACGGCGGAAAAGGTGCGCCCATTCGACAAGGCGCGCACCGGCCTCGTGCTCGGCGAAGGTGCGGCGCTCCTCGCGCTGGAGGATTTCGATTCCGCGCTCGAACGTGGCGCTCCGATCCTCGCGGAGATCACCGGCTACGGAATCTCGACGGACAATCATCATCTCACGCAGCCGCACCCGAGCGGCATCGGCCCCGAAATGGCGATGCGTCGCGCGCTCGACGACGCGGCGCTCAACGCGGGCGAGGTGGACTACATCAATGCGCACGGCACCGCGACGCCGTTCAACGACGCGAGCGAAGGCGCGGCGATCGCAAAAATTTTCGGCGCGCGCGTGCCGGTGAGTTCGACGAAGGCGATGATGGGCCACTCGCTCGGCGCGGCGGGCGCGATCGAGGCGGTGTTCAGCGTGCTCGCGATTCGGGGGGGATTTCTGCCGCCAAATATCAACTTCAACGAGCGCGATCCCGCGTGGGAACTCGACATTGTCGCGAATGGCGCGCGCGAGTCGCGCGTGGACTGTGTGGTGTCGAATTCGTTCGGCTTTGGCGGGACGAATGCGAGCGTGGTGATCGAGCGTAGCGCGGACAATCCTGTCCGCAGTGCCGGCTGTGCGGACAGGATTGTCCGCCTTACGGCGAACATCACCACCGCGGGCTGCGTGACGCCGCTCGGAAAAAATTCCGCCGAGACGGCGCAGGCGATCCGCTCAGGTGCGCGCGCGACTTTGACCGAGGTGAAGAACTCTGAGAATGGGCGCACTTTTTCCGCCGCGCTCGTACCACCGCAGTTTACCGCGCATCTCGGGCGCGAGCCGCGCCTGCGCCGCGCAAGCGCGATCAGCCTGCTCGCGGCGGCGGCGGGAAACGAGGCGATCGCCCCCGCGCTGGCGGTGAACCCCGGCATGAAGCCACGCCTTGCGATCGTCTTTGGCGTGTCGAGCGGCGGCGTGCAGTACACGCGGCGTTTCTACGAGCAGATCGTGAAGCAGGGTGCGAATGCCGCGAGCCCGCTGCTTTTTCCCGAGACCGTGTATAACGCGCCGGCCAGCCACCTCGCCGCGATGCTCGGCGTGGACGGCGCGACTTACACGCTCGTGGGCGACGGCACCGTCGGCCTCCAGGCGCTGGAATTTGGCGCGCAGCTCATCGCGGCGGGCGATGCGGATGACGTGCTCGTGGTCGCAGCGGAGGAGTTCGACTGGATCCTTGCCGAGGCGCATCGCGCATGGCGGCTCGTGCCTTCGCGGGACGCCGGCCCGACGGATCAATGGAACCGCCGCGGTGCGCCGCTCGCCGAGGGCGCGGCGGCGGTCCTGCTGAGCCGCGATCCCGGCGCTGCCACGGTGAGCTTCGCGGAAGGGCGCACGCATTTTTCAAAAGCCGACGCTGCCGTGATGCTGGATGAAGCGGTCGCAGATCTCGCGTGCGGCGCGCCGCCGGATCGGATCGTGATCGGAGCGAATGGCACGTGGGCCGAGGCCGGAATCGAGCGCGTGCTCGCGGGCCATTTTCCAGGGCAGCGGCCCGAGTCGCTGAAGCCGGGCCACGCCACGCGCGAATGCCTCGGCGCAGGTGCGCTGCTGCTCGTGGTGCTGGCGCTGGAGGAATTGCAGTGCATCGGAAAGCAGCGCGGGCTTGTCGCGTCGCTCGGCTGGAATCAGCAGGCTGCCGCCGTGTGGATCGAGCGCACGCCTGGATGACTCAGGCAGGCAGAACGCCCACCCTGCGCGGGACACGCAAGCCTGCCTCAGACAGCCGCCGCGACTTTGCTTCCGCGGTGAGTCCTCAACAGGCCGCGCTTCGGGGCGAAGAGCAGGGCGAGCACAAAGATGAACGTCTGCACGAGCACCATGCAGGCGGCGGTGGAGGCATTGATGAAGAAGCTCATGTAAACGCCTGCCACGGCGGAGAAGATGGCGCTGGCGGCGGAGACGGCCATCATGCGGCTGAAGCGTTCCGTGAGCAGGAAGCCGATGCAGCCGGGCGTCACGAGCATGGCGATGACGAGGATGATGCCGACGGCCTTCAGCGATGCGACGATGGTCGCGGCGAGGAGGGAGAGCAGGAGGTAGTAGAGGAAATTCGTGCGCAGGCCGATGGAGCGGGCGTGGCCGGGGTCAAAGCAGAACAGCAGCAGATCGCGCCGCAGCGCGAGCAGCACTGCGAGCGTGACGCCGCCGACGGCGAAGATTTCGATCAAGTCCCGGCGCTCGATGCCGAGGATGTTGCCGAAGAGGATGTGATCGAGGTGCAGGTCGGTCTTGAT